>Ga0315278_10000836_pt1 | contig 26641 bp, 24 predicted proteins | sample YL17G06_0_MG_FD_203880 | JGI IMG/M metagenome (GOLD analysis project Ga0315278, IMG submission 203880) | Sediment microbial communities from Yellowstone Lake, YNP, Wyoming, USA - YL17G06_0 | ecosystem: Environmental > Aquatic > Freshwater > Lake > Sediment | place: USA: Wyoming | collected... | reverse complement strand
ACAGTGGGGTTGTTGCCGGCACTCCTGAGCAGGGCCTCGCTGCTGATTACGAACGATTCAGGTCCGATGCATATCGCGGCGGCGGCTGGTACCGCGGTCGTGGCCCTGTTCGGGCCGACGAGTGCGGCGCGAACCGGTCCCTATGGGGTGGGGCATCAGGTATTGACAGGGAACGTGCCCTGCAGACCCTGTTTCAATCGGTCGTGCCACAATACTCTGTCGTTGGAGTGTTTGCGAACGGTGTCGCCCGAACAAGTATTGTCGGCGGCTCGAGCGCAGCGGTCCCTGCGTATGGTTCCCCGATGAATGTCCTCTTGGTCAGGCCTGACGGGATCGGCGATGAAATTTTGTGTCTGCCCGTCGCCTCTGCGCTGCGCCGGCTCCTGCCAGAGGCGCGGATCACCTTCCTGTCCAGCGAGTACGCAGCCCCGCTCTTAGCTCACCATCCTGATCTCGACGAGGTCTGGACGGTCACAGGCAGGGAATCTCTGCGCGAGCTGATGGCGTTGTTTCGCCGGGCCGTCGATGCCGTGGTGTTTCTCAAGCCGTTCAAGCGTTTGATGTGGGCGGCGTTCCTGGCGCGGGTTCCGATTCGAGTGGCGACAGGCTACCGCTGGTATAGTGTGTTGGCGAATCGCCGGGTTTATGAACATCGGAAAGATTTTTCCAAGCATGAAACCGCGTATAACGTCGGCATGCTTGCGGGGCTTGGATTGCAGCCTGGCATCGTGTCTCCACCGAGTCTCGTGCTGACTGATGAAGAACGAGCGTGGGGACAAGAGCAGTTGCGCGGCATGTCGACACCCAGGGTGGTGCTCCATCCAGGCGGGTTTGCGGCCAGGCGCTGGCGCATTGAGCACTATCATTCGCTCGCGCATGAGTTGCATCGGAAGGGAGCGGGGGTGGTGCTGACCGGAAGCCAGGCAGAAGCTGACATGTTCAGCCAGCACGTGAACAGTGACGAGCCGCTCCCTGTCTCGGTCATGAACCTCATGGGGCAGTTATCGGTGCGTGAGTTGATGGCCGTGATTGCGGCAAGTCACGCGGTGGTTTCCGGGGCCACTGGCCCGGCCCACATTGCCGCAGCCTGCGGTATTCCGAATGTCAGCCTGTTCGATCCGAGGCGGAATAATCTTCCGACACGGTGGCAGCCGCTCGGCAAGGGACTGGTCCTGCGGCCCGATGTGCCGACCTGTGAAAAGTGTATCTATGAGGCCTGCCCCCACTGGGACTGTCTCGACCGGCTCACAGTGGAAACGGTTGCGCACCACGTGGTCCAGGTGGCCGGAGATCCGTCCCCATTAAGAGTGCTCCATGTCTAAATTGTCGGTCTATGTCATCGCCTACAACGACGAGCCCAATATGCGGGCGTGCCTTGAGTCTGTGGCAGGCTGGGGTGATGAGTTGATCGTCGTGGACTCGCACAGCACCGATCGGACCGCGGCGATCAGCCGTGAATTTACGGATAAGGTGTATCAGGTCGACTTTCACGGATTCGGACGATTGCGCAATGAGGCGGTCGCACTCACGACCCATGAGTGGGTTTTCAGTCTGGATAGCGATGAGAGGATGACTCCCGTGTTGCGGGAAGAGATTCGGCTGGTGCTCGACCGTGGGCCAGACGCAGATGCCTACTTCGTGCCACGGAAAAACTATTTCTTGGGTCGGTGGATAAAGCATTGCGGCTGGTACCCCGATTATCGGCAACCGCAGTTGTTTCGAAAGGGACGATTTCGTTATCGTGAAGAGCTTGTCCATGAAAGTTTCGACTGTGACGGGTCGGTGGGGTTTCTTAAGAGTCCCGCACTGCAGTTTCCATTTCGAGACATCGATCACTATGTGACGAAGCAGGATCGCTACTCCGACCTGATGGCCCGCCGCATGGTGGTGCAAGCCCAACGGTTCTCCTCCCATCAACTGATCACCCATCCGCTCGGGGCGTTTTTCAAGATGTATGTGCAGCGGGCCGGCTTTCTGGACGGCATGCCCGGCTTGATTCTTTCCGGACTCTATGCCTATTACACCTTCATGAAGTATGCGAAATTCTGGGAATTGGTCAGGGACCAGCATGTGGCGGCGAGGCCATAACGAGACAGGTGGTCGAAGGGACGGCGCGATGAAGGTCAGTGGATTTACATTTGTGCGGAACGTGGTGAAGTACGACTATCCGGTCGTGGAGTCGATCCGTTCCATTTTACCAGTGGTCGATGAGTTCATCGTGAACGTCGGCCGGTGTGACGATGGCACGCTTGAGCTGATTCGCTCGATTGGCGACCCGAAGATCAACATCGTGGAGTCGGTCTGGGATGAAACGCTACGAAAAGATGGATTGATCTACGCCCAACAGACCAATATTGCGTTGTCACACTGTACCGGGGATTGGGCGTTCTACATTCAAGCCGACGAAGTTGTGCACGAAGACGATTTGTCGATCATCCAAGAGGCAATGCGCCGCCATCTTGGTAATCCCAAGGTGAAAGGGCTGTTGTTTCGATATCTGCACTTTATCGCGGACTATTGGTCGACGAATCCGTGGTTCTACCACAAAGCTGTGCGGATCATCCGGAACAACGGTGAAGTCGAGTCCTGCGGCGATGCCGTGGGGTTCCACCTGAAGGCGACGCAGCAGTATCTTCAGAGCGGCCCGAAGGAATGGATTGCCCCATCAGGCGGGCGCGTCTTTCACTATGGGTGGGTGAAAGACCCTAAAACGATGCTGGAAAAAAAACGGGAGCAAGTGACGGTCTATCATGGAGGCCTCGTTCCTGCCATAGAGGCCAAGCAGCTTGCTCACGACAGCTTTCAGTTTGAGGACTATGCCATGTTGAAGGAGTTCGGTGGATCGCATCCAGCGGTGATGGCAGATCGTCTCCGATCCTCCAGGCGCTGGGCAGCCCGCCGTAATCGCTGGCTGAATCTCCGGTTTTATCGGGAAGTCCTCCGGCGCGGGTTTCGGGGGTAGCATGAGAGATTGGCCGAACGTCACATCATGCTGAGTATCATTGTCGCCGTTCATAATCAGCTCGGTCACAACCAGCTCTTCCTCGAAGGGATTCGTCGGTATACGACCGGCCCGTACGAAGTGATCATTATCGACAATCATTCGATAGACGGGTCGGCGGAATTTTTTGAGGCGAACGGGTGTCAGGTGATTCGCAACGATCGAAACCTCTGCTACCCCGAATCGATGAATCTCGGTTCTTGCGCAGCGCGTGGAGAGTTCCTGTGCCACATCAACAACGATTTGTATGTCGCGCCGAACTGGAACGGATTCTTGATCGAGGCGATGGAGCGACATCGACTGGGTGCCGCTTCGCCGCTTGGGCTGGAAATGATGCCGACTCCCTCCTTGACCGATTGGATGCAGGGACGCTGGGCAGCGATCGGGCAAGGACGGCTCTCCAGCGGAAAGGACATCGACCAGCTGAGAACGATGATCCAGGCGATGTACGGCGAGTGGGAACGCTATTGCGGGGAGGCCCACCGTGCGTTTGCCGGTACGATGTTCGAGGGGATCGTCGGGTCCTGCGTCATGATCAGGCGATCGACCTATGACGCACTCGGCGGTTTGGACGAACGGATTCAGTCCGCCGACTGGGATTTATATTACACCTTGCGCAAGCGCGAGCAGGCAATCGGGGATGTGAAGCGATGTATGGTCGTGGGGGCGTCGTTCGTGCATCATTTCATCCGGGCGACGATCAAAAGCAAGCGGGAGCCGTTTGCCTGCGCCCATGAACGTTGGACAATCGACCGGAAGTGGAGCCAGGCCGAACAAGCCGAGTTGTGGTGTAAACCGGCGGAGTTCTCCTCTTCGTCCTTCGGGCAGCGTCTCGCCCGGCACGTGGTGAAACCTGTGAAGAAACTGGTTCAGGAATTGGATCGCGCCACGGCTTGGCGCCGGCTCTGGATCAGTCCGGATCGCGTGGTTCGTCAGTACCGCCGGCAGTTCGAGCAGGCGGTGACACTGCTGCCCAGAGGGGTGTCGTCATGACCATTGCTTCCGGTCTGCCCACCCTGGCCTGTGTGGTCATCACCAAAAACGAAGAGACGAATATCCAGGATTGCCTGAAGTCAGTGCAATGGGTGGATGAGTTGATCGTTGTGGACTCGGAGAGCTGTGACAAGACCGTCGAGTTGGCCCGTGCTTGGGGGGCGAAGGTCTCTATGCGTCCCTGGCCCGGTTTTGGTCTGCAGAAGAATTTCGGGATGGCACAGGCGTCGTCTGAATGGATTCTAATCCTCGATGCCGACGAACGAGTGACCGAGGAGCTTCGTGAAGAGGTGCGGACCTGCCTCGAGCGATGGAGGCCGGGCGCTCCCGTGGCCTATCGGATTCCCCGGCGGAACTTTTTTTATGGAGCCTGGGTACGAGGGGGCGGTGTCTATCCCGATTATCAAGTGCGCCTGTTTCGCCGGGGGCTCGCTCAGTACAACGATGTCGCGGTGCATGAGAATCTCATCGTCGATGGAGAGATTGGGACATTGGTCGGGCACCTTGATCATTACACGGAGCGGCGCATTCAGGATCACTTCAAAAAGTTCGGGCTTTATACCACGCTGGCGGCTCAGGAGAAGGCCAGGAAGGTTCAGACGGTTCGCTGGATTGACCTCGTCTTCCGTCCCCTGGTGGTCTTGGTCAAAACCTATGTATTGAAACAGGGGTTTCGTGATGGAGTGCGCGGGCTCATTGTTTGCGTGTTCGCCAGCATGTACACCTTTGTGAAATATGCCAAGCTGTGGGATGCAACCAGACAGGCCGCCTCTCAACCGGACGCCGGGTAGTGGGCACGCGAATCCTCTACGTGCATGGGGTTGAAGCCATCGGTGGGGCGGAACGCGATCTGATTGCGTTACTGAAGACGCTTAATCGACAGAAATGGGAGCCGCATGTGGGCTGTCCAGGGACGGGCCCGTTCCGTGATCAACTCCAGGCCATTGCCGTTCCCACTCATGCGCTTAGCCTCCCTCCCTGGAGAAAAGTCCGTTCATTCTTCCAGCGTCGATCGGCGGTCCGGCGTCTGGAGGCTCTCGTGAATCAACTCGATCCAGCCATGATTCATGTGAACGATATCTGGTGGGTGCCCCATACCGTGAGGGCGGTCGCGCGTTGTGTTTCTAAGTCCGTGCCGATCGTGGCCCATGTGAGACAGGAAATCGAGTCGGCGAAGGTGCGACGGTATGAGCTTGATCGAGTAGAGGCTGTCATCGCGATCTCTCGGCAGATTGAACAGTCGCTGATTGCTGGCGGGGTGTCGGCGAGCAAAGTCAGGACCGTCTACAGCGGTATCGATCTTTCCAAGAGACAACTTACTCACGATGACCAGACGATTCGTCAGATGATCGGGATCCCCAACGAAGCCGTCTTATTAGGCACCATCGCCAATCTGTTTCCACGAAAAGGCTATGAGGTCATGCTTCGGGCCCTCCCGTCTATTATTCGTACGATACCCACGGCCCACTATGTGGTTGTGGGCAGTGACGATAGCGGCTATGCCGATCGATTGAAGCAGCTCGCGCAGAAGCTAAAGATTGCCGATCACGTGCATATCGTTGGCTTTCAGGACCCGGTTCAGCCGTTCCTGGCTTCCCTCGATCTGTATGTGCACCCGGCACTCATGGAGGGGTTTGGGATCGCGGTGGTTGAAGCGATGGCGATGGGAAAAGCCGTGGTTGCGACGACGACAGGGGGGCTTCCAGAAGTCGTGGCGCAGGGAGAGACGGGCCTGCTTGTTCCTCCGGGAGATGTCGAATCATTGGCCGCAACAGTGGTATCTCTTTTGGAAAACCGAGTTCGACGAGAGCAGATGGGTCGTAGCGGGAGCGCGCGTGCGCATGAGCACTTTAGTCTCGATCTGTCTGTTGCGCAGGTGGAACGTCTGTATGGTGAGGTGCTGGCAACACAGAAGGGGCGAGGATGAGAGTCGGTTTTGATGCCAATCCGATGGTGGGCGATATAGGTGGGGTGGGGTGGCACAGCTACCACTTGCTCCGTACGATGCTGGCACAGCAAGCAGGAATCGACTTTCTAGCCTATGCCAAACCGGGCGCTGAGCAGCTTGACTCTGTGGCAGCGTGGCCGGGCGTTGAGCGGCTTCAGTGGGTGAACTCGAGCCGATGGGGGATGGGGAAGCGGGGTTCGTCCGATCTATTGGATCTGTACCATGGGACCAATTTTCGGATGCAGACCGTCGGGCGCTTTGGTGGGCTCGTGACCATTCACGATCTCTGGTTAGATCGCCACCCCGAGTACTCGAAGAAGATGTTGGGTCAATGGCCGTCGGCATTCAAGACGAGACAAACCGCGCTACGAGCCAGGAAAACCATTACGGTGTCCGAGTTTTCAGCTAGAGAACTCGTGGAACTCTATGGTTTGAAGCGCGAGCACATCAGGGTGATTCCTAATGGAGTGTCGGAGGACTTTGTGACACGTCGGGATGATCAGGCGATGACGGAGCTGCGGAAACGGATCGGTCTGACGGCCGAGCACTATCTGTTGTTTATTGGAGGGGCAGACCCGCGCAAAAATCATCAAATATTTCTTGAAGCGGCTGAAAAAGTACGGAAGAAGCTAGGATCAAGAATGTTGGTCCTTGTCGGCTCGCCTATCCATCCGTTCGGGAGCTATGAGGAGACGGCTCGAAGGCGCAGCTTAAGGGAAAAGGTGCTCTGCCCGGGACGGTTGTCCACGAACGATCTGCAGCTGTTGTATTCCTCCACCGATCTGTTCGTCTTCCCCTCGTTGTACGAAGGGTTTGGGATGCCCGTGTTGGAAGCGATGGCCTGTGGGGCGCCGGTGCTCACGTCCAACTCGACCGCGTTGGCTGAAGTGGCGGGTGATGCGGCTCTGTTGGTAGATCCTCAAGACGCGCGGGCGCTTGGAGAGGCGATGATCCGTGTACTCGAGGATGAGCCGCTTCGAGCCGCCTTGAAGGTCAAAGGATTCGATCGCGCCAAGCAGTTCTCCTGGGAGCAGGCTGCGACCAAGACCATTGCGCTGTACCGGGAAGTGTGTGGTGGAACTGTCTGAAAGTCTTCAAATCGTGACAGGGACTTTCGACGTTATGACGTGACGACTTTGAGCCACGGCTAGGTCACAGTTAGAAAGTCGAACGTCATCAAGCCTAAAGTCTCAGAATGAGCGAGACCTTAGACATTACGACTTGAAGGACTTTCGACGATTCCTAAGATGCGTAACATTCTGATCATCAAACTCCGCTACCTCGGCGACGTCTTGTTGGCGACGCCGACCGTGCGAGCTATCAAAGCTGCACGACCGGATGTCCGGGTCTCGATGATGGTGAATCGCGGGACCGAAGACGTGTTGTCAGGAAACCAGGACCTGCACGAAGTTATGGTCCTCGACAAAGGATCGCTGGCGGCACAATGGCGGCTTATTGCCAGACTGCGTCGTCGGCGATTCGACACGGTGATCGATTTGACCGATGGAGACCGGTCTGCGTTTTTAAGTTGGATCAGTGGGGCGCCGGTTCGGATTGGATTCAACGACGAGCATCGTTGGAGAGGGAAGTGCTACACACAGGTCGTCCAGCCTGTGCCAGGTATGCAGCACCGGATTGACCGGGATCTGGAAGCCCTCAAGCCCATGAGCATCCAGGCCGGCTCAAAGGATCCTCAACTTTGGCTGACGCCAGAAGAGGAGAACAGTGCGGAACAACTATTAGGTCAACTCGGCGTTCAGCGATCGCAGTCGATGGTCATCCTGCAGCCCGGCGCCCGATACTGGTTTAAGGCCTGGCCTCCGGAGCGGTTCGCGGAGTTGGCCGATCAGCTCACCTCCCAATATGGCTGCCAGGTGTTGATCGGAGGCAGCCGTCTGGATATCGATGTCGCGCAACAGATTCGACAGATGACGAAGAGTAGCCCCCTCCTCATGGCAGGCCGTACAACCATTAAACAGTTCGCGGCCATCGTCAAAAAGTCAGCACTTTTCATTGGAAGCGATAGCGGTGCGATGCACATTGCCTCTGCAGTGGGCACTCCTGTGGTGGCGTTGTATGGCCCGTCGAACCCTCGCGAATGGGGTCCTCGTGGTGGTTCTGTGGAGGTGCTCTATAAGGGACTTGATTGTCGCAGTTGCTTCCATCCGACCTGCACAAAAGGCGAGGAGAACTGCATGAGGTTAATTACAGTCCACGAGGTGTTTGCTGCCGCCCAGCGGCTTCTGCCCGTCGGGAGGGCGGGCTGTGCGGTTTCATAAAGCTCTTCAGGTCACTGACGCGATGTCTTTCCAGGTGCTAGTTTGTTTGTAGTTTGTAGAGAGGTGACCCATGGGGCTTAGTCTTGATATCGGTTGTGGGGCGCACAAGCATCCCGGCGCGCTGGGAGTCGATCGACGAAGCTTACCCGGGGTGGCCGTCGTCTGCGACTTTGAACAGGGTCTTCCCTTTCGAGATGGTAGCGTGACCACTGTGTTTCTGCACAATATCGTTGAGCACATGGATGATCTAGTCAGGTTTATGGAAGAGCTGTATCGTGTCTGTGAGCCAGGTGCGAAGGTCTATGTTCGAACCCCCTACTATGCCTCTCGCGAGGCCTTTGTTGACCCGACACATGTGCGCTATATCACTGAGGCCACGTTTGAGTACTTCGATTATCCGAACTATTATGGGCTCAAGACAAACTTTAAAATTCGCTCCACGTACTTCAAGATGCGAAAACCGTTTAAGCTCATGCCGGGCTATTTCCAGAAGCGCTTCCGCCGATACCTATGGAATGCGTGTATAGAAATGGACATAGAGCTTGAAGTAGTCAAGCCCATCTGAGGGCTCTTTGCGCGAAAGGTATTTGATGCCGTTGGTGAGTGTCGTGATTCCGGTTTACAACGGCGAGCGATTTCTCAAGGAATCGCTGGAGAGCGTATTTACGCAAACGTTTCAGGATTTTGAAATCGTTTGTGTGGACGACGGATCTACGGACGGCTCGTGCGCGTTGCTGAAACAATATGGTGCGCGGGTGAGAGTGATTCGGCAGGCGAATGCAGGCCAAAGCGCAGCGCGCAATGTGGGTATCCGACAAGCGACCGGGGCGTTCGTGGCCTTTCTGGATCAGGACGATCGATGGTATCCGTCCAAGCTCGCGCAGCAGGTTGCTGTATTAAGTGCGGAGCCTGATGTTGTGCTGGTGCACTGTAACTACGATCGGATGGACGGCGATGGACGAGTGCTGGTGGCGGGGGCAGCGCTGGTTGAGCAGGCATCGGCTCTGGCATCACCGCTTGGCCGTTTGATTGGAGAAGCACTCGTCTTTCCTTCGGCGATGATGGTCCGACGCGACGTCTTCCAACGGGTGGGTGGATTCGATCCTGAGTTGCGAGGATTCGAGGATTTTGATCTCATCGCCAGGCTCAAACACCAGGGGCGCTTTGTTTTATTGAATGAATCCGGGATGGCCTACAGGCTTCATGCAGGAGGATTCACTCGAGCAGGTGGGATGGGAGTTATTCGTAGCCGGGAGCGCTTCCTGATTCGAATGCGGGCAGTCTATGCGGGAGATCGAGCCAAGAACTCACTTATCGATCGCATGCTCGCCGATTGCTACTCGGATTGGGGAATGCATGATGCAAAGGACGGACAGCCGCGTAAGGGGTGGGTGAAGCTCATTCAAGCCCTGCAGCAGGATCCATGGAAGTTCCGCACTTATTCCAGACTTGTTCGAGTCTCACTACTGGCGTTATTGGGTAGCCGAAAGCAGGAAGCGTAGGCTGGAGGAGGGTGCTAAAGTCGTGACGACTCTGATGGTGCACGGCACGCTATTTTTTCTGAGGTCTCCCGCATAGACGCTATTAACCTCTCCCCAAGTAATCCCTCTTTCCAGGAAACATATTCAGTTTCAAGTACCCCTGGTTCTCGATGAAGGTCGGGCGCCGTATTTTCTGCTTGACAGGGGAGGCTCACTTGTTCATATTCTGAACAGCTCAATAATTTATCCGTATAATTCATGGATATACAAGGTCAACGAGACCTTCTCCTCCTCAGCGAACTCGATCGAGATGGCGGGGCCACTCAGCGCACCCTTGCCATCAAACTCGGTGTCGCGCTTGGTCTGACCAATCTCTATCTCAAGCGTTTGGCCCACAAGGGCTACATCAAGACCACGACCATTCCACGCAATCGAATCAGGTATCTCCTGACGCCACAGGGCTTCACAGAAAAGTCGCGCTTGACCTATCTCTACATGCAGTATTCCCTCTCGTACTACCGTGACATGCGTACTCGGCTAAGAGAAATGATGTCGACGTTCGACGGCTCTCATGGCCAGCGGGTTGTGATTTACGGGACGACCGAGTTAGCCGAATTGGCCTATTTGTCGCTTCGAGAGATGAATATCGACTGTGTGGGATTCATTGATGGAGGCTCACGTGAGTCATTCCTCTCGTGCCCGGTTTCTTCGCCGGATAGGATCGCTGGCTGGCAGTTTGACCGGGTATTGATTGCGGATCTTGAGCATGCCGCTGCCTGTGAAGAGCAATTGGTGCAGTCCGGAGTCCCGCGCGAGAAAGTGATGAGGCTCGGGTTACTTCCATAGAGCAGACTGTTTCAATCAGTCGGGCTGCCGTCGGAGAGGATTTTTTGCTTGAAGATGTAAGTGAAAGGGCGGAGCTGTGTCCGAATCTGGTTCGTTTAGATCGAGGGGTTTGTCTTGTTTGCTTGGTTCAGCAGAATGGTAACCAGGTAAACGAAACACACCAAATCAATCAGACCAACGAATCAAACCAGATGGCCAAACAAACGAAATGAACGAGACAGACCAGATCAACGAGACATGTCAAGTAAATCAGCCGAACTATCCGTTGCATTGGTATGCCCTTCGGACGCGGTCGCGGTATGAGAAGGTCGTGCGTGACCAGCTCCTGAGTCAGGGAATCGAGCCATTGCTGCCGACCGTGAGACGTCTGCGTCAGTGGAAAGATCGCAAGAAAGAAATTGAAGTCCCGTTGTTCTCCGGGTACTGCTTCGTGCGCTTCGCATCAGACCAGAAACTTCCCGTGCTGAAGACGATCGGTGTGGTCGATATTGTTGGAGGAGGGCAACGGTCTGAAGCCATCCCCGACGACGAGGTTCTGGCGATCAAGACCCTTATGACGAGCGTGTTGTCTTACGATTCGCATCCTTATCTGCACGAAGGCATGCAAGTGGAAGTGGTTCGAGGTCCGCTGCAAGGAGTTCACGGGATTCTCTTGCGCAAAGAAAAGCGCCACCGCTTGGTGCTGGGTGTCCGCCTCATTCAGCAAGCCGCGGCGGTGGAGATCGATATTGCGGACGTCGTGCCGGTCTAGCAGGATGCTGAAAAAAATCGCCAGGCTCTCAAGCGCGCGACTTGCACGATTCGAAGTTCGAAGTTCGGGGTTGGAAGCTCAGAAAACCTCGAACTTCAGACCTCGAACCCTCGCCTGTTTCGCATTTTCAGCCCATCTCGCTCGGCAATCCTGCGGGGTCTTATCACAATGAACCCAGTCACTATGCCCCCCCAGATTTCACCTTCACCGTCTCTCGGGCAGAGAGCAAATCTCAAGAAGCAGGCCATTCGGGAACGATTCGACCGGTTGGCATCGGAGCGAGAATCTTGGCAGCGGCGGGCGTCCTACTATTACGGCGATCAGCGACGCTACCTGCGGTTCTTGATACCGGAGGGATTGAGGGTTCTAGAAATTGGATGCGGGTTGGGTGATCAGCTCGCATCACTCGAGCCCCGACGGGGATTAGGCATTGATCTCAGCGAGGCCATGGTCAAGGAAGCCTCCAAGCGCCACCCGGAATTGGAGTTTCGGGTTGGAGACGGAGAGCTGCTGGCACTCGATGAGACGTTCGATGTGATCCTGCTCGTTGATGTCGTCGGGCATGTGCTCGACGTCGAAGCGACACTGAAGCAGCTCCGTCGCTATTGCACGCCCACGACCCGCATCGTCATTGCCTACTACAATTTCTTGTGGGAGCCCTTCTTAAGATTGTTGGAGCAGGTGGGCCTGAAAATGCCGCAAGAGGAGCAAAACTGGCTTTCGCCTGCAGATATCAGGAATCTTCTCCGGCTGGCAGATTTTGAGGTCGTGAAGGCGGAACGGCGCCTGTTGATGCCCCTGGGCATCCCAATCCTTTCGACCATTGCGAATCGGCTCGTGGCCTATCTCCCAGGACTAACTCATCTGTGCCTCTGTCACTATATGGTGGCCCGGATGCGCACCGCGTCTGTTCCTGAAGCGCAGACGGTAACGGTCGTCATCCCTTGCCGCAATGAAAAGGGGAACATCGAAGCGGCTATCGCACGTCTTCCATTCTTTGGCCATCACCAAGAGGTCATCTTCGTCGATGGCCATTCGACTGATGGAACCCTTGACGAGATCCAGCGGGTGATCACGCAATACCCCGAGAAGGACATCAAGTGTCTTGTGCAAGACGGAAAGGGTAAGGGAGACGCCGTGCGCAAGGGCTTTACGCATGCCACGGGGGACGTTCTCATGATTCTCGACGCGGATCTCACGATGCCCCCAGAAGACCTCCCTAAATTCTATGATGCGATTGTGAGTGGTAAGGGCGAGTTCATCAACGGGAGTCGGTTGGTCTATCCGATGGAACACGAGGCCATGCGCTATCTGAATCTATTGGGGAATAAGCTTTTCAGTATGGCGTTTTCCTGGTTACTCGGCGAACGGATCAAGGACACGCTCTGTGGAACGAAAGTGTTGTTCCGAAGAGACTACGAACGTATCGCAGCGAATCGATCCTATTTCGGCGAGTTCGATCCCTTTGGCGATTTCGACCTGCTATTCGGGGCGTCCAAGCTCAATCTCAAGATTCTCGAAGTGCCCATTCGATACCAGGAACGGACCTATGGCACCACCAATATCCATCGTTTCACGCATGGGTGGCTGTTGCTGAAGATGACCGTGTACGGTTTTTTCCGGCTGAAGGCCGTGTAATGTCCGATGAGATCTTACGGCGACACCTGATCGTCTGGCAGAAGAAGCCCGTGCTCCGGATGCTCTACAGGGAGTGGTATCAGGAAATTTCCGGGTGGCTTCAGACTGGGCGGACACTCGAAGTCGGTGGCGGGACAGGGAATCTCAAAGAGTGTGCGCCGTCCGTGATTTGTACAGATATCGTTAAGTTGCCGTGGTTGGATGCTGTGGCGGATGCGCAACAACTCCCGTTTGTCAGCGGCAGCTTATCCAACATTGTGCTCTTTGACACGCTGCACCATCTTGAAAACATTCGGTACTTCTTTGATGAGGCGCTTCGCGTGCTGCGGCCTGGCGGCCGCGTCATTATCATGGACCCATACATCTCGGTCTGCTCTTGGCCCGTCTACCATTTCTTGCATCCTGAGCCAGTAGATTTCGACCAAGATCCGCTCGCGCTGAGCCCTATGCAGCCTGGACGAAAACCATTTGACGCGAACCAGGCAGTCTCAACGATTCTATTTGAACGATCGAGCCAGCGCTTTCATGAGTTGTATCCAAGCTTGAAGAAACTCCGGCACCATCGACTGGCCTTCTTCGCCTATCCGCTCAGCGGCGGTTTTGAGCATCCTTCTTTGATGCCGACGTGGATGATCCGCCCCATCTTAACTCTTGAGCGTCTCATGGGCGCATTGAGTCGGTATCTTGCCTTTCGAATACTTATCGTGTTGGAGAAGGGAACCCTTTGAGGGGATCTGTACAAAACAAACAAGACCAATGGTTCTTACTGATATGCGACTCGAGCTAAGTCCCGGCCTGAGAAACTGGTGCATATCAACTCGATCTCCAAAGGATCAAGCTAGTAATATTATACCGACGGTCAAGCGCATGAACCAATGGAAGGATCGGAAAAAAAGATTGAAGCCCATTTCTTCCCGGGATACTGCTTTGTCTGTTTTGTCTCCTGGCAAAAGCTGCCGGTCTCAGGATGATTGGAGTCGTCGACATTGTTGGCGCCAGCCATTGTCCAGAGCTGATCGTGGACAAGGAGATTGCAGCGCTCAGGATCCTGATGGCCAGTGTGTTGCCCTATGATCCACATTTCTATTCTCCGCGAAGGCATGACGGTCGAGGTGATTCGAGGGCCAGTCGAAGGTGTGCGATGGATTTTGTCATACAAAGAGAAGCGTACCCAGCGCCCCGCCTGCTCTGTTTTAGGAAATCGCGTGTTGAAGCATTCGGGAATCACGCTTCCGTATTGGCAGGAGCCGCTGGGAAAGTTTGAGAATGGCCACGGCCACGCTGCTGGACTGGTGTTCCCATGACCGATCTACTGACGTATATAAATATCACGTGGCTAGGTATGAAGTCCTTCCATCTGAATCTATTTAAAACAGGAATAATTATTCTTTGCGTTGCGGCAGGAATGAGGCTGCTTCTTTCAAAGGCAACCGTTAAGCAAATGATGGCCGTGGTTGTACGTCTCAACAGTATGAGTATGTCTCAGCACCGAAAAGCCGCATGGATGCTTGGGGCCACGTTTGCGGCATTCTTGATATATTTGCGCGTCCGCCAGTATTTCGAATTGCAGACGATGTGGGATATGGCAGTTGAGGCGAATGTGGCCTGGCACATGGTCCATGGACCATGGTTTTTCAATTCACTCGAAAATGAATCTTTTTTGGGCGGGCATTTCTCGCCGGTCTTTGTCTTGATTGGTCTTGCGTATCGGCTCGTAGAACATCCCTTAACCTTGTTGGTGATTCAAAGTGTTGCGCTGGGGATCGGTGCGGTGGCAGTCTATTACCTCGCGCTTCTGCGGTGTGTCCATTTTTCCTTTGCGTGCGTGGCTGTGCTTCTCTATGTGTTCAACCCGTATTTGCATCATAGCAATGCCCATGACTTTCATTTGTCTCCACTCACGATCCCAGCGGTCTTATGGATGCTGGTCTTTGTTGAGTCTGGCAAACGAGGTCTTGCAGTGGCAGCCGCTTTCCTGGCTTTTTCAATCGAGGAAAGCATCCTGCTCCCCCTGGCCGGCTGTGGCCTTTACCTAGCCGCGTTCCGCCCGGGCTGGCGACTCTTTGGGACAGGGCTGGCACTGTGTGCCGTCATATATTTTGTTTTCATTATTAAGGTGGTATTCCCAATCTTTACCCCTTATCCCGGGCTCTTTTTCTGGCATCGTTACGCCAATCTGGGAACAGACCTCAATGATGCACTCATGCATCTTATTCGTAACCCGATCTGGGCGGGTTACGAAACACTTGTCGCTCGCAATCAATATGTGTATCTCATCTATTTTCTGATTCCCGTAGTTTTCTTACCACTGTTTGCGTGGAGAGAGGCCTTTTTGCTGGCCGTCCCCCTTTCGATTATGTTCCTGAGTCAAAATTCCGGCATGAACAAGTTGGGGTTTCATTATAGCGCGCCTGCGCTTCCGTTTCTCTTTTTCGGCGTTGTGCACGGACTTTCGAACGGTGTTCGTCTTATTGAACGGCGGTGGAGTTCGGCTCAGCTGCGGTGGAATATTGTATTGGCTGGCATGCTGTTCTTGATTGCGTTGAATACGTATCGAAGCCCGGGTTACGATATCGGTCAAACAAATCCAGAATTCGCAGCATCCGCATTTGAGATTGCCAGACTTGTGCCCTCTGATGTCGCTGTTGCGACCGACGTTCGGTTTGCTCCACTGCTGATCAACCGCCATCGCATATGCAAGATTAAGGTGATTGCAGGCGATCTATGTGATTGGACCCTTGTCGACGGAAAACCATCATCAGACTCTGATGCGGGGGACAGAAGGACGGTCCCCCAGTGGGTGCCAGACTACGTCGTCATTGGCGCAGAGCCTGGAAAAACTTCCGTCCTGAAACTTCGGCAGCAGCGTGAGTTTGCGGAATGGCTGACCGCAGTTCAGGGATATGAAGAAATTAGAAGCCAGAACGGCATCATGTTGTTTCAGTACAGGGGGAAGCCCTCCTGAAGCCAAATGACTGAAGCATCAAGGAAGTTAAGGAAATAGACTATGAGCGTATCTTCGTTGGGGTAATAGCGGCTTTTCATGGGGCATTCGTAGGCAATATATAGGAGCGGAATGATGAAGGTAGTTATCCTGGCTGGAGGTTTGGGGACGCGGTTATCGGAAGAAACTGTGGCCCGTCCCAAACCCATGGTTGAGATCGGTGGGAAACCCATTCTGTGGCATATTATGAAACTGTATTCCCACTATGGCTTTAATGACTTCGTGATATGTCTTGGATATAAGGGTTACGTAATCAAGGAATACTTTTCAAATTATTTTCTTCACACAAGCGACGTAACGCTAGACCTTCTTCACAATAAGACGGAAGTGCATCAACAGTTCGCCGAGCCTTGGAAGGTCACTCTGGTCGACACCGGTGATCGCACCATGACTGGCGGGCGAGTCAAGCGGGTGGCACCCTATGTCAATGGGGAAACGTTTTTTCTGACCTATGGTGACGGTGTTGCAGATGTTAATGTGCGAGAATTACTCGCGTTCCATCGAAGCCACGGCAAGCTAGCCACGGTTACCTCTACCCAACCCAAGGGGCGTTTCGGAGCCTTGACACTGGATGAGCATAACTACGTGAGAGAGTTCAAGGAGAAGCCCTCCGGTGATGGAAATTGGATCAATGGAGGATTTTTCGTCATGGAGCCAGGTCTGTTTAAGTACATTGCTGATGATCAGGCCGCCCTTGAGCAAGAATCAATGGAGAAGCTCTCCAATGATGGTCAATTGCTTGCCCGCAAGCACCATGGTTTTTGGCAACCTATGGATACCTTGCGCGACAAAAATTACCTTGAGGATCTGTGGCTAAGTGGCAAGGCACCTTGGAAAGTTTGGTAACCATGGATCAACTGTTCGGTGGCGTCTATCAGGGGCAAACAGTGCTCGTCACGGGCCATACGGGTTTTAAAGGGGCCTGGCTAGCGCTGTGGCTGCAATCGTTAGGTGCAAGAGTAATAGGGTACGCGCTTTCCCCAATGACTGAGCCAAGTCTCTTTCGGCTTGCCAACCTTGAAGAAGGACTCACGCATGTTGCCGGAGATATCCGGGATGGAGACAAAGTTCGAGACGTGTTGAAACAGTATCAACCTCAGATTGTGTTCCATCTCGCCGCCCAGTCGTTGGTTCGATACTCCTACAGTCAGCCGGTAGAAACCTATACAACGAACGTCTTGGGCACCGTGAACGTGCTTGAGGCGATTCGGATGACACCGAGTGTCAGGGCCTGCATCAACGTGACAAGCGATAAATGTTATGAGAATCGTGAGTGGCCCTATGCTTATCGAGAGAACGATGCAATGGGTGGATTTGATCCCTACAGTTCCAGCAAAGGCTGCGCTGAATTGATTACGGCGGCCTATCGGAACTCATATTTTTCGAATGGAGCTACGCATCCGGTTCGTCTCGCCAGTGCACGAGCTGGTAATGTAATTGGAGGAGGGGATTGGGCACAGGATCGTCTAATCCCAGATTCTATCCGTGCACTAACTGGTGGTCAGGCTGTGATTGTGCGGAACCCCCACGCGATTCGTCCATGGCAGTATGTACTTGAGCCTCTGTCCGGATATCTCTGGTTGGGTGCCTGTCTGTTGAGCAAGCCATCTGGTTTCGACGAAGCCTGGAATTTCGGTCCTCACTGCACCAGCAATCTCCCGGTTTCTCAGGTTGTGAATCAAGCAGTCGCTATCTGGGGGAATGGGACATGGGAACAGGCGTTAGGAGCCCGGCACAGTGAACCCCACGAAGCCCGTACACTCAGCTTGGATATTACGAAGGCACAGCTCCGATTAGGTTGGGAGCCGGTCTTTTCTGTTGAAGAGGCAATAGCGGAAACTGTCAATTGGTATCGTGTACAGTACGAAAATCCTAAGTTGGGCGTAAAAACGTTTAGCTCCGAGTACATTACTCGATATGTTCAGGCGGCTATGAAAAAAGATGCAGTATGGACTGCCAAGCAGGAGAATATTTCGTGAGTGCTGACAACCTCAAACAAGAAATTCTCAGTAAAGTCGCAGAGTACTATCGTCTGGTCCATCATAAATCTTCGTCGTTTATCGCAGGCACGACAAAAGTCAGCTATGCGGGCCGTGTCTATGACGAGCGCGAAATGATCAACGTGGTAGATGCCGCACTCGAATTTTGGCTGACCTACGGCCGATTTTCCAAAGAGTTCGAAAAGAAACTCTGTGACTTCCTGGGAGTGCGGTTCTGTGGCCTAGTCAATTCAGGATCGTCGGCCAACCTCCTCGCCTTCATGGCCTTGACCTCCGACGACCTGGGAGACCGGAAAATCCAGCGCGGTGAGGAGGTTATCACTGTTGCGGCTGGATTCCCTACGACTGTGGCACCCATTGTCCAGTATGGGGCCGTCCCCGTGTTTGTGGATGTGGATCTCCAGACGCTGAACGTGGACGTCACAATGCTTGAATCGGCCCGGGGGGCGAAAACCAAGGCGGTGGTTTTGGCGCATACTCTTGGTAACCCCTTCAATATCGATGCCGTTCAGCAGTTTTGCCGAGCCCACGGTTTATGGCTGATCGAGGACAATTGCGATGCGCTTGGATCTACCTACCGAGGTCGGCATACGGGGACGTTCGGAGATATCGCCACCAGCAGCTTTTATCCCCCGCACCACATTACGATGGGTGAGGGAGGGGCGGTGTATACGAACGACAAGGATTTGGCCCGTATCATCGAGTCCATGCGCGATTGGGGACGGGACTGCTGGTGCCCCTCTGGTAAAGACAATACCTGCGGGAAGCGGTTTGAGCATCAGTTAGGGGAGTTGCCCTTCGGGTACGACCACAAATATACCTATTCTCACTTTGGATACAATCTGAAGGCCAGCGACCTCCAAGCGGCAGTGGGATGTGCGCAACTGGATAAGTTGACGCAATTCTGCGATCTGCGGAGGAGGAACTATCGTCTGCTTCGGGAAGGATTGCGGCCAGTGGAGGATCGGTTCGTATTCGTGGATCAGACTCCCGGGAGCGATCCCGCTTGGTTTGGGTTTCTCATGATTGTCCGAAAAGACGCAGGTTTTTCCCGAAAGGAAGTCGTGGACTATCTGGAAAGCAGGCTAATCCAAACAAGGATGCTGTTTGCCGGAAATATCATAAAGCATCCTTGCTTCGACGTTATGCGTAAGGAGCAGAGAGGCTATCGGGTCATTGGGGAATTGGTAAATACCAATCGCCTCATGGAAGATGCGTTTTGGGTCGGCGTATATCCCGGAATGACGATTGAGATGGTGGAGTTCATGGTTGAAGAGATCACCAGATTCTGTGGCCGTGCCTTGCGAAGAAGCTAAGGGGGCGAATCGTAGATGGTTGATCAGCCGGCTGTACTGATAACCGGTGGGAGTGGGTTCATTGGGCGCAACCTTGCCGAGCATCTGACTGGCTCGTTCTCGGTGGTTGCTCCTTCTCGGCGTGAGCTGGACCTGTTGGATGTTGATGCGGTCGATAGGTTTTTCAGATCCACGCGCATTGATTTCGTCGTTCATTCTGCGACGACCCCAGGGCATCGTAATGCCCCGCCGGCGTTGGATCTCGTCGAACGGGATATGAGGATGTTTGCGGCGCTGGTCCGAAACCGGGAACGTTTTCGGAAAATGGTCTTCATTAGCTCAGGATCGGTGTATGGCCGACGCCATTACCAACCGAAGATGAAGGAAGAATTCTTTGGCTCCTATATCCCCGACGATTCCGCAGGTTTCTCGAAATATTGTTGCGCCTGTTGGACGGAGCATATCGAGGGGATTGTGGAGCTCCGTCCGTTCGGAGTATTCGGGAAATTCGAAGACTATGCGATCCGATTCATTTCCAATGCCATCTGCAAAGTGCTCTTCGACCTTCCGATCACGATCAAACAAAACAGGAAATTTGATTATGTTTACATCAATGACCTTGTCCGAGTGATAGCGGGATGTCTACGGGACGACGTCCCGTGCCAGAGTTATAACGTGACCCCTGAAAATGCGGTGGAACTGAAAATTCTCGCCCAGATGGTTGCACAAGTTTCAGGGAGGGACGTGCCGATCCTGATCAAGGAGCCTGGCATGGGGCTGGAATACAGTGGAGACAACGCTCGCCTTCGGGAAATCTTCCCCGGCTTCGTGTTGACCCCTCTGGATAAGAGCCTTGCCGAACTGTATGCGTGGTATGAGGCACGGAGGCATATAATACACCGGGATTTGCTCCTGAAGGACCACTAGGATTCAAATGGTGAACGTTCTCACTGAAAATGAAATGTAAGGGAGGGAGCGAGTGTTGGTGAAGACAATTTCCGTGGTCACCTCGGCGTATAACGAAGAAGAGTCCATCGATGAGTTGGCCAGACGGTTACAGGCGGTTTTCAATGAGCTGAGTGCGTATCAGTTTGAGGCTATCATTGTCGAAAATGGATCCCGCGATGGCACCTTCGACAAACTTCGACGGATTCATCAGGAGGACCCACGATTCAAGGTCGTTCGCCTCTCACGAAATTTCAGGATGGATGGGGGGGTGACGGCTGGCCTACGTTACGCCACGGGCGACGCGGCGATCATTATGACCGCCGCGCTCAAGGAGCCGCCCGAGATGATCAAAGACTTCATTGCGAAATGGGAAGAAGGCTACGACAACGTGTACGGGATTGTGAAAGGGAGGCCTGGTACCGCGCTCTTGCGCAAGATCAACTCGCAGCTCTTCTACTGGATCATTAACAAATTTACCGGGGGCATGATTCCCAAAAACGTCAGCGACTTCCGATTGGCGGACCGGAAGGTCTACGAAGTCATCAATCAAATGGACGAACGGAACCGGTTCCTTCGAGGTATGTTTGTATGGGCGGGGTTCAAGTCCATCGGCATCGAGTTTGAACGGGCGCCCAGGTTTCGTGGGCAATCCAAAGCAAACACGTTGGGTGTTGTGGAACTGGCTTTAAAAGGAATTTTCGCCTTTTCCAATATTCCCCTCAAGATGATTTCAATCGTTGGACTCTTAGTCTCACTCATTTCATTCGTGGCTCTCGCAATAATCATCACCCGGGTGCTTGTGTGGGGAGTGCCGTTTCCAGGGTTTGGAACGATCATGGCGGTCATGTTGTTGATGTTCGGTTTCGGGTTCACAGCGCTTGGAGTGATTGCCGAATACATAGCGTTGATTTATGAAGAAGTGAAGCAACGGCCCAACTTCGTGGTCGGGGAAACCCTGGGGCTGTGAAGGAGTTGTACGCAAGACATTCCCAAAAGCTTCAGTATCTTCTGATTGGCGGATTGAACACAGTTTTTGGCTACGCGGTCTTTACGGCCCTCTATTATTATGGAACTGCACGCTTCCACTTCCACTATGTCATTCCGCTTTTGTTAAGTCACGTCATCAGTGTCACCAGCGCGTATCTTATATATAAGAGGTTTGTGTTCAAAACGAAGGGGAATTTCATCAGGGAATATTGGCGCTTTTGTACGTTCTATTGGTTCTCGTTGGCCGCGAACCTCATTCTTCTACCGGGATTGGTGGAATTGTTCGGGCTGGATCCCGTCCTCAGCCAAGGGCTTCTTATTATTGTCGCTGCTGTGACCAGTTATCTGTGGCATGCGCATTATACGTTTAGCCAGGACATGAGCTTGAAGAAGCTGGATCCTTCCGCTAGATGAGAATCATGTGATCGTCTAGAAGGACAAATTGTGAGATCTTAGCCTAGGTTCAAGAGAAAAAACTATTCAAGCCCGTAGCCCTGCTTTTCCCCATGTTCATTCATTTAAAGATGCCATCCTAGCCAGCGTGACCTGAAAGCCTCCAGATGGGTATATCAAAGAAAACACTCCTGCTCCTCCATTGGTTTCTGTGTAGTATCGGCCTGACGGGAATCCTCTACGGGCTCTCATGGAAACTACATACAGAGCTCAAGGGCCAGCAGGCCATCGCCTTCCATGATTGGGCCATTCCGTTCTTTAATGCGAATAAACCGCAAGAACTGATCTTTTTTGTCTCAGCGGGGATCAGCCTCTTTCTATATTACCTTGTCGTGTTGTTCATGATCAGGAAGCGAGAGGATTGGTTGAACTCAAGTTATAGCCTCGCGGAATATGGGAGCCTTAGGTTTCTTTGTTTATACATTGTTATTCCAGTGAGTCTCAACGTCATTATCTTTATCTGGTTCCCGTCAGGAGCTCGCTCTTCAATCCCTCTAACTGGATATGTGTTTGGACTCATTTGGCTAAGTGTCCTGTTGTTCCCTCTCCACGAGTCGCTCCAACAAGTTCTGGGGGTACTTCCGCTACGGCAGGTGCAGGAGAGACTCTATCGGATATTGGAAGTTGCCAAAGTCTCCGCTCAGCAGCAGTTCTGGCTCTCTGCCGTGGCGGGACTTGTTGTGCTCGTCTGTCTCCAGCTTGTCACGGTTTTTCTCCCCTATCTTCGGGGAGAGCTTCTAATGATCAATGAGTACATGGACATCCCTGAGTACACCCGGATGGGGGAGCAGTACGTTTCCAATGCAGACTATATGCGGCGGCATAATTTTGGCGGACTACTGAAATATGATCCGGAGGCCGACCATGGCAAGACCCCGTCTCCTCGAACAGGAACGTTTATTGAGGTTCCGCGGACAGACTTGCTCGTTCGGTTCATTGAAAAGCATAAATGGGACTACCATTACGACGACAGGCTGGGAGCGCTGGTGGCTCATCGTGGAGTGTTGCCTGAGGAATATCCGGAGTTAGCCTTGATATTTGGTCAGGCAGAGGATCAGGCCAGGATCAGTTCGTTGTACTTCATGTCGAACGAACAGCAAGATCGGTTGTTACGGGGGACGTACAACTCGGAGGAGCAGGATTTTCTGAAGAAAAATTACTTTGAATTGCATTGGCAGATTCTGAACCGTTGGGTGCTGCACCACCATAACTTTGTGCTGGGGCCGATCAATGAATATGCGCTAGGCAGGCCGTTGCAAGAAATCAACGCCCAATATGGGTTATTCAATGTAGTGATGATGAGGTGGTTGCTGGAAAAAACAGGGGGAATTTCATACCAGAACTATTTCCAGAAGTGGTATGCGTGGTGGCTGGTGTATTATGCGCTATTCGTCGCACTGGCCTACCTGCTTTTTAGGAATGTGTATTACGTGACCTTGGTCTGCGTACTGGCCTTTGGCTTTGTGAACAAGATCGACTATCAGTTCCTATTCCTGGGGCCAGGACTTAACCCGATCCGACATTTTTTGGATCTGCCGGTCATGGCCTGTCTGTATTGGTATCTCAAAACGGGGAGGGGTGGCCTGCTGGTTTTGGCTCTGCTGTTTGGGCTCATCGGATTGGCGAACAATAAGCAATTTGGCGTGTTTCTTGTCGGGGCCTTGGTGGTGACGCTGCTCGTCAAAAACTGGCAGGAACGGGAACACGGCCGGCACCCTGAGGTGAGGTGGGTGGTGGGGGCTGCGGTTGTCTTAGGACTCATCTTGCTATGGGGAATTCCTGGCAGAGACATGCAGAGTCAGTATTATCGCCAAGGATTCCTCGGATTCTATACTAGCCCTCATCGATTGTACCTCATCGTATTCATCATAAGCGGGAGTTATCTGTTGCTCTTACGAGTGGAGCAAGTGGCGAAAGAATGGAAATATCTCGCCCTGTTTCTTCTCCTCTACTCGCAGGGTCTCTTGCTGTACGGGATATGGGGGAGTGACAGGCATCTGTTAAACATCGCCTCTGTATTGGTGTTAAGTGGGGTCGTGTTTCTGAAACTCGTGATCGACCAAAGCTGCCTGAAAAAATACGAACAAATATTGGTGGGCGCGTTAATTGTAGGAGCGCTCTCGTTTGTATATGTCCCGGGGCTCTTTGCGTATTACACGACAAAGAGTGAGTATGAAAAGATATTTGTGACCCATCGGACCTACGAGTGGAATCTAGAGAGGGCTCAGTTTCGGTCGACGATGGACCCGAAGTATTTTGTCGATTCCGTTGCCTTGATCCAGCAGTATGCGAATTCCGAAAACGGGATTTACATCATTTCGAAGTACGATAGTGTGGTGCCATTTCTGGCTAAAAAATATAGTGCTATGCCATTCTATGATGTTCCGTGGATTCTTCTCACCCAGAATGAAGTTAACCTTTGCGTTGAAAGCATTAAGGCTAATAAACCGCCATACCTGTTTGTGGATGTGGATATTGAGCGGAACTTGAACGGAGAAATCGTCGTTAGGCAGACTCCGTCTATCGGCGGGCTTGGCGCTGAATCTCTAGGGCGTGTCCAGAGGTTGAATCTATTGAAACAGATATTCGTCGCAGTTAAGGATGATTATGAGCTGGAGATGAGTAGAGGGCTCTTGACAGTGTATAGGAGGAAGGTCAGCGTCGAGATCGAAAATCTGCCTTCAGCGAATGGGTAGTGTTCTGCTTCGAGTCAACCTGCCGGCATGACCAAGAGATGTCATCTGCATTCACAACGTCGTGATACTTTGAAGGCCAGCTTATGCCAAATCCTATGAAAGTCTCTGATTACCTGGCTTGCTTTCTTGCCGACTATGGCGTTCGGCATGTTTTTATGGTTACGGGTGGCGGAGCGATGCATCTGAACGATGCTTTTGGCAGGGAAACCAGGATTAAGTATATTTGCAATCACCACGAACAAGCTTGTGCCATGGCGGCGGAAGGGTATGCGCGAGTAACCGGGCAAGTTGGGGTTTTGAACGTGACCACCGGTCCGGGTAGCATCAATGCGCTGAACGGTGTATTCGGGGCGTGGACGGATTCCATTCCTCTTCTCGTTATCTCGGGCCAGGTGAAGCTGGAAACTTGCATGGCCTCCTATCAATTGCCTGGGCTCCGGCAATTGGGAGATCAAGAGGCGAACATCATTCCGATGGTGCAAGGGATCACCAAGTACGCGGTGATGGTTAAGGACCCACAGACCATTCGTTTCCATCTCGAAAAGGCGTTGTATCTGGCCAAGTCTGGTCGGTCAGGCCCCTGTTGGATTGATATCCCTATCGATGTCCAGGCGGCAAAAATTAACCCTTCGACCCTTCCCGGGTTCAACCCCGTCGAAGGAGTCTCTCCGGATCGGTCGGATCTGTTGACGGCGCAGTGCAAAGAGGTGGTTGAGAGGCTGATGGCAGCTTCGCGGCCCGTCATGATGGTGGGTACCGGAATTCGGTTAGCTGGGGCGGTGGAGAAATTTGAGCGGATCATCGCCAAACTACGAATTCCGGTCACAACTGCCTGGACGGCCCATGACCTCATCCCGACTGACCACGAGTTATTTTGCGGGAGGCCGGGGACGGTGGGGGATCGTCCGGGGAATTTCGCCGTCCAGAATAGCGACCTGCTGATTGTAATCGGTTCACGGCTGAATATTCGTCAGGTCAGCTATAACTGGAAAGCGTTTGCCAGGCATGCGTACAAAGTGCAAGTTGATGTGGACGAAACAGAACTGTCTAAACCGACTGTCCGACCGGATTTGGCTATTTGTTGCGACGCGACAGCATTTCTGGAGGAATTGGAAAGGCAGCTTAACCGGCTCCCATATGATTCTTTACACCATTCGGCATGGTTGGCTTGGTGCAGGGACCGGGTGGCGCGGTATCCTGTTGTTCTCCCCCGACATCGAGAATTCAACGGAACGATCAACCCCTATCATTTCCTTGACCAATTGTGCCGGGCCTTGGAGCCGGATGACGTCATTGTGTGCGGGAATGGGGCAGCGTGTGTGGTGACGTTCCAGGTGGCCCATATCAAACGGGGGCAGCGATTATTTTGTAATTCCGGTAGCGCCTCAATGGGCTATGATCTGCCGGCAGCGATTGGTGCTGCCGTGGCGCGTGAGGGGAAGCGGGTCATCTGCTTGGCCGGCGATGGTAGTATCCAGATGAATATTCAGGAACTGCAAACCCTCGTCCACCATCAGTTTCCCGTCAAAGTCTTTGTCCTGAACAACAACGGATATCTGTCGATCAGGCAGAGCCAGAAAAATTTCTTTAATTTCCTGGTCGGGGAAAGCGAAGCCAGTGGGGTTTCGTTCCCTGATATGGTTCAGATTGGCCAAGCGTACGGGATTCCATCCCTCCAGGTAGCTGGTCCTGATTTTCTCCCTACCGTGGAACGGGTTCTTGCAGCCCCTGGCCCTCAGCTCTGCCAAGTGACATTGGACCCCGACCAACAATTTGAACCCAAGCTCAGCTCCAAGTCTTTGGCGGACGGGCGGATTGTCTCGGCGCCGTTGGAAGACTTATATCCGTTTCTTGATCGGGACGAATTGCTCGGGAATCTGTTGGTGCCGCCGATGGAGTACTAGGGGCGTAGTCCGATAATAAACTTGATATAAGGAAGAAGGTATTAAGGGTATTAGCAACTACTCAGCTCCTAGCCAAATCTTAGAATATATCTGATGTGTAGAAATTGCTCCATTGAGTAGGACTGGTTAATTCAGGAATCAATTCATGGTTGCCGCAACGGCTGGGAAACAAGTGGTTTGGCAAGAGCAGTCCGTCGCTTTTCGTCATTCCAGACTGGCTCCTGTCCTTGTAGAACCTGGCCATTTCCCAGTGAAGATGCGTATTCTTCCCTTTAGCACGTTTCTGACAGCCGTACTTCTTGTAGCATGGTACGCCGTCATGGGAGTATCCTCAAATTCTGCCCTGGTGGTAGTCTTCCCTCAATTAAGCTGATCACATGATTTTCGTGATGTGCTATCCAGGTATGATTTGTAGGC
>Ga0315278_10000835_pt1 | contig 26663 bp, 25 predicted proteins | sample YL17G06_0_MG_FD_203880 | JGI IMG/M metagenome (GOLD analysis project Ga0315278, IMG submission 203880) | Sediment microbial communities from Yellowstone Lake, YNP, Wyoming, USA - YL17G06_0 | ecosystem: Environmental > Aquatic > Freshwater > Lake > Sediment | place: USA: Wyoming | collected... | reverse complement strand
GTCGTGAGACAGGTTTGTTGCTTTTTGCTGGAATTGTTTTGATGCCTGACGGGAAGGGTCCTTTAGTACGAGAGGAACGAGGACTCGTCGCCTCTAGTCTATCAGTTGTCCGGCAGGGCAATGCTGAGCAGCCACGCGATAATGGATAAAAGCTGAAAGCATCTAAGCTTGAAGCCACCCTGAAAACGAGGCATCTCACAACCGCCATTACATGATGGCGTTGATAGAGCTGGGATGTAAGTGCCAAGGTTCTCCGAGGCATTCAGTCCGCAGCCACTAAAAGTTGTAGTCGCTAATCACCATGCCGACCCAATAGTTTCGGCTCAGCCGTTACACGTACTGCACATGAAACCTGCTGTTTCCTTCCATTATCTATATTTTCAATTTTTCGATCTGTGAGCGTGAGCCCTGTCCGCCTCGAAGACGCTCGCGCGCTGCGGGCCCGGCCTCAGAAATCGTCCTTGGACATCATGACCAGGAGGACGCAGACTATCCCGACCACGAAGAGGACCACATTCGACACCATGCCGATGATGGCCGCGAAGACCGCGCCCACGACCGCAGTCCTGTAGATGCCTGAGGTCATGGCGCTGTATCCACCGGAGACGGCAAGGAACCCCATAATGACGAAGGTGATGATGGCCACCGGGCCCAGGGCGTCCACGAAACCTGGGAAGTTCACGTCCATCGAATCCATGTACAGCCAAGCAACCCCCCATCCGATGGCGGACATCAACGACAGCACGCCGATGGCCATGATCGTGGCACCCACAACACCGATGGGGGTGATGCCTGGGCGCCGCTGCAGTATGTCCTCCCTGTCAGGGAAGGTTTCCCCTTTGAATCTTTCAACATGTGCGCAGAATGCGCACACGCCCGACTCAAGCAGCGTCGCGCCGCACTTCTCGCAGATTCTTCCGGCGCCAGAGAATGTGCCCGGTTTCTCCGCATTGTCCTTGAACGCCACGAGTTCCTTCCCACAGACCCCACAGTACACACCGCAGTCTGGATTCTCGACGCCACACCCCTGGCACTTGCGAACCATTCCCCTTGACCCCCGCTTTTCCCCGGCCTTTAAGCAGCATCCCTGCACATAATCATTATCGAGCCATCCCGAATCTCTCTGCCCCCGCTGCAAGCAACAACCCTGAGCTTGCCAGACCGGCTCCGCCCCAGCGACTAGGGACCGCCGGTAAGTGACTGAAGCGGCCTGGCATCGGACCGCGCTCAGTCGACGAATTCGTCCCTGGACACGGCGATGAGGATCAGGGCGATCAGGCTCAGGATGGAACCGATGAAGATGGGGCCGAGGGAGAACAGCCCCACGACCGCGCCCAGGATGCACAGCGTGAACTTCTCGCCTTTGAGGCTGAACACGCCGCCTGCGATCGCGCCGAGCCCGAACAGCAGCTCGAGCGCGCTGCAGATACATAACGTGCCCGAAACATCGACGCCGACTGATGCGGCGACGGAGCTGCCCATCGCAAGGAAGACGCCCATGCCGATCGCGATGACGCCCACGATTATCAACAGGATGCCGGCCGCCGTCAGGATGCCAGAGCCGGAGGAACGAGAATATGACATGCTCGAATCGTCCTCGTCGTAGTCGACACTCGATGGGAGGGTCCTGCGGCAGCTGGGGCACTCGTAGTCAAAAACCGACACGCTATTCCCGCAGTTCGGGCACGCCTTGCCTGTTGAGGCTCTCTGCCCCGGCATCGCCTGAGCTTGCACGTAGGCAGGAACCGGGGCGGGCTCAGGCGCCTTCGGTGACCGCGGGAGGTCCGCACCACAACTGCCGCAGAAGATAGAGTACCCCGGATTGCTCTTGCCACACTTCGGGCAGGTCCCGGCGGGCGTCGTTGGCACGAGGTCCTTCCCGCAGAAGTTGCAGAATCTTGATTCGTCCACGTTCTCCTTCCCGCAATACAAGCAGAACTTCACCATGTTCCCCGGCCTCGAAATTCACACCGTCATTGATAACGCTTTGCATGGATTCCTGATGTCAGCGAGGAGCTGCACCGTACGCTGGACGTCCGCTCACCGTCCCGGACTCGATGCGGACGAATCAGACCCGCCCTTCGCGCAGAACATCAGGCCATCCTCGTTCGACGAGCCACATCTCCCACATATCAATGACTCACCGGGCCGCGATCGCCGGGACGCGGCATGACCGTTCTGAGGATTTCCGGTGGTTGCATGATGACGGGAACCGTGCGTCCAAAGCGTGTTCCGCGCAAAGTTAAAGGTGGAACAGCGCATCAACAGTGCAGGCGCAGAGGAGCGGTGGGAACACGAAGGTCCTGATCATCGGGAACAACGTCGCTGGGACGACCCTGGCCAAGTCCGTCAGGGACGCCGACCAGGCAGCCGAGATAGAGATGTTCACTGAAGAGGCATACCATTACTACCCGAGGCCGAAGCTGATCGACCTGCTCACTGGCACAGTCGACGAGAAGGCGATGCCGTTCTTTCCGGAGGACTGGTATGCGAAGAACAGGCTCGCCGTGCATCTGGGCACCCGCGTGGAGAAGGTCGACCTCGCGGGAAAGAGGGTCCTCGCAGGCGGCGCATGGCATCCATACGACAAGCTGGTCCTCGCGACGGGCTCGAGCTCGTTCGTCCCGCCGCTCAAGGGGCTGCCCAAGGGCGGCGTGTTCGCGCTCAGGACCCTGGACGATGCGAAGCGCATCAGGGCGGCAGCCGCAGGCTCACGCCACGCAATCATCATCGGCGGTGGGCTGCTCGGACTCGAGACCGCCCGGGCCCTCACCGCCAGCAACCCCGGCCTGCGAACGACGGTCCTGGAGTACGCCGAGCACCTGCTGATGAGACAGCTGGACCATCCGGGGGCGGCGTTGCTCCAGAAATGGCTCGAAGGGCTCGGTGCGGCCGTCCTCACCAAGGCGGAGACGGAGGAGGTCCTCGGGAGCGACGCCGTGACGGGCGTGAGGCTGAAGGACGGAAGGATCATCGAGGGGGACCTCGTGGTCATCTCCGCGGGAACGAGGCCGAACCTCGCCCTGGCCAAGGATGCTGGACTGAAGGTCAACAAGGGTCTCGTGGTGGACCCGTCGATGACGACCTCGGACCCGGATGTGTCCGGAGTCGGCGACGTCATAGAACTCGATGGGAAGACCTGGGGCATCATCCCGCCCGCGCTCGAGCAGGCGAGGATCGCGGCGAAGCGCATCCTTGGCATGGACGCCCCGCCGTACAGGGGCACGGTCCCGTCGAACACGCTCAAGGTCGCAGGGCTCGACCTGTCCTCGATGGGCGCAGTCCGGGGCGAGCACGAGGGCCCGGCCGCAGGCTTCGAGGAGATAAGGACCCTGTCTGAGGACGGGAGGGTCTACAGGAAGTTCGTCGTCAAGGACGGCAAGCTGATAGGTGCGATACTCCTAGGCACGAAGAAGGACTGGCCGAGGATCACGAAACTGATCTCCGAGGGAAGGTCCGTCGACGCGTTCAAGGCGAGCCTCTCCGACCCGTCGTTCCAGATCCCGTGAGGGGTCGGGCCAGGCCAGGAAAACCGTTAAATCCTGAGGACTCATCATCCCAACCGCATGGACCCGCAGGACTACGAGCTCGAGTTCTTCAAGGGCAACGGCTTCCAGCGGAGACAGTGCCGCAAGTGCGGGAAGCATTTCTGGACCCTCGGCGACACGGACATCTGCGGCGAGGCGCCCTGTGTCGAATACACTTTCATCGGGAACCCTCTGTTCAAGGAGAGGCAGACGGTCCACGAGATGCGCGAGAGCTTCCTGTCGTTCCTCGAGAGGAACGGGCACACGCGCGTCTCCAGATACCCGATCACGGCCCGGTGGAGGGACGACGTGTTCTTCACCCAGGCGAGCATCTACGGGTTCCAGCCCTGGGTCATCCAGGGCGTCGTGGAGCCCCCGGCCAACCCGCTGGCCATCTCCCAGACCTGCGTCAGGTTCAACGACCTCGACAACGTGGGCAAGACCGGCTCGCATCTCACGATGTTCGAGATGATGGCCCACCACGTGTTCAACAAGAAGGGCAAGGAGATCTACTTCAAGGACCGCACGACCGAGCTGTGCCACGAGTTCCTCACGAAGGTCCACGGGCTCGACCCCAAGGCCGTCAACTACTCCGAGGCCTGGTGGGAGGGCGGGGGGAACGCCGGCCCGTGCCTGGAGGTCCTCCTGGGCGGGGTCGAGGTCGCGACGCTCGTCTTCATGTGCTACTCCACGGCCAACGGCCAGCAGCGACCGCTCGACATGCAGGTCGTCGACACGGGCTACGGGCTCGAGCGGCTCACTTGGATATCCCAGGGGACCACGTCCGCATACGAGGCCGTGTTCGACGATGTGCTCGTGGAGCTCAAGCGCATGGCCGGCATCACGCTCGACGGCAACGTGCTGGCCGAGTACTCGAAGGTCGCCGGCTCCATGAAGATCGAGAACGCCGCGGACGTCCGCGCCCTTAGGTCCGACACCGCGGCCAGACTCGGCATGAAGGCCGAGGACCTGATGAGGCAGGTCAAGCCGGCCGAGAGCATGTACATCGTGTGCGACCACACGCGCGCGCTCACGTTCATGCTCAGCGACGGCGTCGTGCCATCCAACGTGCGCCAGGGGTACTTCGCCCGGCTGCTCGTCAGGCGCGCGCTGAGGGAGATGTCCCAGCTCGGCCTCAAGGGGAAGCTCTCTGACATCGTGGCGCTCCAGGTGGACTACTTCGCGAAGGACTTCCCCGATGTCAAGGAGAACAGGGAAGAGATCCTGAAACTCGTCGATGTCGAGCAGGAGAAGTACAAGGACACCCTGGTCAAGGGCCAGGCGATCGTCAGGAGGCTCGAGACCGACGCGAAGAGCGGGCGCAGGGACATGTCGGCCGAGGACCTGATCGAGCTCTACGACTCCCACGGGCTGAACCCGGAGGTCGTCGCCGAGTTCGCCTCGGGGCCCGTCAAGATACCCGATGACTTCTACACGCAGGTCGCCGCTAGACACTCCAAATCGAAGGAGGAGCGCGAGGACGCGCCGACGGTCGAGCTGCCGAAGGACCTGCCCGCGACCAAGCTGCTGTTCTTCAAGGACCCCTACAAGTACAAGTTCCGCGCGAAGGTCCTCGCGGTCGTGGGCGACCTCGTCGTGCTGGACAAGACCTACTTCTACGCCGAGAGCGGGGGCCAGGAGAGCGACTCCGGCACGATGAAGGATATGAAGGTGGTCCGCGCGGACAAGCTGGGCAACATCGTCGTCCACAAGGTGGAGGGCGAGATGCAGGCCAAGCAGGGCAAGCTCATCACGTGCACGATGGACGAGGACCGGAGGAGGCGCCTGCAGAGGCACCACACGGCCACGCACATCATCAACGGGGCCGCGAGGAAGGTCCTCGGGAACCACATCTGGCAGACGGGGGCCCACAAGGCCGCTGACGTGGCCCGGCTGGACATCACGCACTACGCGGACCTCACGCCCGAGGAGACGGACAGGATAGAGCGCCTCGCGAACGAGACCGTCCTGAAGGGGATCAAGGTCCAGGGGACCTTCATGGAGCGCAACGTCGCCGAGAAGCGGTACGGCTTCAGGCTCTACCAGGGCGGAGCGGTCCCGGGGAAGGACATCAGGATCGTCAGGATAGGCGACTTCGATGTCGAGGCCTGCGGCGGCATACACTGCAAGAGCACGCTCGAGGTCGGCGCCATCAAGCTCCTGGGCTCGAAGCGCATCCAGGACGGCGTCGTGAGGCTGGAGTTCGCCGCGGGCATGGCGGCCGTCGAGAAGATGATGGCGATGTCCAAGGCTGCGGGCACCGCCAGTTCGATGCTCATGACCACGCCCGAGGAGATCGTCTCAGCCGTCGGGAAGGTCCTCGCGGACAACCGCGAGATGCGCAGGGAGCTAGACACGGTCAAGAAGGGCATGGTCGGGGACACGGTCGAGGAACTGGGCAAGAAGGCCGCGACCGTCGAGGGCGTGCGCGTCATAAGGCACCTCCAGTCGGACGACATGAAGCACCTGGTCAACCTGGCCAAGGAGCTCATAGCGCATCCGAAGACCGTCGTCGCGCTCGGGTCGGACCAGCAGGGTGCCAAGATGGTGCTCGCCAGGAGCGCCGATGTCACGATCGACTGCAGACAGCTCCTCTCGGACGCGCTCAAGCTCGTGGGTGGCTCTGGCGGCGGCAAGCCGGACTTCGCCCAGGGCGGAGGGCCGGACACCAAGAGGCTCGAGGAGGCCATGGACAGGCTCGTTGAGTCGGTCACCAAGGCCCTGGGGAAGAAGTGAAGACCGGATGTTCAACATCTCTGCGTCGTTTAAGAAGCTCAAGTTCCTGTTCGCCCTGACCAAGTCAGGCGCGATCGCCAGGAGATACTTCGTCATAGGCGCGTTCGACGGCGCCCTGACCATACTCGGGGTCATCCTGGGCGCCTACGTCGCCGAGGGGCATGTCGACCCTGTGCTCGCCAAGAGGTTCATACTCGGGTCGGGGTTCGCGGGCGCGGTCGCGCTCGCAGTCTCCAGCACCGTGGGCGCGTACGAGGCCGAACGCGTCGAGCACCTCCTGAGCCACAAGCAGCTCGAGAAGGCCATGCTGAGGTCGGTCGAGGGGACGCACAGGGAGGCCATGAACGTCAGCATAGCGATCAGCGCCGCCGTCCACGGCATCGCGCCCCTGCTCGCCGCGCTCGTGCCGCTCCTGCCGTTCTTCTTCCTCCCGCTCGACGAGGCCGTCATCACGGGCATAGTGATCACGATCGCCTTCCTGTTCGTCCTCGGGGCGTACCTCGGGAGCCTCATCAAGGAGATGATCATCTACACGGGCCTGAGGTTCGTGATCGCGGGGTTGGGCACGGCGATCGTGCTCATCCTCGTCGGCGGATACTGATGCCCCGGACGCGGGCGTCCGACGATGGAACGGCCCCCGCATACGCGGCGGAAACTATGCTCCGATTCGATTCAAAACTCTAAACCGTCTGTTTGAGTTGCACATTTTCGTTGGATACGCGTCCCGGCCCGTCACGCCGGCGACGTGACGAGCTTGAGATCGAGCACACCCTTCTGGGACTGCAGCATCTTCGCGAGGGCCCGGACCCGTTCCGCCTCCCCCTTGAAGGCTATGATCTCGAGGCAGGTGTGCTTCGAGAGGTGGATGTGGAGCGTCGCCGTCACGACGTCGGGGAAGTCGTGCTGCAGCTCCGTCAGGGTCTGGTTGATCATCCGGGAGTGGTGGTCGTAGCTCAGGAGTATGACTCCTGGGACAATGCCCTTCTCGGTCAGGTCCCATCTCTTATTGGCCAGGAACTCGCGCATGGCCTCGCTCACGGCCTTGGACCTGGTCGGATGCCCCATCTGCTTCGACAGCTCGTCGAACTCCTTCACGAGGTCCTTCGAGATGCTGAGCGACACGCGCTCCTTCTCGGCCATGGCCCCTTGAAAGGCGGGTCCGGTCATAATCCTTGGCACATGCGCGCCCCCGCGCACAAAAGGGATAAATACGGGCGTGCGATTGCAGTATTACAAAAGTAGCGAATCGTATTACACAGGTGGCGGAGATGCACATACCAGACGGATTGATGGACCCGACGGTAGCGCTGACCGGATGGATCGAGTTCCTGGTTGTCGCAGCGGTGGCCCTGTACATGGTCAGGGGGCGGACGTCGGAGAAGGACATCCCGAGGATAGCGGTCCTTGCCGCGGGCGTTTTCGTGGCACAGATGCTCAACTTCCCCGTGGGCGGCGGAACGACCGGCCACCTCGTGGGCGGGGCGCTAATGGCGATCATGGTCGGCCCCGTCGTCGCGATCATGGGCATGACGGTGATACTCATCATCCAGGCCCTGCTCTTCGGGGACGGAGGCGTGACGGCCCTCGGCCTCAACGCGGTCAACATGGCAATCATAGCCCCGCTCTCGGGCTGGGGCGTCTACACCCTCTTGAAGCCCATACTGGCCAAGAAGGGCGATGCCCGGTTCGGCCCAGGCGCCTCGCTGGCTGTCGGCGTGGGCGCGTGGGCGTCCGTGTTCTTGGCTGCCTCCGCGTGCGCTGCCGAACTCGCGGTCAGCTATGCCGTGTCGGGAGGGGCCTACGGCATCGCGGCGACGGTATCCGTCCCGGCGATGCTCGGCTATCACGCGGTGATAGGTGTCGGCGAGGCCGCCATCACGGTCGGGGTCATAACGTACCTGTGGAACGTCTCCCCCGGCGCGTTCGCGCGGGAGGCGAGCACGACCGCCAAGCCATCGGGGCTGCGCGGGGTCCTGCACTCGCGGGTCGCGCAGGCCACCGTCGCGGTGCTCATCGCGTTCGCACTTGCTCTGCCGCTGTACTTCATGTACTCGGCCCAGGGCGAGGACGGCCTGGAGACGGTCATGACCGAGAACGGCGTCGAAGAGGGCAGCGCGGTGCTGACCTCGCCCTTCAGCTACGGCGAGAGCTACTTCGCCGCCCTGTTCGCAGGCATCCTGGGCTTCCTTGCCACCGCGCTCATGGCGTTGGCTCTCCTCAGGGTCCTCAGAGGTAGGGAGTCGACGGACTGATCTGAGATGCTCGTAGCACATGTCAGAGGCCACCGCATACGCGCAGAGGAGCTCGACGAGTACGCCAGAGGGTCGTGGCTCGTAAGGCTCGACGCCAGGGCCAAGCTCGTGGGCGTCCTGGTGTTCGTCGTCGCAACGGCCCTCCTGACCGAGACGAGACTCGTGCTCGCATCCCTGGCGCTGTCGGTCGCGTTCGCGGCCATGAGCCAGGTGCCGCCGAGACACCTTGCGAAGGCATACCTCGGCGCTCTGCCGTTCATACTGGTCGCATCGGCCTCGGTCTTCCTGTTCGCAGGCGCGGAGCGCGGCGTGGACATGTGGGCCCGGACGAGCTCGTGCGTACTCGCGCTGCTGGTGCTCGCGAGCGGGACCGAGACCTTCGACCTGTTCTCCGGCCTCAGGAGGCTGCACGTCCCGGCGATCATGACGACGCTCCTGATGCTCACCTATAAGTTCGTGCTCGTGATGGCGGATGAGATGGCCCGGATGACGGTAGCCAGGAGGGCGCGCGGGTTCGGTGGGGGCAGGAGCCTGCTGGACAGGAGGGGGCTCAGGCTCCTGAGCTATACCGCGGGCATGGTGTTCGTCCGGTCATCCGACCGGGCGGACAGGACCTACGAGGCGCTCAAGGCCCGTGGTTTCGACAAGGAGATGCGCCCGATGCGCGCCACGCGCGTGGGCGCGCTCGACGGGGTGTTCATCGCCTGGTTCGCGACCTCCTCGGCGCTCCTGCTGGTGATGCAGCTCGGGGTGGCAGGATGAAGACCGTCGAAGTCAGCGGGCTCTCGTACTCGTACGAGGACGGGACCGTGGCCCTGAAGGATGTGTCCATCTCGGTCGAGGACGGGGAGAAGGTGGCGGTCGTGGGCCCGAACGGGGCGGGGAAGTCCACGCTGCTCCACCTGCTGGCAGGCTTCAGGATGCCTTTCACAGGAACGGTCGCGGTAGCGGGCGTCAGGCTCGACGAGGGGACCGGGGACCAGGTCCGAAGGAACATCGGCCTGCTCTTCCAGGATCCCGACGACCAGATATTCATGCCCACGGTCGAGGAGGATGTGGCCTTCGGCCCCGTCAACCTCGGGATGGACGACGTCCAGGGCAGGGTCGAGAGGGCTCTGAGGAGCGTCGGGATAGAGCACCTGGCGAAGAGGAGGCCCCACCGGCTGAGCTACGGCATGAAGAAACGCGTGGCCATCGCGGGCGTGCTTGCGATGGACCCGAGGGTCCTCCTGCTGGACGAGCCCACATCCGGCCTCGACCCCAGGTCGAGGGCCGAGCTCGTGACCGTCCTGAGGGGGATCAAGAGGACGATGGTGATCGCGACGCACGACCTCGACGCCGCGGCTGAGGTGGTCGACCGGGCGGTGGTGCTCAACACATCCGTCGCTTGGCAGGGGTCGATGGCCGAGCTCGTGAGCGCGAAGGATGTGCTCGAGGGGGCGGGGCTGGAGCCGCCGCAGACCGCGAAGCTGTTCAGGCGCATGGCGGGCATGGGATACGACGTGCAGACGGTGCCGGTGACCATGGACCAGGCGGCGGCCGAGTTCGCAGCCGTCATCGAGCGCGAGGCGGGCAGACGCAGGGACGGCCCGAAAGGGACGGGCGGCGGCCGTTAACGCCGCTCAGGCGGACCTGGCAGCTCCGGGATTCCTGTTAATCGGCCTTCGTCCAGGAGCATAAATGTTTTATACACCTTAGTGTGTGGGGGAGTTGCTCTCCAGACCACACTGGTAGTCTGGTCCAGATGAGCTTAGAACATAGATCTAATCGGAGGTTGCCGTTTGCCTGAGCAGAAAGAGGCCAAACCCAAGGGCCCAAAGGACAAGAAGGATGCCGCCAAGGGAGAGCACAAGCCCCAGGCGCCAGTCCAGAAGAGAGACGAGAACTTCAGGTACATTATCAGGCTTCTCAACACCGACGTCGACGGCACCAAGAGCATCGTGGTCGCGCTCAGCACCGTCAAGGGCGTGGGCATCAGGACCGCCGAGATCATCGCCCGCATGGCGAACATACCCAGGAGCACGAAGATCGGCGACCTCCCCGAGCCCAAGACAGAGGAGCTCGAGAAGCTCATCGAGGAGTACAGTGAGAAGGCACCGCACTGGATGATCAACAGGCAGAGCGACTGGTCAACCGGCGCGGACATGCACCTCGTGGGGGTCGATGTGGACCTCTACAAGAGAGACGATGTCAATCTCATGAAGATGATCAGATGCTACAAGGGCATCAGGCACGAGCAGGGCCAGAAGGTCCGGGGCCAGAGGACGAGGTCCAACGGCAGGACCGGCATGACCATGGGTGTCATGAGGAAGAGGGAGGAGCCCGGAGCCGCTGGTGCCGCCGCGAAGGAAGAGAAGAAGGAGTAGTGTGACCCATGGGCGACCCGAAATTCTCCAGGAGGAAGTATGAGACCCCCGCTCACCCGTGGGAGGGCGACAGGATCAAGGCCGAGAACGAGCTGCTCATGAAGTACGGCCTCAAGAACAAGAGGGAGCTCTGGCGCGCGCAGTCCTTCGTCAGGACGCTGAGGGCCCAGAGCAGGGACCTGCAGGCCAGGCTCAGGACCGGGGACCCGCAGGCCAAGATCGAGACGGACCAGATTCTGAAGCGCTGCGCCCGGATGGCGCTGCTCCCGCTGGAAGGGGCGACGCTGAACGATGTGCTCGCCCTCGGCACGGAGGCCGTGCTCACGAGGCGCCTCCAGACGATGGTCTACAGGAGGGGGCTCGCCTACACCCCGAAGCAGGCCAGACAGTTCATAGTCCATGGCCACGCGTCCATCGCCGGACGCAAGGTCACGATCCCCGGCTACCTCGTCAAGAGGAGCGAGGAGGACCTCATCCAGTACCATGTGACATCCCCCATCTCCAACGAGCTCCACCCTGTCAGGCCGAAGGCCGAGGAACTCGCCAAGAAGAAGGCCGAGGAAGAGGCGAAGGTCGAGCAGAAGGACAAGGAAGAGATCAAGGTCGTGAAGCCGAAGCTGAAGAAGATGGTCACGACCGAGCTCAAGGACTTGAAGGAAGCCGAGAAGGGCATAGACACCCCTCTGGCTGAGCCGGAGCCTGAGAAGGAGGCGTGAACAGGATGGGAAAGTGGGGCATAGCGCATGTATACGCGAGCTACAACAACATCATCATCACGGTAACGGACATCACCGGCGCGGAGACCATCACCAAGGCCACTGGCGGCATGGTCGTCAAGACGGCCAAGGACGAGGCCTCCCCGTACGCCGCGATGAAGGCGGCTGAGAAGGTCGCAGAGGTCGCCAAGGAGAAGGGCATAGACAGCATCCATGTCAAGGTCCGCGCGCCTGGCGGCAACAGGTCCGCGTCCCCGGGCCCGGGCGCCCAGGCTGCCATCAGGGGCCTCGCCAGGGCAGGCCTCAGGATCGGCAGGATCGAGGACGTTACCCCGGTACCGCACGACGGCACCAAGAAGAAGGGCGGCAGAAGGGGACGCAGGGTATAGAGTGGTTACAGATGAAGATTGACATAATCGAGATGACGCCCACGAAGGCGCAGCTCACGATCAGTGACACGAACCCGAGCTTCGTGAACGCCCTGAGGCGCACGATAGTGGCTGACGTGCCCAAGATGGCCATAGACAACGTCGAGTTCCACCTCGGGCCGATCATGGACGAGAGCAGCAAGGCCTTCGAGAGCGTCTCACCCCTGTTCGACGAGATAGTCGCCCACAGGATCTCGATGGTCCCGGTACCGACGGACCTGGACGCGTTCATCTTCAGGGCGAAGTGCACCTGCAACGGCGAGGGGTGCCCGAACTGCATCGTCATGTACTCGCTGAACAAGAAGGGCCCGTGCACCGTCTACTCCGGGGACCTGGAGCCCATAGGGAACGAGAAGTTCAAGGTCAAGGACGACCTCATACCGATAGTCAAGCTCAACGATGACCAGGCGCTCCTGGTCTACGCCACGGCAGAGCTGGGCACCGGCAGGCAGCACGCCAAGTGGCAGGCCGCCCTCGGCGCGGGCTACAGGTACTACGCGAAGATCGACATCGACAACTCCAAGTGCGACCTGGGGGAGAGCTGCGTCAAGCAGTGCCCGAAGGGCGTCCTGGTGAAAGAGGACAAGAAGATCGTCGCGAAGCACCCCGAGAAATGCAACCAGTGCAACGCGTGCACCGACGTCTGCGACGCCGGGGCCATCAAGATCACGCAGGACCCGACCAAGATACTCCTCAGGTTCGAGACGGACGGCTCCCTCACGGCGAAGGAGGTCCTCATACGGGGCCTCAAGATGCTCGAGGAGCGGTTCGACGCGCTCAGGGAGCAGGTCTCCGCGCTCGATGAATGAGCCCCGTCACAGGAACTCGTCCAGCTTCGCGTTCTTCACCTTGTCTGACTGGAAGAGCGAGTTGATCGAGTTCTCCAGGAGCTCTATCCGCTGTATCGTGTAGCTGGGGACGTTATGGGCGGTTCCGAGCGCCTTCGCCTTCTCGAGGTACTTGCTCACCCCGGCCTCGTGGACCGTGAGGGTCAGCTTGTGGCCGCAGTAGCACATCCCCTTCAGCGGTATGCGCCTGTACTTGGCCCCGCACTTGGGGCATCTGAGTGACTGGCCGGTGAACTTCTTGAGGCTGCCCTGGATGTCCGGCAGCAGGTGCCGCATGAGGACCCTGTGGACCATGTCCGCGGCGTCGACCGCGCGTATCTTGACCCCCAGGGCGATCTGCGCATCCAGCTTCTCGTCCATCGTCCCGAGCGATGTGTAGGCCGAGCTTATCGGCCCCTGGGAGATGCTGCTGACCTCGTGCGTGAAGCCCATGCCCTCGTACTGGAGCACAGTGCCGATCCTGCCGCCCACGAGGTCCATGGACAACTCGACCTCCTTGGGGTGGGCGTACCTCTGGGTGGCCCGGTAGAACTCCAGCGGGTATGCGTAGAGCAGGTCCATGTTGTGGGCCTCCTTGTCGATCTCGTTGGGGTCCAGCCTGGTCGTCAGGACCAGCGGGGCGTCCATGAGCCCTCCCCGCTTCGCCGGTAGGAACGACCTGGAGAAGTTGAGCAGGGCGTCCATCAGGACTATGACGGAGTCCTCGTCCCCGTCGCAGTTCCTCCGCTTGGAAGCATGGAAGAACGGGTGCGCGTACCCTGCATGGGCGTCGTTGAACCCGACTATGCGCGCGAGCACGCCGCCCGAGGTGTGGGGGGCGAGCCCCACGACCAGATGGCCCACGAGGTCGGACCGCTCCTTCACGTTGTAGAACCTGTCGAGGCCGTAGAACCTGTCCAGCAGGTCGTCCACGAACTGCGTCGTCCGGATGATGTAGTCGACGCAGGAGTTCGGTATGATCACATCCTGGACCTTCAGCTCGAGCAGCTGATCAGGGGATGTCAGCTCGCGGCCCGCGCTGTCCTTCGTGTAACCCAGCGCCCTGGCGGCCTCGACGGACGTCCCCACCTCCGCGGGCCTGAAATGCGTCAGGGGCACGTCGGTCGCGTCGACCCGGATCGTGCCGTCCTTGAACACGAACAGCTCGTGCCTCGCCCTCAGCACCCCCTTCTCGATGGCCTCCGGGGTCTTGTTCTTCGAGATCATCCCCTGGACGCCCTTCACCTCGAGCGAACGCTTCGCCCCGAGCTGTTCCTGGGCTCCCTGGAGCATCTCCGCGATCGGTATGTCCTGCGGGGCCACGTTGCCCGTCGGGACGGTGTGCGCCCCGCACTTGCACTTCGATAGGAAGGTGGTCCTGCCGCACATGGGGCATCTCCTCTCACCCAGCTCGATCGTCACATCCTTGGCGGTGGCAGCGACGTTGATGACGCGCTTCGGCCCGCCGCTCGCGCCAACGGGGAACAGCCCGTGCGGCGGCGGGGACATCTGCCGCTCCCGCGCCTTCTCCGGCCGGGCTATCCTCGCACCTATCCTGGTGACCGCCCTGGCGCGTATCTCGACCCCTGCAAGCCCTGACACGAGCTCGAGCGGTTTCGTGGTCTTGGGCACGGCATCGGTCCTGGGGACGAGCCTGCCGCCCTCCGCCACGAGCCCGAGCGCGAAGAGCATCGGGACCGCGTAGCGCTCGACCAGGAGCCCATCGCCGACGACCCGGTGGAGCGCACCCAGGCGCTCCAGGATGTCCTTGACCTTCGGGTCGTTCGGGAGCCGGAGGGCTGTCCCGTCGTATCCGCCGGTCTGTGAGATGGAGGTCCTGAGATGGAGTATGTCATCGACCGTGAGGTCGTACCAGAACAGGTTGAACTTGGGGTGCAGGGGGACCTTGAACTCATGGCACATCTGGATGGCGCGCTCGAAGCCTGGATCCATCCCGTCGTCTGGAAGCTGGCCGGCCTTCTCGATCAGCTCCTCCCTGTGCCACTCCAGGCAATAGCCTGCGGGCATCAGCAGATGGTTGTTCTCCACAAACTCGCCGTAGGGGATCAGGAGTTCGCCCACATCGATTATCTCCTTGACATGGCCCTTCACGGCGTCGGCCTCCATGACCGTGTCCACCTGCACGAGGTCGCCGCTGTCCAGGAGCGCGATGGGGCCTTCGATGGTGTCGCATGGCGTGATCGCCCCGGCCTTGCCAGGGCGCTCGATCTTGACCTGGGTGCCTATCGCCACGAACTCGTCCAGGATGTACATCGTCGCCGGGTTCATGGCGAGCGCGGCGAGGCCCGTCGCCCTGGTCCTCCCGTACCTGAGCCTGAACCCCCCGAGCCTGGACGGATAGGCGAGCACGGGCCTCCCCGCGAGCATGTCCTTGAGGAACTTGGCGTTCGGGGACACCTCCTGGCCGGCTTCGGTGGGGCCCTTCTTCTTCAGGTTGAGGTAGCTCTCTATGAAGGCCCATCCGTCGATCCCGAGCCTCTTCACGTGCTTCTGGACCTTCGGGGCCTTGAGGCACAACCCCTCCGCGATGACCAGACACGCGCCGCCCCTGACCCGGTTCGTGGCGACCCTGGGAAGGTCCCTGTACCCCTGTATCTCCGAGTCCTCGGTGCCTTCACCGTCTATGCACACCGGGACGCTCTTCGCGATGATCTCTATCTCGTCGTTGGTCGGGGTGTACTGGAGGTGCTGGCACGACTTGTAGAGCGGTATCTCCTCCTTCAGCCGCTCGACCTCCCCGACCGTCGGGAGGTACTTCCCTATCCCGAGCTCCCTGCGGACGACATCCGCGATGAGCACGCTCATGGCCTGGCCCGTGCCCCCCGCGGACCTGATCGGCCCGGCGAAGAACACGGCGAGATAGTTAGACCCATCGGCGTTCCTGTTCAAAGCGACGCTCGCGATGCCCTCGAGGGGCGCGACCAGTATCCCCTCCGTGAGGACGGCCAACCCGACCCTGATCGCCCTTTCGATGGCGAACTCCGTCGACTTGGCGGGCAGCTTCGCGTACTCCTTCGCGATGATGAGCGAGACCTCCTCCCGGTTGTGGTCCAGGCTCAGCTCCCGTATCCTGTCAGCGACCCCTTCCACGTCCCACTCGTACAGGAGCTTCTCGACCCTGGCTGCGAGGTCCGAGGCCTGAGGTATCTCCACATCGAGCTCGGGGTCGGCGCCTCGCATCCTGGCACGATGGGCCACCTCGTAACATGCGTCCACCTGCCGCTGGAGGCTTGAGAAGTACTCCTCCATGGACTGGCTGCAGACGACCTCTTTCACACACTGCCCCCATCCACTGACCGCTGAGAACCCGGCCCTCACGGGTCCACGGCGTGCGGATACGGCCTACTTGCGCGCGCCAACGGGATAATCGGGCCGCGTCACTATAAACGCTGCTAGGACCGGCTTGAGGAGCGTCACGAGCTCGTCCACGAGCTCCGGGACGCCCTCTCCAGTGAACGCCGAGATCTTCTTCCGGTCGGTATCCGACCGGACGATGTCAGACTTGTTCTCGACGACTATGATCTTTGCATCGGGGAACTCCTTCTGTATCTCGGCCAGCAGGTGATCCTGCGCCGCGGTGGAGTATCCGCACGATTCGGACAGGTCCATGACGAAGACTATGGCATGGGCGAGATGCCTCAAGGCGAGGACCGCCCTGAGCTCGATCGCGTTGCGCTCCTCGAACGGGCGGTCCAGCAGCCCAGGCGTGTCGATGACCTGGTACCTGTAGTACTTCCTCTCGAATGTCCCGACGGAGACCTCCTGCGTCGTGAACGGGTAGACTGCGATCCTCGGCTTCGCGGTGGAGATCCGTTCCACGAGCTGGCTCTTGCCGACGTTGGGTGCCCCCGCGATCACGATGGTGGGGATGTTGGGTTCGATCGTGGGGAACTTCCGGATGATGTCCCGTGCGTTCGACAGGAACGCCAATTCCTTGTCGACCTGCTTCACCATGGACGAGATGCGCCCGTAGGCAGCCCTGCGCGCGGTGTCGATCTGGTTTATCCTGGTCGAGGCGGCGACCTCCCTGACGGCCGCCCTGGACACCCTAGCTACGCTCCCACGGCACCAGTCCATGGCCCCGAGGGACTTCCGCAGCTGGTCGTTCCCGACCGTGATGTCGATGAGCTCGGAGTAGAACGGGCTGAGCCTGTTGATGCTCGGGAAGGCCTTGACGTACTTGCCCATGGTCGCGACGATCACATCGCTCGCGGACTTCAGCTTCGAGATGTTGATATGCCTAACGGAGTCGAGCCTTGTCGTGCCTTCGTAGTCCACCTTGGAGGCCTTCCTGAAGGCCTTGTCCAGTATCTCGTCCGCCGTCAGGACCGTCGGTATCTCGAACATGTGCCTGGCGGTCATGCATCCATCCTATGATAAACCCTCCCCTGGTCCGCTCCAAAAACCTCTTATCGGGATAGACCGTTTGCATGCATGAGCGACATGAGGAACGTCAAGGCCAGACGGGGGAAGAAGCTAGCATGCAAGGGGTGGCGACAGGAGGCCATACTCAGGATGCTCCAGAACAACCTCGAGAACGCCGAGAAGCCCGAGGAGCTCATCATCTACGGCGGGACCGGCAAGGCGGCGAGGAACTGGGAATGCTACGACGCCATCGTCAGGACCCTGACGGAACTCGACGAGGACGAGACGATGCTCGTGCAGTCAGGCAAGCCCGTCGGCGTGTTCAGGACGACGAAGCTGGCCCCCAGGGTCTTGACGGCGAACTCGCACCTCGTCCCGAAGTGGTCCAACTGGGAAGTCTTCCACGAGCTCGAGGCCAAGGGCCTGACCATGTACGGGCAGATGACCGCCGGAGGGTGGGCGTACATCGGGACCCAAGGCATCATCCAAGGCACCTACGAGACTTTCGCAGAATGCGCCAGGCAGAACTTCAAGGGCACCCTGAAGGGCCGGTTCGTGCTGACGGGCGGCCTGGGGGGCATGGGCGGCGCCCAGCCACTGTCCGTCACCATGAACGGCGGCGTGTGCATAGCCGTCGAGTGCGACAGGAAGCGCATCCAGCGCAGGGTCAAGGCAGGATACTGCGATGTCATGATGGACGACCTGGACGACGCGGTCGAGGCCGCGCTCGATGCGAAGAAGCGGAGGAAACCGCTCTCGATCGGACTGCTGGGCAACTGCGCGGATACCCATCCGGAGCTGCTCGCGAAGGGCGTCATGCCGGATGTCGTCACGGACCAGACATCGGCCCATGACGAGCTCGGAGGGTACATCCCCGCGGGGCTGAGCGTCGATGAGGCCGCGGAGCTGCGGACCTCGGACCCGGACCAGTACCGCCGGAGGGCCATAGAGAGCATGGCGGTCCACGTCAGGGCGATGCTCGGGTTCATGGTCAAGGGGGCGGTCGTGTTCGATTACGGGAACAACATCCGCGCCCAGGCCCAGAAGGGCGGCGTCGAGAACGCTTTCGATTTCAAGGGATTCGTCCCACTCTACATCAGGCCGCTGTTCTGCGAGGGCAGGGGGCCGTTCCGATGGATCGCGGTCTCCGGGGATCCAGAGGACATACTCAAGACCGACAAGGTCGTGATGAGGGAGTTCAAGGACAACAAAGCGCTCGTGAACTGGATCAAACTCGCTGAGGCGAAGGTCCCGTTCGAGGGGCTCCCTGCGAGGGTCTGCTGGCTCGGGTACGGGGAGAGGGCCAGGTTCGGCAGGATCATAAACAGGATGGTCCGCGACAAGGAGCTGAGCGGGCCGATCGTCATCACCAGGGACCACCTGGACTGCGGGTCGGTCGCGTCCCCGAACAGGGAGACCGAGGGGATGCGGGACGGCAGCGACGCCATCGCCGATTGGCCGCTGCTCAACGCACTCATCAACTGCGCCGCGGGCGCGGACCTCATCGCGATCCACAACGGCGGAGGCGTCGGCATCGGCTACTCGACGCATGCGGGCCTGCTGGTCGTGGCGGACGGGACGCCCGAAGCCGACGAGAAGATCGAGCGGGTGCTGACCTGCGACCCCGGGATGGGTGTGCTCAGGCACGCGGACGCCGGATACCCGGCGGCCGTGAAGGTGGCCAGGAGAAGGAAGATCAAGGTCCCAATGCTAAAGTAGCGGGACCATCCTTCGAGGGATCTGAGGAGCATGGCGGGGGCGAAGAGGCTTCACCTGGGTTGCGGGCAGGTGTACAAACCAGGTTATGTCAACGTCGACAGGTACGACCAGTCGGTCGCAGACGAGGTCGCGGACCTCATGGACCTGCCGCATGAGGACGGGAGCTTCGACGTCGCCGAGGCGTTCCATGTTATCGAGCACTTCGACCTCGTCCATTCCAGGTACTTCCTCGCCGAAGCGTACCGTGTTCTGAGGCCGGGCGGGCAGCTGGTCCTGGAGACGCCGGACCTGGGCGAGAGCCTCAGGGTGCTCTCCCGGTCCGATACCGCGGACTCCGTCCCCATAACGCAGTGGATCTACGGCCAGGACTCGCCAGGTCTCCAGCACAGGACGGGGTTCACGTTCTCCACCCTTGAGGGGGCACTCGAGGAGGCAGGATTCGCAGACATCGTGCGCGAGGAACCCAGGACGCACACATACGAACCCGGGATCAGGGTCGTGTGCACAAAGCCAGCGAAGGATCGAGGGCATCTCCTGCGAGCGATGGTCAGGAAATCCGTCAGGAGACATCTCGCAGACGCGGACTCCTATGTCCTGTTCCCCCTGGAGGACACTCTGAAGCAGGTCTTCGAAACGCTCGAGGGGAGGGGACGCGGTGGCGGGGAGGGCATCGTATCGGCGCTGGCGACGGCAACGGTCCCGGACCCCCGTGTGGGGCTGGCAGTGCTCGATGCGCTGGATCGGCCCGGTCTCGTTGAACAACCCACCGCCACCAGGATGAGGAAGGTCCTGTCCCACCTCGTCGACATAGACCTGAAGGGACGGCTCTTCTCCGTGTGGTGCAGGTCGCGTAAGGGTGGCGACCCAGACGCAGACTTCAAGAAGTTCTTCTCGGAGCAGGCGCGGCTGATTGCGGGGCTGCTCGGGCCCGACGGGGACGACAGGTCCCTCTCATACGTCATGGATGTCAACCCGACGCAAGTGCCTCTGCTCGACAGGAGGCTGATCCTCATGGAGGCGAGGAAGGCGTACTTCGTCGGTGTCAAGCGGTTCTCGTCGCGCTCCCTGGACGACGCTGAGGCCCAGTTCAGGCTGGCGGTGGCCATCAACCCGTGGAATCACCACTCCTTCTGGAACCTCGCACGGCTCTCCGCCCTGAAGGGCGCGCCGCCGGAGGTCGTCATCGGATTCTACGAAGAGGCTCTCAGCCGTGTGCCAAAGGGGCCTCCATCCAGGTCCATAGGATTGGAGCTGGATGGCTTCAAGCGTGACGGCCGCGAGGGATTGCCAGCCGACCCAGTCCCAGCATACGACCAGCAATGACTCAACGAGCATGACGCGTGATGTCGGATGACCGCCAAGTCAACCCGCACCGCACCTTATTATAGCGACGAGTGGAATTGGATGCCGTTCGGAATCGGGAGCATGAGGCGATGGGCGAGAACGTGCAAGCTGCGGGGCGCGAGATCGGCATCACTGAGAAGGATATCAAGGATCTCCAGCGGCGGAGGCTCGTCAAGGCCTTCCTGTTCGGGGCAATCCCGCTCGTGACATTCATCGCGGGTTTCCTACTGAGGAAGACCCTCATCCAGGAGACCTCCTCAGAGATTCCCACATCGACCTACCCGTACGCGGCGGCGGCAGCGTTGACACCTCTCATCTCCAGGGGCATACCATCGAACCGGATCCCGAAGAAGTTCACGGTGTCAGGCATGGTCGCCTTTGCCGCCGTGGCGTTCATGTTCGGATTCTTCATACCCGAGTCCACCCCCGAGTACATGAGCACGAGGTACGGTGTGTTCTCGCGGTGAGACCATGGCACACGACGAGCGGCTTGAGACGCCCCTGAGGGAGCTCGAGGTCCGGGGTTCCGACGTCCGAACGTTGAGGGCGGCCAGGTTCAAGCGGTTGCTGACCTCCACGCCCGCGAAGGCTGCCATCCTGTTCGGCACGTTCGTGCTCGGTGTGGAGGCCAGTGCGCATATCCTCAACCCGGGGACCCCGTACACATACCCCTACTGCACCATGCCTGTGGCCATGGCCATGAGCCCACGTGCGAGGAGATTCATCGTCATGTTGGGAGCGTTCGCGACTCTCGGCCTGGCGATAGGCTACTGGGTCGTCGGACCGGCCTATTCGCAGGCGGACGACCTCACAGGCGGGACCTATTACGGCGTCTGGTCGAGAAAGGGCTGACAACGGGGACAACGACCGTCATGATCGGACTTCGAACACGACATCCCGAACGAAAGGACCGGGGGCTGGACTGCGCGGTGTGGGAGTTCACGCTAAGGTGCAACCTCAGATGCTCCCACTGCGGGTCCTCTGCCGGAGCCGCCAGGGCGAAGGAGCTCGACACGAAGGAGTGCTTCAGGGTCGTGGAACAGCTGGCAGAGATCGGATGCAGGGATGTCGCGCTCATGGGAGGGGAGCCGCTCATGAGGGACGATTTCTACGAGGTCGGGCAGGCGGTGAAGCAGCTCGGGATGAACCTCAACATGGTCTCGAACGGCACCCTGATGAAGGATCGCATCGACCAGGTCCGGAGGCTCGAGCCGAAGGTCGTGGGGATAAGCCTCGACGGCATGAAGGAGGCGCACGAGTCCATCCGCGGGGCGGGCACGTACGGGCCCACGCTCACGGCCGTCGACCTGCTACGGGACGCTGGCATCCAGACGACGGTCATCACGACGGTGAGCAAGGTCAACTTCAAGGACCTGCCGGGGATGCGGAAGATGCTCCTCGGAAAGGGCGTGAACTGGCAGATCCAGACCGCGATGCCGTTCGGCAACTTCAGACGCGACCTGATGCTGAGCAGGGAGGAGTTCTACGCGACTGGACTCTTCATCGCGAAGGAGCGGCTCAGGACCAGGTACGAGGACATGCCAGTCACCGGGGCCCACTGCTGCGGATACTATTCTAAGCTGATACCGGGGACACGGTTCAAGGGGTGCACGGCAGGCATATCGACCGTCGGCATAACCAGCGACGGCGGCATGGTCGGATGCCTCTCCATGGGGAACGACCGGTTCATCGAGGGGAACGTGCGGGAGAGGTCCCTGGTGGACATCTGGAGGGACCCGAAGGGATTCAAGTACACGAGGGGTTTCGCCGAGACGGACCTCGGGGACAACTGCGCCAAGTGCAGGCATCGCATGAAGTGCAAAGGAGGATGCAGCTCGGTCTCCTACGCGTTGACGGGCAGGTTCCACAACAACCCCTACTGCTTCCATGCCATCGAGAAGGCGACGGCCATGAGATGAGCAGTGCGGGACCAGAAAGTATTACTGGACCGTCTGCGATTTCGGCCGGAGACAAGCCGATGTACGACCTCAAGCTCAAGATCTGGCTGGAGCGGGACGGACGGTTCATCATCAGCGACGGACGCGCGGCGCTCCTGAGGAAGATCAAGGCATCGTCCTCGCTCGCCGAGGCGGCGAAGGAGATGGGCATGTCCTACCGGCACGCCTGGGGGATCATCCACAGGATAGCCGAGAACGCAGGCGGGGATGTTGTCCACTCGGTCCGCGGGGGCAAGGAGGGCGGCGAGACGAAGCTGACGCCCCTCGGCGAGGAGATCCTGAGGGAGTTCGACAACAAGGCCAGCGCGCTCGAGAGCCAGCTCAAGAACGGCTGGAGGAAACCGTCGGTCACCGCCGACGGGATAGTCGTTAGGGACGGCAAGGTGCTCCTGATCAGGCGGGGGAACGACCCGTTCAAGGGGGCGTACGCCCTCCCTGGCGGCTTCGCCGAGTACGGCGAGCAGCTGGAACACTGCGCCGTCCGCGAGGTCCACGAGGAGACCGGGATCAGGACCGAGGTCGTCAGGCTGGTCGGGGTGTACTCCGCCCCGGACAGGGACCCGAGGGGGCACTTCGTGACCGCGGTGTACCACCTGAAGCCGGTCGGCGGGAGCCTGAAGGCGGGGGACGATGCGCGCTCGGCGGAGTGGGCTCCGCTGGACAAGCTACCAGAGCTCGCATTCGACCACGCGGACATCATCCAGGGCTTCACCTCGATGATGAGGAAGAAGGGCTGACGCGCGGGCCCACCAGGACGGACTATAGGGCCGGGTACATCCCGGTCGGCGTCATGACGAACGGCAGGTAGGCGATCTTCGCGTCGTTCACCTTGAGCGAGTAGTCCAGCCGCTGGAGCGTGCCGGGCTGCTCGGCCTCCATCGTCACGACGACGAAGTCCGCGAGCTCGGTGGCCTCCTCCTTGCTCACGCTGGCGGGCATCCTGCGGACGTTGCCGAAGTTGAGCCTCGTGGCGTACCTGGGAGGGCTGGCCGTGAACTGCGTCGCGAGCGTCTTGAAGCTGCCAGGCTCCAGGTCGGTCGCGGGTATGAACACGAACATGTTCCCGCTGTCGGTGTCACCGTTGAGCCACTGGGAGAGCCTGAAGATCGTGCCCCCCTCGACGCTCTTGCTCCTTATGATGAAGGTCGTGTAGAGCCTCCAGAAGGGCATGTAGACCCGCTCCCCCTGCGGGGCGGTCTGGCTGAACTCCGCGATCTCGAAATCCAGCGGCAGGACGCCGCCGTCCCTCACATGGAGCGTGTTGCACTGGGCGCAGTAGAACAGCCTGTCCTTCTCCTTCGAGAAGATCGGCGCGTTGCAGTTCGGGCACTTGACCTGTATCACGTTCACCTGAATCCCCCCTGCTGGATCTGGCGGGAGACATCCTGGATCTGCTTGAATGCGCTCCCGACCGAGGCCTTCTTCTCCTTGAAATCGCCCTCGATTATCTCGGAGCCGTGCCTGAAGAACCTGTAGGTCAGATAGAGCACCGCGAGACCGACGGCGATGCCGCCTATGGCGATCTCGCCGCTGCCGTTCGAGAAGATGAGCCCGGCCGCCGCCACGAGCCCGCCGATGGATGTGCCAGCGGTCACCGCCAGGCTCTGGAAGAGCGGGTCTCCGGGTGCCCTGCCCGACAGCACCTGCCCCGTGACGCCGTCGACGGTGCACAGGTACATCCGGTCCCTGTACTGGTAGCGTATCACCCAGACAGGGTAGTAGGCCATCGAGAGGCGCTTCGCGAGCACATGTATCCTCTCGAAGGTGACATGCGGGACGCGCGCGCTGGACTTCGCCTTCGCCATCGCATCCGCCCTCGCATGGGCCACCGCGTCGTCCTTGCTGGTGGTCGACTCGAAGGTCGGTATCATCTCGAAATCGGTGAAGCCCGTCTCGCCGGAGAAGTTCCTCAGGGACCTGACCCCGAGGTCGCCGGGGTCGCATGCGATCTCGGAGAAGACATAGTCCTGGAGGATCATGACCTCCTTTGGTATCTTCTCGACATGCACATTGCCCTTCTGGTCCGTGTGCCTGCGCTCCTCGTACCCGCACACCCAGCCAGCGGCCCTCGTGTTGGCCCTCCAGAACGGCAGGTAGATCGGATAGACCTCCGTGACCTTCCCGGTGGTCCTGAGGTCCCGGGCCTTCCAGCCCCTGAGCCACCAGGCGGACGCGGAGTTCATGGCGGAATCCCGCGTGACCTTGTTCTTGAACGCGATGGTGGCGACACCCTTGTCACCCTCGAGGTACAGCGTGGAGCTGCAGTAGGGACAGGCGACGATGTCCTCGCCCTCCGCCACGCTTATGGCGCCGCCGCACGCGGGGCAGGTGAGCCCGACCGAGATGCCGGCCATGTCACATCCTCCTCGCCACGAACAGGGCGGCTGCGAACACGCCCACGACGGTCACGCCCATGAGGGCCGCGGCGGCCACGATGGATGCGGTCGCGAGCAGGCCTTCGACGACGAACGCGCCGAACCCTGCACCGGCCACCAGCATGTACGCGCTGGAGCTCCGGGCCGGGAACTCGGCCGAGAAGACCTCGCCCGAGGACGCATCGACGACCACCTCGTACCGCTTCTGGTTGAACACGTAGTCTATCTTCCAGATCGGGAAGTAGACGAGCGCCTGCTCCTTCGGCTTCCCCGGGAGCGAGTTGAGGTACGACGTCATCTCGATGTCTGGCTTGATGAGCTCGGCACCGGTCGTGTCGAACGACGCATCGAATATCTTCATGTCGCCAGCCGGGACCTTCAGGCTGTGCAGCCCCGGGAGGGTCGTCGAGCCGGCGGGTTCGATGTAGACCTCCTCCTTGCCGTTGTTGTCCCTCTTGAACAGGTAGACCGGGAAGTACTTCTTGGCCACGCCCGCGACCTGGGCCAGCCTGTCGAGGTCCTTGGCCCTGGTCGAACCAGCGGCCCATCGTTTGAACACTCCGACCGCGTTGTTCTCGTTGACCAGGAACGGGATGGCGTAGTAGAACCCCGCCCCTGAGCGGTCTATGTAGATCATGCCTGAGCAGTAGGTGCATTTGACGAACTTGGTCTCGGCGTCGAACGACACCGGGGCCGCGCACTTCGGGCACTTCATGGTTGCCAAGCTAGCTACCCTCCCATCCTCTCATCGATTCGACCTCACGCCTGCTTCCCGCAATCGGGGCAGAACTTCGAGGCGGCTGGCACGTCCTTGCTGCAGGAGCCGCACTTCTTCGTGCCGTTCGCGGCAGCCATCGGGGCGCCGCACTCAGAGCAGAACTTCACGCCCTGGGGCACTTCAGCCTTGCACTTGGCGCATGCCACCGTCGGCGGCCCCAGCTTCGCGCCGCAGGACGAGCAGAACTTGCTCGCCTGAGGGTTCTGCGTGCCGCACTTCGGGCACGCGACCACAGCCACCGCCTGCGCCTGGACCGGCTGCGTGCCTGCCACGGGTGTCGTGTTCCCCTGCTTCATGGCATCGACCATGGTCCAGCCCATGCCTAAGCCCGCGCCGAGACCTACGCCGATCCCGGCCGCGCCCCCGGACGGGTTGACAGCGGCCTCGCGCATGGCCTGGCCGGTCTGGTACTGGACATAGTTCGTGCCCAGGATCTGCATCGACGCCCTGGTGTCCACGGCCTTCTGGACCTCCTCGGGCAGGGATATGTACAGACCGGACAGCTTGTCGATCGTGATGCCGTAGAGCTCGAAGTGATCTGCGCATCTGGAGAGCACGACCTGCTCGAGGTTCATCAGGTTCGCCGCTAGGTCCGCGACGCCCATGCCCTCGTTCTTCATGTCTCCGAGCGAGTCGTAGAGCAGTATGACCATCTGCTCCTTGATGCGCTCCTCGACCTCGGCGCTCGTCGCGTAGTTGAACGTCCCGACGAACTGGTTCACGAAGTTGGCTGGCGAGGCGACCTTGTACCTGAACTCGCCGAACACGCGCAGGTTGACCATGCCGAACTCCTTGTCCCTGAACTGATACGGCTGCTTGCTGCCGAACTTGCCATCGAACACCCGCTTCTGGAGGTAGACGACCTCCGCCTGCTGCTGGACGCCCGACAGGAACTTGACGATCGCGCCGACTATGGGCGCGTTCAGGGATGTGAGGGCGTACCTGTCCGGCCGGTCGATGTACGCGAGCGCCTTGCCGTCCCTGTAGAACACCGCGATCTCGTCCTCGCGCACCACGATGTTGTCGTTGAACTTGATGTTCCTCGACATGCGGTACATGATGTTGGTCCGCTTGTCGATGTCCTCCCACTTGAATGTCTCCGCACCTATGAGGCTCATCTATCACACCTCCGTGCCCTCGATCACACGCATGCGCTTGTTGAACTTGTCCTCGAAGTCCGCGATCCTGGCCCTGATGTTCATCAGGTCCCTGTGACTGCTGGTCTCGTCCGCCGCCATGAGGGAGTTCTTG
>Ga0315278_10000834_pt1 | contig 26680 bp, 23 predicted proteins | sample YL17G06_0_MG_FD_203880 | JGI IMG/M metagenome (GOLD analysis project Ga0315278, IMG submission 203880) | Sediment microbial communities from Yellowstone Lake, YNP, Wyoming, USA - YL17G06_0 | ecosystem: Environmental > Aquatic > Freshwater > Lake > Sediment | place: USA: Wyoming | collected... | reverse complement strand
AGTTACGCGGCAACGTGCACCTGACCGGAAGCGACGACGTTCGCGCACGCGAGCCGAGCTCACTCGCGTCATCATCCTCGCGCATCGCAATCCGCTCTTCGCGGAGAACCGCGGCGAAGTGAAGGCGGACATCGAGCGCCGCAAGGCCGCCATCGCCACCTTCGAAGCCGAGCGCACCTCGGTCCGGAAAGTCGTCGACGGTCACTGAGACCCGGAGAGGCCGGGCTCGAAGATTCCGGAGACGTCGCTCGTCGGCGGGTAGCCGAGCGCTTCGGCATCCTTCGCGAGCTTCCCAAACGCATCTTGCAAAAGCTCGTCCGAGAACGACAGCCGTCGCCACGATTCGTTCAGAACCTGCGCCGGCATCTCGCGCGTGGTGAGCGTTCGGATCGCTCGATTGACGACGGCCAAGCCGCCGCCGTTGCGCGGCGCAAACGACTTCGAGAGCGCAGAGATCTCGAGAAAAGCCGCCATGGATTCAAATGTGATACATGAACACCTTGGCGCCGGCTGCCGCTTCGCGCTCCTGCTCCTCGACCACATCGGCAACGGTGGTGTGATCGACGATCTCCGCTACCGCGTCGCGCACCCGTTTCCACAGGGGGAAAAATCCGCACCGCCCGCCGATCTCACATTTCTCGCCGAGGGTGCGGCTTACGCACTGGATGGGCGCGATCGGCCCATCGAGGAATCGAACGACCTCGCCGACATTGATCTGCCGTGCGGATCGCGCGAGGTAGTACCCCCCTTCGGGACCCTTCTTGCTCTGCACGAACCGCCCTCGCTTGAGCTGTACCAGCAGGTTGGCGAGAAACTGCTTGGGGATCGTCTGCCGCCGAGCGATCTCTTCGATGCGTATGGGACCCTCCTTGCTGTTCTTGGCCAATTCCAGAAGGGCCCGTAGAGCGTATTCGCACCGGTGGGAAATGCGCATAGATAACTTACCCGATTATCTCTATTATCTATACGCGCGAGCCGAGTCAACGGAGCGAACAAATCGGTCTGTCGGCGGTCGGTCTTCCGCTATCGGCTGGAGATTTCCGGTCCCAAGGCCTTGAGAAAGTCTTCAGCTTCAAACATCACGACATCGAGTGATGCTGCGTGTTTGCAAAGCGCGCCGGCTACGACGCGGTGAGGAGGATTACGTGCCAATTGCGCGGATCTACGTCCACACTCTGGTTCTCGTTCTTCTGACCTCGGCCGCCTGCGGCGGCTTGCACGGCGGTGCCGAGGATGTCGGTGACTTGATCTTCGGTAGCGGCGGCTCGATCCCTCGAGAGAAGCTCGGTGTACAGAACGAGTTCGTCGGCAACCCGAAAGGCGATCCGGCTGCCCAGGGCAACGACATCCGTTCCACGTTGCGGCTGCGGCACATTCGCGCGAGCTTCTTCTTCGACGAAGGGTTTCTACCGGGCGAGAACGCGGCTCCCGATTTCTCCCGGTTCGACACCATCCTCGCTTCGATTCCGCCAGACACGGATCTGTTGCCGATCCTCGCGTATGCCCCGCGGTGGCTCGCCAACCGCCCCGATTGGAAAGAGGTATTCGTCGCTCGCTATGTCATTCCCGTGCTCGACCGGTACGGTAGCGACGGCAGGATCGCCGGATGGGAGATCTGGAACGAGCCCGACGGGTTCTGTAACGGTCGGGTTGCCCCGCCGGGGGTGCTCGATTGCTCCCCGGGAGACTACGTGGACCTCGTCAGCCGAGCCGCTCCGGAGATCCGCAAGCGGAGCGGTGCGCCGGTGGTCGGCGCGGCCACGACGAGCATCAATCAGAGCTTCCCGCGTCACCTCGACTACAACAAGGACATGGTCGGCGCCGGCCTGCTCGGCTTCGTCGACGTCTACAACTTTCACTGGTACGGCGAGCAGCTCGAGAAGCTCAGCTTCGGCGGCATCGCGGACTTCCTGAACAGCACCGGCAAGCGCGTCTGGTGCACCGAGAGCGGCGAGCGGGGCTCGACGAATCAGCTCGGCTTCGCTCAAGACGTCTTCCCCGAGCTCGACAACGAGATCGACCGCCTGGATCGGATCTACATTTTCACCTACTTCGACGGCGAGGGGCCCCCGAGCACCTACGGGCTCGTCGCCAACGACGGCATCGAATCCGACCTCTACCAGTTTCTGCGCGACAGCCAGTGAGCCATGCGGTGAAGAGCCAGCGGTGCTCGAGAGCGTCCCAGCAGTGTCGCGTCGCAACGTTGCGTAACGGGCTCCCCGCGCGCACGTCGAGGCGTCCAGGCAAGTGTTCGGCTTGTTAGTGTTTCCGGCGGTCTATATGCTTTGTGTGAGATAATGAATCGACGGTGATGACGCGGCGTCGAACATGCTGTCCAGGGGAGCTGGCAAGTCGACTACCCAGCGCTGGTTCCGAGGGAGGACGCTGATGGATCACCCGACCAGCACCTTCGAGCGTATCATCAAGGAAGACCGCGTCGCTCGTGAGAGCAAAATCTGGCGCGGCACCTTGATCGAATATCTGGAGGTCCTCAGGAAAGACCCCACCATTCCCAGGCTCGCCCACGCCCGCCTCTACGACACGATCCAGCGGGCAGGCACTGCCGACATCGGCGACGGCGTGGCCAGGCGCCTCTACAAGGACGAGCCGGTCAAGGTCTACAACTTCTTCAAGGACGAGTTCTTCGGCATCGAGAAGACGATCGCGCAGATCGTCCGTTACTTTCACGCGGCATCGCTGAAGGGTGAAGAGAGCCGACAGGTGCTCTACCTGATGGGACCGGTCGGATCCGGGAAGAGCTCTTTGGTCGAGCGGCTGCAGCGGGGTCTCGAATCCAGCGATCCTTACTACGCGATCGAGAACTGCCCGATGTTCGAGGAGCCCCTGCACCTGATCCCGCGTCACCTGCGGAAGGAATTCGAGAAGATGATCGGCGTGCACATCGAGGGCGATCTCTGCCCGGTGTGCCGCTATCGGCTGAAGGAGGAGTTCGGCGGACGCTACGAGGAAGTGCCCGTGGTGTCGCGCCTGTTCTCCAAGCGCAACCGCGTCGGCATCGGTGTCGTTCCTCCGGTCGACCCCAACAACCAGGACACTTCGGTGCTGATCGGCTCGGAGGACATCTCCAAGCTCGACCTCTACTCGGAAGGCGATCCCCGAGTTCTCGATCTGAACGGCGCGCTCAACGTCGGCAACCGCGGCATGGTGGAGTTCATCGAGGTCTTCAAGAACGAAACCGAGTACCTGCACGCGATGATCACCGCCACACAGGAGAAGGTGATCCCGGCGCCGGGACGCCACGGCATGGTCTACGTCGACGTCTGCATCATCGCGCACTCGAACGAGGCCGAGTGGCAGAAGTTCCGCGCCGACCACACCAACGAAGCGATCCTCGACCGCATCGTCGTCATCAAGGTGCCCTACAATCTGCGGCTGTCGGAGGAGGTGAAGATCTACCAGAAGATCATCCGCACCTCGGACTTCCGCGCCCACGTCGCGCCGCACACCCTCGAGATCGCTTCGGAGTTTGCGATCCTCTCGCGGCTCGAGCCGACGGGCAAGTGCGACTTGATGACCAAGCTCAAGCTCTACAACGGCGAAGAGGTCGTCGAGAAAGGGCGCACCAAGAAGATCGACGTTCGCGAGCTCCGCGACGAGACCAAGCGCGAGGGCATGAGCGGCATTTCGACACGATTCATCATGAAGGCACTCGACAACGCGCTATCCGACAACGTCGAGGGAAACTGCATCAACCCGATCAACGTCCGCGAGGCGTTGATCAGCATGGTGAAGGAAACCGACCTGCCCGACGACACGCGCAAGCAGTACCTCGAGTTCCTGCAGGATACGCTCCACAAGGACTATCTCGAGGTAGTGGAAAAGGAGATCACTCGCGCATTCGTCTACTCCTACCAGGAGCAGGCCGAAGCGCTCTTCCAGAACTACCTCGACCACGCCGAGGCCTTCGTCAACAAGACCAAGGTCAAGGACCGCAACACCAAGGAAGAGCTCCAGCCCGACGAGGGCTTCCTCAAATCGATCGAAGAGCAGATCGCGATCATCGGCTCGGCGGCGGACGGTTTCCGCCAGGAAGTCATCGCGTATCTCTGGGCCGCGAGCCGCCGCGGCGACAAGATTAGCTACAAGAGCTACGAGCCGCTGAAGGAAGCGATCGAGAAGAAGCTCATGACGTCGGTGCGCGACATCAGCCGCATCATCACCAAGGCCCGCACGCGGGACGAGGAGCAGAGCGAGAAGTACAACGCGATGGTCAAGAATCTGCTCGAGAACGGCTACTGCCCATCGTGCGTGGACGTCGTCTTGAAGTACGCGGCGAACAATTTGTGGAAAGACTGAGAGGTGCCGCGGAGAAGCGCCGCCTCGTGCGTGATCGCGCGATGAGGGGCCGCTGCGGCCGCGGGCGTGCCGCTTCGCGCGAAGTCCTTCGCACCTGAGCCCAGCGTCGCCATGGATACCATCTTTCGCCCCTACCAGCGCTCCGACGCTGAGCGAAGCGACCGCTCCGCCGGAGACCGCCTCCGTCACCGGCAGAAAGTGCGCGAGTCGATCCGCGAGAACATCGCGGACATCATCGCCGAGGAGTCGATCATCGGCAAAAGCAAAGACCGAGTGATCAAGGTGCCCCTACGCGGCATCAAGGAGTATCGCTTCGTCTATGGCGAGAACGAGGCTGGGGTCGGGCAAGGAAACGGCAACTCGCAGCCCGGCCAGGTGGTCGGCCAGGCGCAACGCGAGGGCCAGAAGGGCAACGAAGATCGCGCAGGCGACCGTCCGGGCCAGGACTACTACGAGACCGACGTGACGCTCGAGGAGCTGATCGACATCATGTTCGAGGACCTCGAGCTTCCCGATATGGAGCGGAAGGCCTTGCGCCAGATCGCCGCGCCACGCCTCTCCAAGCGCAAGGGCTACCGATCGGTCGGCATCCGGGTTCGTCTCGACAAACGAAGGACCGTGCGGGCGAAGCTTCGCCGGGAGCTCGCCAGTCGCCGCCAGCGGAATGAGCCCGTCGAGAACGAGCGCTTCCCATTCCACGACGACGACCTCATCTATCGTCACGTCGTGGCCGAGGAAAAGCGCGAGTCCAACGCCGTCGTGATCTGCATCATGGACACGTCGGGATCGATGGATACGATGAAGAAGTATCTCGCGCGCTCCTTCTTCTTCCTGCTTTACCAGTTCATCGCGACGAAATACCGCAACGTGGAGATCGTCTTCATCGCCCATCACACGGAAGCCGCGGAGGTCAACGAGGAGGAGTTCTTCCACAAGGGCGAATCCGGGGGCACGTTCATCTCGGCGGGCTACACCAAGGCCCTCGAGATCATCCAGGAGCGCTACCACCCGTCGCTCTGGAACATCTATTCGTTCCACTGCTCCGACGGCGACAACTTCGAATCGGACAATCCCGCGGCGCTACGCGCCGCCAAGGAGCTCGCCGACGTGTCGAATCTCTTCGGCTACGGGGAGATCAAACCGCTCGGCTCGCGCTACTACGAGAGCTCGATGCTCAACATCTTCCGCCGCCTCGAGGCCGACAACTTCCAGACGATCCTGATCGAGCGCAAGGAAGACATCTGGCCGAGCTTCAAGGCGCTGCTCGCCAAGGACCGCGGGAAAGAAGCGGCAACCGCATGAACATGGCTCCGGATTACGGACAACAGGCTCCGGGAAAAGACACCTTTCGGTCTTTTGCCGTAGCCCGTAGCCTGTAGCCCTCTTTCAGGCGATGGCGACCTGGGAGCTGAAAGACCTCGAGAGCTGGGACGCTCGCATCCGCGAGAAGGTCCGGGAGTTCGGGCTCGACTGCTACCCCCAGGAGTTCGAGGTCTGCGACCACCTGCAGATGCTCGGTTACATGGCGTATTCGGGCATGCCGAGCCATTACCCGCATTGGTCTTACGGCAAGGCCTACGAGAAGCTGAAGACGCTCTACGACTACGGCGTCTCGGGTTTGCCCTACGAAATGGTGATCAACTCGAACCCCGCTCTCGCGTATCTGATGCGCGACAACTCGCTGGCGCTGCAGCTCTTGACCGTCGCCCACGTCTACGGTCACAACGACTTCTTCAAGAACAACTTCACGTTTCGGCGCACGCGCGCCGAATACACGATCTCGACGTTCAAGGCCCATGCCGACCGCGTGCGCACCTACGTCGAGGATCCGTCGATCGGCATCGGAAAGGTGGAGTCGATCCTCGATGCCGCGCACGCCCTGTCGCTGCAATGTCGCCGCAACCTCGCGATCAAGAAGCTCGACCTCGAGGCGGATCGAGAGCGTCTGCTCGATGCCGCGCGACCGCGCGAAGACCCGTTCTACGCGTTGCACCGCCGACGCGAATATCAGGATCCCGATCTCAAGAAGATCCCGACCTCTCCCGAGGAGGATCTCCTGCTCTTCATCCGCGACTACAACCCGTTCCTCGCCGAATGGGAAAAGGATCTGCTCACGATCGTGCATGAGCAGGTGCAGTATTTCATCCCACAGATCGAGACCAAGATCATGAACGAGGGCTGGGCCAGCTACTGGCACCGCGAGATCCTCAACAGTCTCGAGCTGCCGCAGGAGCTGCATCTCGAGTTCCTCGTGCGCCACAATCAGGTCGTGCGGCCGCTGGAAGGTGGGCTGAATCCCTATCACCTCGGCCTCAAGATCTGGGAGGACATCCGCCGGCGCTACGACGATCCGAGCCCCGAAGACGCGCGGGAGTTCCATCGCTCGAAGGGCGAAGGGACGAAGCAGCTCTTCGAAGTCCGCGCCGCCGACCGCGACGCGTCATTCTTGCGCCGATTCCTCACCGAGGAGCTGATGCGCGAGATGGATCTCTTCCAGTACCGAGCAAAGGGCAACGACCTGGTCGTGTCCGAGGTCTCGGATCAGGAGGGCTGGACGAAGATCAAGGAGACGCTGATCAAGAACGTCGGCATGGGAGGCGTGCCGGTCATCAAGATCGAAGACTCCGGGTACGGTGACAACCGCGAGCTCTATCTGAAGCACGACCACGACGGCCGTGACCTTCACCTGGAATATGCGGAACGGACGCTCGCCTACCTGTACCGTCTCTGGGGTCGCGAGGTAGCGGTCGAAACCGTGATCGGCGGCAAGCGGATGCTGCTCGCGTTCAACGATCGGGGGATGTCCACCAAGTCTCTCAAGAGCTGACCGGCGACCGACTACCGGCACCGCAAGAGACCCCGCGACATTTTGGCGGCAGCCTGAAGCCGGTAGCCGAAGCCCGCGATGCCCCTGCCCCGCCAGCGCTGGACGTACCCGAAGATCCGCTCGAGGTCCAGGAAGAAATCGGCAAGGTCGACCCTTCTCCATCCGTGGCGGCGCCAACCCGCTCGACGAACCCGCCGATGCCGAGATACCGGCCGCCCGCGCCGCGCTGAGCGGCTTGAGGCGCCTCTTTCGGCCCCACCTCTCGCGCGCGCCTCAGCCGCGTCGGGCTAGCTCGGCAGGATGTTTGCACTCCCTTTGATCGCGCCCAACGGGAGCGATCCGTGGCGCACGCTCCCAGTGCTCAGGCTCGGAGGATTCGCTCGGCCGTTCGGGTCGCCAGCGCCATCACGGTGATCTGCGGCGGCACCGCGACCGAGGTCGGGAACACGCTCGCATCGGCGACGTAGAGGCCTTTGATTCCATGCGCCGCTCCGAAGGAATCCACCACGGACAACCGAGCGTCGCGTCCCATCGGAAGCGTGCCTTGCGGATGAAAGGATAGAAACAGCGGGTCGTTGGCGAGGATCCCTCGCTCCTCGATCACTTTGATGGCCGGCCGCCGGTGAATCTCGACGAGATCGTTGTACGGCAGGACCACGGACGTCGCCCCTGCCGCGAACAGGATCTCACACGACCGGCGCATGGCGTTCATGACGTCGTGTTTGTCTTCGTCGTTCAGGCGGTACTCGATCACGGCCTGACCCCGCGGATCCGACGTGACCTGTCCGGAGCTGCGATCGTGCAAGAAGCACGCGATACCCGCCGTTCGGGCGTAGCTGTCCATCAAGCGGCGGTGATCTTGGCCGAGCCCGGGAAGCAAGGCGGCGGCGACGACGGGTTGGGCGGCGGCTGCGACCGTCAGGTAGCCACCGTGGATGGACTTGTCGAGATTCAGGAACTCGTCGACGACGTAGCTCTGCGGGATCCCTTGCCAGAATGCGATCGTCTCGTCGAAGACTCCGGCCACGACGACGTGGGGATGGAGATGTAGATTCCGCCCCGCGAGTCGATTCGGATCGGGAAGGCGGGAGCGGAACCAGAGCATCGGTGATTCCAGCGCCCCGGCGGCGAGCACCACCGTCGGAGCGTCGACGCGGAGCGCGAATCGTTTGAGGCTCTTCGAACGGAGGAACCGCCCTGTCACACCCGCGACGGCGCCGCGTTCGTGCCGCACCGTGTCAACGTGTACGTCCGGAACGATCCGCGCCCCCGCCTTCGAGGCCATGGCTAGATACGTGGTGAGCGCATCACCCTTACGATCGTAGGCGCAGCCGATCGCGCAGTAGCCGCATCCGAGGCAATCCGTGCGGTTGTGTTTCATGAACCGGCCACGGAAGCCGAGCCGCTCGGCACCGCGCATCAGCACGCGGTTGTTCGCGTTGGCGTGCTCCGGCCCCATGTCCTTGACGCCGATCCGCTGCTCGACGCGCTCGAAATAGGGGAACATCGCTTCATGCGAGAGCTCGGCGAGCCCGAAGCGCTCCGCCCAGTGAGCGAGAATCTGATGCGGCGCGCGAAAGCACAGGCAGAAGCTCGCGAGCGTCGAGCCGCCGAGCGCTCGGCCCTGCGACACCAGCACCGTATAGTCCGCCGTCGGCTTGGTGCCCCGCTCGCGGTACAGCCGGGGATACATTTCCTCCTCGCGCTGTGTGAAATCGTCGCTCGTCCAGTAGTGCCCTTCTTCGAGGAGAAGGACCGACTTGCCTCCCGCGGCGAGCTCGGCGGCCACCACCGACCCGCCGGCGCCGGATCCGACGACGCAGACGTCGGCAGACAGCGTCACGTCGCCATGCACCGTCGAAGTCTCGAAAATCATTGCCGCATCACGAGACGAATGGCGTCGCCTTCTCGTAGGTGAAGCGGTGTTCCTCGGGTCGCCGCCCCAGCCACGGCCCATCGTAGCCAATCGCGTTCCAGGTGTTCGGCAGCCCGTAGTAGCCGAGCGAGGCGAGCAGCTTGAGAGCCCGAAAGACGATCCGGCGCGCGCCGAGCGAGCTCTGCATCCAGCCGCGCAGATAGTGCTCCTGATCGGAGCGTGCCAGGCGCGTGAAGCGCCTGCCCTTGAGATCGAAGAGGTGTGTGCCGTGCTCGAAGATCCGCAACACCCAGTGAATGTCGCGCTTCACGCCGGAGCTCATCCCTGAGATCAGATGATCGACCTCGGCCGCAACGTCCGTCGACTCGTCCTCGAGGCCGAGAATCGCCCGGGCTACGGCCTGGAAGACCGCGTATTCTTCGTTGGAGAAGAAACGGAGCGGAACCGCTGGTTGGGGATACCCGCGGCACCCGCTCGGCAGTAACGCCGCCACGGCGACCAGCAGCACCCCCGAAGCGGTGCCGCGAAGCAGCGTTCGCCGCCCCATCTCGCGCTCGAGGAAATCCACTACGGCTTGCCGCGTTTCGCGCTTCATTTGACAGGCATTTCCTCTTCCACCCAGCCCTTGATCACGGGACTCGTGACCTCGCGGCGGATGCCCGACGTCTCGTGTTCAGCTTGTCGAGCAGGTTCGGGCCCACTCGGCGGACACCTTTGGAACGCTCTCGCCTGCTTGCGTCTCGCCCCCGCTCGGGGACCGTTTGCGAACCGACTGTTTGAGACCGACGGCCGCCTCGTCGAAACGCCCCGCGACGTAGGCGCACAAACCCTCGAGCTCTGTGTCGGTCACCGCCGCCATGGCAGGCGCGACGCACAGCGATGCTGCCAGCAGCCAGTGACGCACACCGCGCATAGGGCGCGAATAGTACCCGAGCGGAGAGAGGGTGTCACCTTCGGTGGCCCGCTGCCCACGCGAGCCCCCCCTCCCACTCTGCTCACGTCGGGGCTATAATTCGCACGATGCCAATCTACGAATACCGCTGCAACCACTGTCGCAAGAAGGTGTCGATCCTCACGCTACGTGTCAGCGAGAAGGTTGACGCGCGTTGCGAGCACTGCGGCTCGACCCGCCTCACGCGTCTGCTCTCGCGATTCGCGATGACCCGCTCGGAGGAATCCCGCATCGACTCGCTCGCCAACCCATCGAACCTCTCCGGGCTCGACGAGAACGATCCCCGTAGCATGGCCCGCTGGATGCGCAAGATGGGCAAAGAGATGGGCGACGAGTTCGGCGGGGGGGAATTCGACGAGATGGTCGACGAGATGGAGGCCGGCAAAATGCCGGACGAGGGCGGCGGCGACCTCGAGACCACCGACGGCGACGGCGAGCCCTCCGACGATTGAGGTCCAACGGGGACCGTCCTATCCCTGCGCGTCGGGCCGTGTTATCCGTCCTCCACCCGATGGCGAAGGAAAAGGGCGCACCTGCCGACGCCGATCCCCCGGACGACCGCTGGAGCCAGATCATCGAGAGCCTCGAGGAAGGGGTGATCGGCATCGACGCCGCCGGCCGCATCCAGTCGATGAACCAGGCGGCCGAGCAGCTGACCGCTTGCTCGCTCGGCGCGACGCGCGGACGCCATCACTCGGGGGTCTTCGAGGACGCCCGCTGGGTGAGCGCGCTCGTCGAAGCCGTAGCTCGGGGTAAGCCGGGCAGCGTCTCGGCCGAAGGCGCGATCCTCGGCCTGTGGCAGAAGCCGATCCCGGTTCGCGCCACCGCCTCGGCGATCTTCGACGCCGAAGCGCATCGCTCCGGCGCGGCACTCATCCTCCGGGATCTCACGCTGCAACGGAACCTCGAGACCGATGTCCGGCGGGCGCAAAGCCTGGCGCAGCTCGGCGTCCTGGTCGCGGGACTCGCACACGAGATCCGCAACCCGCTCGGCGGCATCCGCGGCGCCGTTCAGCTCCTAGCCGGGGAGATCGGCCCGCACCCGACGGCCAAGGAGTACATCGACCTGGTACTGCGGGAGGTGGACCGGCTCTCGAAGCTGCTCGGACAGCTTCTCGAGCTCCGCCCGCGTGGGGCATTCACGCCACAGCCCGTGAACATCCACCGCGTGATCGATCACGTGATCGCGCTCGTCGAGGACGCCGCGCGGCGGGCCGAGACGCGCATCCTTCGCTTCTTCGATCCGAGTCTTCCCGAGGTCCGCGGCGATCCCGATGCGCTGACGCAGCTCGTCCTGAACCTCGTTCAGAATGCGCTGCAGGCCGTCGCGGAATCGCCGGCCGGAAGATCGCGCGACATCCGCCTCACCACCCGCATGGAGACCGACTATCATTTCGCGCCGCAACCCTCACGCGAGCAAGGGCGGGTGCGTCTGCTCCGCGTGGACGTGGAAGATAGCGGCCCCGGAGTTCCACCCGAGGTCCAGCCGAACCTGTTTTCGCCCTTCGTCACCACGAAGGCGAAGGGAACCGGCCTCGGCTTGGCGATCTGCCAGCGAATCGTCAGTGATCACGGCGGCACGATTCGGTTCGAGAGCGAGCCCGGCCGAACGCTCTTCCGCATTTTCCTGCCCGCGTGGGACGAGGCCACCCGGGACACGAGCCGCACATGAACGAATCGCGAATCGTGATTGCCGAGGACGAGGAATCGATCCGCTTCGTCCTCACCCGAGCCCTCGAGGGACGAGGTTACTACGTCCGCGCCTTCGCCGAGGGCCTGCCCGCGCTGGCCGGGCTTCGCGCGGGGAGCTTCGATCTCGCAATCGTCGACATCCGCCTGCCCGACATCTCGGGGCTCGACCTGCTCTCGAGGGCTCGCGACGAGTCCCTCGACGTTCCCTTTCTGGTCATGACCGCCGAGAGCACGATGCAGAACGCGATCGAGGCCATGAAGCGCGGCGCATTCGATTACCTCACCAAGCCGTTCGACATCGAAGAGGTGCAGCTGCTCGTCGAGCGGGCGCTCGGCGTGCGGCGGCTCTCGCGGATGGTCGAGAACCTCAAGGATGAGATGCGCCCACAATTCACCCCGGGGAGCGGGCTGGTCGGCAAGTCCCCTGCCATGCAGGAGATCTACAAGACGATCGGCCGCGTTGCCGAAAGCGATGCGAGCGTGCTGCTGCAAGGGGAAAGCGGCACGGGCAAGGAGCTGATCGCGCGCGCTCTGCACTTCCATTCCGGCAGAAGCGGACCCTTCGTCGCCATCAACTGCTCCGCGATCCCGCGCGATCTGCTGGAGAGCGAGCTCTTCGGCCACGAGCGCGGCGCGTTCACCGGAGCGGTGGAACGAACGCTCGGCAAGTTCGAGATCGCCAACGAAGGGACGCTCTTTCTCGACGAGATCTCGGAATTGCCGCTCGATCTGCAGGCGAAGCTGCTGCGGGTGTTGCAGGAGCGCGAGTTCATGCGCGTCGGAGGTCGGGAGCCGATCCGCAGCAACGCGCGGATCATCTCGGCCGCCAACCGCGATCTCGCGGAGCTCGTCCGCAAAGGCCGCTTTCGCGAGGACCTGTTCTTCCGGCTGAACGTGGTGCCGATCAGCATCCCTCCGCTGCGCTCTCGCCGGAGCGACATCCCCGAGCTCGTCCGCTTCTTCATTCAGAAGATCAACCGCGACATGAAGGCGAACATCCATGGCCTCGCTCCCGACGCGGAGCGCCTGCTCGTCGAGCATTCGTGGCCCGGAAACGTCCGCGAGCTGGAGAACGCGCTGATTCGCGCGTGCGTGCTCGCGGGGGGGCGTACCCTCACCGCGACCGATTTTCACTTCTCCGGCGACTCGGGGGTCCCGCCCACCGCCGCCGGCGATGCGGCGCTCGACGAGCTCGTACGACGGAAGCTCCGTGATGCGCTTCCCGCCGAGGCGGAAGCCCTGCCCAAGGATCTGCACGCCATGGCGCTCTCGTGGGTGGAGCGGCCACTGATCGAGTTCGTCCTCGAGAAGACGGGCGGAAATCAGCTGCGCGCCGCCGAGATCCTCGGCATCAACCGGAACACGCTTCGCAAGAAGATCACCACGCTCGGCGTGTCGATCAAGAAATGAGGCTGCGCCTACCGTCGCGACTCTACGCGATCGCCGATCCCGGCGAGGGAGACCGTGATCCCGTCGAGCTGACCCAGGAGCTCCTCGACGGCGGGACCACCATCGTGCAGCTTCGCTGGAAGCGCGCGCCGACGGGCCCGCTGCTCGCGGCCGCAATGACGTGCCGCCGCCTCGCCGCCGCGCACGGAGCCCTCTTCTTCGTCAACGACCGAGTCGACGTCGCGCTCGCCTGCGCGGCCGACGGTGTCCATCTCGGCCAGGAGGATCTTCCGCTCGCGGCCGCGCGTCGCCTGCTCGGCGACGAGCGCTGGATCGGCGTCTCGACCCACGACCTCGCGCAGGCGCGTGCGGCCGAAGCGGCAGGCGCCGACTACATCGGCTTCGGTCCTCTGTTCCCGACCGCGACCAAGGCAACCGGTTATCGTGCGCGCGGCATCGACGGCTTGCGTGAGGTCCGTAGCGCCGTTGCCGTGCCGATCGTAGCGATCGGCGGCATCGATCGAACGAATGCGCGGAGCGCCCTCGACGCCGGCGCGGATGCCGTGGCGATGATCTCGGCGCTCCGCGACGTCGCGGACGTGGCCGCGAGTGTGACGACCTTGCGAAGGCTCCTCGACTTCCCTTGACTCGAGCTGCCCCGCCACGTAGTTAACCCACAGGTTAACCATTGCCACGGCTCGCCGAGCCGCCGACTTCGCGAAAAGGAGATCGATATGCCGACCGTCTATGGAATTTCGCTCTCGCCCTTCGTGCGCAAGGTTCGAGTCGCGCTTGCGGAAAAGGGAATCGCCTACGACCTCGATCCGGTGATCCCCGTCAACGTCTCGCCGGAGTTCCGCAAGATCAGCCCGCTCGGAAAGGTACCGGCATTCCGCGACGGCAACATCACCCTCGCCGACTCCTCCGTCATCATCGCATACCTGGAGCGCATTCACCCGAATCCACCACTCTACCCCTCGGATCCATACGAGTACGCCCGGGCGCTATGGTTCGAGGAGTATGCCGACGGGGGCCTCGTCACGATCATCGGTCCGAAGATCTTCTTCCAGAAAGTCGCCGGGCCACGCTTCTTCAATCAGAAGACCGACGAGGCCGTGGTCAAGAAGGCGGTCGAGGAGGAGCTCCCACCGATGTTCGACTATCTCGAGAGTCAGCTCGCGCCGGGAGCGAGCACGCTCGTCGGTAAGCAGTTCACGGTGGGCGACATCGGCGTGGCGTCGCAGTTCGTGAACCTGTTCCACTGCGGTTACGGAGTCGACACCAAGCGCTGGCCGAAGCTCGCGGCCTATCTGGCAGCCGTCCACGAGCGTCCCTCGTTCCGCCCGCTCATCCCCGAAGAACGCGCGATGCTTCAGGGCTGATCGGCAGACGCGCGTCGAGCCATCGTGACGGGGGGGGGGTCGACGCGCGTTTTGTCGGATCGTAAACTTAACCACATGGTTAACTCTAGGTCGAGCGCGCTCGATGCCGTGTTCGCAGCTCTCGCCGATCCGACGCGCCGAGCAATCGTCCGCCGACTCGCGGCGGGGACTGCCTCGGTCACCGAGCTCGCCGCCCCGTTCGACGTCTCGCTGCCCGCGATCTCCAAGCACCTACGAATCCTCGAGCGCGTGGGGCTCCTCGCGCGTCGCAAGGTCGGCCGCGTGCACCAGCTCCGGCTGATCGCGCGGCCGATGCGCGAGGCGGCAGAATGGATCGAGCACTACCGGAGCTTCTGGGAGCGTCGCTTCGTCGCTCTCGACGACCCCCTCCAACGTTCCGAGCCAAAGGAGGACCCTCCATGGCCCAAGCGAAAGCGGGCGCCAAGCGCGACGACGACGCCACGCTTCGACTCACGCGCACGTTCGGGTCGAAGTGCGAAAGAGTCTTCCGCGCGTTCACGGGCCCCGCGGAGTTGAAGCGCGGGTTCGGCCGCGCGTCCGCCACGGCCACTCTCCAAGGCCTCAGGCCTGGCCGTCGGCGGACAGGTCGGGAAGCGCTTCCTCGAAGTTCTCGAAGCGGGTGTACTCGCTGCGGAAGGCGAGACGAACGTCGCCTACGGGACCATTCCGCTGCTTGGCGATGATGATCTCGGCCGCACCTTGGTCGCGACTTTGCGGATTGTAGACCTCGTCACGATAGATGAACACGATCACGTCGGCGTCCTGTTCGATGGCCCCCGATTCGCGTAGGTCCGCCATGCGCGGCTTCGGCGGATTGCGCCCCTCGACCTGGCGGTTCAGCTGCGACAGGCCGATGACGGGGAGGCGAAGCTCCTTGGCCAGCGCCTTCAGCGACCCTGAGATCTGCGAGATCTCTTGCTCCCGGCTGTCGTCGCGCGCGCTGGACCCCCGCATGAGCTGCAGATAATCGACGATGATGAGCCCGAGCTTCGCGTCCTTGTCTCGCTTCAACCGACGCGCTTTGGCCCGCAGCTCCAGGGCCGACAGCGCTGGCGTGTCGTCGACGTAGATCGGCGCGTCGTGGATCCGCCCCGCCGCCTCCGCCAGGCGCGGAAAATCCTTCTGCGCCAGGAACCCGGTGCGTACCTTGGAGAGGTCGACGCGCGCCTGCGAGCAGAGCATGCGCAACACGAGCTGCTCCTTCGACATCTCGAGCGAGAACACCGCGACGCCGATCCCGTTTTCGATCGCCACGTGCTCGGCGATGTTCAGACAGAAGCTCGTCTTGCCCATGCTCGGCCGACCGGCGACGATGATCAAGTCGGAGGGCTGGAGGCCGGCGGTCATGCGATCGAGATCGGTGAATCCGGTGGCCACGCCGGTCACCATCTCCTTCCGCTCGTAGAGCTGCTCGATGTGGCGGAAGGTCTCGGTGATCATGTCGCCTACGCGCGTGAACGCGCCGCGCGTCTTCTTCTCGGCGATCTGGTAGATCGCCTGCTCCGCCTCGTCGACGAAGCGGGCGACTTCCTCGCGCGCCTCGTAGCCGCGGGAGACGATTTCGGAGGCCGTGGCGATCAGCCCGCGCAGAATCGCCTTCTCGCGGATGATCCGCGCGTGGTACTGAATGTTGGCGGCCGAGAGGGCGCGATCGGCCAGCTCGCTGACGTATGCGGCTCCTCCGACCTCGGCCAGCTCGCCGCGCGTCTTGAGCGCCTCGGTGAGCGTCAGCAGATCGATCGGCTCGGAGCGCTGCGAGAGCTCGGACGCCGCCCGGAAAATCTTGCGGTGCGCTTCGCGGTAGAAGTCCTCCGCAGAAACGTGCTCGGCGACGCGGTCAAGCGCCGTGTTGTCGAGAAGGATGCCGCCGAGCACCGCCGCCTCGGCCTCGAGGCTGTGCGGGGGCACCTTCGCAGAGGACTGATCCACTCCGCTTCCCCTGCCTGCGTCCCGAAGGAGGATCTCCGTCAGTTCCCGACGATGAAAACGCAGCTGGTCGTGCCGCTGCCGCCGATGTTCAGCGTGGCGAACCGCCGAGCGTTCTCGACCTGATAGTCTTCCGCGCGCCCGCTCACCTGCTTCCAGGCGTCGAGGAGCTGACGCGTCCCCGTGGCCCCGACGGGGTGGCCGGCACCGATCAGCCCGCCGCTCGGATTGATCGGCATCCGACCGCCCATGTCGATCACACCCTCGTCCAGGGCCTTCCACGACTCGCCCGGCTCGGTCAAGCCGAAGTGATCGATTGCCATGTACTCGGAGGTCGTGAAGCAATCGTGGGTCTCGATCCCCTGCACGTCCCAGACGTCCTTCATACCCGCACGCCGCAGCGCATCGAGAATCGCCTGGCGCGTGTGCGGCAGGACGTATCGATCGTTGCGGCTCTCCTCGACCTTGGCTGCGAACTCAAGCGGCGCGGTGCGGTGGCCCCAGCCGAGAATCCGCGGAATCTCAGAGAGCTTGAGGTTACGCCGCTCGGCGTATTGCGCCGCGAACGCCTCCGACGCGAGGAAGAGCGAGACGGCGCCGTCGGTGACCTGCGAACAGTCCGAGACTTTGATCCGTCCGCCGATCACGGTGTTGAACTTGCCGGCCACGTTCGCATGGGGCTCGGTCATGTACCAGTTGCGGGTCTGCGCGAGCGGGTTGCGCTTGGCATTGCCGTAGTTGATCGCGGAGATGCGCGCGAGGTGCTCGTCCTTCAGGCCGAAGCGCTTGTCATACTCGTCGCCGAGCTTGCCGAACAGCTTGGGAAACGGAAACTCGATCCCCTTGGCTTCGTTCTCGTACCATGCGGCGGTGCCGAGATAGTCGCCACCGGTCTTGGGGTCGACGGTCTTCATCTGCTCGACACCGACGACCATCGAGAGGTCGTAGCGACCGGCTTCGATCTCGGCAGACGCGGCGAGAATCGCGATCGAGCCCGACGCACACGCCGCTTCGTGACGCGCGGTCGGCAGACCCGAAAACGCAGGGTCGGCCTCGACGAGCAACGCACCGAGATGGCCCTGCATGGAGTAAAGCTCGGCCGCGAAGTTGCCGACATGCCCGACGTGGACTTCCTTCGGCTCGATGCCAGTCGCCTCGAGGCCGCCGGTCACGGCCTCCCGAATCAGGGCGCAGATGTGCTTCCCTTCCTTCGTCCAGTTGCGGGCGAAGTCAGTCTGGTAACCGCCGAGAACATATACCTGCGGATTCGCCATCATCACCTCTCCTGTCTCAGCCCACGAAGAAGCGCCCGATGTCGACGTGCGCCTCCCTGAACAGCGGGCCCGAGCGATCGGCGCGCAGCACCTTGGGTACCTCGAGCTTCGCTCGTTCGAGCGCCCGAATCATCTCTTTCGCGCCCGCCAGGTCCACGAGCAGCGATGGCGGTGCCCAATTGAAACCGAATCCCATGATGCGATCCACGTCGCGTGCTTCCTTCACTACCTCGCCGACGCGATTCAAACCATAGCTAACATAACCGAGAATGACCGTTCTTAGAAGATCGGCCTCGAAGCCTTCGGCGTCGAGCATCACGCCGATCGCCTCGCGGTAGCGACCCACGTGGTTGAGACGCTTCATACCCGTGACGAAGTCGGGCGGATCGACGATCGAGTCATGCGCCGCTCGGTACTCGCCTCTCGTCGGATCGAGCACGTAAATCTCGGTCGTCTTGCCATCGCGCACGCGGCGGTAGAAGCCGCCTTTCTTCGGCGTCTTGTCGCCGAGATGGCCCGACGCCATGAGCTTCGCCATGTACGCGGGCAGCTCGAAGGCGGCGTGGGCTTCGTCGCGCGTGTGCCCATGGAGATTGTCGACGATCGCGCGGTGCACGTCCCAGCCGACCAGATCCACCGTGGCGAGCGGCGGCATGGCGCGGCCCGTGTGCGGGCCGATCAAGGTATCCATGAACGCAACGCCGTGCTCCAGGGCGAGCTGCGCGACCTCGTTCAGCACCTTGAAGCCGACCCGGTTGCCGGCAAAGGCCGGGAGGTCGGCGGTCAACACGACTTTTCTTCCGAGCCGTCTCTCGAGTAGTCCGATCACAAAGTCGACGACCTCGGGGGCGGTCCCGGCGTGCGGGATCACCTCGCAGCCGGTGATCACGTTCGGCGGGTTGAAGAGGTGAATGCCGAGAAAGTTCCGCTGAAAGCCCTCGCTCCGCCCCTTCGCTATCGCCGCGATCGACAGTCCCGACGATACCGTGGCGACGATCGAGTCGGGCCGCCGATGACGATCGACCGCCGCGAAGAACTCTTGCTTCAACGCCAGGTCCTCGGCGAGCGCTTCGAAGATCAAATCGGCTTCGGCGACCGCTTTGGGAAGATCGTGCTCGTACGTTCCGAGACGGATGAAGTCAGCGAGCTTCTCCGACTTCGCAATCGTCTGCGCGCGCTCGAGCCCCTCTCGCGCCTTTTCGTGATCGCGGGCGAGAAAGACGGTTTCGATGCCGTCGGCGGCGAAAAGTTCGCCGCCTCCCGATCCCATCGCGCCATTGGCGCCGAGCACGGCGACTTTACGGACCTGTCTCGTCGTGAAGGTCATGAAGAGCGGACTCCTTGGCTGTTCACGGCAGCGTGAAAACGAAGCGGGCAGCGCGGTCAGATAGCGGCTCGTGACGCAGCCTGTCAAGAAGCGGTCGCGAACCCGCTCGGCGCGGCGGCTCCTGGACCTCCGGGCCCTTCTCTGGTAACCCCGCCGTGACCATGCAGCCGAGAGGGTTTGATCGCGCGGGGCAGAGTTCGGCGATCCTCTTCTTGGGCGCTCTATCGTTGGTGGCGGGCTGCTCGCTGCCACCACTGTCCGGCTGGCACCCTCCATCGCGGCCGGGTGGACACTACGTGGAGACCGGCACGGCTTCTTGGTATGGGCCGGGATTCACGGGGAACCGCACGTCGAGCGGCGAGGTCTACAACCTCGGCGACATGACGGCGGCGCACCCCACCCTGCCGCTCGGCACCCGCGTCATGGTCACGAATCTGGAGAACGGCCGGTCCGCGGAGGTCCGCGTGAACGATCGCGGCCCGTTTGCCAAGAGCCGCATCATCGACTTGTCGCGAGCCGCGGCCCGCGAGCTCGATCTCATCGGTCCCGGCACCGCCGAGGTGCGCGTGGAATCGATCGATGACGGCGGTGGCCCTCCGGGCGTCGTCGCCTACGCCGTTCAAGCCGGCGCCTTCCAGAACAGTGCCAAGGCAACGGCACTGCGCGCCGATCTCGCCCGCCGATTCGCCGACGTATACCTGAGCCAGCTCGAGACCTCCGATGCGCGCTACTACAGAGTGCGGGTCGGGCCCTTCGGGCGCCGCGACGATGCCGTCGCGCGCGCCCGGGCACTCGCTGGCCGCGGCTTCCGCGCCATGGTCGTCGAAGAAGTTCGCCGATGATCGATTCCCTGCGGCGGCGGTGGCTGCTGCTGCCACTGCTTCTGTTGCCGGCGTGCAGCTATTCGATCGTTCGCAAGGGAGAGATCAACCAACCAGCGGCCGCGAAGATCGAACGCGGGCTCGAGCAGCAACGCGGCCTCAAGTTCCTGTCGCCCGTGCCGATGGAGGTGAAGACTCCCGAAGAGCTGCAGACCTACCTCCGCAGAGAGCTCGGCCGGCAGTACTCCGCCGAGCAGATCCGCGGTCTTCAGCAGGTATACGAGCGGCTCGGCCTCTGGCCTGCGACCCTCGATCTCGGCGAAGCGCTGCTCAAGCTCTACAACACACAGATCGCCGGCTTCTACGACCCCGCGGTGGGCACGCTCTTCTTGGTCCCCTCGGGAGTGCCTCCCGTGGGGTGGATGATGAATACGCTGCAGTTCCTGTTGCAGCGGGATCTCGTCAACGAGATGCTGCTCGCCCACGAGCTCACGCACGCGCTGCAGGACCAGCACTTCGGCGCGCTTTCCGCAGCCGACGATCCATCCAACGACGACCGCTCGCTCGCACTGCACGCGGTGATCGAGGGCGACGCCACGCTCGCCGGCTTCGCCTACGTGTTCGGCGAGCTCCCCGAGGCTTCGTTGCTCGATCTGGTGGACCGGCTCGAGGCAATCCCCGCGGAAGTCGCGGCGGCGCTTCCCGACACGCCGCCCGTGCTGCGTGACTCGCTCGTGTTTCAGTACTCGGCGGGCACGAAGTTCGTCGCTCTCGCGTATCTTCGCGGAGGCTGGAAGGCAGTCGACGCATTGCTCGCCTACCCGCCGACGTCGACGAAGCAGATTCTCTGGCCGGAGAAGTTCTTCGTCCATCCCGACAGTCCGATGACGGTGCGGCTCGGCGGCCTCGACGATTACGCTTCGGTCAAGAAATGGACGACCGTGGAGGAGAACACGCTCGGCGCGCTCACCATCCGCATCCTCGTCGAGAGCTTTTTCGATCCGGGCCGCGCCAATCACGTGGCGGAAGGATGGGACGGCGATCGCTTCGCTGCCTTCGGGCACGACGGAGAGCTGCACCTCTATTGGATCTCCATCTGGGACGACGAGGCGGCCGCAAAGGAATTCTTTTCGGCGGAGAGCGAGATCTTGGCGCGAACGTTTCCCGACTCGCCGCGCAAGGCGGATCGGGATCGTCTGACGGCCGAGGGCACGGCTCCCTACTGGCTCGAGAGACGCGGCGACAAGATCCTCCTCGCGCTTGGCGTCCCCGCCAAAGACGTGAGCAAGCGCGTCGAGGAGGTGTGGGCGAAGACGACGTTCGCTCCCCAAGAGATCCACCTGGATCTCGACCTCGCGCGAATCGATTCGCACAGCGGCGCGCTTCGCCTCGCGGCGGCCGGAATCGTCCGCGAGTGTCTCGAGCCGACCCGCGGCTAGCCGCCTATGGCGCGAAATACTCCCGCGCCGACCTCCGCGCTCTGCCCTCCTGTTCGAGCTTCAACAGGTGGGCGTGCACCGACTTCTCGGCGACAAGGTGCAGCGCGGGATGAACGTCCCGATAGAGGACGGCGACGATCTCCGGAATCGTGTGCCTGCCGGCGCGCACGCATTCGAGCACTTGTTCTTCGCGCATGCGGCGGTGGGCGATGTATTCCTGGATCTTCGCGCGCGGATCGTGGACGACCGGCCCGTGCCCTCCCAAGAGCAGCGTCGCGGGCAGCGCGAGCAGTCGCTCGAGCGATGCGACGTAGGCGCTCATGTCGCCGTCGGGCGGCGCGATCACGACCGTCCCCTGCCCGACGACGTGGTCGCCGGTGAAGAGCCATCGGTGGGACGGCTCGTAGAAGCAACAATGGCCGGACTCGTGGCCGGGCGTGTGGACGACCCGAAGCCCCCCTCCTTCAAACCCGATCTCGTCTCCGTCCTCATATGTCCAGTCGGGCTCGACCCCCGCGTAGCCCTGCCGGCTCGAGTGCATGCCGAGCCGTGCGCCGAGCGCGGCACGAAGCTCCATCGCACCGCCCAGATGATCCGGATGGATGTGCGTGAGCAGGATCTGGACGATCGAGGCGCCCGCCGCGTCGAGCTCGGCGCGCAGCCGATCCAGATTCGGGCCTACCCCGAGTGCCGCATCGATCAGCGTCAGACGCGTTTCACCGAGCAAGTATTGATTGGTCCCATCCACCGTCATGAAGCCGGGATTCGGAGCCGTCACCACGCGAAGACCGTCTTCGATCAGCACATGAACACGCTTAGCACAGCCGTTCCAGCGTCACGATGGCATGCGACTCGAACGGGCGGGTGATCGAGACGCGCCCAGCGAGCTTCCGCTGGACCGCCGTCGAAACCCTGCTGGCCACTTCCGTGGCCCTGCTGCTCTCGATTCATTTCGCATCGTCACTCGTCTGGCTACTTCTCCCGCTCGGGCTCCTCGTTCCCTTCGGTCGTCCGCTCTCGGAGCACGGCCTCGACCTGCGCTTCCGACCGCCGTCGTTCGCCGCCCATCTCACACTCGGAATTTCGCTGCTCGCGCTCTACGCCGCTCTCCATGCATCGGTTGCGCACGCCTTCCTTCATCAGAGCTTCGCGGCCCGCGCGCCCCGCCATCCGCTCGTTGATCTCGTTCGCGAGTTCCTGACCGTCGGCTTCCCCGAGGAGGTATTCTTCCGTGGCTATCTTCAGACACGCTGGAACCGGGTCTTGGGCAGAACCTGGAGGATCTTCGGAGCGCCCGTCGGCGCGGGCCTTCTCCTACAGGCGATCCTCTTCGCCGCTTGTCACCTCGTCACCGGCGACTGGACGCAACTGCGAGTGTTTTTTTTCGCCTTGCTCGCGGGGTGGCTCCGTGAGCGGAGTGACTCGGTGCTGGCTCCCGCCGTCTACCACGCCGCCGCCAACCTCTGGTACAGGGTCTTGGTGGCAAGTTTTCGTTGAAAACGGCAGGATGGTCGAGGCACGCTGAGCGCTGGGACGACGGCCCCATGGACATCACCGAACTGCTCACCTTCGCAGTCAAAGAGGGCGCCTCCGACTGCCACCTCTCGAGCGGCGAGCCGCCGATGCTGCGCATCCACGGCGACATCAAGCGCATCGAGCACCCGCCGCTCTCCCGCGACGAAGTCCACACCATGGCCTTCGACGTGATGAACGATGCCCAGCGCAGGATATTCCAGGAAAAACTCGACATCGACTTCTCCTTCGAGCTCGGCGAGGTGGCGCGCTTCCGGGTCAACGTCTTTCTCACGCGGCGCGGCGAGGCGGCGGTCTTCCGGGTCATCCCCAGCCAGCTCGTAACCCTCGACGAGCTCGGCATGCCGCCTGTGCTGAAGGAGCTCTGCAAGCGCGACCGCGGGCTCGTTCTCGTCACCGGACCGACCGGTTGCGGCAAGTCGACCACGCTGGCGGCGATGGTCCACCACATCAACGCGACCGAAGAGGTGACGATCATCACGATCGAGGATCCGATCGAGTTCGTGCACCCGTCGAAGAGGGCGCTGGTCAACCAGCGCGAGGTCGGCATGCATACACATTCGTTCGCCAATGCCCTCCGCGGGGCGCTGCGCGAGGACCCGGACGTGATCCTGGTCGGTGAGATGCGCGACCTCGAGACCATCGCCTTGGCCCTGACCGCGGCCGAGACCGGACAGCTGGTATTCGCCACGCTGCACACGTCGAGCGCGCCGAAGACCGTCGACCGTGTCATCGATGCCTTCCCCTCCGAGCAGCAGAACCAGGTGCGGACGATGCTCTCGGAATCACTGCTGGCGGTGATCACGCAGACGCTTTGCAAGCGTAAGGCAGGGGGCCGGGTCGCGGCGCTCGAAATTCTCGTCGGCGTCCCTGCGGTCCGCAATCTGATCCGTGAGGGAAAGATCCACCAGCTGCCGTCGGTGATGCAGACCGGTCAGCGGCAAGGAATGCAGACCCTCGACATGGCGCTCCAAGACTTGGTGGCAAAAGGGATGATCACCAAGGAAGAGGCGCAGTCGAAAGCGGCCAACCCGCAGCTCTTCGGCGCGCCGGCCGTCGGCACGAACCTCGCCAGCGCAGTCGGCGCTCGCTCCTAGCCCATTTACCAGCGGCAAAATTTGCTCTTCTCGTCATAAACTTGGCGAGAGAGGCGGCGAGCTTTCTGATTTTCCCTACGTTCGCCCGCGATTCTTCAATGTTTTCTTCCCTTCCCTCGTTGGCATGGCTTTCGCTGAGGGTACGGGCAGGGGGAACGAATGGACATCACAGAGCTACTGACGTTTGCAGTCAAAGAAGGCGCATCCGACGTACATCTCTCGAGCGGCGAGCCGCCGATGCTACGCATCCACGGCGACGTCAAGCGACTCGACTACGCCCCGCTCGTCCGGGACGAGGTGCACAACATGGCGTTCGACGTGATGAGCGACACGCACCGCCGGATCTTCCAAGAGAAGCTCGACATCGACTTCTCCTTCGAGCTCGGAGACATCGCGCGCTTCCGTGTCAACGTCTTCATGCAGCGGAAGGGCGAAGGCGCGGTGTTCCGCACGATCCCGACCAAGATCGTGACGCTGGACGAGCTCGGGATGCCGCCGATCCTCAAGGAGGTCTGCAAGAAGGAGCGCGGCCTCGTGCTCTGCACCGGCCCGACCGGCTCGGGCAAATCGACCACACTCGCCGCCATGGTCGACTACATCAACGAGAACTGGGAGTGCCACATCCTCACCGTCGAGGACCCGATCGAGTTCGTGCACACGCCCAAGAAGTCGCTGATCAACCAGCGCGAAGTGGGACCGCACACGCAGTCGTTCGCCGCGGCGCTGCGGAGCGCGCTGCGTGAGGATCCGGACGTGATCCTGGTCGGCGAAATGCGTGACCTGGAAACCATCTCGCTCGCGCTCACTGCGGCCGAGACCGGCCATCTGGTGTTCGGGACTCTGCACACCTCGAGCGCGCCGAAGACCGTCGACCGCATCATCGACGCCTTCCCGGCCGCCCAGCAGAACCAAGTCCGCTCCATGTTCTCGGAGTCACTCGAGGCGATCGTCACCCAGACACTCTGCAAGAAAAAGGGGGGCGGGCGGATTGCGGCATGCGAGATCCTCGTCGGTGTGCCGGCGGTCCGCAATCTCATTCGCGAGGCCAAGATTCATCAGATCCCCTCGTCCATGCAGACGGGCCAGAGGCTCGGCATGCAGACGCTCGACATGGCGCTTCAGGATCTCGTCGTCCGGGGTTTGATCACCAAGGAAGAAGCCGCGATGAAGAGCTCGAATTCGGCGCTGTTCGGCGTAGCACCCATCGGCACGGCCTTGGCCGGCGCCAAGCTCGCGGCTGCCTGAGGCCCTCGCGATGCTGGACATCAATCGCCTTCTCGAGCGCATCCTCGAGATCGACGCCTCGGACCTCTATCTGACGGTCGGCAGCCCGCCGGTCTTCCGGGTCGAAGGCGTGGCCACGCCTGTCGACGAGCCCGCCCTGTCCGCGGAAGACACGGTCGCGCTGGCGGAGGCGGCGATGACCGATCCTCGCCAGCGCGAGGAGTTCGCCCGCACCAAGGAGATGAACCTCGCCCTATCGATCACGGGCCGCGCCCGGTTCCGCTGCAACATCTTCCAGCAGCGGAATTCCGTGGGACTCGTGATCCGCCAGATCAAGCTCAACGTGCCGAGCATCGACGACCTCGGCCTAGCGGACGTGCTGAAGGACATCTCGCTCACCAAGCGGGGCCTCGTTCTGGTCACGGGTGCGACCGGCTCGGGAAAGTCGACGACTCTGGCAGCGATGGTCGACCACCGAAACGCGACCACCCCGGGACACATCATCACGATCGAGGATCCGATCGAGTTCATGCATCGGCACAAGAAGTCGATCGTCACCCAGCGCGAGGTCGGCTTCGATACGCTCTCCTTCCACGAAGCGCTGCGCAACACGCTTCGCCAGGCGCCCGACGTGATCCTGATCGGCGAGGTGCGGGACGAGGTCACCATGGAGGCCGCGATCGCCTTCGCGGAAACCGGCCATCTCTGCCTCGCCACGCTCCACTCGAACAACGCGAATCAGACCATCGAGCGGATCATCAACTTCTTCCCGCCCGCGCGCCATAACCAGATCTACCTGGAGCTCTCGCTGAACCTTCGCGGAATCATCTCGCAACGGCTGATCCCTGGAACCAACGGGCGGCGCGTCGTAGCGCTGGAGATTCTGCTCGACACCCCGCGCGTCAAAAACCTGATCAAGAAGGCCGAGATCGACACGCTGAAGGAAGCGCTCGAGCAAGGCACGAACGAGGGCTGCCAAACGTTCGACGAATCGCTCTTCCGCCTGGCGTGTGAGGATCGGATCGACATCGAGCAGGCGCTCATCCACGCCGACAGCGCCAACAATCTCCGCCTTCGCCTGCGCAACGAGGAGCTCGCCAACGGCGAGGAACCGAAGGAGTTGCCGTCGTTTCGAATCCAGGGTCACCGCGGCCCGGAGACCCGAAAGCCAGCCGCTCCCGCTCCCCCTCTCGTCGCGACCGGGGGGCTCCAGAAGGTTGGCTCGACGCCGGTCAAGCTCAAGCGCTAGCTCGGTAGGATGCTCGGCCGAAGCAAGTCGCGACCAACGATCTGTGGCGCAGACTCCTAGCTCGTCACGCTATGGGGTCGGAGCCGACCTCGCGACCAATCTGGAGCGAGGTAAGACAAGCGTTAGGAGCGGGCGTAACAGATCGCCTCATATGTCGCTCCCGCTGGTCGCGAGCGCTCTGCCGTAAGCGCTACCTCGTTAGCTCCCGTTGGTCGCGATCCTCCTTCAGCCGCCACCGGCTACCGAGCTAGCGCCGAGCAGCCAGTTGAGATAGGGCTCCGAGCCCTCGACGATCTCGACCGCGATGACCTCGGGAACCGTGTAGGTGTGCAAG
>Ga0315278_10000832_pt1 | contig 26709 bp, 20 predicted proteins | sample YL17G06_0_MG_FD_203880 | JGI IMG/M metagenome (GOLD analysis project Ga0315278, IMG submission 203880) | Sediment microbial communities from Yellowstone Lake, YNP, Wyoming, USA - YL17G06_0 | ecosystem: Environmental > Aquatic > Freshwater > Lake > Sediment | place: USA: Wyoming | collected... | reverse complement strand
CATGCGGCGCGAGGTGATCAGCGGGAACATCGTGCACTACAGCTTCGAGGTACGCTTCGGCGAAGGGAAGTACGATCGCTTCCGGCTGCACCGGGTGGTGAAGGAGGCGAAGCCCGGCCGGCCGATCCAGACGGCGACGAACATCTTCCTCCAGCATGGGGACTACAAGGACTTCACGGGGATGTACCTGCCGGGGCTGTATTCGCCCTCGACGCCGGACGACTTCGGGATTGCGGTGTTCCTGGCCCGCAATGGGGTGGACGTCTGGGGGATCGATCAGACCTGGACGCTGGTGCCCGCCGACGAGACCGACTACGCGTTCATGGCCGACTACGGGATGGCCCGTGCGATTCGCGACATGAACCTGGGTATCGCCGTGGCCCGGGCGGTGCGGCTGGCCACGGCCTGTGGCCCAGGGAAGATGATCCTGAGCGGCTACAGCAGCGGCGTGTGGTCGACGGCGGGACTGCTGAGTCAGGAGACGCAGCTGCCGCCATTGCGGCGACAGGTGAACGCCTACATTCCCATCGACGTTCCCATCAAGACGAGCGATCCCGGTTGGCAGACGGTCTTCCTCAACGACATGGCTATGTGCGACGCCGGCCTCGCCGCAGGCGTCTACAACGGCTTTGTCCCATTCCAGACGCTCGGCCTGTTGGCGCGGAACCACCCGGACGACCCTTCTCCGATCATTCCCGGATTCTCGAATATTCAGGCCGCCAACTTCCTGTCCTTCGCACCGGGGGCGGGGTTCCCGTCGCCGTTCCATTACTGGGCGGGTGTCCTCGACGAGACCGGGTTCCCCACCGGCCCGCGCCTGACGGACCGCGAGCTGTGGTTGGACTTCCTGGAGAGCGGGATCGCCTGGCAGCCCTATCTCTGGTGGAAGGAGATCGACATCTTCGCACTCGCGCCCCTCGATGGGATGGACTCGCCCTTCGACGACCATCTCGGTGACATCCGAGTGCCACTCCTCAATGTCGCGGCGGCCGGCGGTGTGGGGGCGGTGTCACTGCCTGCCCTCTCGCTGCTGGGCAGCGAGGACGTGGAGGTCCTCATCCCGTCGCTCGGCCCCCCCATGGAGACAGACCTCGCGCACATCGACATCTTCACCTGGTCCGGGTCCGAGACGATGTTCTGGCGGCCGATGCTGAACTGGATCAAGGCGCACTCGGAGGGGCCGGGCGGGTTGCTGTTCGCTTCGGATGACGAAGCAGGCGCGACTCCGCCGCCGGGCAACGCGATTCTGTCCTTCGGCCTCGAGCGCATCGTGCCCAACCCGCAGCGCGGGCCGCTGGTCCTCGGCTTCACGCTGGCGGACGGGGTGTCGGGCCGGCTCGAGGTCGTGAGCGTGAGCGGCAGACTGGTGCATTCGGCCGAGGTCGGTGATCTCGGCCCGGGTCGCCACCAGCTGCAGCTGGGGGGCACCACGCACCTGCCGACGGGGGTGTATCTGGTGAAGCTCACGCAGAACGGCCGGGTGTCGTCGCAGAGGGTGACGATCATTCAGTAGGCGCAGGGTTCCTGGTAGCTGGTGGTTCATGGCGGCCGGGGGCGGCAGCGCGCACCCCCGGCCGCCGGCCCTACCGCTGCGGCGCAGCCAGCCGGTTGGGCAGGCGCTGGCCGTAGGTGAGCGAGCGCCAGAGCCACTCGAAGGGGCCGAAGCGGAAGCGGGCGAGCCACAGCGGCGAGTACCAGAGCTGCAAGAGCCAGATCGCCATGACGATGGCAACCTGCCCGGGGCGTCCCACGCGGCCGTAGAGGCCGAGGCCGTGCCCGTAAAAGAGCGTCGTGCAGATGAGCGTGTGCACCAGGTAGTTCGTGAAGGCCATGCGTCCCACGGCCGCCAGCCGGCGGACGAGCCCCGAGGCGGGCCACGCCCGGCACGCCAGCACGACCGCGGCGATGTAGGCGAGGGCGATCAGGACGCCGGCCCAGTAGTTCCACTGCGGGCCGAGGAAGAACGAGTACCGCACATCCCAGCCGGCCGCGACGTTGCGGTAGACGCCGTAAGCGGCCAGCCCGAGACCCGCGACCAGCCCGCCCGCGAGCAGCCGCCGGTAGAAGCCCGGCGGGCGCTCACCCGCCAGCACGCCCCACTTGTAGAGCGCCATGCCGACGAGCATGAGCCCGCCGGCCCGCCACAGCTCGTACATCAATAGGAACGGGACCTGGAGGAAGAAGGCCAGCGGGGCGCGATGCGCCATCTGGCCGAGCCAGCCGCCGCGGTAGAGCTCCGTCTCCCACGCCAGCCGGTCGGGCGCCGGCCGCCAGGTCTCGAGCAGGTTGGCGACGGACGCCGGCGGCCAGAACCGCATGGACCAGCCGAAGAAGAGATAGATCGCCGATCCGAACGCCAGGGCCACGAGGCCGGTGATGAAGAGGGCGCGCGCCGGGCGCTTCCGGAACAGGAACGCCAGCATGCCGCAGAGGGCGTAGGTGACGAGGATGTCGCCGTACCAGAGCAGGTAGGCGTGGGCCAGGCCGAAGAGCAGGAGCCAGGTCATGCGCCGGTAATGGAGCGGGCCGGGCGCGGCCCCCCTGGCTTCCGCGCGCTCGGTGAACAGCAGGACGCCGGCGCCGAAGAGCATCGAGAAGATGCTGATGAACTTGCGGTCGGCGAAGAGGTGGCTCAGGAGCCAGACCCACCAGCCGGCCCCGGCCAGGGGACCGAGCGCCGTCGGGTTGAGATAGGCGGATGACGGCAGCGCGAAGCTCTGGATGTTCATCACCAGGATGCCGAGCACCGCCACGCCGCGGATGGCGTCGAGGGAGAGGATGCGCTCGGCCTGCGGGACGGGGGCGGCCTGTCCGTTCATGGCAGTACTCCTTGGGGGGCGCCGCCGGGGAGGTATAGACGCGCGGCGGCCCGGCGTCAACGCCCGGACGTGGCCTCGCGCTGGACCGCCGCAGCGCGTGGTGCTACGCTTCTTGCCGGTTTCGGGTCCGCGCGTCCGCCCGACGTCAGGCTCGAGGCGAGGTGATGATCGTGCGTATCCGGTTCGTCCTCCTCAGCTTGCTAGGTGTCCTCGCCGCGTGCCCGCCGGCGGCGGCCGGCGAGCGGCCGTTCCACTCCCTCACCATCGGCTACCACTCGCGCAGCGGGCTGTTCTACGGCTTGTCCCGGGCGGACTCGCTCGCCTGGGCGGAGGTGCGCACCGGGATCGTCTACGGCGGGGGCGACCAGGCGGCGGTGCAGATCGGGCTGCGTCGCCGGCTGTTCCCCGACGTCACCGCGATGGTGGCCGTCAGCGAACCGCTGATCGGCGCCTCCCCGCGCGCCATGCGCGACTTCAGCCGCCAGCTCCACGGCGACATCTTCTGGAGAGAGTTCTTCGGGCTCTCGCTCGACGGCAAGGGCGAGCAGCGCCAGTTGACGCTGAACATCTGGAAGATCGAGATCCCCATCGCCGGGCACGTGGACGGTATGCCGTGGGTGCTGCGATAGGGGGGCCTGGCTAAGCACGCGCGCCGCCCATAGCTGGCTCTCCGGCTACGCTCCCCGCCGCTCCTCCTCGATGAGATGGATGCGCCGCCAGGCGCCGGAGCGGAAGCGCCAGCCGAGCGCCGCCGCCAGGCACGCCAGATAGAACACGACGCACCACATGACGGCGGGCGGGCCGCCGCCACGCACGGTGACCAGCAAGTACGCGCCCGGGACGAAGACCAACCAGGCGATGGCCAGCCGCGCCCACATGCACCAGGCGGTGTCGCCGGCCGCGCGCAGCGCCTCGCCCAGCGTGATGCCGATGGCGTCGAAAGCTTGCCAGGCGCCGCTGATCGCCAGCATCAGGGCGCCGATCCGCATCCAGTCGCCGGCTACGGCGCCGGGCGGCGCGAAGATCCGCATGAGGGGGCCGGGCAGCGTGAAGTAGACGAACCCCACGCCCACCTGCCAGACCAGGGCCACGGCGAGGGTGCGTCGCACGACGCGTCCGACCTCGCCGGCCATGCCGCCTCCGATGGCCTGGCCCACCAGGATCGCGCCGGCCGAGGCGAGCCCGAACGCGGGCATGAACGAGATCGAGTTGATCTGCAGGATGACGTTGAACGCGGCGATCACCGTGGTGCCGAGGCCCGCCACCACGGCGTTGATGAAGAGCAGGAAGGCCGCGAACTCCATGAACCAGTTGAGCCCGTTGGGCAGCCCGAAGCGCAGCATGCGCAGGAACTCGTGGGCGCGCAGGCCCAGCGCCGGGCGCGGGCCCGCCGCGGCCGCCTGGCGCTCGATCTCCCGCTCGCGCGCACGGAAGGCGACGGCGACGACCGCGAAGCCGATCCAGCTCGCCAGCGTGCTGGCCAGCGCGGCGCCCTCGACGCCGAGCGCCGGAGCCCCGAGCTTGCCGTAGATGAGGACCCAGTTGAGCGCCACGTTGGTCACCATGGTGACGACGCTGGCGCGCATCTGGACGCGGGTGTCGCCGAGCCCGGCGAACCAGTTGCCGAGCGCCTCCGTCCCGACCACCGCGCCGATCGACCACAGGCGGATGACGATGTAGTCGGTCATGAGCGCGTGCACCCGCGGTTCGTAGGCGAACCGGCCCATCACCGGCCCGACGGCGGCGGTCACGGCGACCGCGCCCACCATGGTGAGCGCGGCGAGCAACAGTCCGTACCAGGCGTAGCGGCGGGCAGCCGGCAGATCCCCGGCGCCGTAGAGCTGCGCGGCGAAGCTCTGCACGATGAACACGGTGCCCATGGGCAGCACCATGAAGGCGAAAGCATTGATCGCCCCCGAGGTGGCCGCGGCCAGGGCGGTTTCGCCGAGCGGGGCCGACATGGCGGCGTCGCAGATGCCGACCACCGACTGCGAGGAGCGGGCGAGCACCACTGGCCACGCCAGCGCAAGCAGCGTGCGGAGGTCGGCGCGTCCGGCGGGCAGGGCGTTGGCAGCGTTGGACATAGGTGCCGCATTCTAGCAGGAGCGCGGAGCGGTGATGGAACCCCAAGAGGCGGCCCTGGGGTATAATGCCCGTCGAGTCACCGGGCGCCGCGCGGCAGGCCGGCCCGCGCCGCGCCCCGGAGACCTCGGCCATCCGAGCCGGGCCGACCCGAGCTACGGGCAGCGGTCCATCCTTCCCGGAAATCGTCCGGTCACCTACGAAGGAAACGAAGTCATGCGCAAACCCGTTCAAATCGCTCTCATCGTCGGCCTGGTGATCCTGGCCATCGTCGCCGCCGTGCTCTTCGCGCGGTACCAGAAGACGGCCGCGGACCTGGCTACCTCGCGCGCCGCCGAGGACCAGGCGGCGTCGCGCTACGTGCAGACCATCGACGCCATCGCCGAGATCCAGGACAGCCTCAACGCCATCGCCGTGGGCGACACGGGCGTCGGGGTCAAGCCGTGGAAGATCGGCACCGGGCAGGAGCCGGCGCAGCCGAAGGGGCAGGAGGCGCTCGACCGCATCGCCGTGCTGCGTTCCAGCATCGAGCGCAACAAGGTGCGCATCCGCGAGCTGGAGGCCGGCCTGAAGAAGAGCGGCATCAAGGTCACGGGCCTCGAGAAGATGATCTTCTCCCTCAAGCAGACGGTGACCGAGAAGGAGCAGATGGTCGCCGTGCTCAGCGCCCAGGTGGACACCCTCAAGACGCAGGTGGCCGGGCTCGAGACGACCGTGCAGGAGACGCGCGACACGCTGGCGGTGCGCAACGTGACGCTCGAGGAGAAGCGGCGCGAACTGGCGACCGTGTTCTACGCCGTCGGCACCAAGGGCGAGCTGGAGAAGGCGGGCGTCGTCAAAGAGAAGGGCGGGGTCCTCGGCATCGGGCAGACCCTGGTGCCGGTGCCCGGCGCCCCCGAGACCGCCTTCACGCCGCTCGACACCGACGCGGAGAAGATGATCTGGACGGGTGCGGCCAAGGCGCGCGTGATCAGCGCGCAGCCCAGCACGAGCTACGAGCTGCGGCTGGTGGACGGCAAGATGGAGCTGCACATCCTCGACACCGGCGAGTTCCGCCGCATCAAGCGGGTGATCATCGTGAAGTCGTAGGCGAGTGGGGACAGCGGGACGCAAGCGCGCGGGGCGGCCCGGTGGGCCGCCCCGTGGCGCTGGGGGCTTGTCCAGACCTCGCAGCTGACACTAGCGGGTGGCCCGGTGTCCCGCCGCCGCTCCGGAACGGAATCGCGGCAGCAGAAACAGACAAGCCCTCAAGGCATGACCACGACATTCCTGACCAGCGTCTTCCCAGCGGCCGCCAAGCGGAGGAAGTACACGCCCGCGGGAACCCGGCCGCCACGTTCGTCGCTCGCATCCCAAAGCACGCGGTGGGGGCCCGCCGGCGTGAGACCGGAGAGCAGCGTGGTCACCCTGCGGCCGGAGACGTCGTAGACGGCCAGCGTGGCGTGCGCCGGCGCGGCGAGGGAGAAGCGGATCTCCACGCTCGCGCCTGCCGGATTGGGCAGCGGCGGCGCGAGCGCGAAGAGCGGCGCGCCCGGCTCGGGCACGGAAACGCCGGGCACCTCGACGAGATCGAGGAAGTCCACTCTCGTGCCCCCCGCAAGACCCAGGCGCTCGAGGCGCACGGTGTAGCTTCCGGCCGGAAGGTGGATGGGTTCGGACGACTGGACCCAGTCGTAATTGGCGCTGGTTCAGCCGATGCCCGCCCCGGGCAGAGTGATCAAGGTGTCGGCGGCGACCGGCGGTCCGCCGCCGCTGGGCAGGAACTGGATGGCGAACTGACGGACGACCCCGATGGATCCGGCCGTGCGCAGCGAATCCCGGAAGACGAAGTCCTGCGCCAAGGTGAGCGGCCACTCGATGTAGTCGCCCGGGGTGTCCACGCCATCCACCGCCAGCCCGCCCCGGGCGGCGCCGCAGGAGACATAACCGATGGCGCCCCCGCCCACATTGTGGGACGCAACCATGTTCTCGGCCTCGAGCTGCACGACCGTCTCGGCCCGTGCCGGGCCCTGGAGGCCAAGACACGGCGCGGCGAGGAAGAACAAGGCCAGTGCGCAGCCAGTCCAGAAGCTGGGAGCGCGGCGCCGGCATCGAGACGGAAAACGCGAGGGGAGCATGCGCATGGCGGGAGCCTCCTGTTCTCAAGGATAGACCCGGCACCGGCGGTCAACAAGGAAAGCCGCAGCAGGCGCCGGCAGCACCCCCGGCGGCCTCGTCCCGATTGCATCGCCGGCTCCGTGGTGCTAAACCGCCACCGGAGGATCCATGTCAGGGCCGAGACGGGTAACTTGGCTCCGTATGCCGCGCGGGATGCTCCGGGTCTTTTCCCTCTGCCTCGTCCTGGCAGTCCCGGGTGACCCGGCGCTCGCCCTGGGGCCTGGCGATCCCGCCCCCCGCTTCGACCTGCCGCGCCTGGAGGGCGACGGCACGGTCCGCGCACCGGCCGTCTTCGCGGAAGCCTCCCTCACCGTCCTCGTCATCTGGAACCGCGGCTGCCCCGAGTGCACCGCCGTCGCCCTGGAGATGCAGAGCCTGGCCGATTCGCTGGGCCCGCTCGACGCCCGGGTGCTCGGCGTCGTCTTCGGCCCGGACGATCCCGTCTCGATCCGCGAGCAACTCCGCGAGCACCGCGTCGCCGTGCCGCAGCTCTGGGACGCCGGCGGCACGGTCGCAGCGCGCTACGGACTCGGGCGTCAGCACCTGAGCGTCTTTCTCGTGGAGCGCGACGGGCGGGTGCGCGAGTCCTTCGACGACCGCATCCCGAGCCTGATGGACCCGGTCCTGCCGGCGGCGCGGCGGTGGCCGGGTTTCGAGACGACGAAGGCGCCCGTGACGCCGCCACCCGCACCGCCGGCGCCCGCGGCCGTGGCGCCACCTCCCGGTCCTGCCGAAGAAGTCGCCGTCATCCTCTCGTCGCTCAAGCTCGACGCCCGCATGAAGGTCATCTCCACCGAGGGCGCCCAGCCCGGCGACCGCGGCCTCTACAACGAGCTGCTCGAGAACGGCAGCCTGTTCCTCTTCCGGGTCGACGCGCGGCTGCCGCTCGCGCTGGCGCCAGGTGTCGAGCTGGTGCCGTGGCTGCGCATCAGCAACGAGGGCGACGCGATCCTCACCGAGCAGGCCGAGCAGCTCTCGAGCCCGCTGGGGACGATCAGCCTCAATCTGCGGTCGGGGCGTTTCGGCGGCACGCTCGGGGCCTTCCCGCTGCGCGTGGCGCCGCTGCTGCTGCAGCGCTGGGACGCGACCGACGCCCCGCCGCTGGGCGGCGTGGCGGCCTGTGCGTGCGGCGCCGGCGCGGCCGGCGTCAGCCAGCGCAGCCTCGAGGTGCTCGCCCCGGAGTACACCTTCGAGGGCGTGTCGGCCTCGTACACCGAGCGTCTCGGCGTCCTGCGCGCCTGGTTCGCGATCCCGCGCTGGGAGCGGGTCGTGCCCACGACGGCGCCACCGCTGGAGAAGCTCACCGCCCGCTACCGGCGGCTGCTCGGCGGCTCGTACATGGAGATGGGGTCGCCCGGGAAGCGCGATGCGGACTCCGGCCTGCCCGCGCCGCTGGGGCTGCGAATCGGCGTCGTGTCGGTGACCGACGACGGGCGCACGCTGGGCCCGGCCGCCTACCGTCCGGTCCAGCACGACGAGCTGGGCTGGGTCGCGCAGGCGCGGGCGGAGCCGCTGCCCGGTCTCAGCGCCGACGCGCAGTGGACGACGTGGCGGCTCGACGAGAGCGGTTCGCAGTCGGCGGGTGAGGCGTATCTACTGGGCGCGCGCGGGGCCTATCGCATCGAGCCGGTGGAGTTCTGGGCGCGGCTGCACCGGCTGCGCACCGACCCCGATTTCGCGCCGCTGTACCGCGCGCTCACCTACGAGCCGAACCAGGAGGGCTGGCGCGCCGAGATCGGGTTCGGCGGCTGGCGCGCGGCCGGCTCGCGACGTGACCGCCTGGCGGCGAGCGCCTTCTATCGCGCCACGCAGGAGGTCGAGGGGCGCGACGCCCCCGGCCTGGGCGAGACCGAGTACCAGGTGGTGAGTCTCTCCATGAGCGCGCGGCCGGCGTGGGACCTCGCCGCACAGCTCAGCGCCGTCGAGACGCTGACCGAGCGGCCGCTCGCCCCGCTCGAGCGCAGCCGCGGCCTGTCGCTGGACTGCCGGTGGGAGGGAGCGGGCGTGATCGAGCCCGAGCTGCACGTGGACATGATCCGCCGCCAGGCGTGGGACGAGGAGCGGACCATCTGGCAGGTGTACCTGTGGGTGAGGGTGGTGCGGTAGGGATGAGACTCGCCTGGGCCACCGACGTCCACCTCGACGCGTGCCGGGACGGGCGCGACACACGCTTCCTCGAGGAGCTGGCCGCCTGCGGGGCGGAGGCGTTCCTCCTCGGCGGCGACGTCGCCGACGGCCCCTACCTCGAGGAATGGCTGCGGCGCATCGACGCGGCGCTGCCGCGCCCCATCTACTTCGTGCTGGGCAACCACGACTACTGGGGGGATCACGTCGACGCCGTGGAGGGCCGCATGTGCGACCTCCGCGCCGAGCGGTTGCGCTGGTTGCCGGGCGCGGGCGTGGTGGCGCTGACGGCGACCACCGGGCTGATCGGACACGGCGGCTGGGGCGACGCCCGCTGCGGCGACTTCCTCTCCTCGCCGACGATCCTGAGCGACTACGTGCTGATCCTCGATCTGCAGGAGGCGTCGGGCTCCTCCGATCCCCTCGCCATCTTCGACGACCTGCCGGCGCTGCGGCGGAAGCTCCACGAGCTGGGCGACCGCGCCGCTGCCGAGCTGTGGCCGCAGCTCGCCGAGGCGGTGCGGCGCTTCGCGCGCGTGCTCGTCCTCACCCACATCCCTGCGTTCGCCGAGGTGTGCTGGCATCGCGGCCGTCCGCCCGAGGAGAAGTGGTTGCCGGGCTTCGTCAGCCGGGCGATGGGGGACGTCATCCGCGCTGCGGCCGCGGAGCATCCGGCGTGCCGGTTCACCGTGCTCAGCGGGCACACCCACCACGAGGGGCAAGCGCGGCTGCTGCCCAACCTCGAGGCGTTCACCCAGGGCGCGCGGTACGGGGCGCCGGCATTCCGGATGATGGAGGTCGAGTGACCGGGGAGCCCCGAGGCATGACAGGGAGGTCTGGCGCTCAGCCTCGAGATCCGGGGCGGTTCACCGGGCTGGGCCAGAATTGCGTGGTATTACCACGCGATTGCGTGGTATAACCACGCATCATGAGTGCTCTGTCCGAGTTGCTCTCGTCGCGAGTCAAGGCGGAGGTCTTCCGCCTTCTGTTCGGTCTCGGGGCACGCGAACTGCATGTTCGCGAGATCGGAAGGCAGGCCCGGCTCGCGGACGGCACGGTGCGGCAGGAACTCAGAAGGCTCGCCCGCCTGGGGCTCGTGGAGGTCAGGCGCGACGGGAACCGCGCGCTCTACAGCGCCAATCGCCGGCATCCCCTCTATCCCGACATCCACGGCTTGGTCATCAAGACCACCGGCCTGGCAGACTTGCTTCGCGAGGCCCTCGACCATCCGGAAGTCCGCGTGGCCTTCGTCTTCGGATCGATCGCCGGCGGCTCCCCGCGACCGGATAGCGACGTCGATCTCCTGGTCGTCGGCGACGTCAGCCTCCGCCGGTTGAGCAAGATGCTCTCCGGGGTGGCTGACCGACTCGGACGTGAGATCAACCCCCACGTGATGACCCCCGAGGAATTCGCGCGCCGCAGGAAGGCCCGCGATCACTTTCTTTCCACGGTTCTCCGCGGCCCCCGCCTACTCGTGATAGGAGATGGGCGTGAGCTTGAAGCAATGGGTCGATAACGGCTGGTTGCGGCCGCACGAGTCCAGCCGGGCGGAGGTCGCTGGGCTGCTGGCCATCGTCGAACGCGACCTGGCCGACGCGGTGGGTGAAATCTCCGCCGATTGGCGTTTTGGAATCGCTTACAACGCCGTGCTGAAGCTCTGCACGATACTGCTGCACGCTTCCGGCTACCGGCCGGAGCGGGCCTTTCAGCACTATCGGACAATCGCCGCCTTGCCGTTCATCCTCGGGGAAGCCCGAAGGGACGACGCCGCTTACCTCGAGACCTGCCGGGTGAAGCGCAACCGGGCGGAATACGACATGGCCGGTGTCGCCACCGATCGGGATGCGGCGGAACTGCTCGAGTTCTGCAGGGAGTTGCGACAGGACGTGCTCGTCTGGCTCAGGGAGCGCCATCCGGGTTTGCTCTGAGGCCGGGGCGGTCGGATACAACGATTCAAGCGGGGCCGGACGGCGTTGCCGCGGGTCCGACTGGCCCGGGATTCGTGCTACCCACCGGCCTCGCGCCGCCGGCTGGCCAGGCTGACGGCGGAGCCGAGTTGAGATGACGCTGCTGAGCGCGGAACCGACCGGGATAGTAGGTCACCTGCTCAACAGGGTTCGGGAAGTAGTGTCAGTTGAGCACCTTCTAGACATGCCGCCGGGGGCTGGCCATGAGTGAACCGATCGGACTGCGCTACGTGCTGGGCGAGTGCATCGGCAAGGGCGGCATGGGCGAAGTATTCCTCGCCAGAGACGTGCGGCTGGAGAGACAGGTAGCCGTCAAGGTCCTCCCCCAGGTCGCGCTGGCCGATCCGGATGCGAGGAAACGTCTGCGCGAAGAAGCGCTCGCGCTCTCCCGAGTCAATCATCCCAACATCGCGGCCGTGTACGACTACGAGCACCAGGACGATCACGACCTTTTGGTGATGGAATACGTTCCCGGCGAGACGCTGAGTGACGCGATCGCGCGGGAGCGCTGGTCGCTGGCGCGCTTCTACGACGCAGCCATCCAGCTCTGCGATGGACTTGCCGCCGCGCACCGCGCCGGCGTGCTGCACCGCGACCTCAAGCCCGGCAACGTCCGCGTCACGCCGGAGGGTCGCATCAAGATCCTCGACTTCGGCCTCGCCAAGCTGATCCCCTCGGGCAGCCGGGTGTCGCCGTCGCAGATGTCGACGGCCACGGTGAGCCTGGTCGGCACCCCGGCCTACATCAGTCCCGAGCAGCTCGAGGGCGCGCCCGCGACGCCGGCGAGCGACCAGTTCGGGTTGGGACTGGTGCTCTACGAGATGCTGGCGGCGCGTCACCCGTTCGGGGGGCCGACCCCCGCGGCCACCCAGGTGCGCATCGCACACGAGCCGCCGCAGCCGCTGCGCAAGCTGCGAGCCGATGTCCCCCCTGTGCTCGAGCAGGTCATCGTTCGCATGCTGGCCAAGCGTCCGGAGGAGCGTTTCGCCGACATCGGCAGCGTTTCGGCGGCGCTGAAGCGGGCGCAGGAGCATCCCTCGACGGCAATCCGCCCACGCTTCCCGCGTGGCGGCCGGATGGCAGCGCTGGCAGCGGCCATCGTAGCGGTGCTCTCTCTCGCTCTCTATTTGCGCAGCCCGGCGGAGATCTATCCCACGCCCGCGGCGAACGGGATCGTCAAGCAGGTCACCTTCAGCGGCAACGCCATGGTTCCGAGTTGGTCCCCGGACGGGCGGTACATCGCCTTTGCCCAAGGCGGGAAGATCACGGTAATGCCGGCTGAGGGGGGTGGCGTGCGTAGTATCGCACTGCCCTTCCGCGTCACCGTCTGGGGCTGGATGCCGGGTGGGGACGTCGTGCTCGTATATGGGATCGACAGCACGACGTCCAGGTTCAACTCCTATGCCGTGAACGTGCTCAGCGGGTCCGCGAGCCTGCTGGTCACCGATGGCAGGTTCCCCGCCGTCTCGCCGGATGGCCGGACGCTCGCCTATGCCCGCGGGTGGGGGAACGAGGAGATCTGGCTGCTCGATCTGCGCACCGGAAAGAGTCGGGTCCTGCTCAAGCCTCCGCGGCCCGGAGACGCCGTCTACAAGCCGAAATGGTCACCCGACGGGAGGCGCATCGGCTACATGCGCTGGCGCGGGGAGGCCCCCGGCCATGACCTCTGGATCATGAACGCCGACGGCACGGACGGCCGCATGATCCAAACCGCTCCGATCGAGCTCGGCGGCCAGTACTCGTGGACCCCTGACGGCAAGTGGGTCGTCATCGCCGGAGAGCTACAAGGCGTGCTGAGCGTCTGGAAGATCTCGCTCGAGGGCAGAGAGCATCAGCGCCTGACCGCGGGCTCCGCGAACGAACGGCACGTCAGCCTGGCGCCCGACGGCCAGCGATTCGTCTACCAGACGGAATACGAATCGAGCCGGATCACGGTTCTCGATCTGGTCACCGGCGCGATCGCGGCGCCGCTGGACGTCACGGCCAGAACCCGCCGGCCCGTGTTCTCGGCTGACGGCACCTCGCTGTTCTTCGAGTCGCTGGTCCAGGGCCGCTGGCAGCTGTGGCGGGCGCGCCTGGGGGCGGGCGCGGATCTCGACCCGATCGTCGCCATCCGCGGGACCTCCGCCTTCGAGCCTTGTCCGGGGAAGGACGGCACCATCCTCTACATCCGCGCCGATGTCGGGCGTGTCTACAGATTCGGAGACATCCGGTGGTCTCAGACCATCTGGCGCACCTCAGAGGACGGCGGCCGCCAGGAGCAGGTCCTGGGTCCACCCGAGATCGTCTCGCGGCTGGCGCCGACCGGCGAACGCGACGGGAATCTGCTCTACTCCGTACACGACCATGGCGAGGGACTGCGGGTCCGCATCGGCCAGGCCGCCCCGGTCACCGTGTACCAGGATTCGACGGCCGAAGAGCTGCGGGCATTCGACTGGGGTCCGGGGAACCGGCAGGTCCTCGTGTCCCTGGCCCCGTATTGGAAGGGGGGTCTACCCCCCGCAGTCGTGGCGCTTGATGCCGAAACGCGAAAGACCGAAACCTGGCTTGAGCCGGAGGACATCGCAAAGGTCGTCCCGGGTGCGGAGCGATCGGCAGTGAGCTGGCTGTGCACCTCTCCGAACCGCAGGCAAGTGGCCATGATCCTGCCGCAGAGCAATCCTATGGCGGCCCACGTGCTTATCTACGACGTCTCGAGTCGCCGGCTACGTGTGCTCCAGACCTTCGAAGGCCGGGAGCGGCCGACGTCGTGCGCCTGGTCGCCCGACGGGAAACACCTGGTCGTCAATCTCGTGAAGGCGGGGTCCGACATCTTCACCTGGGAACCGACCCAACTGGCGGCGAATCCGCGTTGACCAACGTCCGCCGGCGCCTGCGGACCGCGTAACCAGGATTCGGCTGCCTCGCCCCATCCTTTCCCGTGACACCACCCCGCCCCCGGCGTAAGCTGCGGCACTTGGAGCGCAGGGCCGCCCGCGCAACCGGGGCGCTCCATCCCCCAGGGGCGGGGGCCGCCGCCGATGCCGCCTCCCGCCGCCGCGCAGCCTTGCTCTCCCAGGGAACCCCCGCGCCGCAGCCTTCTGGCGGCGACCCGCGTCTCGCAATGCCTCGCCGTGTGCCGCAGGCACACCGTCCGCGTCCGCGCGGCGAACGGGAGGTGATAGCCGGCTCCACTGAGCTTTCGATCGGGATAGGCCGCGGAGTCCGCGCGCCGAGCGCGCTCTTCCCGACTCCGTAGACGCACACCGTGAACCGGAATGGAGGCTGGGCATGGCATCACGTCGCGCACTTCTGTCCGTGCTGATCGGCATCGCTCTGGCGGCGCTCGCCGGGATCGCGCCGCGGGACGCCGGCGGATCGGCCAACATCAACCGGGCGGCCGCCCCGCCGGACGCACCGGCGCACCGCCCCTGGGCGGGTCCCGCCGAGATGCTGGCCGCGCCGGCCGTGAAGGCGCCGGCCGCCAAGCCGGCAGGCCGGGCCCTCAACCCGATCGTGCCGCTGCGCGACACGCCGCCGGTCCAGCCGGAAGCCCTCGTGCAGCGCATCCTCTACGCTCCCGCCAACGACGACGATCCCGGTTACCGGGCGGACATCGCGAGCCTCACGGGCGCGGTCGTGGACTACTACGACGCCCGCGCCGGCACGCCCACCGTCTGGGATCTCGCGGTCTACGACTGCGTCTACACGTGGCCGAACTACTCGTACTTCGACGCGGAGAGGTTCGGCGACGTGCTGGCGGACTACGTGGACGCCGGCGGCAAGGTCATCCTCGGGCCGTTCACCAGTGTCGTTCCGCCCGGGCTCGGCGGCCGCATCCGCACGCCGGCCTACAGCCCGGTCACGGGGACGGGCTTCCGCTACTCGCTCTCGTCGTACGCCGGCGACGGAACGTCCGCGCTCCACGCCGGCGTGCTGGCCTACGCCTGCGAGTACCGCGACATCCTGACGCTCCAGGGCGCGGGGATCGCCGACGGCCACTACGCCGACGGCGAGATCGCCCTGGCCTACCGACCCGACGGGCGGGTGGTCTTCGTCAACGGCGGCGGCGGCGCGAGCCTGGCCGGCACCGGCGACTGGGTCCAGATCCTCGCCAACGCCGTCACGGGCCTGCCGAGCGCGCCGTCGATTCTCTACGCGCCGGCCAGCTCGGACGAGGCTCTCGTCCGGTTGGCGATCTCCGCGCTCACCGGGGGGCCGGTGAATTACTTCGACGCCACCGCCAGCACCCCCAGCCTGGGCCTGCTGAACACCTACGACTGCGTGTATACGCACGAGTTCTTCGGCTACTCCGATCCGTCCCTGTTCGGGGACCAACTGGCGGGGTTCGTGGACGGCGGCGGCCGGGTGGTCCTCGGGTTCGGGTGCACCTACCAGGTGGACATGTTCGGCCTCCGCGGGCGAATCATGGAGCCGGACTACAGCCCCGTGAGATCGTCGTCGCCGGCGGCCATCCACGACTCCGACGGCGCGTACGCCGGGGACGGCACCAGCGTCCTGCACGCCGGCGTCGCGAGCTACGGCAGCCTCGCCTACGACGTGCTGGTGGGCCAGGGCTGCGGCATCGTGGACGGCCACTACGAGGACGGCGAGATCGCGGCCGCCTACCGCCCGGACGGGCGGGTCGTCTACTGCAACACGCTCACGAAGCTCAGCTTCGGCGTCGGCGACTGGCCGCGGCTCATCGCCAACGCGGCCACCGCGAACCTGGCGACCGGGCCGCGTCTGCTCTACGCGCCTTCCAGCGACGACGATCCCATGGTCCGGGCGTTCCTGGCGGCGCAGATCGGCGGGGCGGTGGACTACTTCGATCCCCGGTACGCCACGCCCAGCCCGGCGTTGCTCGCCGGCTACGACGCCGTCATGACCTGGACGAACAATCCCTATGCCAATCGCGATCTCTTCGGCGACCGCCTGGCGGACTACGTGGACGGCGGCGGCAAGGTGATCCTGGGGGCCTTCTGCACCTACACGAGCGGCAACTCGCTGGGCGGGCGCATCATGAAGGCCGGCTACAGTCCGGTGACCTCGCCGGGCGGGGAGAATCACATGTCCGAGTCGCCCTACGCCGGCGACGGGACCACCTGCTTCCATCACTATGTGGACGCCTACAGCGCGGTCTATCGGGACATCCTCGTCGTCCAGGGTGACGGCCTCGTGGACGGCTACTACGACGACGGCGAGATCGCGATCGCGTACCGCCCGGACCGCCGCGTCGTCTACGCCAACGGCGCCGAGCCGATGACGGCGTACGGCGACTGGCCGCGGCTGCTCGCCAACCTGGCCCGCTGCGGCATCGACACCGGCTCGCTGTACGCCTGCACCAACGAGGGCGTGCTCTTTGGGCTCGATCCGGTGCGTGGCCTGGGCGGTTACATCGCCGACCTGCCGACCGCCTACGGCGACGGCGCCACGGAGATCGAGTACGACCCGGGCACCGGCATGGCCTGGTTGCAGATCCGCGACGGCGGCTATGCCGACCAGGCGTTCGACCTCGCCACCGGAGCCGCGCTGGGGCCGCTGGTGCCGAACGGTGCCGCCTTCAACGGGCTGGAGTTCGCGCTCGGGCGGCTGTACGGCGCGGCGTTCGAGCCCGGCACCAACGACTACAGCCTGCGTAACCTCGATCCGGTATCCGGAAACTCGACGACGTTCGGGCCCACCGGTGTCGCCCCAGTGGTGGGGCTCGCGTTCGATGCGCGCAAGAGTGCGCTCTTCGGACTCACCAACGGCCAGGGCGTCGGGTACTCGTCGCTCGTGCGCTTCGACGTCACCACGGGCGCCGCGACGGTGATCGGGCCCATCGGGGCCTGGGTGGGCGGCGCCGAGTTCGGCCCCGACGGGGACCTCTACGCCGGGGGCGGCAAGCAGGACGGCGGCAACCTCTACCGCGTCAATCCCACCACGGGTGCGACGGCGCTGATCGGCCCGACGGGCTTCCCGAATGTCTCGGGGATCACCTACGCGCCGGCGGGCGTGGTGGCGGTGGGCGGCAAGGGCGGCGGCGCGCTGGCGCTCGCCGCGCCGTTCCCCAATCCGAGCCTGCGCGGCTCGGTGACGCTGCGCTTCACCCTGCCGACGGCGGGGAGCGCCCGCGTGGAGATCTTCGACGTGGCGGGCCGGCAGGTATGGCAGCGGCAAGTGGGCGGCCTGGCGGCGGGGCCGTACAGCGTCTTGTGGGACGGTCGCACCACCGCGGGACGAACCGCGGGCCCTGGCGTGTACCTCGCCAAGCTGACGACCGAGGTGGGTTCGCGGACGGCGAGGATGGTGCGGCTCGACTGAGCGGGGGCGGCGCCGGTGATCGCCGGCGTCGTCTTCCGGTGTGCGGCGAGCGGGGCGGCCGGTGGGCCGCCCCGCTTCGTTCTCGGTCGGGATCTCGGTGCGGACGTCAGTCGATGTAATAGTGCGAGGCCGGTCGCTCGGCGTTCGATGAGGAGCCCTGCGCGCCGCCGCCGGCGCCCGGCTGGGCGACCTGCTCGGCAGGGGGCCTTGGGGGCGGGGGAGGCGTCTTCTTGTTCCGCCATCCCTTGTGATTGCCGTTGCCGGCGGGCGAGACGGGGCTCGCGATCAGCATCAGCGATATGAGCAGCGCGATCATGAGTTCCTTCCGAGGTCCCGGCCCGGCCCCTTGCCGGACCTGCTTGCTGGACGGCTGGATCGAGCCGTGCCGTGTCTACCTGACCTCTCACGCAAGGGGTGTGCCCGTGGATCGCGGGTCCGGGCCGGACGCCGGGCCGGATCTGCTAACTAGCTGAGCCTGTGCTTGTTGGGGCGCGCGTGCGGGACCGCTCTCGGCTCGGACGCCCACGTGGACCGAGCCGCCGGCTCGGGGCGTGCCCCCCTGCCCTTGGGGAAATTGGCGCAGGCGAGTCGGCGGTGGGCGTGGCCGGACCCGGGCGCCGGGCTTCCTTTCCACTCATCGTGAGATGTCGCATGGGGGGACATCTTCACGGACCATTCAGGGAGGACGGAACCACCGTGCCGCGGCAGGCCAACGCAACGCGATCGTCCTCGCGTCGCGGTTGGTGTAACATTCTCGTCCCCACATGACACGCCTGTGGACAGCGGGCCATCTCCTCCAAAGGAGGTCTGCCATGAGAACCATGGCGCTCGTCGCTGCAATCGCCGCTGCCGGTTTGGTGTCCTTCATGTCTGTCGCGCTCGCGGCTCCGGCCTCCTTCATCCCCACTGCCTTCGGGACCGCGACCATCGACGGGATTCCGAGCCCCGGGGAATGGAACGTCGCAACGCCGGTCGGCGTCTTCTCCGGTCTGGTAGGCAGTCAGCTCTACGTCATGGACGACAACGTCAATCTCTACTTCGGGCTCTTCGTCCCCGACGCGACGCTGACCCCCGGGGATCAGTTCGGGGTGCGCATCGATTCGCAGAACGACGACGTCACCGACGTGGGAGACGACGAGATCTCGGCCACCGGGGACGGCTACTTCCATGACGCACACTTCTCGGGGACCTCCTGGGGGGTGCTAGACCTCCACTCGAACGGCGTCGGCGCGGCCGCCACGGTGGGCGGCGGCAACTTCCTCGAGATGTCGCATCCCCTGAACGACGGCGACCTGGAGGACCTGTTCGTCATGCCCGGGGCGACCATCGGATTGTGCGTCCGCTACTCCAACGACAACGCCGGCTCCGGTCTCGATACCTATCCTCTCTACTGCCCCTATTCCGGCGCGTCGCAGAGCGGTTACGCGGAGTATGTCGTCTCGAGCGGTCACGTCGGGGTCGGGAACCCGGCCCTCCCGGGCGGAGCGCGGATCGCGCTACGGCCGAACCCGGTGCGGCGCGGCGGAGATCTCGAGCTGCGCTTGTCGATCCCCGCGCGGGAGGCGGCGGTGCGGGCCGGCGTCTACTCGGTGTCCGGCAGGGAGCTGGTGCGGTTGGCCGAAGGCCTCTACCCGGCGGGCGAGCAGAGTGTCCACTGGACGGTGCCGGCCGAGGGCCCCGGCGCGCTTGACCCCGGAGTCTACTTCGTTCGTGCGTGGATCAGGGACGCCGCGGCGCGCGCGACGCTGGTCATCGTGCAGTAGGGACCGGCGGGTGACGGATGCGGGGCGGCCACTCGGCCGCCCCGTCGCGTTTCTGCTATTCTCTGGTGCGCCGCGGAGGAATCGAACCTCCAACCTACTGATTAAGAGACCATAGCTGCCGCCCGCACGAAGCGATCGTCGCGCAGCGCATTGCGAAGAGTGGCAAGAAGTTGACCCGGGAACGCGCGGGCATCCGCGGGCATCCCTGGGCATTTGAAGGGGCACGAAACGGGGAAGGTTTCCCCGCTCGGATGGCAAGGGGATCGCCAAGTCCGCCTAAGCGCGTCTGGGTGACGTTTCCGCAGAAATTCATGAAATTCAGTGGACATGCCACTGGAGTTCTCGGCCCGCCTGGGTTAGCCTTCGGGCATGTTCCGGCGCTTCCTCGACCTCCCCGCCCTTGTCGCCGAGCGGAGTTTCTTCCTGCTCGGGCCTCGCCAGACGGGAAAGTCCACGCTGTTGCGGGCCTCCCTTCCGGATGCGCTGTTTCTCGACCTACTGGACGCGCAGACGTTCCGCTCGTTGGCGGTGGCCCCGAACCTGATCGGTGAGCGCGCGCGAGCACTGAAGGGGCGTCACCGCGTCGTCATCGTCGACGAGATCCAGAAGCTGCCTGAGCTGCTCGACGAGATTCACCGGCTCATGGAACTCGACAGGTCCCTGCGCTTCATCCTCACCGGGAGCAGCGCGAGGAAGCTCCGCACGCGCGGGCGCAACCTGCTCGGCGGCAGAGCCGGGCTGGTGCGGATGCACCCGATCGCCTACCCGGAGCTGGGGACCGCCGGCCCACGCCATTCCTGGGCGGACATGCTCCGATGGGGCGGGCTTCCCTCGGTGCTCGATTCGAAGACGTCAAAGGACGATCTCCAGGCCTACGTGGGCCTCTATCTCCAGGAGGAGATCCGAGCCGAGGGGTTGGCGCGCTCCGTTCCGAACTTCAGTCGGTTCCTCGAGACCGCGGCCGCCATGAACGGTGAGATCCTCAACTACACAAAGCTGGGCAACGACGCACAGCTCTCCCCGCGGACCGTGCGGGATTACTTCCAGATCCTGCAGGACACGCTGGTGGGTGATCTGCTTCCTCCCTTTCAGCGCACCCGGACGCGCAAGGCCGTGGCCACGGAGAAGTTCTACTTCTTCGACGTGGGCGTGACGAACGCTCTCGTCGAGCGTTGGACCGTCTCGCCGCGCACGCCGGAGTATGGGCGCGCGCTCGAGCACCTGGTCGGGCGCGAGATCAGGGCCTCGATCGACTACCTCAGAAACGACCGTCATCTGTTCTTCTGGCGCTCGCTGTCGCGGCTGGAAGTCGACTTCGTCCTCGCGGAAGGGCAGAAGCCCGTGGCGGCGATCGAGGTGAAGGCTTCGCGGTCGGTCTCCCCGCAGGATCTCAAAGGTCTCCGGGCGTTCGCCGAAGACTGGCCGCGGGTTCGGAAGGTCGTGGTGTCGCTCGAGCCCCACCCGCGCACGACGGAAGATGGCGTGGAGATACTGCCCGTGGAGGAGTTCCTGGCTCGGCTCTGGAGTCAGGCGATTTGATGGTCTGCTGCCGGATTTCGGTCCAGTCCGAATCCGGGTGCCACCTCCAAAGTCCTCCCTGCACTAGTGAACGTCATCCTGCCCGCGAAGGGCCGAACCGCTGATCTGGATCGGACGCGCGATCCGCGACACAGCAGTTTGCAGGGACCATGGTCGGCGCGAGCGTCTGGAAGTTCACGTTTGCTGTGTTCCTTGGCGGGGTCGCTGGGATGGCTGTCCACTCCTCCCCAGCTCGGGCGCACGAGTTCTGGCTCGCTCCATCCGCGTACGTCGCAAGCGTGGGTGACACCGTTCGAGTGTCGGCGTTCTCCGGGATGGGATTCCGCGGGGAGGCCAGACGGTACGCGCACGCGCGCGGGGTCCGATTCGTGGCAGTGGACGCCGAACGGACGGATCTGGCGGACAGCGGACTGGAAGGAGACTCCGTTTTCGCGTCCGTCGTGGCCCGCGACGCGGGCGGGCTGCTGATCGCCTACGAATCGAACGCGGCCTCGATCGAGCTGCCGGGCGCCGAATTCGACCGGTATCTGGAGGAAGACGGGCTGGATGTCCCGCTGGCCCTGCGCCGCGCCAGCGGGGTCAAGGACGGTCTCCAGCGGGAGCGCTACGCCCGCCGCGCGAAGACCTGGGTGAGCGGGCCCTCATGGCGCCGCGCCTGTACCGTGACGGGACTCGCGCTGGAACTCGTGCCCCTGGCTGACCCGGGCTGTGAGCAGCACCTGTCGCTGCGCGTCCTGTTCCGCGGTCGACCTCTGGTGGGGGGGGTGGTGCGGGCATGGCGCCAGCCGCTCGAACCCGGCACGGTCGTGCGCGGGCGAGCCAGGCGCGACTCGGTCGGCTTCGTGGCCGAGGCGCGCTCGGACAAGCAGGGCGTGGTGCACCTGCACATGGCGGGGGAAGGCGAATGGCTGGTTTCCTGCGTGCACATGGTGCGATCCGATGATGTCACGAAGTCCGACTGGCAGAGTTGGTGGGCCTCGCTGACGTTTGGCCGATCGGCGTCCGAACCTCGGCGATGAGCTCCAGCACGCCGCGATCTCGCGGAGGCGACGCCGACGAGTCCGGCCGACGCCGTGATATCCCTGTGCAGGATTGGCGCCCGGTGAACCAAGGGCTATCCAACCAGCCGCGCGCGGGCGAGGACCTTTCCGGACAGCTCACTCCCGGCGCTATCCTCGCGTGAATCCGTAACTGGTCGCACCGGGGCGGCAGACAGTGGAGCAGGCGCCGCAGGCTATGCACTCGTCGTGTCGCAGCGTCCCCGACCGTACCATGTCCTGCACCGGCAGGCTCATCGGACAGGCGCGAGCGCAGAGGTGGCAGGACTTGCAGTCCTCGCGACCCGTTGCCGCCACGGGCAGCATGGGCAGCCGCAAGGCCCGGCCCACCTTCGCGCCCAGGATGTTGAGGGGGGCGAAGAAACAGAAGTAGTGGCAGAACCCACGCTGCCCGAGGAACATCGCCGGGAGCGCCGTGGCCAGCATGAAGCCGAACATGATCACATACGCCTGCGCGTGGTAGGGCGGCAGGCCGGTCTCGTTGCCAAACAGCAGGTCGAATCGCCGCCAACCGCCCGAGGCGCGGGCGGCGAGGATGATGGCGAGCATCCACAGTGCCCAGATGGCCCACTTCACAACCTTCAGATACCGAACGCGGGCTATCGGCTTCTCCATCCCTGTGTGCAAACTGTCCTGCAGGCCTCCCAACGGGCAAATGTAGCCACCGGCGGCGCGTCCGAGGACGGGCGCGGTCAGCAGGAAGAGCCCCCAGAATGCAAGGCCGCTCGCCACCACGCCCTTGAGGGTGCCCATGACCGCGAGGTAGGGCGACAGGTACATGAAAGTGAACGAGAAGAGGAGGAAGGAGAAGAACAACAGACTCCTGCGGAATCGCTGCAGCCAGCGTGGAGCCGAGTTCCCGGTGGCGATTCGATGCCAGGGGCGACAAGGCAGCAGACCCTGATCGAGGAGCACTTGCCGCGGATCCGGGAGCTGCCCGGACCGGCTCCACCAGGCCGGGGGCTGTGCCAACCACAGCCTCCGGCCTCCGCGTTCCCCGTGCTCTCCGCGGTTATCCCTTGACGACCTTCCTGAACTTGCCGGGGTCCTTGAACAGGTCTGGGTCGGCGAGGTTCGCCTTGATGGCCTTGAGCACGTCCGCACCGGTGGCCAACGTGCTGGGGATCAGGTCGGTGTTCAGCGTCTTCAGCTCCAGGACACCCTCCGCCAGCCTGCACGCCACGATGTGGTACTTGCGGTCGTCATCATCGGCCGGCTGGTTTTTCTCGCCGAGGAGCTGGATCTGCACGCACTGCAGGTCCCCCACCTTGATCGGGTAGCCGCGGAAGAACATGGCGTCCTTCCCGGACGGATAGCGGACCACGTACTCCGTATCCGAGTACTTGAGCACGAGCATCATCTCGTCGGCGTCCACGTCCTTGCCGGGTTCCGGGATCGCCTGCCACAGCCCGAGCACGGCCGGATCGATGGGGATCGTGTGATTCGTGGTTACGGGCGCCCTGTAGACGCAGCCGCTGAGCAGGACCAGAGACAGGACGAGAACCAGGGTCGGAGTTCGCATGGTCGGCCTCCTTGGCCGTGCTGCAGTCGGGGAGCATTGTCCCGTGTTCGGCGCTCAGTGCAACCGGTTCCCCGGAAGAGCGCGCGGTGGGAGGTTCAGCCCTCCGGCAGTCTGATGAGGAGAAGGACCGGTGCGCAAGAGCCGATTCACGGTGGAGCGGGAGATTCAGATCCTGCGCGAGGGTCAGGCCGGCCCGGCGCGGCGCAGACCCCCGCGTTCCTGACCAGGCCCAGGGGGGGCGGCGGCTTCTCGGGCACCCGGCGCGACGCGCGGTGGAAGCGCGCGCGGCTCGTGCGGTCGGCGCAGGCGCTCGGACGCCGAGCACGTCCCGCTGGAAAGCGGCGCGCGCTTCTGCTACTCCCATGAGGCTGGGAACGAGGGCCTGCCGGCGTGGAGCCACCACGTGGGCGACCCCATCCTGCTCGGCGACCGCACGCGCCGCGTGGACCACGCGCTGTTCATGGTGCATGCGCTCACGGGCGACTCGCTCGTTCACGTGGCGCCGGCCATCGTGTGCTGCAGGACGCCCTCGGCGCTGGCGCGCGGGAGATGGCGGGCGCGCCATGACGGGGCCCTCGTCGTGGTCACTCGGAGGTTCGCATGCGTGCTCGGGTCGCGGTCCGGCTGCTCGTCTCGATTCTGCTGACATCGGCGTCCGGTTCCATCGCCCGGGCGGAAGCGGTGCGCATCGAGAGCGGTTGGATCGAGGGCGTCGCGAGTGGAGTGCCCGGCGTGCAGGTGTTCGCGGGCGTGCCCTACGCGCGGCCACCGCTCGGGGCGCTCCGCTGGTGCCCGCCTCAGCCGCCGGCGGCGTGGAGCGGCGTGCGCAGCGCCGACCGCGTCGGTCCCTGCTGTCAGCAGGTGCACTGGTCCGCGCCGCCGTGGACGGCGGAATTCGTCACGCAGGAGCCGACGAGCGAGGATTGCCTCACGCTCAACCTCTGGATGGCCGACCGCGGACCGCGAGAGGGTGGCAAGCGGCCCGTGCTCGTGTGGCTGCACGGGGGCGCCCTCACCGGCGGCTCGGGCGCGGTGGCCGTGTACGATGGCGCCGAGCTCGCGCGGCGTGGCTTGGTGGTGGTGACGATCAACTATCGGCTGAGTGCGCTGGGCTTCCTCGCGCATCCGGGGCTGAGCGCGGAGTCGCGCGCGCGCGTGTCGGGGAACTACGGCCTGCTCGACTGCATCGCCGCGCTGCGGTGGGTCCGGCGCAACGTCGCGGCGTTCGGCGGCGATCCGGATCGCGTGACGCTGGCGGGCCAGTCCTCGGGTGCGATGCTGGCCGGCGCCCTGCTCCACTCGCCGCCGGCTCGCGGACTCTTCCACCGCGTCATCCTGATGAGCGGCGGCACGGTCGACGGCTTCCAGCCGCTCGCGGCGGCCGAGGCGGCCGGCGCCGCGTGGGCGAGGTCCCAGCGGGACAGCTCGCTCGCGGCACTGCGCGCGCTGCCGGCCTCGGCGACCCTGCCGGGCGGCCGGTTCGGCCCTGTGGCCGACGGCTGGTGCCTGCCCGCGGAGCGCCCGCTCGGGCCCGGGAGCGACGTGCCGATCCTCTTCGGCATGACGTCGGACGAGGACAGCAGCGAGCCCGGCTACGGCAAGGCCACGGCCGCGGAGTTCGTCGCGTTCGTGCGCTCGAGCCTGGACACGCTGGCGGACGAGGCGCTGCGGCTCTATCCGGTCGCCGACGACCGGGAGGCCGCTCTCGCGCAGAAGCGGAGCATGCGGGATCGCGGGCTCTTCGGGCTCCTGGTCTGGGCGCGGGCGCGTGCGGCATCGTGTCATGGTCCGATGTTCGCGTACTGCTTCACACGCGCCACGCCGTGGCCCGAGCATCCGGAGTTCGGCGCGTTCCACACCTCCGACGCGCCCTACGCGTTCGCGAACCTGCGGAAGCTGCCCCGGCCATGGGAGGACTCCGACCGCCGGCTCTCCGAGACGCTCGCGGCGTACTGGGTCCAGTTCGCCCGGACGGGCGACCCGAACGGCCCGGGGCTCCCGCCTTGGCCGGCGTTCGATGCGCAGCAGGCGCGGATGATGGAGCTGGGCTCGACCGTGGGATCGCGGGCGATGCTCGAGCCGCGCTACGTGGAGTTCTTCGAGAGGTGCATGGCCGCAGCCGCTCGCTGATCGCCGACCGGGGTCTGACCCGTGGTCCCGCGACGAGCCGCAGGTGGCCGCTCTCGACTCCACCTCGGTCCGGGGGCACATCGCCGCTGGGGCGGATGCCGGTGGCTGGTGGGATCCCGCGAGGGGGCCCGCGGTCGGCCTTGTGCGCCGCGGAGGAAACGAACCTCCAACCTACTGATTGAGAGTCCGCAGCATGACCCGACTGAGCAGCACTCAGTCGACCTAACTGAAAGAGAAGCCGAGCCGAAGGACGGCGGCGATGTCGTCTGAGTAGGGCTGAGTTCGTCTGGCTTGGTAGCTGGCTGGTAGCCAACGGCAGGTCTCCGAGAACCCCTACCTGGCAGCTCTCCAGAGGAGTAAGCTCTCTTGCGGTCTGGAATGCTGGGAGGGTGCTCCCATGGCCGAGCTTCTCGAGCGAGTTCGTGGCACATTGGTGGGGCGCTACGCGGTCGAGCGGGAGCTCGGCCGCGGCGGCATGGCCACGGTGTTCCTGGCGCGCGATCTCAAGCATCCGCGCCAGGTGGCCATCAAGGTCCTCGATCCCGAGATCGTCCGCACGGTCGGCCCCGAGCGCTTCTTGCGCGAGATCCGCACCACCGCCTCGCTGACCCACCCGCGCATCCTGCCTCTGCTCGATTCGGGAGAGGCGGACGGCCTGCTGTACTACGCCATGCCCTTCTTGGAAGGGGAGTCGCTTCGCAGCCGGCTGGATCGCGAGAAGCAGTTGCCGCTGGAAGAGGCCGTCCGCTACGCGAAGGAGGTCGGTGAGGCGCTGGCCTACGCGCACCGCCACGGGGTGGTGCACCGGGACGTCAAGCCGGGGAACATCTTGCTGTCGGAAGGCGGGGCGGTCGTCGCCGACTTCGGCATCGCACACGCGGTGGGAACGGCCGGGGGGACGGCCCTCACCCAGACGGGAGTCGTGGTCGGCACGCCGGCGTACATGAGCCCCGAACAGACCTCGGGGGCGGCGGTGGACGGGCGAAGCGACCTCTACAGCCTGGGTTGCGTCCTCTACGAGATGCTCGCCGGGCAGCCGCCGTTCACCGGGCCGACGGTGGAGAGCCTCGCGCAGCAGCATCTGCGGGCGACGCCGCAGCCGGTCACGGTGCTGCGGCCCATGGTGCCGCGGACCATCGATCTGGCGCTCACCAAGGCCCTGGCGAAGAGCGCTGCGGACCGCTTCTCCGACACCTCGAGCTTCGCGGCGGCGCTGGATGCACAACCGGCGCTCGCCGGGCCCGAGGCCCCCGCGGCAGCGCT
>Ga0315278_10000831_pt1 | contig 26750 bp, 16 predicted proteins | sample YL17G06_0_MG_FD_203880 | JGI IMG/M metagenome (GOLD analysis project Ga0315278, IMG submission 203880) | Sediment microbial communities from Yellowstone Lake, YNP, Wyoming, USA - YL17G06_0 | ecosystem: Environmental > Aquatic > Freshwater > Lake > Sediment | place: USA: Wyoming | collected... | reverse complement strand
CGCCGGTAAACTGCGCCCAGGTGCCGCCGTCGTCGTTCGAGATCCAGAGTCCCAGCTCGGTGCCCACGTAGAGCAGGCCGCGCTTGACCGGATCCTCGCGCACCACGTGGGCGTAGCCGCGAACGCCCTTCGGACTCTCGGGTGTTGCGAGCGCCTGCCACGCGGCGCCGTAGTCGGTGGCCTTGTAGACCATCGGGCCCATGACGCCTGCGGTGTGGCGATCGAAGGTCACGTACGCCGTCCCGGCGTCGAAGCGCGAGGCGTCGATGGTCGACACCCACGAACCCGCGGGCACGCCGGCTTTTGCCGTAACGTTCGTCCAGGTCTTGCCGCCGTCGTTCGTGACCTGCACGTTGCCGTCATCGGTGCCGACCCAGATCACCTTCCCATTTTTCGGCGATTCGCTGATCGCGTAGATCGTCGTGTACATCTCCGCCGAGGAGTTGTCGACGGTGATGCCCCCGGATTCCTCCTGGCGCTGGCGCTCGGGATCGTTCGTCGTCAGATCGGGAGAGATGCGGTCCCAGGTCTGGCCCTGGTCGCGGCTCCGGAACAGGAACTGGGCGCCGATGTAGATCGTGCCCTTCTCGTTTTGTGACAGGTGGATCGGCGTGTTCCAGTTCCAGCGCAGCTTCTCCCCGAAGCTCGCGCGCGGCTGGATGTCACGGCTGAGATGGGTGTGGCGGTTCACCCTGCCGATGTTCCCGCCCTGGGACTCGGCGTAGAGGTAGTCCGGGTCCGACGGGTCGGCGAACATCCAAAAGCCGTCGCCGCCGTACATGTTCTCCCACTGCGAGTTGGCGATGCCGCCCGGGAAGGACGAAGCGCCCACCCACGAGCTGTTGTCTTGCAAGCCGCCGTACACGTGGTACGGATCGTCGTTGTCGACGCTGACGTGGTAGAACTGCGACACGGGCAGGTTGTTCGCCTTCCACCAGCGATTTCCGCCGTCTTTCGAAAACCACAGGCCCCCGTCGTCACCGACGATCACCTTGCTCGTATCGGCCGGATCGATCCAGACGTCGTGAAAGTCGCCGTGCGCGCCTCCACCGGCGGAGGAAAAGGTTTTTCCACCGTCCAGGCTTTGAATCAGATCGCCGTCGGGCTTGAACAGACGGTCGGGATTTTTCGGATCGACGATCAGGTTGGCGAAGTAGAACGGCCGCCAGACCATCGACTGACTGTCGTCGCGGCGGCTCCACGTCGCCCCGCCGTCGCTCGAACGGAAAAGCGCGCTCGAGGTCGACTCGACGAACGCGTACACCACCTTCGGATCCGACGGAGCGACCGCGACCGCGATGCGTCCGTACGGCTTGGCGGGCAGGCCCTTGTTGGCGGCGTCGGTGAGCTCCGTCCAGTGGGAGCCTCCGTCCCCGCTGCGATAGAGCCCGCTTCCGGAGACGGCTTCGGCGTTCGCCCCTCCGGAACGAAAGGTCCAGCCCTTACGCCTGAAGTCCCACAGCGAAGCGAACAAGGTGTCGGGGTGCTTCGGATCCATCGCCATCGAGCCGCAGCCGGTCGAAGCGTTCGCGCCCTTGAGCACGAGCGACCAGCTCGCGCCGCCGTCTTCTGTCCGGTAGACGCCGCGCTCGTCGGAATCGCTCCACAGCTTCCCGGTGACGCACGCATAGACCACCGCGCCGTTTTCCGGATTCACGAGGATCTTGACGATGCGTTCCGACTGCGCAAGTCCGACGTTGACCCAGGTCTCGCCGCCGTCACGCGACCGGTAGATGCCGTCCCCGATCGAAACCGAGTTGCGGGTCCAGGCCTCGCCGGTGCCGACCCAGACCGTCTCGGGGTCTTTCGGATCGAGCGCGATCGCACCAATCGACTGAACCTTCTGCTTGTCGAACTTCGGCGTGAAGGTCGTGCCGCCGTCGGTGGACTTCCAGACGCCTCCGCTCGCGGCGCCGACGTAGAGCACGGTCGTGCCGTCCTTGCGGTGGGCCGCGCCCAGTGCGGCGATGCGGCCGCTCATCGTGGCCGACCCGATGTTGCGGATGCCCAAGCCCGAGATCACGCCCGGGTCGAGGCGCGGCGTGGTGTCCGCGGCGACGTTCGTGATCGCGAACAGCGCGAGACCCGCCATCAAGGTCTTCACCGCGCACCTCCCGGGAACGCGAACATCTTCAGATCGATCGGCTGGTTGAGCTCGACCTTTTCCAGATGAGTCCGCCCCGACTCGAACGGGAAGTACATCCCGTCGACCTTCTCGTACTCGCCGAGGTCGGTGGTCGAGACCTCCTCCTGGCCTCGCACCATGCGGTGGTTGACCACGCGGATCTCCAAGAACTGGTCGGGATCGAGGAAGAGGACCTGCGTGTCGCCGTTCTTCAACGTGACGCGCAGCTTGTGGGCGTCGGTCCCGTCGATGTCCTCGGTCCCCAAGTATTCGACCTTGTTCCCCTTGGCCTGGTAGTCGACCAGAGGCCCGGCGATGTCAGCCCTTTCGATCAGGCCCTTGGCGTCGTCGGCGCTGATTTTCTGCGGATCGCGGCGGCCTCCGAACGGCGAGATCGACCACGCCTCATGGCCGTCCCACGCCTGCACCGCGGTCATCCCCTGCATGGAGAACTCCCCGCGGAACTCCTCCGGGGCGACCGCCCACGATTCGACCTTGGCCTCCTGGCCGCCGCCGATACGCTGCGTGCCGACGGTGTGCATCGTCTTGAGGGTCCGCAGCTTCGCCGCGCCCCCGCGAGCTTCGAGGTTCTTCGCGACCAGTTCGCCCGCGGTCATCGCGGAGGCGCTTCCGGACAGGCCGGCTACGACGGCAGACAGAAGAATGGCGAGGCGCAAGGACATGGAGGTTCTCCCATGGTGAGGAAGACGCGGGGCGGGCCGGATGATACACGGTGGCCGCGAGCTTGTTGACTGATAGGGAACAGTCGGGGTCCCAGACCGATTGATCGACATCGTTTGGTCACGTTGGGTTCGAATCAGGCGGCGTGGCGGCGTACGAACGGGGGAAGGGCGGGCGTCCAGAGCTTCTGATAGACCCGCAGCGCGGACTCCGACACCGGCTCCCGGCTCGGGAACAGTCGTCGGGCGAGGATGCGCTCGAATCGCCATCGCTCATGAGCCAGCCCGAGTCGCATCGCCGGGGTCGTTCGGTCAGGCGCTCGTTCCGATCTCGCCTTGATGAAGTTCTTCCAGACGGCCATCAGGGTGGCCCGGCCGATGATCGACTCCAGCCGCCTCCCGAAGGCGATCGTCTCTCGCTTGTGATCGGCGCACGTGTGGCGCAACAACTGGTGCAACTGGTCGTTTGGGAACATCGCGAGGTCTCGTCCCAGCGCTTCTGGCGATCGCGGCGTCCCCTTGGGGCCGCGCACGGGATTCGGAAACGCCTGCAGCACGACGCGAGAGCCGATCGCCTCATCGCGCAGGGCGACGCGGTAGTCGATCCGCCCATCGACGCGGAGCACGAGCGGATCGGATCCCGGAAGATGAGGAATGAGGCCTCGAAGCGAACGTCGGATGCTCTCGACGTACGACCGGTTCACGCGCACCGTCGTCCCGTCTTCGGGCTTCCGGTCGGGACGACGTCCGCTTCCCCGGTGGGGGGCCGGATCGATGTCGTATACGTACCGCGAGTTCGCGCCTACCGGGGTCCCGACCCCGAGGGCTCGGTCTTGGCGGCCGATGAAGGTCTCGAAGTGGTCATGGACGACCGGCTCTGTCAGGGCAGGGACCTGAGCGTTACACCGCGCATGAAAGAGGATCGCGTGCCGGCCGAGGCGCTCGGCCTGGCGGGTGACGCTCGTCTTGGCGCAGTGGAGTGAGCGGGCAAGCTGCCGATGGCACGAGCACGCGGCGAGGCCCGACGCAAATGCGACGAGAAGTTCCGGGCGCTTGAGGTAGTAGGTGGTCGAAAACGTCTGGCGAGAGCAGGTGCGTTCGCAGTCGAGGCAGAGGAAGCGCGGGATGCGCTTCGGCGAGCACTTGGTGCGATAGGAGCCGTTGCGATGGAAGCCCGTTCCACGCGATCGGTGGGCGGGACATTCGGCCCATGGACAGAAGGGCGGCATGAACCGCGAGGGACGCACGTTTTGGACGGGCTGTTTCGGCCAGCGCATAACCGGACGGAGGAGCAAGCGGCAGGCCGAGCCGGAACGGCGGGATGCCGTGGTTTCGTTGTCCGCCGATTGTCCGCACCGTCCGATTGCGGACGGAGCAACCGCTCACACAGTCAACAAGCTTGCGGCCACCGTGCCCTGCTCCTGCGCGTCGCCCACCGCCATCGCCGTCACGTTCACGATGTCCGCGACCTCGTTACCGGGAATGAGCAGATACACCGGCTTCCGCATTCCCAGGATCAGCGGGCCGTAGGATTCGGCCCCGCCCAGCGAGCCCAGCAGCCGGCAGGCGATGTTGGCCGACTCGAGGTTGGGGCAGACCAACAGGTTGGCGCCGCCGGCCAACGTGCTGAACGGGAAGAGCGCCGCGAGTTTTTCCGGCTGCACCGCCGTGTCCGCCATCATCTCGCCATCCACCATCAGCTCCGGAGCGCGCTGTTTCACGAGGAGGGCGGCCCTCGCCATCTTCTGGGCCGACGGATGTTGCGTGCTGCCGAAGTCAGAAAACGACAGCATCGCGATGCGCGGTGTGATGTGGAAGCTGCGCACCTTCTCCGCCGCGAGGATCGCGATCCCCGCGAGCTGCTCGGCCGTCGGGTCGAAGTTCACGGTCGCGTCCGTGATGAAGCGGAGGTCGTTTTTCAGGATGAGCATGTAGAGGCCCGCGATGACGTCGACGCCGGGCATCGGCCCGACGATCTGGAGCGCGGGCCGGATCGTCTCGGGGTAGTTTTGCGTCAGCCCGGTGACGACACCGTCCGCATCGCCCGTCCGGACCATCGTCATCGCGTACGGGACAGGGCGCTGCATCTGGTCCCTGGCGTCTCTTCTCGTGATGCCCTTGCGCTGGCGCAGCTTGTGGTAAACGTTCACGTAGGCGTCGAACGTGCGCGACCGCGCCGGATCGATGATCTCGACGCCGGCTAGATCGAGGCCGAGCTCCTTGATCGCCTTCTGGATCGTCTCCTTGTGGCCGAGCAGGATGGGCTTGGCGATCCCCTCGTCGAGGATGATCTGGCTGGCCCTAAGGACCTTCTCTTCGGTCCCTTCGGGGAAGACGATGCGCGCAGGCTTGCGCTGCGCCTTGTGAATGATGCCGCGCATGATCTCTTTCCCGCGCCCGAACCGGCTCTCTAACGCATCGCGGTAGACCGACAGATCGGCGATCGGCTTGCGCGCGACGCCGCTGTTCATCGCCGCCTTCGCGACCGCGGGCGTAACCCATAGCAGGACGCGCGGGTCGAGCGGCTTCGGGATGATGTACTCGCGCCCGAACTTGATCGGGTGCCCGCCGTACGCCTTGATCACCGAATCGGGAACGTCCTCTCGAGCGAGCGCTGCCAGCGCCTTCGCCGCGGCCATCTTCATCCCGTCGTCGATTGCCGTGGCCCTGACATCCAAAGCGCCGCGGAAGATGAACGGGAAACCCAGCACGTTATTGACCTGGTTCGGGTAGTCGGATCGGCCGGTCGCGATCAACACGTCGCTGCGGACGGAGAGCGCGTCCTCGGGCGCGATTTCGGGATCCGGATTCGCCATGGCGAAGACGATCGGGTCTTTCGCCATGCTCTTGACCATCTCCTTCGTGAGAGCGCCCGCAACGGAAACTCCCGCGAACACGTCTGCACCCGCGATGACGTCGGCCAGCGTGCGGGCCTGCGTCTCGCGCGCAAACTGCGCCTTGTACGGGTTCATCCCCGCCGCGCGGCCGACGTAGACCACGCCTTTTGTATCGACGAGGACGAGGTTCTCCTTCTTGACGCCGAGCGTCAGGTAGAACTTCGCACAGGCGATGCCGGCCGCGCCGGCGCCGTTGAAGACGACCTTCACCTGGTCGATCCTCTTCCCGACGATTTCGAGCGCGTTCAACAACGCCGCGCCGGAGATGATTGCGGTCCCGTGCTGGTCGTCGTGGAAGACGGGTATTTTCATCGTCGCCTTCAGCTCTTCCTCGATGCGGAAGCACTCCGGCGCCTTGATGTCTTCGAGATTGATCCCCCCGAACGTCGGTTCGAGCGCCCGCACGACTCGGACGATCTCCGCCGGGTCTGCGGCATCGAGTTCGAGGTCGAAGACGTCGATGTCGGCGAATCGCTTGAAGAGAACGGCCTTCCCTTCCATCACGGGCTTGCCGGCCAGCCCGCCGATGTTCCCGAGGCCCAACACCGCGCTGCCGTTCGAGACGACGGCGACGAGGTTCCCCTTCGCGGTGTACTGGTAGGCGTCCTCGGGGTTGGCGGCGATCGCGAGGCACGGATCGGCGACCCCGGGCGTGTACGCAAGCGACAGATCGCGCTGCGTCGCGCACGGCTTGGTCAGCGCGATCTCGATTTTCCCGGGGCGTTGGCGGCTGTGGTAGTCGAGCGCGTCTTGTTTGCGGATCATGGTGGCTCCCGTCGATAGAATCTCCCCAGGGAGAGGATGCTAGGCGATCGATTCGGGAAATGTCGGACCGCGTTGTCCGTTGACCGGGGGTACATTCTCCGAGTGCGAGCCGCCATCCTGACGTTTTCGTTCGCGATTGCACTCGCGCCGGCGTCGAGCGCAGCCATGCGCGTCCAGCGCGTCCTCGACTGGAGAAGCGGGCTCCCCACATCCTTCACCGATCAGATCGAGCAGGACCCCGAGGGGTTTCTCTGGGTCGTCACCGACGGGGGCGTCGTGCGCTACGACGGCACCGAGATGCGCGTCGTCCAGCCACCGCCGTCGCGGTTCGTTACCGGCTCGGTCTCGTTGGGCCAACCGGTTTTCTTGGAGACTTCCGCGTCCGACCAGTCTCGGATGAAGCGACCGGATGGCGACGACCTTATGGTCGACTACGCGATGTATGCGGGCGATGGCGCTCTTTGGACCCGGATCGCCGGAGCGCTTCGCCGGGAGAAGGACGGGATCTGGTCGCCGCCTGTGATGCCGCCCGGTGCGAAGCCGTTCGATCGCGGCCCATGGAGGTCACGCTCGGCCTCCGTTTTCGCCGCCAGCGCCGAGCGCGTGTATCGCATCGCGCCCGACGGCGTTCTCACGGACATCGCCGCCTTGCACGGCGCGATCGGTGTCGTGGAGCGGCCGGATGGAACGCTCGTCGTCGGTTGCTGGCAAGTCGATGGCGGACACATCTTGGAGATTCAAAACGGTGCACCACGCGAGATCGAGCACTCGCCGCATCGACTGATCGCGCTCGCCCTTCGAGGGGACGTGCTCTGGGTCGCGTACGACGTCAAGCTCGTTCGACTCGCTCGGGGGGAGGCCGCCGACGAGATCGGCTCGGCGCAGGGGTTCATCGACGGCGGCTTCTTGCTGGTCGATCGCGAGGGAAGCCTCTGGGTCGCGGGCCCACGCGGGCTGATCCAATTTCCAGAACCTGAAACGACCAGTTGGAACGACATCTTCCCAGCCGGCGGCCGGAGCCTCACGAGTACGCCGGACGGATTCTGGTTCGCCTCATGGAGCGGCGCACTGCGAGGGCGCAAGAGCGCAACGGGGTGGACCATCGCGCACGAGCCCGCCGCGCACATCAATCCCGCGTGCGTCGATTCCGACGGGGCGGTCTGGACGGTCGCGAGCGACGGATTCGTCGTCTTCGAGGCGGGGCGCCCGCCTCGGCGCGTCGCGGTTGCCGGACCGGGCTACGCGGCGCCGTGCGCCACCGATGCCGCCGGGCGCGTCTGGTTTCCGACCGACGACGGCCTCTTTGTACTGGCCCGCGGCGAAAAGCGACCGCGCCGTGTGAGCGGCCCGCGTGATCGGGCGCAAGACGGCGACCGATTCGTCGTGGCGCTCGCCACCGACGCCGCGGGAACGCTCTTCGCCGCGTGGGGCGACGTCGTCTGGCGCGCGTCGGCCGCGAGCATTGCCTCGGGCGGTTCGTCGTGGTCGGCCGAGACGGTGTCCGAGCGCGCCGACATCACCGGCTTATTCAGGATGCCCAGCGGCGACCTCTGGGCGGCTACGGATCTCGCCGGCGTGCTGCGGCGTCACGAAGGGCGATGGGACCGGCTCCCCGGTTCTCGGGCCCTGATCTCGCCCGTCACGCGCGGACCGATTCCCTCGGCGTCCGGGGGCTTTTGGATCGTCGGCGAGGGAAATTTCCTGCGCGTCGACGAGCGCCCCGACCTCGCGGAGGGCTGGAAGGTTTTGGAGCGCATCGGTGTGTGGCAAGGCATGCCGACCTCGGGGGTCGTCGACCTGCTCGAGGAGGACGACGGTACTCTGTGGCTCGCGACCAACACGAGCCTCGTGCGCGTCCCGCCGCAGGCGCGGCGTGCGCGTCCCGAACCGCCCCCGGTCTCCCTCGTCGACGTCGCGGTGGACGGCCGCCGTCTCACCATCGAGCCGGGACGCGCGGTCGAGCTCCCCTACCGGAGCAATCGGCTCGAGATTCGCTTCGCGGCGCTGACGTTTCGCGAGCCGGGGCTCGTGCGTTACCGCGCGCGACTCAATCGGAATGAGACGTGGTCCGAGCCGTCGGCTCAGCCGTCGTTCCGCTTCGTCGATCTACCGGCCGGCCGCTACCACGTCGAGGTCCAGGCCACGCTCGACGGGAAGCTCTGGTCCGCGGCGAGCGCCGGCGTGGCCTTTCGGGTGCTGCGGCCCTGGTGGCGCTCGACGTGGTCCTTCGTGACGCTCGCGGCCGCAGGGCTACTGCTCCTTGCGGCCGGCACGCGCCTCCGCGTCGCGCAGCTGCTTCGTCTCGAACGCCAGCGCACGCGGATCGCGATGGACCTTCACGATTCGATCGGCTCCGGGCTCGGCGGCATCCGCATCCTGGCGGGGCTCGCGGCGCGCGAGACGACCCCCGACGCGAGCCGCGTCGAGATCAACTCGCGCATCGCGGCGGTCGCCGGGGACCTCTCGACGGCGCTGGGCGACATCGTCGGATCGTTGCGGCCCGGAGCCGCGACGCTCGGTGCGCTCGCGGCTCAACTCGTCGAACGGGCAACCCCGCTCTTCGCGGATGGGTCCACCGTCTTCCGCACGGAACTTCCCGAACCGCAATCCGCGGTTCCGCTCTCGCTCGCGGTCCGCCGCCACGTCTTTCTCATCGGGCTCGAAGCGCTGCACAACGCCGCCCGGCACGCCGACGCGAGAACGGTCGTCCTTGCCATCGAGCCCAAGGGGCGGCGCCTGCTCCTCCGCGTCGAAGACGACGGGCGCGGCATGCCGCCACCGCGCGAGGCCGCGGGTGTGCGCCGGGGCCTGGGGCTTACCTCGATGACGAAGCGCGCCGAGGAGATCGGCGCGAGGATCCGGTGGAGCGGGCGGCCGGGAGGCGGTACCGTGTTGAGCCTCGAGTTCGAGGCGATCGCCGACGATCGGCGAACCCTCGATCGCCCCTCGTCGCATGATCGTGCGACGACCGGGGAGCTGGACTCCGTGACATCTTCACGAGAAGAGGATTGACCGTGGAGCTTCGCGTCGCCGTGGTCGAGGACGATCCGCACTACCGTGGAAGCCTCGAGACTTTGCTCGGCTTCGAGCCGGGATTCCATCTGGCGTCGAGTTACTCGGAACCCGCATCGTTCCTCGAGGAGCTCTCCGGTCTGTCTCCCACCGCACCGCTTCCGTTCGATCTCGTCCTGATGGACATCGATCTTCCGGGGATGAGCGGCATCGAAGCGACCCGCTCGGTGAAGCGCCGGCGTCCCGAAGCGATCGTCGTGATGCTGACCGCGTTCGAAGATCCCGAGAAGATCCTCGCCGCGATCCGCGCGGGCGCCGACGGGTACTTGCTGAAGCGGGCCGGGGTCGCGGAGGTGATCGACCAACTCCGCTCCGTCGCCGACGGTGGATCGCCGATGACGCCGGGCATCGCCCGATCGGTGCTCGAGCTCGTGCGCGGCGGGCACCCGAAAGACGCAACCTCGCGCGGCGACGCGCTCGAGCTGTCCGAGCGCGAGCGCGACGTCTTGAGAGCGCTCGTGCGCGGCCTCGCCTACAAACAAGTCGCCGCCGAGCTCGCCCTCTCGATCGACACCGTGCGAACTTACATCCGCCGGATCTACATGAAGCTCCAGGTCCACAGCGCGACCGAAGCCGTTGCGCGGGCGGTCCGCGAGGGGCTCACCGACTGAACGACCGGACGGTGTCGCACGATTGTGCGACATGACGGCACCGGCCCGTCCGCGCAAGAGTCTTCCTGCGGAGAGCTGGTTCGCCCCGCTGGAGGTCGCTCATGTCGCACCGTGCCGTCATCACACTCGCCGTGGTTTTCCTGGCCCTCGCCCGCCCCGCAGCCGCGGAGCCCGGCACTTCGGCGCGTCCGCTCTCCCTCAGCGAGCGGGTCGAGGCGCGGCGCGCCATCGAGGGCGTGCTCTGGGCCCACCGCCTCTGGCCGAAGGAGAATCATTCTCCCAAGCCGGCCCTCGATGAGTGGCTTCCCGCGGGCGCGCTCGAGCGCGAGATCGAAGAGGACCTGAGGAAGTCGGACGCCCTCGCAACGCGATGGGGGCGGCCGATAACCCACGACGCGCTGCAAGCCGAGCTGAATCGCATGGTCGGCAATTCGCAGGCGCCGGATGTCCTGCTTGAGATCCTCGCGGCTCTGCATGGCGACGCGTTCCTCGCCGCTGAAGTCCTCGCGCGCCACAGTCTCGCCGATCGGCTCGTCCGTTCCGCCTATGCGTACGACGGACGCGTGCACCAGGATCTTTACCGGCGGGCCGAGGCAGCCCGCAAATCCGTTTCCGACATCACGGGCCTGCGCACGGCCGGCGACCGGTTCACCGAGACGCGCTACGAGCTCACGTCAGGCGACGGAGGGGCGCTTCCGGACGACGGCAAGATCTTCGTCCATCGACTCGAGGAGAACGATTGGCGGGCTCGGCTCATGGAATTGTCGGCGGCGACGGGGGCCCGGGCCCACTCGCCCGAGGAGGCGCTGCGCCTGCTTCCGATCGGCATACCGGGAAAGCTCGAAGAGGGTGAGCGGGAATTCACGGTGACGGCAATTACAGCTCTCGGGAAAGACCGAGTGACCGTGGCCACGGCGGTCTGGCAAAAGACCCCCTTCGAATCCTGGTGGCAGGATGCACGTGCCGCCTTCGAGAGCGTCGTAACGCCCCCGTCCGGAGACTACGTGCTCGCCGCCTTGGCCGCGCCCGGAAACCCGTGCACCAACGACACCTGGTACCCGCTCAAGCGTCGCGTCCCGCAGGCGCGATCCGAGGCGGCCTTCGTCTGGACCGGCTCGGAGATGATCGTCTGGGGCGGGTATTCGGGTACGGGCGCGCTCGGGGACGGCGGACGGTACCGACCCGACACGGACACGTGGATCGAAACATCATCGGCGGGCGCTCCGTCCGCCCGCCGGCGCGCGGCCGCCGTCTGGACCGGGACCGAGATGATCGTCTGGGGCGGCGAAGACGGCGCTCCCACTCCGACCGCATTCAACGACGGCGGGCGCTACGATCCGGCGCTCGATCGGTGGACCGCGACCGGCCCCTTTGCGCCGACCGCGCGCTCCTACGCGACCGCCGTCTGGACCGGATCGCTGGTGATCGTCTGGGGCGGCATCGACCAATCCGGAGTCACACCCCAGACCGGCGGCCTCTACGATCCGGCGCTCAACGCGTGGACGGCGACCTCGACGACCAACGCGCCGTCGGGGCGCATCGGGCACACCGCCGTCTGGTCCGGTGGCGACATGATCGTGTGGGGTGGTCTTACCAACTCGTTCTACACGCAAACCGGGAAGCGCTACGCCCCTGCCACCGATACCTGGACGACCATGACGGTCACGACGGGTACGCCCGCGGGCCGCGCGTGGCACACGGCGGTGATGTTCGCCGGGCGGATGCTCGTCTGGGGCGGACAGGTCAACAGCTTTGCCTGCGCCGGCGACGGGGCCTTCTATGAACCTGGAAGCAGCGCATGGACTCCCCTGAGCTCTGCTGGCGCTCCGCCGGGTGCACGCATGCACCATTCGGCCGTGGTCGTGGCCGACTTCCCGGGCGGCAACAAACGCATGGTGATCTTCGGCGGCCTCAACTTTATTTCCGGATTCCCGAGTGAGATTTTCGGGGGCGGGACCTATCGTCAGATTCAGAATGATTGGCGCCCTCTGACCCTTGCCGGCGCTCCATCCCCGCGGGGCAATCACGCGGCGGTCGGCACCGGAGCGAACATGATCGTCTGGGGCGGCAATGCCGGCGGCGCCACGTTCGGCGACGGTCGACTGTACGACCCCTTCGCCGAAACGTGGAGCGGAATCAGCAGCTCAGGGACGCCGGGACCGCTCCCCTCGCCGCGCTACCGGCACACGGCGGTCTGGACCGGGAGCGAGATGTGGATCTGGGGCGGCCTCGACAATCTCGGCTTCGCGAGCGGCAACTTCTCTTACAGCCCCGCATTCGATCAATGGTCCGCGCTGAGTGAATTCCGCGCCCCGACTCTTCGGTACTGGCACACCGCCATCTGGACCGGGGCGTCGATGATCGTGTGGGGCGGCACGACGGACGTCGGCGTCGTGAATACCGGCGCGCGCTTCAACGGCCTCGCGTGGGAACTCGTCGCGACACCCGACGCTGCCCAAGTGAGTCCTCGTCGCCGTCACACCGCGGTCTGGACCGGCACCCAGATGATTGTCTGGGGAGGTGAATCAGGGGTCCCTAATGACGTTCTCAACAGCGGGGGCATCTGGGGCCCTGCCACCAATTCCTGGGCGTCGACCCCCGGCGTGTCGCTCGGCGGACGGGCGGACCACACCGCAACGTGGACGGGCGATCGGATGATCGTGTTCGGTGGGGCGACGGCGAGCACCATCTGGAACAATGGCGCGCGTTTCGATCCGGTGAGCCTCAGGTGGTTCGGGCTGCCGACCAGCACCGCCCGCACCCGTCATTCTGCGGTGTGGACAGGGGACGAACTGATTGTTTGGGGCGGAGACGGAGGTGGCTTTGTTCTTTCCGATGGCGCCCGTTATTCTCCGTCGCAAGGCGCTTGGCACAGCCTCTCGCCGTCGGGTCCGGTGGGCCGCGACGTTCACCAGGCGACCTGGACCGGGAAGGAGATGATCGTTTGGGGCGGCAGGAGCTTTTCCCCGTTGGGAGATGTCGCGAGGGCCGACGGAGCCCGCTACAACCCCGGCTTTGATGGCTGGACTCCGATGACGCTCGTTGGCGCGCCTGCAGCCCGCTCCTACCACACCTCGGTCCAGGCCAACGCCGAGATGCTGGCCTGGGGAGGACTGGACTCCGCGAGCGCACCGATCGATTCGGGTGGTCGCTACTGTGCTTCCTGCGCCGCGCTCACCGGCTTCGAGGCCGCGAAGGACTTGGTGTTCACCAACCAGACGACCCTGGCATGGACCGGGACTGCCGGTGTGACTTTTTACAACGTGTACCGGGGAACCCTCAACGGATTTTTCAACCACACGTGCCTGCAGACGAATCTCACCTCCCCGACCGCTGTTGACCCGATCGTGCCTCCGGTTGACACCGGGTACTACTACCTTGCCTCGGCGTCCAATGAATGCAGCTACACCGGGCTGGGATTCCGGTCGGACGGTCTGCCGCGGCCCTATATCAGCTTGTGTCCCTAGCGGAAATTCCGGATGAGCACGGCGTCGCTGCTGCGCTTGCCGGCGTTGACGACGACGGACTGTCCGTCCTTGCTCCACTGGAGTCCGAAGAACTCGTCGCCTTGAAAGCGCGTGAGCTGGACCGGCTTGGACCCGTCGGCGGCTGTGATCCAGATGTTCGACCCGTCGCCGATGCGGCGCGCGACGGCTAGACGGCTTCCATCAGGAGACCAATCGAAGGCCGTGCATCGGCCGTCGGTGAAGTGCGTCACCCGCTCCGGCTTCCCGCCGGAGAGCCGGAGGCGGTAGAGGTTCCACGTGGGGTCGTTCTGATCGATGTACGTCAACGAATCGCCGTCGGGGCTCCACGCGGGATTGACCGCAAGAGCCGGAAAGGGGAAGCTCGAAACCGCGGTGCCGCCCGCGGCGGGAATGACTTCGGCTACGGGACGGACCAAGCCGCCTTCGCCCGGGGTAAGCCTCGTGACCAAGATGCGGGTGCCGTCGGGTGAGATCAGGCCGCCGCTGGTGCCCGGACCGAGACTGCGTGGGGAACCGCCGTCGCCGGACATCACCCAAACCGCGCGTTCCTTGTCGAGCTGGACGTACGTGACGATGCTGCCGTCGCGCGCGACGTCCGTTATCTGAGCCGGAGCGTTCGGGGTCAGCGCCTTCGCGTGGCTCCCGTCGAGCTCGACGCGCCAGACGTGAATCCCCCCCTCGCTGTCGTAGCGATCGAAGACGACGCCCCCCAGCACGCTCCTCGGATTGACGGCGAGACTGTCGCCGGACGTGATCGCCCTCGGCTCTCCCCCGTCTTTGCCCACCGCCCACAACTGGAGGCTCTGATCGCGGGCGCCCATAAAAATGACCGACCCGTCGGAGGCGGCCACGAAGCCGAAGGGTGAGCTTTCCGCGTTGGTGAACTTGGTGATAGGACGCGCCTCTCCCCCGGACGGATCGGCGAGCCAGAGGTTGCTCAGCCTGGTGAAACGAACGGCGGCGATCGCCTCGTCCCCGGACGACGCCGTCACTTGGCGGTAGTCGTTGACGTCATTCGTGAGCCGGCGCACGCTTCCGTCGGGATACGAGACGATCGAAATCTGTCGCGACACCGAGGTTCCGAGATCTTGTCCGGACCGGACGATCCCGCTTCCGTCGGGGAGCCAGGCGAGGCTCTCGTGGACGCCCCCCTTGGCGACGTTGATGTCGTCCCTGTGTCCGCTCTCGGCGTCGAGAACCGCAAGCGTCGACACGAAGCCCCCGGTGGACAAGTCGAGATCGATGAGAGCGATCAGCCTTCCGTCGGGCGACCACGCGGGCGCTCCCGGAACGAGGTGCGGCTGCGCGATCGACGTGAGCACGCGCTCCGTGCCGGCGTTCAGGTCGAGCACGACGAAGTTCGTCTTGCGCTCTTGAGGAATGCCGCGAACGAACACGACGCGTTTCCCGTCCGGGGAGAACGACACGCGCGAGTCGACGTCGAAGGCTCTCTCGCGCGAGGCTCCCCCGAGTGACGGCACCTGCATCAAAGCACGGTAGTTCTGCGCGTCGCGGCGGCGCTTGAGATAGAAGAGGTAGTTGCCGTCGGGCGAGAACGAGAGTCCTTGGAAGAGCCCTTCTTCGGACGGGACGACCTCGACATCGCTGCCTGTCGCGACCTGCCGCACACGCACGCTGGTCTTCCCGACCTCTCCCGTCAGATACGCGAGATAGCGGCCGTCGAGGGAGAGTGCCGCCTCGGTAACGTCGCCGCGGCTGGTCTGGGTCGACATCCTCATCGTCTGGAACGGCTGAGTCGCCTCGGACTTCGCCCCCTGGCGCGTCGCCCAAATCGCGACCGCGATCGCCGCGACGGCAACGACCGCCACGCCAATCGTGATCACGAGAGGAGGCTTCGGCCGCGTCCTCAACGACACCGAACCCGCGCCGCCCACGATCGTGCTGCCACTGGTCTGAGACGCCGAGAGCGAGTCCCACTCGTCGGCGATCTCGCGCAGCTCGAGGGCGACGTCCTTCATCGATTGAATACGCTGATCGGGGCTCTTCGCCAAGCATCGACGGATGACCCGCCGCAGCTCGGCGGGAGCCTTCGGGTTGCGCTCTTCGATGGGGACCGGCTTGTCGTGGAGGATCTTGTGCATCGTCTCGACGGCGGAATCCGCGACGAAGGGACGCTGTCCCGTCGCAGCTTCGTACAACACGCAGCCGAACGAGAAGATGTCGGAGCGGTGGTCCACCGATTTCGCCTGGATCTGCTCCGGGGACATGTATCCGGTCGTGCCGATCAAGGCTCCGGCCCCGGTCGCGTCCTCCGCCAGCGTCGGCGCGCTCGTCAGCTCGGGGTCGGCTGCGCGTTTCTCGGTGAGCTTCGCCAACCCGAAATCGAGCACCTTCGTGAAGCCGTCGGCCGTGACCATGATGTTTCCGGGCTTCAGGTCCCGGTGCACGATCCCGGCGGCGTGCGCCTTGGCCAGCCCTTCCGCCGCCTGCGCGAGATAGCCGATCAGCGTGCGGAGATCGGTCCTGTCGTCGTGGATGATCGTGGAGAGCGTCTTCCCGTTGATCAGCTCCATCGACATGAACTGCACCGGGGTCGAATCCGGATCGGCCGCGCCGTCCTTGTTGTGGACGACGTCTTGCCCGATCTCGTAGATCGTCACGATGTTCGGATGGCTGAGAGACGACGCGGATTTCGCCTCGAGGACGAACCGCCGGACACGATCCGGGTCCTTGACGAGCTCCGCAGGCAAGACCTTGAGCGCGACGTTTCGTTCGAGCGTTTGATCCTGGGCCAGGTAGACCTCGCCCATGCCGCCCGCGCCCAAGGGCCCGACCACCCGGTAGCGGGAGATGACGTCTTCGGGATGGAGGGTTCGACCTGTTCTCAAGAGAGGCCTTTCATGGCGCGCGCGTCGTCGCTCGCTTCGGCGGTCAGGCTTTCCACCACAAGAAGAGAAGAGGGATGACGAGGCCGGCGAGGACCAGCCACTTGCCCCGTCCCCCCAAGCCGCGTGGCCCGCGCAGGATGATGATGCCGGACAGGGCGAGCAGCAACAGGGCCACCGCATAGACGTCCGCGAGCCAGGTCCAAAGACCCTTGCCGCGGTTCAGGTGAAGGAAGTTCATCTGAAAAAAGAGCGGCCGGCGTGAGACCCGCTCGTCCTCGACCTCGCCGGTTGGAGCGTCGAGCGTGAGCGTGCGGTTCTCTAAGAAGATGCGAAGTTGCGCGGGTGAGATCCAGACCGCCGCTCGCGGCTTGTCGGTGATGTGGAGCCTGTCGAGCACGATCCGAGCGGCCGCATCGTCGTCACCGGTGGGCACCGTCCCCACCTCCAGCCGGGTCCGGCGGACGTCGTAGTTGGGGTTCCAGTCCTCGATGTGGTTCACCGCGATACCGGAGACGGCGTAGATCACGGTGAGCCCGGCGCACAGATACCCGATGTCCCGGTGGAGGACCACCAGGAGCCGGCGCCAGCTCATGCAAGGCCCCAAGCGGATCTCGTATTTTGTAGCGCGGCGTTCGGCATGAAGCGCCATGGTAGAACCTCGCTTGAGCGACCGCCTAGCGTAAGATCTCTCGCACGTGAACGACGCGCCGGCCACATGGATCGCGATCTCGCACGCGGGGAGCCGCAAAACGATCGAGGACCACGCCCTCGTGCTCGAAGCACGAGGCATCACGAGCGCGATCGCGGTCGACCGCGCGTCCCAGGTACTGCTCGTCCGCGTCGAGGACGCGGAACGGGCGCGCGCCGAACTTTACAGATATCTCCGTGAGAATCAGAGCATCGGGCCGAGCGACGATGCCCCGCAGCCGATCGAGCGCAGCGTCGCCGCGGCGATGGTCTACGCCGCCGTGCTGGTGGCGTTCGATGTGGCCAGCCGGCGGAACGGCTTCGGTCTCGACTGGTGGCACGCCGGCGTGGCGGATGCGGCGCTGATCCAGGCCGGTGCCTGGTGGCGTAGCGTCACGGCGTTGTGCCTGCATGGGGACGTCCTCCACCTTGCCGGCAACCTCGTGTTTGGAGCGGCCTTCGGCGTGATGCTCGCGCAGAGCATCGGCTTCGGCCTCTGTTGGCTCGCCTTCGTCGTCACCGGCGGGTTCGGGAACGGGCTGAACGCGCTGTTGCAATCTCCGTCGCATTCGGCGATCGGCGCGTCGACTGCGGTGTTCGGCATGTTGGGTGTGCAGGTCGCTCACGACTGGGTGCGAAGGCGACAGCTCCACTACAACCTGTTCCGACGTTGGGCGCCGATCGCGATCGGTGCGGCGCTTCTTGCGTGGCTGGGCGGCGACGGCCGGCAGATCGATCCCAACGCGTTCCCTCAGACGCTCGACCATCTCGACGTGGCGCTCCCCAAGATCGATGTCGGAGCGCACGTGCTGGGCTTTGTCGCGGGTCTCGCCCTGGGAGGCCTGGTCGGTTGGAGCAGGCCGACGTTCACGTTGACGGCGCGGATGCAGGCCGCGCTCGCGGGGATGGCCGCCGGCCTGGTCGCGCTGGCGTGGTTTTTCGCGCTGCGTTGAGCGAGCAGCCCTGGCGCCTGGCGCCTTCGCCGTTCACCATAGCGGCCATGCCGACGACGACTGCGGAAACCGAACGATGGGAACGGCTTGCCGATGAGCTGCGCAACTTCCATGATGTCGCGCAGTTTCTGCGACCCTCTCCCGGCGACGTGCCGCGTATCGCCGGACTGGATCTCGCCTGCTTGACCCTCCCGCTGCACGACGTCGTGGGCGGCGACCACGTGGCGTGGGTCGACTTCGAGCGGAGGTACGACCTCGACCTCCGCATAGCCGAAGCGGAGAAGCAGGAACGCACCCAGGTCTCGCGCAACCTGCGCCGGCTGCGTCAGCGCGCCGGGGTGCTCGTGGCGGACGCCTGCGGGCATCGCGTGACCGACGCGCTCGTCGCCGCGATGCTCCATCAGGCGTTCCTGCTGGGCGTCAACTACGAGCTGGACCTGTTCGGCGAGGTGACGACCCATCTGTTCGACAACCTCAACACCCGCTTTTACAAGACGACCGCGGTGAACAAGTTTTTCACGATGATCTACGGGGAGATCTCCGAGGGCGGGAAGCTGCGGTTCCTCTCCGCAGGGCACCCGCCGCCTGCGGTCTTCTCGCGGGAGTTCGGCCGGTTCATGAAGATCAGCGAGGATCGTCTCGTCGCGCTCCCACCGGTGGGGCTCCAGCCTTCGGTCGCCGACCCCGACCGCCGCCGCCATCCCACCCTTCATGGGTACATGCGCCGCTACGAGGTCAACGAGATCAACCTGCTCGCCACGGGGGACATCCTCCTCTTGCACACCGACGGCCTGAGCGAGCACGCCGACGGCACGTTCTTCCCGGCCCGCGTCGAGCCGCTGCTCGCCGACTGCCGCGACGCGTCGGCGGCCGAGATCTGCGAGCGTTTGCGCCAGGCGCTCCTCGCCCAGGGCGCGGCCAACGACGACATCACCGTCGTGGTTTTGAAGAAGACCGCCTGAGCGCGTGACACGTGACCAACTTCGAAGTCTCGATCCGATTCTTCCTCCAGCTCGCGGTCATCCTCGGGGCGTGCCGATTCGTCGGGTACGCCACGCGTTACCTCGGCCAAACCCAGGTGGTCGGCGAGATGATCGCGGGCGTGCTCTTAGGGCCGTCGCTTCTGGGATGGTTGGCGCCGGGGTGGCAGGCCTATCTCTTCCCGAAACCGACGATGACGGTGCTTTATTGCGCGGCCCAGGTCGGACTGGCGCTGTACATGTTCCTGGTCGGGCTCGACTTCCGCATCGACCTGATCCGCGCCCGTAAGCGCAGCGCGATCTCGGTGTCGCTCGCCGGCATCCTGACGCCCATGGCCCTGGGGGCGGCGATCGCCTACCTGCTGCGCGCGGACGCCACGGTCTTCAGGCCCGAGGTGGCGCTCTGGCAGAACATGCTGTTCCTGGCCGCCGCGATGTCGATCACGGCGTTCCCCATGCTCGCGCGCATCATCCGCGAGAGCGGCATGTCGGGAACCTCTCTCGGCACCCTGGCGTTGGCAGCGGGATCGAGCGACGACGCCGCAGCCTGGTGCATCCTCGCCATCGTTCTCGCGAGTTTTCGCTCCCAGCCCGGAATCGCCCTCCTCGCGATCGGAGGCGGCATCGTGTACGCCGTGACGATGCTCACCGCGGGGCGTCGGCTTCTCGCGCGTTTCCTCGACTTCGTCAGCGCGCGACCTCGGCTCGAGGGGCTGCCGCTTCCAGCGACGCTCGCCTTGCTGATGCTCGCCGCGTGGTTCACCGACGCGATCGGGATCTACGCGGTCTTCGGCGCGTTCATCCTCGGGGCCGCGGTCCCCCGGGGCGCGTTCGCCGACCAGCTGCAAGACAAGCTCGAGCCCCTGACCGTCAACCTGCTGCTCCCGTTGTTTTTCGTGTACTCGGGCCTCAACACCAAGGTCAACCTCCTGAACACGCCGCGACTCTGGGCGATCGGCCTCCTCCTGCTCGTCGCGGCCGTCGTCGGGAAGGGCGTGGCGTGCTACTTCGCCGCGCGATGGAACGGCGAGCCCCGCCGCGAAGCCGCGACGATCGGGGCGTTGATGAACGCGCGTGGCCTGATGGAGCTGATCATCCTCAACATCGGGCGCGACTTCGGCGTCATCACCGACACGCTGTTCAGCATGATGGTGATCATGGCGATCGCCACGACCCTGATGGCCTCTCCCCTGTTCGAGCTGCTCTACGGGAAGCAGCGGGATGCGCTGCTCGCGCTCGAGTAGCTCTGCCTATTTCGGCGACGCCCCCGCACCGGCGCCTGCGAGCGCGTCTTTCACTTCGCGGCGCATCGCTTCGACGGCTCGGGCTGGCGGCGATCCCGGCGACGCCACCTCGCCGGCGTGATCGAGATCGGAAAGCGCGCCGTTGAGGTCGCCGGCCGCGCGGCGGACCTGCGCGCGGAAGAACCAGGAGCTGACATCCTTAGAGTCGAGCGCGATCGCGCGGTCCAAGGCCTGCCGCGCGCACGCCATATCCTCGAGGCTGAAGCAGGCCATTCCCTTGCCGTTCCAGGCGCGGGGGTCTTCGGGCGCCAACTCCGCGGCTCGCGTGAAATCGGCTTGCGCGCCCGCGGCGTCGCTCTGGGACAGGCGGATCGAGCCCCTGTTCAGCCACGACCGCGCGTCGCCGGGCGCCAGGTGCAGCGCGGTGTTGAGCTCCTTGCGGGCCTCGTCGAGGTTCCCCCGTTCGTACAGGACGTAGCCGAGATTGGCGTGCATCGCGGCGTTTTGCGGGTTCAGTTCGATCGACCTGCGCATGTGCAGGATGGCCTCGTCGGTGCGGCCCTGTTCCATGAGAAGCCGGCTGATCTTGTCGTGGTATTTCCAGTCGTAGGTGCGCCAGTCCTTGACCTCCCCCTCGAGGGCCTTGTTCAACTCGTCGATCGCCTCGTCCTTCTTGCCTTCTTGCGCGAGATCGTTCGCGCGATAGAAGTGTTCGCGATGGGCGACCGCAGGCACGACGATCTCGCCGAAGCCGTCGTACGGGGTGTTGACGAACTCGGGGATGTTGGCGGCGCGGTTGGCCGCCTGGGTGCGCTCGATCAGGATCGCGGGGCTGTCCTGGCCGTTGGCGTCGATGTGCGTGAGGAACAGCTGGGTGTACGGCGTGTTTTGCTTGGACGAGAACACCAGCCACCGCCCGTTCGGCGAGAAGCTGTGCCACGAGTTCATGAGCGACGTATTGCACGTCATCTCGCGCGGCGTGCCCCGCGGCAGGGCCATGATCCACAGGCGGCCGTCGGGACGGAGCAGCATGCCGTTTCGCGACTTGGTCCAGACGAGCCATTTCCCGTCGGGAGAGACCTTCGGAAACGAGTTGCTCATCCCGTTGCCGGATGCCCCCGGGATCGCTTCGGGCACGCCGCCGCGGCCGTCATTAAACGGCATCCGGTAGAGGTCGAAGCGGATCTGGGTCTCGTTGGGATCGCCCGGAACCAGCGCCACGGGCTTGGCCGGATCGTAAGGGTCGATCGCCGGCGCGCGCATGAAGACGAGGTCTCGCCCGTCGGGCGACCAGACCGCGTTGCAATGAACGTAGCGCGTGTCGTCGGCGCCCGGAAGAGCGCGGATCGTCTTCGACGCGATGTCGTACCACGCGAGGATGCCGCGCGTGGGGTAGAAGGCCTGGAGGATCTTGTAGTCTGGGAAGTTGCGGACGTACAGGCGCTCGTTGACGGTGCTGACGACCCTGCGGCCGTCGGGAGAGATCCTCGAGAGGAACCCGAGCGTCATGTGCCCCTTCGGTTTCCCGGAAAAGGCGTTCCAGGTCATGATCCGCGCGTCGTCGATCACGACCTTCGCGCCGATGGGCGCGATCGCGTACGCGCCCTTGTCGCCGTCCGGGCCGTCCACGTCCATCGCGAGCGTCTTGCCGTCGGCGGGGAAGCTGTGACAGTTCGCGCAGGTCGGGATGTCGTGCATCACGATGCGGCTGTCGTCGCGCGAGACGTCCTTCAACCGCCACTGGATCAACGGCTGCGCCGATTGGTCGAGCGGCTTGATGACGCCGTCTTTCGAGGCCGACGGCATCAACGGCACGTCGCGGTAGAAGATCGGCGCGCCCACCGGGTCCGCCGATATCGACAGGCGCACGCTCCCCGAAACGAGAGGACGGGACGGGTCGCCGTCGCGCCAGCCAAGGAGCGTCACGACGACCGGGCCGGAGCCTGCCCCCCGTTTGACGGCCGCCCACGATTCGTTCGAGGGTCTCCATGCGAGAGCGGAGGCCTGATACGGAGTCGGCGTGTAGAGCGCGTTGGTGAGGGACACGCACCGCGGGTCGATTTCGCCCTTCGGGGGCGGCCCCGCATCGACCGGAGTGACGAGCGGGGGCGCGCCGCTCGCGAAGGTCCACTCGGCTCGCCAACGGTCGGCTCGCGCTCCGCCGTCGTGCCAGAGGAACGTCGGCGCGGCGAAGTCCGGCGGAAAGATGGAGCCGTAAAGCGGGTAGTCGATCGTCGCTTCAGGCGGTCCCGAGCCCGCCGCAAGAACCGAGAAGAAAGCGGCCGCCGCCGCCGCGAGAACCCGGCCGGCGCTCACTGCGAATTCCGCGGAAGTCCAGGGCGCGCGTACCCGGCGATCCTCTCCAACACGTCCGGTGGGATTCCTTGCTCGGCATCGCTGCGCAAGGCCGCGCGGTCCGTGTCCGCGGCGACCGCTTCGATCAACAACCCGTGGGCCGACGCGGCCAGCGCCGCACGCGCGAGCGGCTCGACGCGCTCCCATTGTCCGGCCGCGTGCGAGGGGTCCACGAGCACGGGAAGGGGCGTGAGCGTGCGGATCGCGTGGATCACGTTGAGATCGAGGACCGCTCGCGCGTAGCCCTCGGAGGCCGGAACGCGAATGCCGCGCTCGCAGAGCACGATCCGGGTGTTCCCTTCGCGCGCAACGTACTCGGCCGCGCCCAACCACTCGTCGAGTGTCGCGCTCCAGCCGCGCTTCAAGAGAACGGGTTTCCCGCTCCGCCCCGCCTCGATGAGCAAGGGCGTGTTCTGCATCGAGCGGGATCCGATCTGGAGCATGTCGGCGACCGCTGCCACCCGCTCGACGAGTCGCGGGTCCAGGACCTCGGTGACGATCGCAAGGCCGGTCTCCCGGCCAACCTGCGCCAGAATCTCGAGCCCTTCTTCCCCAAGACCCTGGAACGAGCCGGGGTACGTGCGCGGCTTGAACGCGCCTCCCCGGAGGATGCCGATACCGGCGCCGCGCACGGCGCAAGCGACCGCGAGCGTCTGCTCGTAAGACTCGACGGCGCACGGCCCCGCGATGATCACAGGGAGGGCGCCGCCGATGGCGATCCCACCCACGAGGACGGGGTGAGTCGTACCGGCGTCCTCGAAGCCCGGCCAGAAGCGGCGTAGGACACTGAGCTCGGGAAGCGTCGGTTCCATCCGACTTACCTCGGCAGCACGGCGATCGCCTCGATCTCGACGAGGAGGTCGGTTCTGCAGAGGCGCGCCTGGATCGCTGTGCTGGCCGGAAGCGGATCGCATCCCGCCCGAGCGAGGAACCAAGTGCGCAGATGGTTGAACGCCACGTAGTCGCGCTCGATGTCGCGCAAGTAGCACGACGTTCTGACGACGTCCCGCCAGTCCGCGCCCTCGCCTTCCAGAAGACTAGTGAGGTTGCGGTAAGTGCGCAGGCACTGCGCGGCGAAATCGCCCTCGTGGACGGTTGCGCCGCGCTCGTCGATGCTGGCTGTTCCCGAGAGAAACAACAGCGTGGCGCCGGGGAGGTCGAGGCGAATCCCACGCGAGAACGACGAGGGCCGGGCGTACGCGTGCGCCTCATTGAGAACGTCGGGGGCGGAGATCGCGCGCTTGCCGATGCGGCCTCCGCTTCGAACTTGGGGGACCAGAGCGGCAAGCTCCGCGGCGGCTTCCGCGCTGAGTTCAAGCCCTAGACCCGACGCAGCCTGGGTCTCGTGACGATCCATCATGACGATCCCCTTGAAGAGGGACGATAGAAATACTCCGCAATCGGTGTGGCTCTCAGTCTATCTCCGAGACGGATATTGTCGAGAACTCGTGAGAAACGAGTGCTACGCGGTCTTAAAGACCCGGGCGCAAGTCGACACCCGGAGGGCCAACCCGAGGCGCGTTACCTGTGGGATCGAGGTCGGGAGCTTAGAGAGAAAGAGAGGACGGTATGAGCAACATGGAGAAGGGTCACGTCACGCTGTCCGGGTTTCTGGCCGGCGCCGCAGTGGGCGCGGTCGTCGGCGCGGGGGTCGCGCTGCTCCTCGCTCCGAAGTCCGGGAGGGAGACACGTGAGTGGCTCGGCGCCAAATCCAGCCAGGTGAAGGGCCGGCTCGCCGAGGCTGTCGAGCGGACCAAGTCCGCCGTTCGCCACGAGGCGCAGGTGATCGCGAGCACGCTCGAGACGCCCCGGCACTGAGCCGACCGCCTAGACCTCCGCGCTTTTCGGAGGTGATTTGGCGACCCGCCGGCGCGCCGGGACCGGCCGCGGGGCGGCTAGCCGCTCGACCAGAAGCTCGCGGGTGATCCTCAGAAGGTCGCGCTCGGAGACCATGCCGACGAGCCGCCCCTCCCGTAGGACGGGGAGGGCGCTTTCGCCGTGCTTCACCATCGTTTCGATCGCCTCGACGATCGGGGTTTCCGGACCGACCGTCAAAGGGTCGCGGCGCATGATCGACGAGACCGAGAGCTTGGACTCGCCGGCCGAAAGACCGCCCCGCGCCACCAGACGGACAATCGCGGAGTACGACACGATCCCCACCAGGCGGTTGTCCTCGTCCTCGACGGGAACCTGCTGCGCGCCGCGCCAGTCCATGAGGTGCGCGGCCAGCTCGATCGGGTCGTCCGGACGTACGGTGAACAGGTCGGTCGTCATGTACTGCTCGACCGGCGCGTCGCGCTCGGACGCCACCCCGGCGTTTTCGACGCGCGCCAGAGGCCATTCGTGCACCGGTGAGTCGCCGCTTTGTCCTTGGCGCATCCCCTGAGTCAGCGCCGCGAGGCGCTGGCCCGCGGTGCCTCGGTGGTTTGAGGCTTCCATCGCCGCGAGCGAGTCGAGCGCCCACCGCGAACCCGTCCGTCGCGTTGCGACGCGGCGCGCCACGACGCCCAAGAACCGGTCGATGTCGGTCGTGCTGACGCCGGCGGTGCGCAGGCCTTCGTAAGCGAACGGGATCAGCTCGTCGAGCAGGAGCCGGTCTGCCGCGACGGTGCGACCGTCGAACCAGTGGAGCTGGGCGTCCAGGCCGAGCCGAGCGGCGGCGATGAAGTTGCCGTGCGCCGCTTCGAAACTCATGCGCCGCGTCACGTCCAGATCCCGGCCGATCGCGCCTCGCATGAGGCCGAGCCAGAGCGCCGCGTTCGCGATCTCGTCCTCGACCGTGGGGCCGCTGGGGAGGATGCGGTTCTCGATGCGCAGGTGGGGGCGGCCGTCCGTGATTCCGTAGCACGGGCGGTTCCATCGCCAGACGGTCCCGTTGTGGAGGCGGAGCGCGTCGAGAGTCGGAATCCCCCCCCGCTCGAGGACCGCCATCGGCCGCTCGTCGTCGTCGCCGCCCAGGATCGGGCGGAAACGGGCGATGTCCTCCCGATAGATCTCGAGCACCGAACGCTCGACCCACGCGCGTCCGAAGGTGACCCGCGGAACGATCGTGCGTCCCGTTTCCGGGCCGCGCGTGTCGGTGGCTTGCTGGAAGAGCGCGATCCGCGTCTCGTGCCACAGACGCTTTCCTAGAAGAAGCGGCGAGTTGGTCGCGGCCGCGAGGACCGGTGCGGCGAACGCCTGGGCGGCGTTGTAGATCCGGGGAAACTCGTCGGGACCGACCTGGAGGTGGATCTGGAAGCTGCAGTTTCCGGACTCGACGATCAGCGATTCGCGCGTCAGTCGAAGGTCATCCACGGCCCGGATGTGAATCTGGAATGCGCCGTGGCCGAGTCTCGACAAGGAGCTGTCGATCTCGCGATAGCGCGGGAGGGGCGTCAGGTTTTTCGGGACGAGGTCCGATGAGCGGAGCGTGGGGAGGATCCCCGCGAGGACGGCGTCGGCGCCGAAGGCCTGGGCCGCGGCACGCACGCGGGCGAGGAGGGTGTGGAGCGTCGCCGCCATCGCCGAGAAACACCCGTCTTCGAGGAGGACAGGCGGAACGTTGATCTCGAGGTTGAAGAGGGCCAGCTCTGTCGTGAACTGGGGGCTCTTGAGGCGGTCGATCACTTCCATCGCGACCGGAGCGGGAACTCCCGTCCGGTCGATCAGGAACACCTCCTGCTCGGCGCCGATCCGCCGGACCCCCGACTCGATCGCGCCCGCCGCGATCATCAACTCGAGCGCCTGAACGTCCTCGAGCACGCGACGGACGAACACCCGCTGCGCCTCGGCGGAGGCGAGATCGACGATGTTGCGCGCTCCCATGTCCGACTCGGGGAGAGTCTAAGATCCGACGGGGCTCCATCCCGTCGGACTCGGGGACTGTTACGACCTTATTCGTGGCGGAAGGTGCCGTCCTTCAATTGACGGCGACGTTCGTCCCGCCACTCAGGACCGTGAGTTCTTCGCCCCGAGTGCCCCAGGCCTTGGCCTGTCCCACGAGAACGGGGGTCGTCCCGGCACCGACGCCGCGGAAACGGACACGGCAGAGCAACCCCGCAC
>Ga0315278_10000829_pt1 | contig 26797 bp, 23 predicted proteins | sample YL17G06_0_MG_FD_203880 | JGI IMG/M metagenome (GOLD analysis project Ga0315278, IMG submission 203880) | Sediment microbial communities from Yellowstone Lake, YNP, Wyoming, USA - YL17G06_0 | ecosystem: Environmental > Aquatic > Freshwater > Lake > Sediment | place: USA: Wyoming | collected... | reverse complement strand
TGAAGCTCGCGCCACTCGCATGGATTTGGCAGCCTTGAATGCGCGACTGCAGTTCGATGGTGATTCCCTTGAACTGGAGCTCGATGCCCAGTTTCGTGACCAACCCAGCGGCAGGGTATACGGAACGATCGATGCAAACGGCATACTCAAGCTGGCCGATAAAAAAGGCCTGGAAAAGGCCAATTGGCAATTTGCAGTCCGTGACGCTTCGCTGTCTGATTTCCATGAACGCCTGCCATCCAATCCATTCCTGCCGCAGGAAGGTTTGCTGAACGGTGAGTTCTGGTGCGATTGGCAGGCGGGTGGCCCAACCCGGCTCACCGGTGTGGTGGATGTGAAAAAAGGGCGCGTGGTGAACGGTGACCGGGAAATAGCTGTAGAACACCTGAACAGCCGCCTTGGCTGGACCATAGACGCCGACGGAGCCTGGCGACTGGATTTTGATCAACTTCAGTACGACGACGGAGAAAATACCTGGACTACGCCCAGCCTTGCCATTGCCCGGGATCCTGGTAACAACCTTGGCTTGTGGATCAGTGCTGACTACTTGCCACTTGGCGTCCCTTTGGAGCTGGCCCAAAACATCATGGCCATGTACGGCAAAGTCTGGCCAGGCTATCTTCCCGGGGCGGCCACCGGCAGCATCAGCAATCTTGAATTGGTCCTGGACAAGAGCTGGCGATTGGTGCTGGCGCGAGGTGTGGCCCGGGAAGCCGGGCTGTTCGGCTGGGGCACCTGGCCCGACGTGCAGGGAATCAATGGTGAACTGGACCTTGGCCACGGTTCCGGCCGCATTGCGCTCAGCGCGAGCAAGCTGGAGCTTGACTGGCCGAGAATGTTCGCTGCCCCAATGTCGTTCAGTTTTCCGGGGTGTGAAGCCGACTTAACCTGGGAAAAGGGTTGGCAGGCCGCGTTGCAAGGCTGTCGGTTGATGAATGAAGACATGGCGCTGGGCGGTGATGTGCTGATTTCCGGCAATGAGGGACGCCCCGCCGTTGATGTCAACGTGCTGTTTACCCGCGGCAAGCTGGACAGGCTGTCTCCTTACTGGCCGCAAGGCATAATGGGAAAGAAGGTGCTGGGTTGGCTGCGCAAGGGATTGGTCGCCGGTGACGTGGTCAGGGCAAGAGCACAAATACACGGCGACATGGACGACTGGCCGTTTCGAAATGGCAAGGGCCGCTTCGAGGCGGTAGCAGAAATTGCCTCTGGCGATCTGGACTACGCAACCGGTTGGCCGCAAGCCCAGGGCGTAGATGTAACCGCGCGTTTCCTCGGCCCGTCCATGTTCCTTGATGGCAGCATAGGCAGCCTGAATGGAAGCGCGGTGGGCAAGGTAACGGCCGACATAGCGGATTTTCATCAACCCTTGCTCCATGTCAGGTACGAAACTCAATCACAACTGGACGCCCTCATTGGATTTGTGGACAGTTCGCCGCTTGCACAGCAGATTGGTGCCGACCTGACTCAATTTGATTTTTCCGGGCCTGCGGACACCTCCGGCCTGCTGACTGTCCCGCTGGGAACAACCCCGGGCGAATTGCAGGTGGATGGTAGCGTCGCGCTGCAAGGTAGCCGGTTTTTTGACCCCCGCTCCGGGGTGGCCCTGGATTCCATAGGCGGCGAATTGAACTACGACCGTAATGGCTTGAAGGCTTCCGGTCTGGAAGCAGTCTTCAAAGGCAAATCCGCGCACCTGGATATGTCCGCAAGCAGGCGTGCAGAAGAAAAATTCCGCGTTGATATGCGCGGGACATTTGATGTGAAGGACATTCTTCCGGGTTACCTGCTCGATGCGTACCAGCTTCTGGGCCGGGTACAAGGTGAGAGTGAGTGGCTCGTGTCCGTGGTCGTGCCCACTGCAGTGCCCGGTGAAGAAACGAAGGTGAACCTGGTTGTTGCATCCGATCTTGAAGGCATCACGCTGGGCTTCCCTGTACCGCTGTTCAAACCGGCCGGGGATTCCTGGCCACTGCAGTTGCACTATTCCCTGAACGGGCCGACCAGGCTGCTCGACCTGGAGCTGGCCGGGCGCATGTTTTTTCGTCTTGAAGTGCCGCAGGGTCAAAGCAGCGTGCCAGCTGAAACGGTGCCTGGGCGTGCGCTGCTGCGATTCGGCGATGGCCCCTCGGATTTGCCGTCCCCGGGACTCATCCGGGTTGAAGGCGCGACACCCGCCCTGGACCTGGATGGATGGGTGGACCTGGTGGTGAAGAGTGTAAAAGAAGGCAATGGCTTGGGGGGCATGCAGCTTGAACACTGTGAGCTGGCCACTAAAGAATTGTTATTTCTGGATCGCTTGTTCAGCGAAGTGAAACTGGGCGTGAAGCCCGTCCCGGCCGGGTTCGAGGGTATCTTTTCGGGTAAAGACATCGATGGGCAGGTAGTATTTACCGCCAAAGCCGACTCGGATAATAGCCTCTCTGCTGATTTCGACCGGCTGGCCCTGGCTGACCCCCTCTCGGGCGGCCTGAATGTGGAAACTGACCCCCGGCAGTTGCCTGCACTGCACCTGTTTGCCCGCTCGCTGCGCTATGCCGGACTCGAAATGGGCGAGACACGGGTTGAGGCCTATCCTACGCAACAAGGGTTTCATTTTGAAAAAGTGGAAGCGGAATCTGAACAGGTGAGCCTTAAGGCGAGTGGTGACTGGAATTTGCTTGAAGATGGTTATCGCTCTGATTTCGATATCATGATCACGGCTGAATCACTCGGGGAATTGATGAGTTCCATGGATTTCAATACGTCCCTGGAAGGTGGGCAAACGGTGCTGCAGTTCAATGCCTGGTGGCCAGGCTCTCCCGCCGCTTTTGCGCTCTCCCGCCTCAATGGAAAACTTGAATTCAGCGTCATTAACGGCCAGATAACCAACGCCAGTGCCGGTTCCGGCAGGCTGCTGGGCTTATTGAGTATCCAGGCATTGCCCAGGCGTCTTTCCCTGGACTTCAGGGACGTATTTGACTCGGGGTTTGATTTCGATGAGGCTACCGGCACTTTTGAAATGGAAAACGGCATGGCCCACACGGACAACGTCGAGCTGTCTTCCTCGGCAGCAAGCATCAGCCTGGTCGGCAACACAAATCTCGTGACGCAACAATACGACCAGGTGATGACCGTGCGGCCCGGGTTGGGGAATACACTCCCGATCATAGGCGCCCTGGCGGGCGGTCCCGGCGGTGCCGCTGCGGGACTGGCCTTGCAGGGGCTGTTGCAAAAGCAGATCGGAGAAGCGTCACAGGTGCAATACACTATCCGTGGCAGTTGGAGTGAGCCGGTGATCGAGCCTGTGGGCAAGGATAAAGGCGGTGGCTAAGACGGTGTCAAAGGGAAGATGCGAATGAGCGACATGATTCAGTTGGCCGAGCAGGAATTATTGGCGCCGGGTGGCCTGGACCAGCACGACCTGGAAAGGGTCTTGTGCGACCTCATGGGACCGGCCGTCGATTCCGGTGACCTGTACTTCCAGAACGTCAGCCACGAATCATGGACCATGGAAGACGGCCTCGTGCGCAGCGGCAGTTATGCGTCTGAAAAAGGCGTCGGCATACGCGCCATCAGTGGTGACAAGACCGGATTCGCATACGCAGATGAAATCATCATGCCATCACTGCTCCAGGCGTCACGCGCGGCACGTGCGATTGCAAACCAGGGTGGACAGGGACGGGTACAGGCGTGGAAAAGAAAAGCTGCAACTGCCCTCTACCAGCCTGAAAACCCAATGGATGTGCTGGGCGCTGACGAGAAAGTTGAACTGCTGAAAAAAATAGACAGCTATACCCGGTCGTGCGACCCGCGGGTCAGTGAAGTCATTGTCAGCCTTGCTGGCACCTTTGAAACGATCCTGGTCGTAGCAACTGATGGCACGTTTGCCGCAGATGTTCGTCCCCTGGTTCGGCTTAACGTAAGCGTAATAGCCACGCAGGGCGATCGCCGGGAGCAAGGAAGCGATGGAGGCGGGGGCCGGTTCTCTTACGAAGAGCTGGTGCACGATCAGGTCTGGCAGCGCTTTGCAACTGAAGCTGTGCGGCAGGCCCTGGTCAATCTCGATGCGGACCCGGCGCCCGCTGGCACCATGACGGTTGTACTGGGCCCTGGCTGGCCGGGAGTCTTGTTGCACGAAGCGGTGGGACATGGACTGGAGGGCGACTTCAATCGCAAGGGAACTTCCGCTTTCAGCGGACGGCTGGGGGAAAAAGTGGCAGCGTCCTGTGTCACTGTCGTGGATGACGGCAGCTTGCCGCGTCGCCGCGGCTCGCTAACGGTGGATGATGAGGGCACTCCCACGGAACCAACCGTGTTGATTGAAAATGGCGTGCTGCGTGCCTACATGCAGGACAAGCTCAACGCGGGCTTGATGAACATGCCAACAACTGGCAACGGACGGCGTGAATCGTTTGCCCATCTGCCCATGCCGCGCATGACCAACACATTCATGCATGCCGGCGATTATGCAGCTGAAGAAATCATCTCATCGGTGGAGAAGGGGCTCTACGCCGTGAATTTTTCCGGTGGCCAGGTCGACATTACTTCAGGGCGTTTTGTATTTTCAACCAGCGAGGCCTACCTGATTGAGAATGGAAAGGTGACGCGCCCGGTCAGGGGGGCAACCTTGATTGGGAATGGTCCCGAGGCGATGACCCAGGTTTCCATGGTGGGAAATGACTTACGCCTGGACCCCGGCATCGGCGTCTGCGGCAAGGATGGGCAAAGCGTTCCGGTTGGAGTTGGCCAACCCACCTTGAGAATCGATGGTCTGACCGTGGGCGGCACTGAAGCGTGATGCACTGCAGCTTCAGGGACAAGGCGGCAGTGGTTGTTCCAGGTCCATATCCCGCAGTGCACGAAAAAGTGCACGTGCAGCGGCGGGCGGCTTGCCGGCTTTCAATTCAAGAGCAGCATTGCGGATCAACTGGCGCAGGGATTGAACGTCTACCCCTGCGCGTTGTTGCAGCAATACTCCAAGGGCAGTATCGCCCTGCTCCAGCAGGAAATCCCGCCAGGCTTCGCTGCGATGCTGCCTTCCCGTGAGTGCCAGTGCTGCGCAATGGAACCCATCGACTGCTTCGATGATGGGCGAAGGGTCAGTGCGGCGTATGAGCTTGGCGAGGTACAGGAGTTGCCTGCGCCGGGCTCCGTGGGAACGAAAAGCCCTGGCCTGCTGGATGGCTAACAGGATGTCTTCGTCCAGGGGTACTTTGCTCAGTTGCGACTTGCTCAGTTCCAGCAATTCAGACGCAAGGTCTTTCATCGCGTGCGCGTCGCGTTTCAGCTGGCTTTTGCTGATGAGTTGTTCGCTTCCCGCTGGCTCTTCGAGCTCTTCGCTTTCATGGTTTCCAGTGGTCATGGAATACTCCGGAATTGCATAAGGAAACTCTGATTTATTCAGAATTCCTGCGGCACATGGAAGTGCCGCCATTTTCAGTGATTGCAAATCATTGAAAATGAAGCCAAACAAAAATCGCACTTTTTGTTTGGCGTGCTCTGATCATTCATGGATGAATTATTCAGAGCTTTCATATTTGTTCCCAGGGGAGCTTTTCAAATGCCTGAAATTTCCATGGTAACCCAGCCGCAGTTCGATCGCGACGCAGAACTCGACTCAATGCAGGCACATGTCGAACTTGCATTGGAGCAAGCGCGCAAGAAAGGGGCGACCTCGGCTGAAATATCTGCGCATACCAGCCAGGGATTGTCTGTTTCGGTGCGGGTGGGTGAGGTTGAAACCCTTGAGTACATGCAGGATCGCGGCATCAGCGTTTCGGTTCTGCTGGGCAAACGCAAAGGCCATGCGAGCAGCGCAGACCTTAGTCAGCAATCTATTGACCTGTGCGTCAGCAAGGCCCTTGAAATTGCCAGGTATGTCCAGGAAGACCCATGCAATGGCCTCGCCGAAGCGGAGCTCCTGGCAACCGAGTTTCCGGACCTGGATATTTGGCACCCCGCAGCTCTGGATGCCACGGCCGCAATCGAACGCGCCTTGTCGTGCGAGGCGGCAGGGCGCGAGAATCCGAAAATCACGAACTCAGAAGGCGCATCCTTTGATGCTGGCCTCGGCATCGGCGTCTACGGGAACTCCCACGGTTTCATCGGGCGCAGCGCCGGCACCCATTTCAGTCAAAGTTGCGTTCTGATTGCCGGGAAGGGCGACGCCATGCAGCGCGACTACAGCTTTGATAGCCGTCGCAGTCTTGCTGACCTGGAACCGGCAGAAGTGACCGGCCGTGAAGCGGCGATGCGAACGGTGCGTCGCCTCGGCGCCAGAAAAATAAAGACCGCAAAACTGGCGGTGCTGCTGGCACCCGAAGTAGCCAAGAGCCTGATCGGCAACTTCGTTGGCGCAATTTCGGGCTCAGCGTTGTACCGCAATGCATCCTTCCTCAAGGACGCCGCAGGCCAACAACTGTTTCCCGCGTGGCTGAACCTGACTGAGCACCCGCATCTGCTGCGTGGCGCAGGCAGTGCTGCGTTCGATGGTGAGGGGGTCGCAACCAGGGATCACTGCATAGTGGGGGAAGGCGTTCTCAGGGATTACCTGCTTTCAAGTTATTCTGCACGCCGCCTGGGTTTGAAGACCACCGGTAATTCGGGCGGAGTCAGGAACCTCACGCTAATGGCTGGCGGTGGGCCCGGCGGTGGGAACGGACCTGACCTGATGGCTGGGATGGAGTCCGGCTTGTACGTGACCGAAGTGATGGGACAGGGAGTCAACCTGGTGACCGGGGATTACTCACGCGGGGCATCCGGCTTTATGATCAAAAACGGCCAAATCGGCCAACCGGTGGAAGAAGTGACCATCGCTGGAAACTTGCGTGACATGTTCCTCAATATCGTTGCCGCCGGTTCACGGCCGGATACGCGCGGTAATATTCATGCCGGGGAAATTCTCCTGGCCGAGATGATGGTTGCAGGCGGGTGAGTGTTTTCAAACTTGTGCGGGTTGTAATCCTGCTCAGTATTCTTTTCGTAGTCCTGCTCAGTACATGGATGAACGAGCGCAGGCTTGCCAGTTGGGAAAGGCCGATCTGGGTAACGGTTTATCCTATGGTAGCGGACAACAGTCCCGCAACCCGGGCGCATGCAGTGTCCATTGATGAGTCCACGTTTGCAGGCGTCAATCGTTTTTTTGAACGTGATTTGCGCTTGTATGGTGTAACCTTGACACCCCCATTCAATTTTCAGATTGCTCCCGTCAGTGATGAATTACCCCCAGCCATTCCTGATCGCCATGACATGATTGCAATCGCTGTCTGGAGTTTGAAGATGCGCTGGTGGGTGTGGCGCATGCAGCGAAATGATGGACTGGCCGCGACCGATATACAGTTGTTCGTGCTTTACCACGCCCGCGGAGCCGACAGCGAAATGAAAATGTCCGTTGGAATGCGCAAGGGGATGTACGGCCTGGTAAAAGCATACACGGGGAGGGATTTGCAGGAGCAGAACAATGTCGTCATTGCGCACGAACTGCTGCACGTTTTTGGAGCAACGGACAAGTACACCGCTGGTACCGGGCAGCCTGAATTTCCTGCCGGGCTTGCTGACCCTCAACGCCAACCGTTGTATCCCCAGGTTGCAGCGGAAATAATGGGGGGAAGGATCGCTTTGAGTCCATACGAATCCATCATGCCCGAATCACTTGAGCAATGCCGGATCGGGCATAAGACAGCCGAAGAGATTGGCCTGTTTTCGCAACTACAAACAGATTAGGGAAATTCTGAATTATTCAGAGCTTCCTTAGTTGGACGTTGATTGAGACCGGAAAAAGCGCGACAGGCGGCGAGTCAGTCGAATTGCGCTATCCATGGGCAGCCAGCGCATCAATCGCGCGATCAAGCGGTTGACGCGGCCAGGAATGGCAACGACCCTGTGCTGCTGTGTTACCGCACCAATTCCGAAAGAAACAACCTCCGCTGCTTCCATCCACATCCATGCAGGCATTTTGCTTACCAGTTGACGCGTGCCCGACACGTCATGAAATTCGGAATAGGTGAATCCAGGGCACAAGGCCGAGACGCGAACCCCGGTGGCGCTATTTTCCATGGCGAGCGATTCTGAAAACCTGATCAGGAAGGACTTGCTGGCGCCGTAAAGGGTATGCGCGGCAGAACCTGGCACCAGCCCGGCCAGGGAAGCGACATTGATGATGTAACCGGATTTACGGGCTTGCATGGCGGGAAGTAATCGCCACGTCAGGTCGCAAACCGCGGTGATCATGACCTGGATGAATTCGGCATGACTGCGCCAGTCGGGCACCGTGAAATGCCCTGGTACGCCGTACCCGGCATTATTAACCAGGAATTCGACACTAATGTGCTCGCTTTGCAGCTCTTGAGTGAGTTCGGCTGCTGCATTGGCCACCGACAGGTCCAGCGGGAAGACACGGGTGTCCACTCCATGGTCGCGCTGCAATTCTGCGGCCAGAGTTTCAAGCCTGTCCTTGCGCCTGGCAACCAGAACCAACGAGTAACCATTGGCTGCCAGTTGGCGGCAAAACTCGGCGCCGATGCCTGCGGATGCGCCGGTGACCAGTGCCCACTTCTGCGTGTGGGCGGGTGAGGTGGTTTGGGTGGTCATGAAGAAGTCTTCCTTTGGTGGTGCCCGCACATTGCGATCTCCGGGCAGCATGGGTATCCTACCGCCCGCCAGCTGGAAATTCAGCAACCGGCATGAGCACAATGCAAAAACCCGGAGAATCTGATGAGAAAGCCGCTTGTTGCTGGGAACTGGAAGATGCACGGCAGCAAGTCGATGGTGACCAGCCTGCTGAAGTCCCTGCTGGCAGGAAGCAGCCCCCAGGATACGGTTGATCTGGCTGTTTTCCCTCCTTTTCCATACCTGTATCGTGCGCAAAAACTGCTCAGAGACAGCTCCATAGCCTGGGGCGCGCAAACCTTGAATCCCGTTGCGCAAGGTGCACACACGGGGGAGGTTTCGGCTTCCATGCTGCTCGATCTGGGTTGCCGCTATGTGCTGGTGGGCCATTCTGAACGACGCCGACTTTATGGAGAGAGCGATTCCGAGGTGGCCGCCCGATTTGAGACCGCCGTGCAGGCGGGGTTGGAGCCTTTGCTTTGCGTGGGCGAAACCCTGGAACAGCGTGAGCGAGGTGAAACCAATTCCGTGATCACTGCACAAATCGATGCTGTGCTTGCGCGTTGCGGGATAGATTCCCTGGCTTCTGCGACCATTGCCTATGAACCGGTATGGGCAATTGGCACCGGGAAAACCGCCACACCCGATCAGGCCCAGGAAGTTCATGCATTCATACGTGACAAACTGCGGGCACAGGATGATATGATAGGCGGTCAAATACGTATTTTGTACGGCGGCAGCGTGAATGGTTCCAACGCCGCCGATTTGTTTGCCCGGGAAGATATTGATGGCGGGCTGGTTGGCGGGGCGTCCCTGAAAGCTGAGGATTTCCTGGCCATACGGGACGCCGCTGGTTAGCAGGTATATCGGCCGGAGCTTTTCTGGTTTGGCACTGGATGGAAATTAGACATGGTTGCTTTAAACATTTTTCACGTTCTGGTCGCGATTGCGATGGTGGCCCTCATTCTCGTGCAAAGAGGGGCTGGTGCGACTGCGGGAGCGGCATTTGGTAGCGGTGCTTCCGGAACGGTTTTCGGGGCAAGGGGCGCAGGGACGTTTCTGACCAAGTCCACTTGGGTGCTGGGTGCCTTCTTTTGCGCCATCAGCCTGACCATTGCGGTCATAGTGTCTCGCGCTGATGTTTCACCTTCATCGGATCTTGGAGTGATTGCCGCCTCCGAACCGGTGCAACAGGAAGCCGCGGAAGTATTGGCTACCGAGGCCGCTTCTGAAGCACAGAGCGGCCAAGAGGTGGACGTTCCCACAATGATGATTAATGAGAACAATGCCGAGGGCGCCAATACCCCGCCTGAGCAGGCAGCTGAAGACCTCCCCGGGGTCAAAGAACCGGCTACGGAATCAACTGAAATCAACCAGGATCAGAAAGCCGCGGGTAAAGATTCAGACGATTCCTGATACGAAGGCGCTAATTGCCCACGTGGTGGAATTGGTAGACACGCTATCTTGAGGGGGTAGTGGCGAAAGCTGTGCCGGTTCGAGTCCGGCCGTGGGCACCATTTTGGGGAAGCTCTGAATAATTCATCCATGAATGATCAGAGCACGCCAAACAAAAAGTGTGATTTTTGTTTGGCTTCATTTTTAATGATTTGCAATCATTGAAAATGGTGGCACGTCCATGTGCCACGGAAACTCTGAATAAATCAGAGTTTCTTTAGATGAAGAAGAGTTAGGGCTCTCCTTCAAGGTGAAATACAGGAATGCTGGCAGACTATTTTCCCATCCTTGTTTTCCTGGCGATCTCGATCGTACTGGGTATCGTCCTGCTGGCCACGGGCGGATTGTTGGGTCCGCGCCGGCCCGACAGTGAAAAACTTTCTCCATACGAGTGTGGTTTCGAGGCCTTCGAGGATTCACGGACACGATTTGACGTCCGTTACTACCTGGTAGCGATCCTGTTCATCATTTTTGACCTGGAAATTGCCTTTTTCATCCCCTGGGCACTGGTGCTGGATAAACTCGGAACCTACGGCCTGCTTGCAATGATGGTTTTCGTAATTGAGCTGGTTATCGGCTTTTTCTTCGTTTGGAAAAAGGGGGCCCTGGAATGGGAGTAATAAATCCCGTCCCGATAAGCGCAGTCGATGACATTCTGCGACCCCATGCGGATCAAAATCCCCTGCTCGAGCGCGGCATGGTGACAACCTCGCTTGATGTTTTGATCAATTGGGCGCGCACGGGCTCGATGTGGCCAATGACATTTGGCCTGGCATGCTGTGCCATCGAAATGATGCAGGCGGGCGCAGCGCGCTATGACCTGGATCGTTTTGGAGTCGTGTTCCGGCCCAGCCCCCGCCAGTCGGATGTCATGATCGTGGCTGGAACGTTGTGCAACAAAATGGCACCTGCCTTGCGCAAGGTGTACGACCAGATGCCGGATCCAAAGTGGGTGATTTCCATGGGATCGTGTGCCAATGGTGGTGGCTACTACCATTATTCTTATGCGGTTACCCGCGGCTGTGATCGCATCGTACCCGTGGACGTCTATGTTCCCGGATGCCCTCCCACCGCTGAGGCCCTGGTTTACGGAATCCTGCAATTACAGGCAAAGATTCGCCGTACCAATACGATTTCCAGATAAGCCCATGAAAGCAATCCCCAAGGCGGCAACCGAGCAGTTTTCTGTAATTTTTGGAAACCGCGTAGCCGTTGCAGAAGTGCGATTCGGCATTGTTACCATCGAAGTTGCGCCTGAAAATTGGCTCGAAGTTTGCCGTGTTTTGCGCGGCAACTCAGAATTTGCCTTTGAGCAGTTAACCGATCTCTGCGGCGTGGATTACCTTGGTTTTGGCCAGACGGAATGGGAAACCAGTGAAGCCACCTCCGAAGGTTTCAGCCGCGCTGTTGAAGGCCTGGGACCCGGCAGATTTGCCTGGGGGCAGCGCCCCATGCCGGGGCATGTTGAACACCGCTACGCAGTTGTATTGCACTTGCTGTCCCAGGCGCACAATCGCCGCCTGCGCGTGCGCTGCTTTGCCGCGGACGATGACATGCCCATGGTGCCTTCCCTGGTTGACGTCTGGGGTTCAGCCGACTGGTATGAGCGCGAGGCGTTTGATCTGTTTGGCATCATTTTTGAAGGCCATCCGGACTTGCGCAGAATCCTGACGGATTACGGCTTCACCGGCCACCCGTTCCGCAAAGATTTTCCCCTGATTGGCAATGTTGCTGTGCGCTATGACACGGAGAAAAAACGGGTTATCTATGAACCTGTTGAAATCGAACCGCGTGTGCTTGTACCGCGCGTGTTGCGCAACGATGCCCGCTACACCGCCGATGATATTGACCGCGAAGCGCAAATGCGCGCCGACGAGCAAGCTGGCTGAACATGGCCGAAATTCGCAATTACACGATGAACTTCGGCCCGCAGCACCCGGCTGCGCACGGGGTATTGCGGCTGGTTCTTGAAATGGATGGCGAAACCGTTGTGCGGGCTGATCCGCACATTGGCTTGTTGCACCGGGCCACGGAGAAACTTGCTGAAAGCAAACCGTTCAGCCAGTCCATCGGCTACATGGACCGGCTCGACTACGTGTCCATGATGTGCAATGAACATGCCTATGTGCGCGCAATCGAACAACTGCTGGGAGTCGAGGCGCCGGTCCGGGCGCAGTACATCCGCACGATGTTTGACGAGCTGACGAGGTTTTCCAATCACCTGATGTGGATCGGTTCCTCTGCGCTGGACCTTGGTGCAATGACCGTATTCCTGTATGCCTTTCGCGAACGGGAAATGGTCATGGATATGTATGAAGCGGTTTCCGGGGCACGCCTGCACGCAAACTATTACCGGCCAGGCGGTGTTTACCGGGACCTTCCGGACAGCATGCCTGTATACCAGGAGTCCCGCTGGACCAAGGGCCGGGCACTAAAGCGCAAAAACGAATGGCGCGAAGGATCACTGCTTGATTTTATCGAAGCATTTACGCGCGATGTGCCAGCTCGTATTGATGAATATGAGACCTTGCTGACCGACAACCGAATCTGGAAACAGCGTACCGTCAATATTGGAATTGTCAGCCCGCAGAGAGCCATGCAGCTGGGCTTCAGCGGACCTATGCTGCGTGGTTCAGGAATTGAATGGGACTTGCGGAAAAAGCAGCCCTATGCATGCTATGACAAGGTCGAGTTCGACATTCCCGTTGGCGTCAACGGAGACTGTTATGACCGTTACCTGATCCGTGTGGAAGAGATGCGCCAGAGCGCGCGCATCATCTTGCAGTGTGTTACCTGGTTGCGGGCTAATCCGGGTCCGGTCATGCTGAAGAATTTCAAGGTCGTTCCACCTTCACGGGAGGAGATGAAGGACGACATGGAAGCCCTGATTCACCACTTCAAGCTTTTCACTGAAGGTTATTGTGTACCACCAGGTGAAACCTACGCGGCCGTGGAGGCACCTAAAGGTGAGTTCGGTTGTTACCTGGTTTCTGACGGGGCTAACAAGCCGTTCAGGGTGCATCTCAGGGCTCCGGGGTTTGCTCACCTGTCCGCGTTAAATGAAATGGCCAAGGGCCACATGCTGGCTGATACCGTCGCCATCATCGGCTCGCTGGACCTGGTATTTGGCGAGGTGGACCGATAATGCACTCTACTGGGAACTCCACCGGGAATGCCATAGGAAATAATCCGGTTCGGGAGGACTTGCTCAGCAACCAGACCAGGCAGGCCATTGAACATTGGTTAGGCAAGTTTCCACCGGAACAGAAGCGCTCGGCCCTGATCCAGTCATTAATGGCTGCGCAAACGCAAAACGGTGGCTGGCTTAGCAGGGAATTGATCGAAGCCGTGGCTGGGTACCTGGATCTGCCCCCGGTATGGGCACACGAGGTTGTGTCGTTTTATTCAATGTTCGATCTCAAGCCAACCGGGCGGCACAAGGTCAACATCTGCACCAATATATCCTGTTGGCTTAATGGAGCAGAGGACTTGGTCGCCCACGTCGAGAAGAAACTTGGAATTCGCACCGGGGAAACAACGAGTGATGGACGAATCACCCTGGTGCGCGAAGAAGAATGCCTGGCCGCCTGTTGCGGCGCTCCCATGATGGTTGTTGATGGTCATTATCACGAGCGCCTGGACGTGAAAAAGCTGGACTCCATCCTGGATGGCCTGGATTGATGGTGAGCAAGTAACATGGCAAGTCACAACGTAGTATTTACCACGCTGCACGCAGACCGGCCCTGGTCCATGGAAACCTACCTGTCCATCGATGGTTACAAGGCATGGAACAAGATCCTTGCTGAGAAAACGCCACCGGAGAAAATCATAGATGCCGTCAAGGAGTCAGCTTTGCGGGGGCGTGGCGGCGCAGGCTTTCCTACGGGGCTGAAGTGGAGTTTCATGCCACGTTCCGCACCGGTGCAAAAATACGTCCTGTGCAATTCTGATGAGTCAGAACCGGGCACTTGCCATGACCGTGACATCCTGCGTTTCAACCCGCACGCCGTGGTCGAAGGCATGGCTATCGCCGGCTATGCCATGGGTGCGACGGTTGCCTATAACTATCTGCGCGGCGAGTTTCACCACGAACCCTTTGAGCGTTTTGAACATGCGCTGGCCGAAGCCTACGCGGCCGGTTTGCTGGGGAAAAACATCCAGGGTTCAGGTGTGGATATGGACATCCACGCGGTATTGGGCGCCGGGGCGTACATTTGTGGTGAAGAGACTGCACTGATGGAGTCTCTTGAAGGCAAGAAAGGCCTGCCGCGATTCAAACCACCGTTTCCCGCAAATTTCGGCCTCTACGGCAAACCCACAACGATCAACAACACCGAGACTCTTGCATCCGTGCCACACATCATGCGCAACGGTGCCGAGTGGTTTTTGAAAATTGGCAAGCCGAACAACGGTGGTCCCAAGGTTTTCTCAGTTTCCGGGCATGTCAACAAGCCGGGTAATTTCGAAGTACCGTTGGGAACACCTTTTGCAGACCTGCTTGCCATGGCAGGCGGTGTCCGCACGGGCAGAACGCTCAAGGCTGTTATACCGGGCGGTTCCTCCATGCCCGTCTTGACCGCTGAAGTGATGATGAACCTCAGCATGGATTATGACGCGATCAGCAAGGCGGGTTCGGGGCTGGGATCGGGTGCAGTCATCGTCATGGACAATACGACCTGCATGGTCAAAGCGTGCACGCGCATTGCGCGCTTTTACCACATGGAATCCTGTGGCCAGTGCACGCCCTGCCGGGAAGGTACGGGGTGGATGCATCGCATGCTGCAAAGAATAGTGGATGGGAAAGGCCGTGCCGGTGACCTCGAATTGCTGCGTTCCGCCGCCGGCCAGATCGAGGGGCACACAATTTGCGCTTTTGGTGAAGCTGCGGCGTGGCCGGTGCAGGGGATGCTGCGGCATTTCTGGCCGGAGTTTGAATATTTTGTTGCCCATGGCCGTTCGATGGTCGAGGACAAGCAGGGGATCGCGGCATGAACGCTGAAATCAAGCCGGCTGAGGCTCCACGCGTTGACATGGTTAACATTGAAGTCGATGGTGTCGCCATGCAAGCCGCTAAGGGTTCGATGATAATCCAGGCAACGGACAAGGCCGGGATTCACATTCCAAGGTTTTGTTACCACAAGAAACTGAGTATTGCCGCCAATTGCCGCATGTGCCTGGTGGACGTTGAAAAAGCACCCAAGCCCATGCCTGCCTGTGCCACCCCCGTGATGGAGGGCATGAAGGTTTTTACCCAGTCGCGCCGGGCCGTTGATGCCCAGCACGGCGTGATGGAATTCCTCCTGATTAACCACCCTCTGGATTGTCCCATCTGTGATCAGGGCGGAGAGTGTGAACTGCAAGACCTGGCCATGGGCTACGGTCGATCTGTTTCCCGTTTTACCGAAACCAAGCGCGTGGTCAAGGACAAAAACGCCGGTCCGCTGGTGCAGACCGACATGACGCGCTGCATTCATTGCACTCGCTGTGTGCGCTTCCTGGAAGAAATTGCAGGCACGACGGAAATGGGCGGCAGTGGCCGCGGCGACCGCCTTGAAATTGGCACCTGCGTTGAGAACAGCATTAATTCGGAACTCTCGGGAAATATCATTGACCTGTGCCCGGTGGGGGCCCTGACCAACAAGCCCTTCCGGTTTGCCGCGCGTGCCTGGGAATTGGTTGCCAAGCCATCGGTGGGCGTGCACGACGCGGTAGGTTCATTGCTCTACCACCACGCACGCATGGGGCGCATTCTGCGTTCGGTGCCACGCGACTGTGAGTCCACCAACGAAACCTGGCTGTCCGACCGTGACCGGTACAGCCAGGCGGGGCTCTATGCGCAGGATCGTGTAACCCAACCGATGGTCAGGAAAGAAGATGAGTGGCACACGGTTTCGTGGGACGAGGCGATAAAGGTGGCCGTGCGTATTCTCAGTTCGGCCAGTGAAAGCCAGCGCGGCTCGATTTGCGCGCTGATGTCCCCGGGAGCTGCAACTGAAGAGTACTACCTGGCGCAGCGACTGGTGCGTGGCCTGGGTAGCTCGCACATTGACCATCGCTTGCGCGAACAGGACTTCTCAGATGATCAGTCACGCCCGGCTTCACCTGAGTTTGCAATGAAAATTGCCGACATGGAGAAAGCAGATGCGGTGCTGCTGTTGGGTTGTAACCCGCGCCACGAAGCACCCATCCTGGGCCACCGCTTGCGCAAGGCATGGCTCAAAGGTGCCGTGATTTCTTCCATCAATCCGCTGGACTGGGAATTCGTGTTTGGCACCAGCAACAAGGTCATTACGGCGCCGCAGTTCCTGGTCCAGGAACTGGCGTGCGTTGCCATGGCCATGGCAACGGCCAGCGGGAAGGAATTGCCAACCGTAATGCGCAACCTGCCTCGCTCGACAGCGCTCGCAGCGAGGCACGAGGCGATTGCAGCCAGCTTGATGTCAGCCCAAAACGGGCTGTTGCTGCTGGGGCAGTTTGCCATGAGTCACCATGACGCGGCGGCCTTGCGGCAACTCTCAGAATGGATCGCAGCAGCCAGCAATTGCGCCCTGAACCTGCTGCCCCACGGCGCCAATCCGGTGGGTGCATGGCTTGCAGGGGCCGTTCCTCACCGTACCCCGGCAGGCAGCCTGAAGCAGGCCGGATTGGACAAGAATGGAATGCTGAAGACGGCGGGCAGTACCTGGCTACTGTGGGATTTTGAACCCGAGTACGACGTTGATAACCCTGCTGCGGTGATGGCGGCCATGAACTCTGCTGCAGCCGTGATTGCCGTGACCGCTTTTGCTTCGGATGGCATGAAGGCCGTGGCAAACGTGATTTTTCCCCTCGCACCCATTGCTGAATCGGAAGGCAGCCTGTTCAATCTGAATGGAGATTCCATTGAGTTCGCACCAGCGGGTAAAGTGTCGGGCGAGGCGCGGCCGGGTTGGAAAATACTGCGTCGCCTTGGAGATGAACTTGGCCTCGAAGGGTTTGGCCAGGTAAGCCTCAACGACCTTCAAACTGAAATGTATGCAGTATTCAAGTCCGCTGCCGGAAGTAAGCAGGGAGAGCAAGGACCATCATGGCCAGGCTTGGCAGCGGCACGCAACGAGCCGGACGCAAGCTTCTACCGTGTTGGCGAGGTTCCGATGTATTCGGTGGATGCATTGTGCCGGCGCACAACTGCATTGCAGCAAACGGTGCAGGCGCAGAATCAATTTGTTGGACTGAACCCGGATGACGCAAAGCGACTGGGCCTGGTTGATGGTGGCCTGGCCAGGGTTGGACAGGGTAAGGCCTCGGTTGACCTTGAAGTCCACGTCAGTGCTGCCGTTCCCACGGGGGCGGCATGGCTGCGCAGCGCTACCTGCGCAACCAGGGAGCTGGGTTCAGCCACCGGGCCTGTGAGCGTCGAGGTGCCCAAGTGAGTGACGCCTTGCTTGAGTCCTTGCTTTATATGCTCATCCTTGTGCTGAAAATCCTGGCTATCCTGGTGCCGTTGATCCTTACGGTTGCCTACTACACGTACTTCGAACGTAAGGTGATTGGCTACATGCAGATACGGCTGGGCCCCAATACCATCGGGCCTTATGGTTTGTTTCAACCGTTTGCAGATGTGTTCAAACTCCTGCTGAAGGAGATTGTGCTACCGCAGAATGCCAACAAGTTCCTGTTCGTGCTTGCGCCGATCCTGGCCCTGGCCCCTGCGTTCGCAGCATGGGCGGTAATTCCTTTTAATGACTTCATGGTCATAGCCGATATTGATGCGGGCCTGATCTTCTTGCTGGCCATGTCCTCGCTGGGGGTCTATGGCCCGATCATTGCCGGCTGGGCTTCAAATTCAAAGTATGCCTTCCTCGGCGGCCTGCGTTGCGCTGCCCAAATGGTCTCCTATGAAATTGCCATGGGCTTTTCCCTGGTTGGCGTGCTGATCATGGCGGGAACACTGAATTTGCGCCATATCGTTCTGGCGCAACAAGGTGGGGTGTTTGATTGGTTCTGGTTGCCATTATTCCCCCTGTTCATCATTTACCTGATATCCGGCGTGGCGGAAACGAATCGGGCGCCGTTTGACGTGGCCGAGGGCGAATCTGAAATCGTGGCCGGCTTCCACGTGGAGTATTCAGGCGCTGGATTCGCCATCTTCTTCCTGGCTGAATACGCCAACATGATCCTGATTTCGGCTTTAACTACCATCATGTTTGCCGGTGGCTGGTTGTCGCCTTTCCAGGGAGTTCCCGGCCTGGAAAATACCTTTCTTGGCCAGGGGAGTATTTTCTGGTTCTTGTCCAAAACCGTTTTTTTCATGTTTCTCTTCCTCTGGTGGAGAGCGACATTCCCGCGTTACCGTTATGACCAGATCATGCGGCTGGGTTGGAAAGTTTTTGTCCCCATCACCATCGCCTGGGTATTGTTTGCGGCCGTGCTGGTTGTCACCGGCATGGTAGTGAAAGGGAGCTGATGATGATGGATCGGGTATCACGTTATTTCAAAAGCCTGATGCTGATGGAGCTTCTCAGCGGGCTGGGTGTGACGCTGAAATATTTCTTCAAACCCAAGTTCACCTTGCGTTACCCGGAGGAGAAAACACCAAAGTCTTCCAGGTTTCGCGGGCTACATGCATTGCGCCGCTACCCCAACGGAGAAGAGCGGTGCATAGCCTGCAAGTTATGCGAGGCAGTCTGTCCGGCCCTGGCTATTACTATTGAATCTACCCAACGCGAGGATGGCACGCGACGCACCACCCGGTATGAAATCGACTTGTTCAAGTGCATCTATTGCGGACTTTGCGAGGAGTCATGCCCGGTGGATTCCATCGTGGAGACGGATTTCCTTGAGTATCACTTTGAGAATCGCGGGGAGAACATAGTGACCAAGGAACAATTATTGGCAATTGGTGACCGTTATGAGCAGAGCGTGGCCAGCAATCGCCGAAAGGATGCGGCTTACCGCTGAGTGGAGCAGGGCAGATGCCAATAGTTCAACTTGTCTTTTACGCTTTTGCGCTGGTGCTCACAGCCGCGGGTGTCATGGTCATCACGGTGCGCAATCCTGTGTACGCTGCATTGTTCCTGGTATTGGCTTTTTTCAGTTCCACGGCAATATGGATTCTTCTGGAAGCTGAGTTCCTGGCCATTGTGCTGGTGCTTGTTTACGTTGGTGCGGTGATGGTGCTGTTCCTGTTCGTAGTCATGATGCTGGATATCAACCTGGCGCCGCTGAGCGAGGGGTTCATTCGCTATCTGCCTGCAGGAGTTGGGGTTGCTTCAATCATGGCAACTGAATTGATGGTCGTGCTGTGGACACGGGGGCGGTTTGACGCTTCGGCTTTTCCCATTCCTGCGCCGCACCCGCAGGGCTACAGCAATACCAGGGCGCTGGGCGAGTTGCTCTTTACCCAGTACGTGTTGCCGTTTGAGGTTGCCGGCATCATCCTGCTGGTTGCCATCATTGCCGCCATTGCATTGACTTTGAGAAAGCGCACTGGCGTAAAGGCACAGAATCCCGCCAGGCAGGTAATGGTGCAGCGCGATGAACGCATGCGCGTGGTAAGCATGAAATCTGAACCCCGGCAGGATGGTTGAGGATCCGCTATGTTGACACTAGCCCACTTTCTGACTCTCGGTGCCATCCTGTTCTGCCTCAGCGTGGCTGGCATATTCCTGAACCGCAAGAATGTAATCATCCTGTTGATGTGCATTGAATTGATGTTGCTGGCAGTGAACATGAATTTCGTCGCGTTTTCGCGGTTCCTCGGTAGTCTTGACGGGCAGGTTTTCGTGTTTTTCATCCTGACCGTTGCCGCTGCTGAAGCAGCCATAGGGCTTGCCATCCTGGTGGTCTTGTTCCGTAACAGGGGCACCATCAACGTAACTGATCTCGACGAACTGAAAGGCTGACATGGCGCTGGAAACCACATTGCTGCTGATACCCCTTCTGCCCCTTGCAGCTGCGGTGATCGCCGGCCTCATGCGCAAGCAGGTGGGCAGGGCTGGCGCCCACTGGGTGACCATACTGGGCGTGGCAGTTTCCTTCTGCCTTTCCGCATGGGTACTCTACCAACAGGTGTTCGAAGGTCTCGGGACGCAGAATATTTCTGTGTATACCTGGATGGTGTCTGGTGGAATCCACTTTGAAGTGGGTTTCCTGATCGACCATCTCACCACGTTGATGATGTGTGTAGTGACCTTTGTTTCCCTGATGGTGCATGTCTACACCATTGGCTACATGGCCCATGATCCGGGCTACCAGAGGTTTTTCAGCTACATCGCGCTGTTTACTTTTTCCATGCTCATGCTCGTTATGTCCAATAACTTCATGCAGCTGTTTTTCGGATGGGAAGCGGTGGGCCTGGTTTCTTACCTGCTGATCGGGTTCTGGTTCCATCGGGAGTCGGCAGTTTTTGCCGGCCTCAAGGCATTTCTTGTCAACCGGGTCGGGGATTTTGGTTTCCTGCTGGGCATAGCCGGCGTCCTGTTTGCCACGGGTTCACTGGACTATTCCGAAGTATTCAGCCAGGCCCCGGAAATCGCCACGCGAACCATCAGCATCATTCCGGGGATGGAGTGGAAATTGATCACGCTGATCTGTGTTTGCCTGTTCATTGGTGCAATGGGCAAATCTGCGCAGGCGCCATTACACGTGTGGCTACCGGATTCGATGGAAGGCCCAACGCCTATTTCAGCATTAATCCATGCAGCAACAATGGTCACGGCCGGCATCTTCATGGTGGCGCGGATGTCCCCCCTGTTCGAATTCAGCGATGCCGCACTGAGTTTTGTACTGCTGGTTGGAGCATTCACAGCGCTGGCGATGGGTCTTATTGGTATCGTACAAAATGACATCAAGCGCGTTATCGCATATTCCACGCTGTCCCAACTGGGCTACATGACCGTGGCGCTGGGTGTATCCGCTTATTCCGCAGCGATTTTCCACCTGATGACGCACGCTTTTTTCAAGGCCTTGCTGTTCCTGGGGGCGGGCTCCGTGATCATAGCCTTGCACCACCAGCAGGACATGCGTTTCATGGGTGGCCTGCGGCGCAAAATGCCCATCACCTGGGTTACCGCCTGGGTAGGTACACTGGCCCTGGTCGGTTTTCCATTCCTGTCAGGTTTCTACTCCAAGGATGCTGTCATAGAAGCGGTCGCTGAATCACACAGGTATGGCAGTGACGTGGCTTACTGGGCAGTGCTCCTGGGTGTGCTGGTGACTTCTTTCTACAGCTTTCGATTGCTGTACCTGACATTCCACGGTGCACCGCGCTACCGCGTGGATCATTTAGCCGGCGAGCATCCGCCTAATGGAGTTTTGCACCACGAAGCGCATGAGTCGCCATGGGTAGTAACCGTACCGCTTATCCTGCTAGCCATTCCGTCTGTCATCATTGGTTATTTAACCATCCAGCCCATATTGTTTGGCGGCTGGTTGAACGATTCCATTTCAGTGCTTGCGCAAAATGATGTCGTCGCGGACCTTGGCCACAATTTTCATGGCGCGTCAGCGATGGCGGTTCATGCACTTGGCACGGAGCCGTTCTGGTTGATGATGGCGGGATTTGCTTTGGCGACATTCATTTACCTGTTCAGGCCCTCGGTGGCTGAAACGCTGGAACGTGGCCTGCCCGGCTTGTACCGGTTTGTGCTGAACAAGTACTACATTGATGAGTTATACCAGGCCGTCTTTGTCAGGCCGACCGTCCAGATAGGCAAGGTCCTGTGGGAAAAGGCGGATGCTGGCCTGATCGATGGTGTGCTGGTCAATGGCTCCGCCAGGTTGGTGGGTGCAGTGGCAGGCCGGATACGCTTATGGCAAACCGGTTACCTGTTTCAGTATGCCTTTGCCATGATCATTGGCCTGATCGGCATCCTGGCTATCTGGGTTGTGTATTGATGAAGAGGTGGAATTGACATGCAATCCACCTGGCCTACGCTGAGCCTGCTGATCTGGATACCCATAGCGGGTGGTGTACTGGCTGCTGCCCTGGGTGAACGCAGAGCGTCCCAGGCGCGCTTGCTTGCCCTGGCAGTTTCACTGCTGACTTTTGTGCTGAGCATTTCCCTGTTCACGGGCTTTGATCGCGGCACGGCGGACATGCAATTCCTCGAAAACAAGGCCTGGATCGAGTACTTCCGGATCAACTATTTCCTTGGAGTGGATGGTTTTTCAGTTCCGCTCATCTTGCTGACGACGTTTTTCGGTGTGCTGGTGGTGATCGCAGGATGGGACGTCATCCGCACCCGCGTACACCAGTACATGGCGTCTTTCCTGGTCATGGAAGGACTCATGGTTGGCGTGTTTTCAGCACTGGATGGTTTCCTGTTCTACGTCTTCTTCGAGGCCATGCTGATCCCGATGTTCCTGGTGATTGGCATGTGGGGCGGGCCTCGCCGTGTTTACGCCACGGTCAAGTTTTTCCTTTATACATTCCTCGGTTCAGTTTTCATGCTGGTTGGCCTGATCTATCTGTATACGCAGTCGGGCACCTGGTCGATTCCGCAATGGCAGGGCCTGCCGCTGGGAATCACGGCCCAGACCTGGTTATTCCTGGGCTTCCTTGCAGCATTTTCAGTCAAGGTTCCAATGTGGCCGGTGCACACATGGTTGCCGGATGCACATGTGGAAGCACCAACCGGGGGTTCAGTGATACTGGCTGCCATCATGCTGAAAATCGGTGGCTATGGATTCATCCGTTTCAGCTTGCCCATAACGCCGGATGCCAGTAACTCGCTGGATTGGCTGATTATCATGCTTTCCCTGATTGCCGTCGTGTATATCGGCTTTGTTGCCCTGGTCCAGCAGGACATGAAAAAGCTGATTGCCTATTCATCCATCTCGCACATGGGGTTCGTGACCCTGGGGTTGTTCATCGCGTTTGCGATCTTCCGCCACGGCACAGGCGGCAATGCTGCCGCGCTGGGTGTTGAAGGAGCCATGGTACAAATGATTTCTCACGGCTTTGTTTCTGGTGCACTGTTCCTCTGCGTCGGGGTGCTGTACGACCGCTTGCACAGTCGCATGATCCTGGATTACGGCGGCGTGGCAGAGTCGATGCCCTGGTTTGCAACCTTTGCTGTGCTCTTTTTCATGGCAAATTCCGGCCTGCCCGGTACCAGCGGGTTTGTTGGTGAATTCATGGTCATCCTGGCCGCCTTCAGCGCCAATTTCTGGTATGCCTTCCTTGCAGGCCTGACCCTCATCCTGGGGGCTGCCTATAGCCTGTGGTTGGTCAAGCGGGTCATATTCGGCTCAGTGAAAAGCCGGGAAGTGGCGGCATTGAAAGACATAGGCGCTCGCGAGGCACTGATTCTGGGCAGCCTGGCGGTCGCAGTGATCATGGTGGGATTGTGGCCCCAGCCGCTGGTAGACCTGATGCACGCCTCGGTAAATAACCTCCTGGCGCACATACAGCAATCCAAGATTCCTGCCGCAGTAATAGCTACCGCAGGCATGTGAGGATGAGTTTGCAATGAACGTGTCGAACATCTTGCTGGCCGCACCTGAAATATGGGTTTTTACCATGGCCTGCGTCATCCTGCTGGTTGACCTGTTCTTGCGCGAAGAGCGACGCGGGATCATTCAACTGCTGGCCATGGCCACGGTAATTTTTGCGGGCTTCATTACCATGCGCGCAGAGTACGTTCACGATGGAACCTTCATCGCGACGGCGTTCAATGGCAGTTTCCTGCGTGATCCCATGGGTGACGTGCTGAAATTGTCTACTTACTTCATCGTGGCACTCGTGTTTGTTTACGCGAAGTCCTATTTGCGCCAGTTCAACATGTTTCGCGCGGATTTTTACACGCTTTCCCTGTTTGCGTTGCTCGGCATCATGTTGCTTATTTCAGCGAACAGCCTGGTCATGATTTACCTGGGGCTGGAGTTAACCTCGCTTTCCACCTATGCCCTGGTGGCATACGACCGGGATTCGAGCCGGGGCTCCGAGGCGGCCATGAAGTATTTTGTCCTCGGATCGATGGCGTCGGGGATGTTGCTCTATGGCATGTCCATGATTTACGGAGCAACCGGCAGCCTTAACCTTGACACTATTGGCGCTGCAGTGAGCAGCGGCAAGCGTGATGACCTGATCCTGGTGTTCGGGCTGGTCTTCCTGGTCGTAGGCCTGGCGTTCAAGCTCGGCGTGGTGCCGTTTCACATGTGGATTCCGGATGTGTACGAGGGCGCACCTGCAGGAGTCACCCTGTTCATTGCAGCGGTGCCAAAAATGGCAGCCTTCGCGATGGCGTTTCGACTGTTGCAAACCGGATTGGGTGAATTACATGCGGACTGGCAGCAAATGCTGGCGGTGCTCTCGGTGTTGTCCATTGTGCTGGGAAATGTTGCCGCCATCGCCCAGACCAATATCAAGCGGATGCTGGCGTACTCGACCATTTCGCACATGGGCTTCATTCTGCTGGGTTTCGCGCCCGGCACTGGTGCAGGTTATGGTGCTTCCATGTATTACGTCATTGTCTACTCACTGATGACAGCCGCGGCATTTGCCACCATCATCCTGCTTTCCTCGCGGGGTGTAGAGGCAGAACACCTGGATGATTTCAAAGGACTCAATCAACGCAACAGCTGGTATGCAGCAGTCATGGCCATGGTGATGTTCTCCATGGCAGGCGTTCCGGTTTTTGTTGGTTTTTTTGCCAAGTGGCTGGTTATCCAGGCAACCCTGCAGGCCGGTATGCTATGGCTGGCTGTTGTTGCGGTGGTTTTCTCTGTCGTGGGGGCTTTCTACTACCTGCGAGTTGTCAAGCTCATGTATTTTGATGACCCGGAAACAGAAGTGCCGATCAATGCAACCCTGGATTTCAGCCTGGCCTTGTCGCTAAATGGAGTCCTGGTGATTGGCCTGGGCATTTTCTCCGGCTCGCTGATTGCTGTATGCATGCGGTCGTTTGCGGCATGAAAAAGGGTTCGCCTGGCTTGATTGCAGTGGTGGCTTGATTCCACGCATATCGACCTCAAATAGTGACAAGGGGCATGTATGAGCCCTTGTATTAGCAAGGCGGAGTCTATATGATTTGCGGCCTACTGATGCGGGGTGGAGCAGTCTGGCAGCTCGTCGGGCTCATAACCCGAAGGTCGCAGGTTCGAATCCTGCCCCCGCTACCAGTTTTATGAAAGAAGGCCCCGCGGGGCCTTTTTGATCTGCCGGCAAGCTCTTGCTTCCGGCATGAATGTGCACTTGCGACACAATGGAAAATGCAATGATTTTATGATTTCGCATTGAACCGTGGTAAGCCGTGAACGTAACGGAAACCATGGGCTTGTTCCGGAAGGATTCCGGTATGGGTAGATTGTCGCGAAGGGCTGGTGTGCCCTTTTTTTGTGCCCGGAAAATGTGATTTTCGGTCGACCGGAGTTGAGTTTGAACGTAACAAAACTGACAGAACTATTGCAGCCGCTGGTGACGGACCTGGGCTACGAGTTTGTCGGACTGGAATACAGTGGTAACCCGAAGAACCCGGCGTTAGTGCTGTACATTGATAAACCGGCAGGCATTGCGGTTGAAGATTGCGAGCAAACCAGTCGCGAGGTGGCAGCACTTCTCGACGTGGAAGACCCCATTCCAGGACATTATGTGCTGGAAGTGTCATCGCCCGGATTGGACCGGCCCTTGTTCACCGTCGGGCAATTCGAGCAATTCACCGGGGAGCTGGTGCAGGTGACCTTGTTTGCACCACAGGATGGCAGAAGAAAATTCAAGGGCCGCATCCTCGGCGTGCAGGACGAGCAGGTTTTGATAGAACAGGATGGCGTGGAAGTCACACTGAAACACGGCAATATTGCCAAGGCGCGACTGGTGCCCGACTACGACAGCATTTTTGCTGCAAAAGGTTGAACCCGGTTTGCGAGAACTGAATTGATGAACGGACAGAGAGACGAATCACGATGAGTAAAGAGATTCTGCTGGTTGTGGATGCAGTTTCCAACGAAAAAGGCGTCAGCAAGGACGTCATTTTCGAAGCCCTGGAAGCGGCGCTGGCATCTGCGGCACGTAAGCTCACCAACGATGAGCGGGATGTGCGCGTGACGATTGATCGTGCTACCGGCGATTACGCAACATTTCGTCGCTGGCAGGTTCTGGCGGATGATGCAGAGATCGAATTCGCGGAAAGCCAGTTGTTGCTTGGCGAAGCGAAGAAGATAAATCCGGAAGTCGAGGTTGACGGGTTTATCGAAGAGCCGATGGAAAATGCAGAATTCGGCCGCATCGCGGCACAGACCGCAAAACAGGTAATCGTTCAGCGCGTTCGTGAAGCGGAGCGCGCGCAGGTGGTTGAGGCATACAGCAACCGCACTGGCGAACTGGTGAATGGCATTGTCAAGCGTGTGGAGCGTGGCAACGTTTACATCGACCTGGGAGGCAACGCAGAGGCCTTCATTTCCCAACGCCACATGATCCAGGGGGAAACCGTGCGTCCCGGTGAGCGCTTGCGCGCCTATCTTTTTGAAGTGCGGGAAGAGGTGCGGGGTCCGCAGTTGTTTGCCAGCCGCACAATCGTTGAATTCCTGGTTGCACTGTTCGAGCTGGAGGTCCCGGAAATAGGCCAGGAGCTTATTTCCATCATGGGTGGAGCGAGGGATCCTGGACGGCGTGCAAAAATTGCTGTGCGGTCGAATGATCGCCGAACAGATCCCATTGGTGCCTGCGTGGGCATGCGTGGTTCAAGAGTCCAGGCGGTTTCCAATGAGCTGGCTGGCGAGCGGATCGACATCATTCTTTGGGATGAGAATCCGGCGCAATTTGTCATCAACG
>Ga0315278_10000827_pt1 | contig 26807 bp, 26 predicted proteins | sample YL17G06_0_MG_FD_203880 | JGI IMG/M metagenome (GOLD analysis project Ga0315278, IMG submission 203880) | Sediment microbial communities from Yellowstone Lake, YNP, Wyoming, USA - YL17G06_0 | ecosystem: Environmental > Aquatic > Freshwater > Lake > Sediment | place: USA: Wyoming | collected... | reverse complement strand
AATGTTGGAGGGGCTCGAACTACCAGGATTAGTGGCTTTACAAGATAAATAAAGAGAAGATATGCATCTTCCCAACCTGTCAATGGTTCGGGGAGATGCAGCTTTTTATTTTTGGATATTCCATTCTATACTCCAAAAACTGGTTGAACAATGATATCTGGGAATTTGAGTAGACAGAAAATCAAGTTAAGAAGATTTTTTTTCTGTTAAGTAGAATGATTATTACATAGGTTGGATATTCCCATGCTAATGAATTTGAGGTGATTATGCGTATTCCATTCGTTGCAGGTAACTGGAAAATGTTCAAGACCACAGAAGAAGCTCGAGTGTTAATGTCAGATTTGTTGCCCGGTTTAGCAGCTATACACGGGGTGGATATTGCTATCTGTCCTCCTTTCACTTCGATTCTCCCCGTTGCTGCATTGTTGGAGGGGACAGGTATATTCGTTGGCGCTCAAAATATGCATTGGGAAGAATCAGGAGCGTATACAGGTGAGGTTTCTCCAACCATGCTGGCAGAATTTTGTAAATATGTGATCATAGGTCATTCTGAGAGGCGGGCATATTTCGGAGAAACTGACCAAAGTGTTAATCGAAAAGTCAAAGCAGCTTTGAGCCATGATCTCGTACCCATATTATGTGTGGGAGAGACACTTACCGAGAATGAAGCAGGAATCACACAGGAGATCGTGTCCCGGCAGTTACGGGAAGGATTGGATGGGATTGATCCAGTTTCGATTTCTTCTATTGTGATTGCTTATGAGCCTGTCTGGGCGATCGGTACTGGACGAGCTGCATCAGGTGATGATGCCAATCATGTTATTAAAGATATTATTAGGCGATTGTTGGGTCAACTATATAGCGAGAGTTTGGCTCAAGACGTACGCATTTTATATGGTGGCTCGGTAAAAGCCAGTAATTCAGGAGAATTTTTCCAGCATGTGGATGTTGATGGTGCATTGGTCGGAGGAGCAAGCCTTAAGTCATCTGAATTTATACCCATTGTTAAGGCTGCTGCTGGTTAATGGATAAAGCTGGTTTAGAGAGTTTCCTTTATCTGTTATTGTTATTCGTTCCTCTTCTTTTCCTGCCAAGATTCCTGCAACGAGAGATCCAATCTATATTTTTATTAATTACCCACCAACCAGAGATATCACTGGCATTATTCTCATTGTTGTTTTTTCCAGGTGTCTTATTACATGAATCGAGCCATTTTCTAATGGCTCATTTATTAGGTGTTAGAACCGGTAGGTTTTCCCTGATTCCTAAAAAGCTTGGTGATGGTCGGCTTCAACTTGGTTATGTTGAAACGGCATCCACAGATTTCTTCAGAGATGCATTGATTGGAGCAGCTCCTTTGTTTGCAGGAGGATTATTTGTTGGTTTTATTGCTGTATCCCAATTGGAATTTAATACATTATGGGAAAGTCTGGTTCAAGGTCAGGCTGTCTCCTTTCGTTTGTTATTAACATCCATTATAGGCCAACCAGATTTTTGGTTGTGGTTTTATCTCGTATTTACGGTCAGTAGCACAATGATGCCCTCTTCATCTGATCGGAAAGCTTGGCTTCCACTTATATTGGTCATTGCAGCCTTTTCGGGATTAATACTGCTATTTGGAGCAGGTCCATGGATTTATTCCCAATTTGGATCAGTGATTAAGTCTGCCCTGGACGCGATTACAGTCGTTTTTGGAATTACAGTATTTATCCATTTATTATTGTTGCCACCTGCATGGTTGATGAGAAAGCTTCTGTCGCATATATCGGGCTATCAGGTGGTATGATATGGAAACACTATTTTAGAGTTTACATTATCGATAGATTTTTCGCCTTGTCCTGATTTAGAGAAGAAGTAACAATGAGGCATTACAGGATTCAAAAACTATTAATGGGAGAACTGTAGAAATATGGCATCGCATTGGTATGCACTGCGAAGCAAACCTCGAAAGGAAGATGCAGTTTGGAAACAAGTGAATGAACGTGGGTTCGAAGTGTTCTACCCACGTTTACGGGTCAATCCGGTCAATCCACGATCACGAAAGTTCAGACCATATTTCCCCGGTTATCTCTTTATTCGAGCAGATATTGATGCTGTAGGACTATCCACCTTCCAATGGCTGCCTCATTCTTCAGGACTGGTTAGTTTTGGTGGAGAACCTTCACCTGTGCCTGATAATTTGATCTATGCGATCCGGCAACGTGTTGATGAAATTACTACAGCTGGTGGCGAAGTTTTCGATGCATTGCATAAAGGGGATGTAGTGCGGATCAATTATGGACCATTTGAAGGGTATGAAGCAATTTTTGATGTTCGTCTTCCAGGGACTGAGAGAGTACGGGTTTTGTTACAGTTTTTGAGCTCTCGCTTCGTTCCGATTGAGTTGGAAGCCAGCCACTTACAAACCACAAAACGTCCTGATATAAAAAATTAATTATGTTTGCGCTTGGTATGGATTGAGTAGTTAATCAGCAATATTAGTTCTATGACATGTGTACGAATCGCATAAGCAAATTAGTATCTCATATACCAAATATTTCACTGATTGGTTTCATTGTTATCTTTCGACTAAGGTTATGATATTACTTAATGCCTTATAATTGTGGACTATGCCAACGATACTCATTGTATGTACTGCCAATATCTGCCGCTCGCCCATGGCAGAAGCGATATTAAAGCGTTTGGTCTCAAATCGACAAGATGCTGATCAATGGCATATTGAATCCGCAGGGACATGGGCGATGGATGGATACCCAGCCGCGGAATTATCACAATATATGATGCAATCGATAGGAATGGACATTACCTCCCATAAATCCCAACCTATCCGGTTGGCGTTGATCAAACGGTTTGATTTAATCCTCACCATGGAAAATAATCATAAAGAAGGATTGATATATGAATTTTGGGAATTTGCCGATCGAATTTTCATGCTCAGTGAAATGGTTGGTTTAATGATGGACATTCCGGATCCGATTGGCGGTCAACTGGCTGATTATGAAGAGACCGCCCATCTGCTAGAACGACTACTATCAGATGGCCTTGAGCGGATTTATCAGCTGGCATCAATGAACCAAAAACTCACCTGATGAAATTAGCTACACACCGAATTAGTTGGTCTAGTATCGACCTGAGCATTTATCCCCAAAATATATGATGATATCACCCGATGTAAATGGCAATTACAATAAGAATAAACAGTCGTTGAAGTCAGTGGGTTGAGGAATATGCAAAAAATAATAATAACCCAAGGAATATATCAACTTATTCGAATGTTAAACTCCAAGAAACTATTTTCGGTAGTTGGGGTTTTTTTCATTAGAACTCCCACCGGTGAAGAGAGATTTATTTGTCGAACGATAATGAGAATGTAACCCTTAACCGGGCAATTCAGGGAGACCATGAAGCATTCGGCAAGTTGTATGAGGACTACGTCGAACGGATTTTTAACTATGTGTATTACCGAACAGGGAATCAACACGACGCAGAAGATCTAACTGCCAGGGTTTTCTTCCGGGCAATGCGCAGGATTCCACAATATCAGGAACGAGGCCTGCCTGTTTCTGCCTGGTTATATCGGATTGCACACAACCTGGTTGCGAACTGGCACCGTGACCGTGGACGGCGTCCTGAAATATCTCTGGATGATGGGTTTACGACCATCCCTCAATCAGAACATCCAGAAATAACCTTGTTACAGTTAGAGGAGCAGGATCATCTGTTGCGGATAATTCGAGATCTACCCCCCGAAAGGCAACAGCTAATCATCCTAAAGTTTGTCGAGCATATGTCAAATTCTGAAATTGGACAAATCATGGGCAGGACCGAGGGAGCGGTAAAAAGCCTTTATCACCGAACTTTGCTCTCCTTAAGGGTTGAAATGGATACATTATCTGAAGATGATAATTTTGATAGAAAAGGAATTATGTAATGCTGAGGATAATTATGGATGTCCCGGGAGATATCCCCAAAAACTGGAAAGCTGAATACGATGTTCACGTCATTCCGATTAATATTCATTTTGAAAACGAAATATTCCAACAAGGTGTTGATCTGAGTGATGATGATTTTTATCACATCGTGGAAACATCTGGGGTTATTCCTAAAACATCACAGTCCACACCTCAAATATTCGTGGATTTTTATAAGCGGCTTGCTCAAACCAGCGATACGATCTTATCCTTGCATGTGACCAGCAAATTGTCCGGAACATATAACTCAGGAGTATTAGCAGCTGTGGTAAAGATTAAACCAATAATTATCTTAAAAGATGGTGCTGTGGATATGGGAGAGAAGGTGCGCACGCTCCAGCGGGCGATTAACCGGGTCCTAGAGATTATTCATGAGCAAGTCGGTGATCGCCTAATTAATGTAGCTATCGTTCACTTACAGTCGATTGATGCAGCCAAGGATCTATTGCGAAAAGTCCGAGAGACCTTTCAAGTCAATGAAGAGATACTGTCAGATTTATCGATAGGGGTTGCGGCGAATTTATGACCCCGAACGATAGGAATTGTCGCTTATGCAGTGTCATAATTTATAGAAAGTAGGGATGATATTCAATTCTATGCGACTAAAAAGAAAACATTATAGAAGAGATTTGTTCGATATTGAATCAATATTGCAATCCAGTTTAAAACCAGTATCCCCGCGCCCCGAATTTTTACAGAGTTTACAAAAGGGTCTAATGGAGTACACTTTCCCGCAAAGCGAGTCATCTGAGTCTGATATAAAAAAGGTGATTCTATTCGCTTTTGTAGGCTTTACTGGGTTAGTATTTGTTTTTTCTCTTTGGGCACGATTATTAGTAATTATTATCAGTTTGTTGGGGATGGTTCAATCGTCTAAACAGAACAAGCTAGCAAATTAGTAGTATTTTCTAACCGATAAATTCCTACTTTGCAAATAACCTGAGCCAGATCAAGCATGAGATAGCTCAGGTTTTTAATTACTATCGATCATTCTTCGCTGCGAAAACCAGGAGTCAGATATTGAATAGGCTTATACGGTTTCAGTTGTTCTACTACATTGTCCTTCATGATGTTACCGGAAATATGCAACAAAGTGTCACTAAAATCAACATCGATCCCCATGCTTGCCAGGCAGGGAAAATGATGGTGAGCCAAACCAGCCTCGTATTCGGCTTCGTCGACAGACATTCCTACTAATTTTTGAGCGACATAACGTGCACACCCACAGACTGCATCCCTTTTTACCTCGATTGATATTATTGTTCGTCTGAGAGGGTCTACCTCAATAGAAAATTCTGGTTTACCGAAATTTCTGGCAAATTCGGCAATGTAAGGGCTGTTATGCTCGAGCTGTTGACGACGGGTTACCCAGTAATTTGTTTCTGTCAAAGAACATAGTGGTTTGGGTGTGGCACACGAAACATTCATTTTTTCCAACCAGCCGCGTAATTGCCGGGCTAAACCTCTTGGGAGACTATTCTCATTATCCACGGCTGCGATTACCGCTTTTGCGCCAGTCATTTTTGCAATATCGGGGATGAGCTCAGCCACACTTTTATGTTCAGCAAATGAAAGGATAAGATCCGCGGATGCTAGCTCGTGGGGAAGAAACTCCTCCGGATAATCAATAACCAATGGGAAGAAAACAGGCGCTCTCCATTGGTTGATTTCCCAATTGGATGGGGCATATTTGATAATGTTTGCCACGTGTCTGGAACCGTAATCGCTATTGATGATGGCGAGGATTCGCATAGTCAATCTGTTTTCTCCAACAATATATTCGTTCCTAACCACTTTGCGTCACTGATCAAGTCTACACCATTTGGTAGATTATAGTCAGGGTTTACTTTCAATAGAAAATGGTTTGCAATATCCTGAAGATGCTCATCCACATCGGGTATGGATGTGAAAATAGACAGTCGGTCGATGGCACTAGTCGTTAAATTTGTATATCCTCGACGAATGAGATATTCACCTAAGATAATACCAGCTGCACGGCGAGCACAAACCCGTGCCATACCTTCATTTCCAGCCTTACGGGCTGAGATGGCTTGCTCGATTTCATTATCAGACTCCCATTTCCACTTTGCCTCTGGCTTCATAAAGAAAATTTTACCATTCCTTGACCACTTTAGATTCGCTGGATACAATGGATTAGATGAATATTGCATTAGTCTTGAGGGGAGGTGGCGGAGGAGGCTACAAATGAATATTTTCCTTTTGGTGTGTGAATAGCAATGAGTCGCGACCTGCGTCAATTTGCCAGACAGACAAACATCCGATTAATCATCGGTTTTCTCCTGGTCTTATTTATCATTGGTGACGGATTGATCTACCTGTTTATTGGACAGCAAGCAGCGCTCATGGGTGTTATTTGCTTGCTGGCGGGTTTATCGCCTGTAATTCTGATTATTATTGCACTGTGGTTCATTGATTGGATCGTTCGACGAAACGATCCGGGATAATCAGGTGTGCATGTCAATAGATAATGAAACGATATCTATCAATAATTGGTTAATACGAATTCAGCGACCAGCTGGTTCTGGCCCATTTCCTGTCTTATTAATGCTGCATGGTTGGACCGGTGATGAGAATTCCATGTGGATATTCTCTCAGAACTTGCTCAAGAGTGCCTTATTGATTGCTCCAAGAGGGATATATAAAACGAAAGTCACCGGCTATGGCTGGCATCCTGAAATTACCAAACCATGGCCATGGATTAGTGATTTTATGCCCGCAGGGGAAGCATTAATCAATACGATCTCCGGTAATAATTTCCCCGATGGGGATTTCTCAGAGTTACATATTATTGGCTTCAGCCAGGGAGCAGCATTAGCATACACAATTGCTTGTATATATCCAAACTTTGTTGCAAGCTTGGCTGTTTTATCTGGATTCCTCCCCGATGGTGCTGCTGCCATGCTAAGCCCCGACAGACTAAATGGTTTACCGGTGTTTATCGCCCACGGAACTGATGATGATCTGGTTCCGATCGAGCGTGCCAGGATAAGTGTTGGTTTATTACAAGACGCTGGTGCTGATGTCATCTATTGTGAGGATAACGTCGGTCATAAATTAAGTACAAAATGCTTCCGAGCGCTGGAAGCATTTTATAATAAAGAAAAATGCTAGGTAACCTACTATTATCTATAAAATCCCGCTCATCATTCTAGCCACTGATTGGTAGACCGGGGAATCATTACCCAGATCGACCAAAGGTTTCCCAGTGAATTCATATTTACTTAACTCAGCGTCTGCTGATATTGTTCCCAGAAGAGGAATTCCCAACTTTTCAATTTCAGTCTGAAGTGCAGTTGGGAGTTCATTGGGTAGGCGATTGATGATCAGATAGGCGTTTTCGATACGAATATCCATCTCATTGCGGAAGGACGAAATCCGCTCTGCTGCCACAATCCCGCGCTGTGTGGGGTCACTGACAATCAAAAGGTGCTGGACATCACGCGTTGTGCGCCGGCTTAGATGCTCCATACCGGCTTCGTTATCAATCACTATATATCTATAATTCTTGCTGATCGAATCAATTACTTCCCGCAGATTGTGGTTGACAGCGCAATAACAACCAGTGCCTTCAGAACGTCCCATGGCAATCAGGTCAAAAGCTTCTCCCTCTGAAAGCGAGGATCTGATTTTATGGTCAAGGTAATCATGCTTGGAAATACCGCCGGGTAATGTACCCATGGCAGCTCCTCCAGTAACCAGAGAACTTTTAACTTGCGCCAGCATATCCTCACGAATATCACCTACCGTCCAATCTAAATCCAAGCCGAGGACCATATTTAGATTGCTGCTTGGGTCTGCATCGATAGCCAATACAGGACCAGGTTTGTTTTGTACCAGGTATTTAATCACCATGGCTGAAATGGTAGTCTTACCGACTCCACCTTTACCGGCAAGGGCTATAGTTACAGTCATTCGGCTATACCTTTCACCAGCTGAGAATCCAGTATTTCCGCCATAATTTCTGCCGCCTGGCGCAACACAGGTACATGGTCGTACACTGGTATGCCCAGACGATCAGCTTCTTGAACACGAATATCTGCTGGCATAATACCCAAAACGGGTAGACCGGGGGTCTCATTTTCCAAAAAAGCCTTTTCATCATCGTTCATAACTTTATTACCCACCAACCAACAACGGGTGAGTCCAATATCATTCGCCAGTTGTTTGATCTGGCTAGCAGTCCCCAGGCTTCGGCGAGTGGGTTCAACTACAATGAGCATCGCATCCACAAAATCAACTGTCGCTCTCCCGAGATGTTCAACTCCAGCGTACATATCCAGGATCAACACCTCATCCTTACGGAAGAGTAGATGAGTGAAAAGTGTTTTTAACATGGCAGCCTCAGGACAAATGCAACCTGACCCTCCCATATCAACCGAGCCCATTTCTAGTAACCTGACACCTTTATAGACCACGCTGAACCGCTCGGGGAGGTCATCTACGCGAGGATTAAGGGTGAAGAAACCACCAATCGTTCCTGGCTTGGCACCTGTGCGTTCCTCGATCAGTTCATCCATTTCAACAATGGGGTGAAGCTGAGCACGCAATTCCTGGGGGAAACCCAACGCTCCAGCCAAACAAGGAGATGGATCTCCGTCAGCTGCGAGTACCTGACGACCTGCGTCAGCATAAACTTGGGCTAATAAAGCTGCCAGGGTAGTCTTTCCAACACCACCTTTACCACTAATAGCAAGTTTCATAAAATCACCTGAATACCTAAAATTGCAGCGAATTATAACCCATCTAAGGCTGCTCTTTCCCTTGAACCACACCTCGCCGGATTGCCTCTCTCCTTAATACTAGCAGGACTTTTTCAAGATCCAATTCACGTCCGCAAGCATTGCTCGCACAGCGGAGCACTTCATCTGACCAAAGTGTCCGAGACGTTAATACTTCCTCGTCATTCATGATAATGAGTTGAATCAGGCTATCAAGAGGAATATCCTGCTCAAGGCTATATTCTCCGCTACATAGCTGACAGCCGCGGCAGCGATTAACATCTTGCCCCGTTTTGGTTAATATCAACCTTCGCAGCGACATGTAATAAATTTACCGATAAAAGTTATCACCCGATACTGGTCGCCTGGTTACGATTTTGGTGTAGCGGTAACAGGTGGTACGAAGTTAAGGGGTAAAATGCCGGCTTCTGTGATGATACGAGGCACGATTTCTTCCCAGCCTACAGCCATTAAGTGTATGCCGTTTACACCTTTCTTATTCTTTACTGAATCGATCAGCTCAAGTGCAATTTGGACACCTTCTTCTTCGGCTTTATCTCCAGCTGCTTCCATGCGTTTGACAAGCTTTTCTGGGATGGTAACTCCAGGTACTTCCTCGTTCATATATTTAGCCACTTTCAAGCTCTTGAGTGGGGTGATACCAATAAGGATGTACACCTTTTCCAAGATGCCACGCTTTTCCAGCGCTTCCAACCAGTCATCTAAACGGTCAGGATCATAAACCAGGTTGGTTTGGAAGAATTGTGCCCCAGCATTTACCTTTTTATGCTCACGGATTGCCTGGATACGCGGATCTGATGCATAGGGAGAGCCAGCCGCACCAAGGAAATACTTAGGAGGGAATTTAATTTGTCGCCCATCCATGTAGATCGCTTCGTCCCGCATACGTCGTAGAATCCATAGCATGTGGACTGAGTCCATGTCGAGAATATCCATTTTCCCTTTGGGAATACTGGACATTGCCATGCTGTCACCCGACAGGCACAAGATATTCCTGACTCCTAGTGCATTGGAGCCTAGAATCTCAGCTTGAAGGCCAATGCGCGTGCGGTCACGAGCTGCAATCTGCATGACAGGCTCAGCACCTGCTTGAACCGTGAGCGCACTGCAAGCCCAAGATGACATACGGGGTGAAGCGGAAGGACAATCCGTGAAGTTGATTGCAGCAGCATATGGTTTAACCAGCTCAATGTTTTTAAGCAGCTTGGTGGTAGCAACTGTCGCAGGTGGGGCAACTTCTGCAGTCACAACAAATTCACCGGCTTTAAGGCGTCTCTCAAGTTCAGAAACAGGCTCGGTGTATGCTGGTTGGTGATACTCAGCATCACCATTCCACCATTCGGGCTGGCGAATCGGACGAAAAACTGAATCCCATGCGGTTTTACGTTTCTCGCCACCAGCAATCACGCCTCCAAAAAAGCTTTTTGCACCGACTTTTTTAATTTGGTGATAAACATCAGCCCAGGTCTCACCACCGGTTTTATCCCAGTCCAACGGCGGCAGGACTTCCATTAGCATCTCTTGGCGACCCATCTTAAAAGCCCGGTCGTATATTTTATACCAGACACATGGGCGGGTTTTATCCACATAGCAGTATTCGGTGGTTGAGCCACCACAGGGACCATTTCTTTCACCCTTCGGGCACTCCATTGGACAGATAAAGGCAGTTTCCTGCAGTAAACAGTTCCCACACATACGGCAGCCGAATAGGGGTCCTTTGATCATTCGTTCTACAGATTCCAGAACACGGGTGCCGTAAGCTTCCCTTTTAAATGGATGGTAAGGTGGCTGCCATCTTCTAGCAGGGGTAAATCCAGGCATATTCGACCTCCATCATGATGATAGTTTTTTGGACGGGGAGTGGGCGCGAATCCACTCCCCATAACGATCTGAATTACGGTAACGACAGTAAATAATCGTACGCGCTTAGTGTAGCTTTAGCGCCTTCACCAACTGCAACCAGCACCTGTTCAGCGTAGGTATTGGTCACATCCCCGGCGGCAAATATGCCGGGTACGCTAGTATGGTTACCGCAGTCAATAATGATACGTTTTTGCTCATCCAATGCGACAAAATCAGCGACGATCTGGGAATTTGGAACAAGGGCCATCTCAACAAAGGTCCCATCTGCCTGGAGCTCGGATGTTTTACCTTTCTTATCTTTCACAACGAGGCTTTTAGCATAATCGTCACCTTTCACCTCGATGACCTGATAACCTTCCAGGATGGTGACATTAGGTGCGACCTTAATATTTTCATTTACATTAGTCACCATAAGTTTGTCCGCCGGACAAACCAGGGTGACGTGTTTGGCAACTGTGGCTAGTTCGGCAGTTGATCTCTGAGCCAGATCTCCATCTCCGATGACGACCGTTGACTTGTCAATGAATAAGGGGGCATAACTCAGGGCAGAATAACAAAGGCCGCGCATAATGAACTCTTTTTCACCTGGGACGTTCAATAGCTGCTGTCTGGTCCCTGTTGCAATAATAACAGCTTTGGTTTCCAGGTCACCACCCCCGCGTGTCTTAACAATAAATCCTTTTTCCTTGCGGATGATTTTATCCGCAGGTTCCATGTGCCGGGCAAATTCCAGGTATTCAAGCTCACTCTTAAATTTATTGACAATTTCCAAGCCTTTAATAACTTGATAATCTTCCACCCAAGGTAGGGCGAGGCGGAAATTTGTCTTTCCACCCAGATCCTTCGTGATAAGCAGAACGTTCAAGCGTTTACGGATGGCATATATCGTTGAAGTTAAGCCCGCTGGTCCACCACCGACGACAATTAGATCATACATAGTTTACCTCGTTGATATCCTCTCTATTTTATACCGGAGCTTCGCCAATGAAGCCATCTTTCATCATCATATGGGTTAAGTCGCGAGAGCGTCTGATGATGTCTGTTGCGTTCTTGAATTCCTCTTCATAGGTCCTCTGTATGCGAGCCAACCCTTGTTCCTGGGCTTTCACTGCCACCGCTGCAGCCTCACGCGGGAAAACTTCCCAGTCATCCATGGTGGGCAAAATATGCTCGTTGGTGAGATTTGATCCAACATGGTCTGCCAGGGCTGTTGCTGCAGCAAAGCACATTTCATCCGTGATGGTCCGGGCACGCACATCCAGGGTTCCCCGGAATATACCTGGAAAGCCGAGTGAGTTGTTGACCTGGTTGTCAAAGTCCGAACGACCTGTTGCAACCAGAACTGCACCTGCAGCCTTTGCTTCCCATGGCCAGATCTCTGGGACAGGATTTGCACAAGAGAAAACAATAGCATCTTTTGCCATGGTTTCAATCCATTCAGGCAGGATCACGCCAGGACCGGAACGGGAGAGGGCAACAACGACATCAGCACCCTTGATTGCATCGGGGATATTCCCATCGCGATCTTCAATATTGGTGCTCTGGCATAACTTCCATTTATCCACATATTCAGCTTTCCGCATCTCAAGGTCTTTACGATGCTTCCCGAGGATGCCTTTGCTATCCACCATTAAGCAATTGGCGGGAATAACTCCCCAATTAAAAATCAAGCGTGAGATCGCCACATTGGATGCACCACAACCGATGAATGCTATCTTCACCTTTTCCTTATCTTTTCCGACCACCTTGAGGGCATTGATCAACCCGGCAAGCGTAACCGTGGCGGTTCCTTGCTGGTCATCGTGCCAGATTGGAATCTCTGCTTTTTCACGCAGGGTATCCAAAATGTAAAAGCATTTTGGTTGAGAGATATCTTCCAGGTTAACCCCACCAAATCCTGGCTGGAGCATTAAGGTTGTATTGATGATGGCATCTGGATCTTTGGTGTCGAGCATGATAGCGATACCATCGACACCACCGAGATATTTGTATAGGAGTGCCTTACCTTCCATTACGGGCAACCCAGCTTTTGGTCCGATATCACCTAAGCCAAGCACACGCGTGCCATCGCTGACTACAATCACGGTGTTCCATTTATTGGTGTATTCGTACACCTTCTCTGGATCTGCCTCAATGGCCCGGCATGGCGCTGCCACTCCCGGGGTATACCAGATTGCAAAATCATTGAAATCTCGCACACAGCATTTTAGAGCGGTCTCCACTTTACCTTTATAGAATGGATGCAGGACCATGGCATCTGCTGCTGGCTTTTTCGCCTTTGCCAGGAGCTCGTCTACACTTAATTGTTTTTGAACGGTCATAATTATTCTCCTATTGAGACAAATAGCCATCAGCATAGATGACTTTATCGAGCAATATTTGTATAGTTTTCCAGATCGCTCCTTGCTCTGGATCAGACATGTCCACGTCTTCAAACTGGGGTTCTTCCATAGCCGCCATGCGATCCGCAATCTTCAAGTATAAACGCCCGACAGGTGTGCTGGCATCACGTTGTTCGATGATGCGGATGACCTCGTTTTGCTCATTATCAAGAGGATCAGCAATCATCATATTCATACCAACTCCCATCAGCATGGCACAATACACGCGATTGATCAATGGTCTTCCCTCGCGAGGTACAGCATTCGAGACGTTTGATAATCCTACAGATATTGTAGGTGGCGGATCCCATGCGAATTGAAGCGTGCGGATAGCCTCGATGAGATGAGGACAATACTGTTGGCAGCCTGAGACAGTCAACACCAATGGGTCAATGATGAGATTTTCCATGGGGTAATCAATTTCCATCATGCGCGGGATGAGTTTCTCAACCGCGATATTGACACGCTCATCCGCCGTTACTGGAACCCCACTAGTTGACATGGTCAATGCAATTAGGCGAGCGTTATATTGCTTTGCCAGTAAGGGCACTTTTTCTAATCGTTCTGGCTCATCAGAAACGGAGTTGATGATAGGCTGTGCTTTAGTGATTGTCTTCAGAGCAGCTTCGACCCCTAGGATATTGATTGTATCAATGGAAAGTGGTACATCCACGACCGCTTCTACAGTCTTGACGATCCAGGGGAACATATCCATCCAATCAACTTTGCGAGGTCCCAAATTCAGATCTAATGCCTGGGCACCAGCTTCAACCTGTTGGACAGCAAGCTCTTGAAAGAATTTTGCGTCCTTTACTTTAATGGCCTCTTTCACTTTATCTGAAAGAATGTGGATATTTTCACCTATGATATACATGTGGCCTCCTTAGACTTTGTTTACGTTATGGATTTATTTTCTACCGCTGCTGCAACGCTTGGAAAACTGGTTAGATCTGTATGTGGCAGGAACATTGCCGACATAAAGGCGTCATAAAACGTGTTATCAGCTGACAGTTCTATATAGGTCATTTGTGCAGCAATATCTCTAATTCGATCACGGTTGCGCCAATCTAAAAGAGCCAGATAAGCGCCTTGCACTGAGGTATTGCCTAGGAATTTAAAACGATCCCAAGGCATATCCGGGAGCAACCCAATTTGTATTGCTTTTTCTACGTTGATATATTTTCCGAATGATCCACCGATCAAAATTTGTTCAACCATTTCCAGTGGCACACCCACGCTCTGTGCCAAGACAGTAAAGCCAGCATAAATCGCTGCTTTTGCGCGTTTCAGATTATCGATATCGACATTATTGATGGCAATATCCTGACCACCATCGGTCTCACTTCCCCAGGCGATTATATATTCAGGACCATGCTCACCTTCTCGGATGCGTGGATTGGTTGCAGCAAGATCCAGGTTGATCATACCGCCCTTATCTACAATACCGGTCAGGAACATTTCAGCAAGAAGAGAGATTAACCCACTTCCACAAATGCCACGTGGTTTATTATTCCCAATCACCCGATACGTGGGCTCAAATGGATGGGAAGAGTTTTCTCCGGATATCCAACATTCTTCAATTGCTCCTTTAGTAGCCCGCATTCCTTGAAGGACACCTGCACCCTCAAATGCCGGACCAGCTGAGCAAGCGCACGTGACTAGCCACTCACGGCTCCCTAGAACAGTCTCTCCATTCGTTCCCACATCCAGGAACAAGGTTAATTTCTCGGTTTCATCCATCTTGCTAGCCAGGACACCCGAACTAATGTCAGCCCCGACATAACTCGCCACACCCGGCAGGCAATCAACCGTTGCTTCTGAGTTAATTTCCAGGCCTATTGTGCCAGCAGTGATGGCAGGTGGCTGGTTGACTGCTGTGATGAAAGGAGATAACCGAATACTTGTGGCTGGGATACCCAAAAACAGGTGAGTCATGGTGCTGTTGCCAGCCACAGTGGCTTTAATAATATCCTGTGGTTTTGCTTTAGCCCGTTTGCATACTTGACCAACCAGCTGATTGATGGTCTCGAGCACACGATTCTGCAAATCTTCACGTCCGCCGTTTTTACTGGAGAAAATAATGCGGGATATCACATCTTCACCACGACTGATCTGACCATTGTATTCTGACGCTTGCGCTTCTACCTTACCAGTGGTCAAATCAACGAGCCAGACAGTTACGGTTGTCGTGCCGATATCAATCGCTAGGCCAAACATCGGATCTTCTTCAGGCACGATGTCAGCGATCAATGCCACCAATCGCTCATCTGTACGATGATCATCGTTCTCTATATGGGCATCGATGATCGCAGTTACCTGCCAGTCATTGTCACGTAATATGGCGCCTATTTTCTGTAAGAGATTGAGCGATATTCGGATATCATCAATGCCTGCTTTCTGACGCAAGGCGGTCTTAAGCCGTCCCCAATCATCAGTCTGGTCATCCATTCGGGGCGGGGAAAGACTAAGGCTGACACGGCGGACAGTCTGAGAATATAAATGATCATAATCCTGCGGGATAGAGACTTCAATAGCAGTCCGATCGGTTGTGAGTCGACGCTCGATTTTTTCCTGAGGCGGGATCGTTACTGCGATATCAGCTTCGATAACAGATTGACAAGCCAGCGCATATCCATTGGATACATCTTCTGTACTTAACCGCAGGGAACTGCGGCGGCGCACATCACCCGCCGTAACCTGAACAGCACAACGACCACATCGACCTTGCCCACCACAAGGTTGCCCGATATCCACTCCAGCCAGGCGTGCTGCCTCGCTAAGCAAAGTGCCCGTAGGAACGTGCACTGGCTTTTTGGCGATATCAAAAGTCACCGTGTGTTCTGACATGTGGATTACATTGTCACTCTCGATTACCAAATATTCGACCTGCCATTCACCCTTGTTCAGGTGATGTTATAGTGCTTGTTTCATGAATGCCGGTAAATCAACGGCTTCACGTGGTCCAACCCTGATTTCCCAATCGGGTAATTCACTTTCCAACTCACCAGAGAGGACAGCCACATGACCGGGTAAGACGATCCGCTTACGAGAAACCTTATCGGCAATATTGAAGGCTTTTACAGCCTTGGCGATCCTTTCCGCATCAAATTTTCCCGCAGCCCAAGCAGTTAAAACGCTCATGCCTTCCGCATCCGTCACCAACAACCAGGCAGGCAAACCTGATCCTTCAACTTCATTCGCTACACTGAAATAGGTGATGCTGAAGTTAGTAGTGACCAAAACTGGAGATTCTGGTTTTGGAGCGTTGATCTCATAAATCCCAGGTTGTACCTGGATGGGCTTCTGTGGGTCGGTATAAATGTTCTGCCTTAAGACTAGGAGCGGGTAAATCGTGGCAGGATTGAAATGGTCCAAGACTATAAAGCCAGCGTATTTGGTGATTGCTTGCGCAGCTTGGACAGCTTCCATGCCTGGGTCACTAACATCACCTGGGAAGGTGATCACAGGAAAACCGAGTGCGTGGAAGTTTTTCTTTACCGCTAGGCGACGAACAGTTGTACCGATGGCTAATCCTGCCCCCAAATCACGTCCACCAGGATCGATTACCAGGTCATCGACACCCTTGGATTTGATTTTGTCAGTCAATTCAGCCATCTCTGCCAAGGTCCCAGCGATGAGGCCTAATGAAACTTTACTTTCTTTTGCCAAATCCGCAAAACCTTCCCAATTCTTGATATCAGCACCATAAACCAGAGGTGTCTCATCTTTCAAGACATTCAAGCCTGCTTTTACGACGTTGATATCTCGGCTCATCAATATGATTGGACGCTTGCTTGCCGCCCGAACAGTCTGGATAGCAGCAGTGAATGCAATCGGGTCACCTGATGCCGAAGCCACCGCAAAGCCATCCACAGTCAGGTCGATCCCAACATAATTGACTGCATAGGCGTTAGCTTCAGCAACCGTTGCCCTGATCGTCTCAACTGGCTGGTTATCATATACACGGATAAATATTCCCGGTTTGTTATAGAAGGTCTTTTCATGTCTAAAAAGGACAACTTCATTGCCAGCCTTAGCTTCGTATCCATCTGACTTGATGGCTACAAGGCGAATGGGTGGGGCAGCCGATTCAGCTAATTGGGTCTTCGCTTCAGGGGTGACATATGGACAGGCGGATAATTCTACTTGTTTGGCTGCCAGTTTCATGGCAAAAGCCAAACAAGTTGGAAAACCACACTCTTTGCAATTGGTTTTGGGTAGTAATTTATAGATTTGTATGCCAGTCAGAGCCATATTCCGTCTCCGTTGTTATTGTTTAATTCTGCATCCATTCGGATCAGGCAAGCGTATATGTAGCAGCCATAAGGTCTGCAATCGCTAACTTAATCCGCCGGACACTTTCCGCATGGCGCAGTACGACAATATCAGCACCAGCCTCAATCAGGGTCATTGCAGTTAAGGTTTCCCAGTTGATTGAACGCTCCAACCAGTCACCCCAAGCTGCAGGCACACCTGCTTCCACTTTGGCTTCCTTGGTTTTCCAGGCTTCATATCCAGGGGTGACGAGCATTGGGAGTTGAGTCATGGCGTCACCCTGTAAGGCGGCTTGCCTGAGCCTTTCCATGGCTGAATAACCATATTCAATTCCATATCCAAGGGCGCCAGTGGTCGGATCCATAAGGACACGATCGAGGGGCATTCCCATATCACTGATCAAGATATTCAATTGCTTGGCAAGATTAACATCCATTGGGGACCGTGCATTCACCAGATGCCCATTAGCCATGGCAGTAGCAATAATGGTTCGATAATTCTTGTCCTCCGCGATACCAAGGACCAACCGTTCTCCTTTAGTGGCTTCAGCAATAGCAACCAATAGGTTATTATCGGCTTCTGCCTGCCCAGGACCGAAAACGATCAGCGGTAGACCAGTAGCAGCTAATACATCCTTTACAGTCATCACGGCAGCTTCCGGGTTCGTGGGGTTGCCTTCTCGGTCTGTCAGGCAAATCGAAAGTTGGATCAGGTCGGCTCCAGCAGCTTCAGCAGCTTTTGCCCAGTTTACTGGATCATCTACAACTTCTCCCCAGGCTTCCAGAAGCAGAGGTGACCAATCATCCGGTCGGTGGTCTTTGATTTCTATCGCCACCACCGGGTGGTTGGGAGCTTTATTCTCGAAATGTAAGAAGGGAAGATTTTTTTGACCACCCACAGTAACCGTGGTGGCACGTGTTCCTCCATCAACAACAGTGGCACCAATGGTGACTGTCCGGACAGTACCAGGCCAATTATCCTTAGGTATTTCTATAGGCATATGTCACTCCTTTTTCATAACTGATTTGATGTTAGAACATTGACTCCATGGTCATGGCAGGGTGTTCATGTTCAGCCAGCCAGGTCAGGAGCTCATCAACTGTAGTTACATTACGCTCATCAGCAATCTTGCTTAGTAAATCAGGATCACCTTCACGTTCTGCCACAATTTTGAATTCATCTCCCATCATTTCCTTCAAGACACTGCTCATCCAGACTATGCGTTTGAAACCGCCGTCAGCTGTTATGAACTTTGGGCTGATAAGATAATACTTGCCTACACCCATCACACCTGGGGTTTGCAAGCCACCACCAGCAATACCAGCTAATGTACTGAAGGTCATTCCGGCTGGGGTCATACTGGGATCTTCACGGCTGACAACCATAACCCCGTTAGCCTCTGGTATGAGCATCACGATGCATTCAAAGCATCCACAAGCGGTCATCGGATTTTCCATGATCGAATACATTGATACTTCATTGACCACACCATGTGAACCAACGGTAGCATAGTCGTTGGTTCCAGTCCAATAACCTTTCTTCAGATCGATCATCTTACCCAGCTTGATGGGTTGGTTGGGTCCTGTTGGATTAATGCTAAAGGAAGCTTTACAATCCAACCAGTTGTACGCGCCACATAAGCCCAGGCGTTCCGGACTGACCACACATACATGGTTGGGGGCGAAGGATTGGCATAAAGTGCAGGAATAGAACTCTTCTACCCTATCATCCGTTAAATCAGCCAGGCGTTTATTGCGGTAATCATATGCAGCACGTGCTTTTTCAAGCCAATCCTCAACTTTGGTTGGGTCGGTGTAAATCGTCACCTGTACTTTATCTACGATAGCGCCAAAATCTGCGTGGAAACGGGCGTGCAAGATCTTGCCGAAGTGTTCAAGGCTAAATCCTTTATCCGCGGCAGCATTCGAGATTCGGATCCATGTGATGTCACGCTGACCAATGTGCTGGATGCCTGAAGCGCCGTTTACAAAATAGTGGAACTGACGCTCAAGCACTGGTTCAAAGTCTTTTTGCATCTGACGTCCAGCTACCTGGGCAACAATACCCACGTCCATGTAGCCTTGTGGGGGAATATTCGAGAAGTCAGGTCCAACTACTTCTACTTTCCCATCCACTATAGTCTCAAGGTCAGCCATTTCGAGATACTCAAAGCAACGCGCATTCTTTCCACCGAATTCAACACGCATGTCGTTCCGGCGAACAACCTCACCCTCAAAGGCTGAGCCATAAGGCACTGGGATAGGTACTTCAGTCATCTTGAGCTTGACGCCGCGGACTTCAATGCATTTTTGAACGATCCGTTCAGCCCGCTCAAGGTCATCTTTACCATCGATTTCTGCGAATGGCATACTTACCACATGCTCATAGGTGGTTACACCCGTGGGCAGGATTTCGGGGATAACGGTATCAGCAATAACCGGGAAGCCATAGTTGATGGCGCCCGCAGCTGCAGCATACTTGAGGTCGTCAACTTCACCCAAAGCTAGAACAAAGGCAAAAACGCGCTCACGGTTGTAAAGAAGGATCTCGCGTGCCTGACCCATTTTAAGACCACCAAAGGTGAGGGCTGACTGAGTGGCAAAACCGAGGGCATAGATGGCACTGATGGTGTCGGTACCAAAGGGGACTGTATAGGTATCGTACCCCAATTCAACCCCTTCTTCCATCAATTGGTGGATAATGCTCCTCCCATTGACATTTCCAGAAAGGAAGCACAAGATATTGCGTCGTTGCAGTTCCCGTACGATCTTTACTGCTACCTCATTGGATTTAGCTGCACCAACAATGGCTGCAAAGCCCGGCATACGACCATCAACCAGTTGGATACCCCAAGAACGGAGGCGGATATCATCAATTGGTCCATTGAGATGCCCAGAGCCATTTTTATCTCCGTATTGGGTCGCACCAGCGAGAGTTATCCCGGGCATCGGTTCAGGCTGTAAGCCATATATAAATCGAATCACTTCTATTGTTTCTGCGGCTAAAAGGGTTGCCATCCCACTATCGAGGGTCTCTCCAAGATAAGGTGTCCATTTAGAATCAGATGGAGATGGATGGAGCAAACCACGGGCATGATTTAATACTTGCTCAAGCTGACTTAGTTTTTCAACCTGAGTTCCAGTCATCCCACCAATAACTGGGATGTAGTAAGCAGTATTCGGGAATGAGACGGGAGTGTCTGGTCCTTTTTCCTTTAATGCTTTATTCAACATTAATTCTGCTTCCGTAACCAGGGCGTTTGCACCCCGGATCGCTCTTGTAGCAATATATCGTGACATAAGTCCTCCGGATTGTCTGTTACCGCTTAGTCGGCAGCGGTGCCGTAGATTTTCTGCCGGCGCTCAGCGATAGGCAGTTTTTCGAATTCGAGCATACGCGCGTCACCACTACGGCCAAAGCGTGCGGGGTCGTAAACTGGCAATCCTAGGGCAGCGCGTTTCTTATCAATATGCTCCAAAGTCCTGCGAATCATCTCATCGGTGTCATTTATAAATTCCAGCTTTCCACCATACAACTTTTCCCATCCCTCAGTGCTGATGTATTTTAGTACGATGTCACTGTCAGAGACGCGATCGGGCATACCACTGATTGGGCTTGCGCCTCCGAAGATAACATAGACACCTGAAGCTACACAATATGTAGCAATTGCCAGTGCCTTCTCGCTCATCCACTCAGGCGCCAACCCTACGGCTGGGATTTGATCGATATCATCTCCCAGACCACCCTCAGCGACCATCTGGGTAAGAACTGTAAGAATACGGGTATTATCAACACATGAACCCATATGGAGAACGGGGGGAATCCCTACGGTTTCACAAATTTCTCGCAGACCTGGACCCACCTTGTCTAATCCCGCTTCTCCCAACAAGAGACCCAACTTGGCGGAGGCGATAGCACCACATCCAGTCTCCACAACCAGGACATCTTGCTTTAGCAATTCTTGGGTCACATAGGTATGCAGGTAATCCTGCTTGCTACGTGGGTTATTGCACCCGACAATTGCTGCCACACCACGGATCCGACCCGCCATGATGGCATCGTTTAGTGGTCGGAATGATGCGCGATAGCTACCGCCTAACATGTAGTTAATATACTCATGTGAGAAACCAGGGATAAGATCCTCCCGCACTTGTGGGATATGAATCTCGCCTCGGTTTTTGTAGTTGTCAATCGAGATGCGTAAGATCTGTTTAGCAATCGTAAGAGCTTTGCGCTCATCGAATTCAATGTGTGTTGCACCCTTGATCTGAACTTTGGGGGAGGTGGTGATGATCATGGTGTGGAAGTTACTGGCTAATGCCACCAGGGATTGCATGATGCATTGCACATCGACAACCATGGCTTCGACTGCACCGGTCAATATGGCCAATTCCTGGTGTAAAAAGTTTCCAGCAGCAGGAATACCCTGGCGCATTAAGATTTCGTTGGCGGTGCAGCAAATCCCTGAGAGGTTGATACCCTTTGCTCCAGCCTGTTTGGCGTATTCAATGATTTCAGGATCCTGAGAGGCAGCAACGATCATGTTGCTTAGTGTGGGCTCATGACCATGCACAACGACATTGACCATATCGTCTTTCAACACGCCCAGGTTGGCCTGGCCGAGAACTGGTGCTGGGGTGCCAAATAATATATCTGAAATGTCCGTCGCCATCATACTGCCACCCCAACCATCAGCCAGCCCAGTACGGATAGCATGCTTTAGAATGTGTATCGCGTCCTGGTCGTCACCGATATGTGTACGATGTAACGCTTCAACAACTTCTCGGTCGACTCCGCGTGGGATAACACCTAGTTCACGCCATAATTTCTGGCGCTTGGCAGGTGCCCGTTTGATACACACAATCTCACCTTTTTGCTGACCATACTGGGAAATATACAAATCTGCCAGGTCATTGCCGATTTCATTTGGGGAACGACCTTCTATTTTGATACCGTATATCGAAGCGATGTTGCGTAACTTGGCTACGTCGCGGATTAAATATCCTTCAGTTTCACCATTTGCAACAGCTTTAAGGGTGAATGCCATATCACGCCCATGATCAGAATGGGCGGCCGAACCGGCCGCAATTGCCCGCACTAAATTACGTGCCTGGATTGTGTCAATCGTGGCACCACATACCCCAACCTGGCCTTCTTTGGTCAGCCGGCAAGGACCCATTCCACATTGTTTACAGCACATTCCCGCTCCACCAATATTACAGGGGACCATGTTTTCTGCGCGGCTAAAGGCAGTACCGATTCCCAGCTCATCCGCCCGGATGAGCATCTCCTGTGCTGCGGGATCAGATGATCTTTCCTCGTAACTCCGTTTACCTTTAAGTACCATTGATTAATCCTCCACCGGCCTAGAAATAACACCCATCCCCGGGCAAGGCCAGAGCGGTCGTCCGAGGAAGGATACATTTTGTGCAAAGCTCACCACTAAATGGGTTTGTTCATATGCTGCGGTATGACGGAAATATGGCTTTAATCCCGCTTCAGCATGATAGGCAGTGGCACCTGCTTCGACTGGTACTGTCCACTCACCTAAATAACCTGCCTCATCTAATTTCATCGCAATATTTAGATCATTTATCTTTTCTGGATCGTATGTAACTTCAACCATATGAAATGCACTGCTAGCGTACACGTCAACGACTCCGGCTAACTCTAACAGGATCCGTCTAATTTCTATTACATGGTGATCCCCATATAGAGCGGGAGTCTCGTAGGTCACATTTTTCATAGATTCCTCCAAAGGCATTTTTTTTATTACGAATGATGATTGTTAACAATAATGTATCCTTTATAAACGCTTCCTCCTGAACCAAATATCATCTCACCTGAGAAGTATTAAATTAAAATTGATCATCCGATGCTCTTAAACGCAGGATCAAATGGGTGACATCGCGTAGGTCGCCATCGGGTAGCATGAAGTAATCATCAAATACGGTTTTTGGTTCAAATCCAAGATTTTGGAATGAACGAATGATGGGAGTTTGGTCGCTTGGAATTTGAGCTTCAATCATGTAAAGATTATGACGCTTAGCTAATTCAACCAATCCTTGTAGCAATCTACTACCCACACCTCGATGTCTGAAATCCTTAGGAAGAAATACACGAACTTCCGCACGGTGGCGTGAAGGTCCAAGGTTGAGATGCAAAGATGCCAAACCTACAATCCGGCTTCCAAAAACCGCTACTAGGGGAAAAACTTTGGAGTAGTCCATTTCATCTACCCACTGAGTGATAACCTGGCTATCTTTTACATTGTGGCGCATGTATCTCAAATCTTCCGAAGACAGTGGCGCGAATAGATCAATCAATGCCTGACGATCATCCTGGATCAGCGGACGGATTAAGATCCTTGCCCCATCCCTTAGGGTGAATACCTGCCGGTATATAAGATCTTGTTTGGTAGCCATACTATGCACTCCTTGTACGCTTATTATTTCTATTTAGCCCAGGCAGCTGCCAATTGTACACGTGCAAACGATAGCCGTTCCATCGCCGCTTTAGCAATTTCACGCATTAAAACACAATATAATCTCGGGTCCTTCTCAATTAAACCGTTTATATCCGCGGTATTAAACTTTACCACTCGGCTATTACACTCAGCTTTGACGGTGGCAGTATAAATATATGGTTCAACCAGGACACTAATGGCAAAAATCTCTCCCGGACCGATCTCACCAACAAGAAAATCTTTCCTTGATTTTGGGTGAAATTCTTCTTCTGATTTGAAATACAAGCTTACTCCACCTTCAATAAGAAGGTAAAATGCATTAGCAGGTTTACCTTCTTCGCATATCACAGCGCCTTTTTCATATACTTCTTCTTCAGCGATCATTGCCATCGCCTTTAATTGTGCGTCAGATAAAGTACCAAAAAACGGATAACGTCTTAATAATTCCGGTGTAATCATAGATAATCCTCCTTTGATTGATTGTCCATCTAATTGTTGCGATTCCGCTGGATAGTATTCTAACAGTAATTGTTTAATGATTATTAATACTTCAGGAACAGCTTTCGCAACAGGCGGAGTAAGGGTTTCAGAAAAATCATACACCTTTTGGGATTCGATCGTCACAACTGTTATATCATTCGGCAGATAAGCACCGAGTTCTCGTCCGATTTGGAGGGCATCCTGCAAAGACGTGTCATGGGCGGAGCTCATATGTCCTGAGGATGGATTTGGTAATTCACCCAATTTAAAATATTCCACACTCCCAATCGGAGCCTTATGGGTGACAATTGCATCGATTATGATGGCCCTGTCATAACCGATCAGGGATTCCATTAAGCTAATGCCACCTATCGCCATGCATTCGACCGTAACATCGGATGGAATTGACGGGATATTCTGCAATTCTATAGCGATCTGCCATCCTACTCCATCGTCTCCTAATATTGGATTCCCCAGACCCACTACCAATGTTTTCACAAGATTATTTTCTACCAATACTGAAAGAAGGCTCCAGGGGTGCCCCAGAGCCTTCTCATTATTTAACTCAGCAATTTTGTTTCAACACATTGACCGTATTGCCGCTTGCATCTTTAATGGTGATTTCCAATGGCATCTGACCAGGTAGGCTATGTGTTGCACATCCAAAGCAAGGATCATATGCTCGGAAAGCCATCTCCACCATATTCAGCAAACCCTCGGAGATCACGCCACCTTTTTTGATCAGGCTTTGAGCTGCTTTCTTGGTGGACATTTGGATTGGGGCGTAATTATTCGTTGTACCGACGATAAGATTAACTTTGGTGGTCACACCGCGTTCATCAGTCGTGTAGTGGTGAGTAAGTGTACCACGGGGTGCCTCCACAATACCCACGCCTTCGGTTGGAATTTCGGTCGGGATGGTGCGATAGTTATCACTGGTGATTTCTGAATCAGTTACCAGCTCTACCCATCTTTCCGCAGCATAGAGTAATTCGATCAGACGTGCCCAATGGATTGTTAGGCGCTGGTGGACTGGTTTTCCTCCCAGGGTGCTGTAGAATTTCTCATATTCAGCTTGCGCAAGAGGGGTCGCCATTCCGTCTGCTGCATTGAGGCGGGATAGAGGCGTAGCCATATACACACCAGAATCCTTGCCATCCACAAAGCCCTTCCAGCCAACTTTTTTCAGGTAAGGGAACTTTAGGTATGTCCAGGGCTCAACATGCTCTGCGATCCAATCCGTATATTCATTGGCAGCGTATTTTCCAAGTCGCTTGCCTTCAGGGTCGACAACGCTGACTTTACCATCGTAGAAGTTGACTTTATTATTCTCATCAACCGTTCCGATATAATAGGTATGATGTGTGTAGATGTCTCCCAAGATCAGGTCAACATATTCCTTGTTCCCGAGAACGATATCATTGAATGCCTGTAGGGTGAATTGAGCAAATTCGATCGCCCAGCGACCCATTTTCTCAATTTCATCACGCTGTTCATTCGTGATGCCTTTGGTCAGACCACCCGGGATGGATGTGCAAGGGTGAACTTTACGGCCGCCGATCATTTCAACGACCGTATGACCATACTTCCGCATTTGGATGACCTTACCGCCAATTTCCAATCCAACTTTGTGGATGACACCCAGGATATTGCGTTCGGCTACTGGTGCAGTGGGTCCCATGATAAAGTCGGGACCTGCCAGTGCATAAAAGTGGGTGGTGTGGTCGGTGCAGTAGAAAGCACTATACAATAGCTCGCGAAGCATCTTTGCGGTGCGGGGTGGATCGACATGGTAGACAGCATCCACAGCCTTGGCTCCAGCCATGTGGTGAGCCTCGGGGCAGACACCACAGATGCGATTGGTGAGAATTGGCACTTCCTCAACCTGTCTGCCTACGCAGAAGCGTTCGAAACCGCGTAATTCAGGGATTTGGAAGTAGGAGTTGGCGAAATTACCCTCGTCATCGAGGAAGATTTCGATCTTTCCATGGCCTTCCAGCCTGGTAATGGGGTCAATAGATATTCTTTGCATATATTCCTCCTCCGGTTATTCTTTCCACGCGGATTTGCTGAAGCGTAACAATGAGCCAGCCAGATTGAAGCGATAAAATTGACCGGCTGGATCAGGGATGCCTTCGAAGATGCGTTCGATCTCAGCCGGATCGTTGCTATCAATCACAGATGCGACCGCGGTCATCAGACGGGATCCATAATCCTCTGCACCTTCAGCAGGTCCGTAACAACCGATGCAGGGAGAGCCAGCCTTTGGGCAAGGGGCGTCACAACCACTGCGGGTGGCGGGACCACTGCAGAGCACGCCTTGCTCCAGGATGCATAATTCCGGATCGATCATGATGTTTTGGATGCGCTCGAATTTCTTGATCTTCTTCTCATTCCGTGTGCGTGGGCATTCATCACACACGGTCGAGCCACCCGCGCCAATCACAGATCCAGCGGGAGGTAGCTCAGCCTTGCCTTGCAAAACCTGAATCACCAAATCAATCACGGCTGCGATTTGATGAGATTCGGGTGGGCAGCCCGGCATGTAGTAATCAACAGGTACCACCTGATCCAGCGTTCTGACCACCGGATACAAGGTTGGGATGTGAAG
>Ga0315278_10000824_pt1 | contig 26819 bp, 23 predicted proteins | sample YL17G06_0_MG_FD_203880 | JGI IMG/M metagenome (GOLD analysis project Ga0315278, IMG submission 203880) | Sediment microbial communities from Yellowstone Lake, YNP, Wyoming, USA - YL17G06_0 | ecosystem: Environmental > Aquatic > Freshwater > Lake > Sediment | place: USA: Wyoming | collected... | reverse complement strand
CCTTTTTGTCTTCGGCGCCTGCTTTCTTGCCCGGGCAACAAGGAGACGGGTCTGAATGACCAACTAAATTGGAGATGATTCTCACAAATTTTCGGATGGATGGGGGATCTTGCAAAACGTTTGAAAACAAGGGGAAGTGGTCATTCCGGGCAAGCGAAGCAAGAGCCGGAATCCAGGATTTCCAAGCAATTCTGGATTCCGGCGCCTGCCTCGGACCCCGATCCGGGGTTCGCCGGAATGACGGATTAAGTGACTTTTGCACAAACCTCAAGGGGAAGCACGATTTCTGACATGGAAGGTTGATAGCTTCGGCTACAGACATCTGAAAAGGCGGCCGGTTGGGGTTTTTCTGCAATCCTTTGTGCTCCGGCGAGCATCCTTAGAACTTCGGAGAACCAGGCAGGTCCAAGGCGTGGAAAGTCTCATCCGGCAGCCCGAAATCCGTAACCCAAAACCTTTTCAGACCGGGCCGATTTTCAGCGTTCCCGAGCGGGCGTGGGCTTTTTCGATGCGGATGAGGAGCTGGTCTCCGGGATCGAAGCTTCGACCGGAGACGACCGACATGTCCACTTCCATGAGATATTCGCTCAGATGGACGAGGTAGCGGTTTGGGAACCGATCCAGGATCACCCCTTTGGTGGTGGAGCCGTGGCGCTTTTCGAGGTAACGGAGGACCCAGTACCGCTCGGTCATCTCCTCCACCAAGCCGACTTTCGAAAGGGTAGGGCCGACCCGGGTGATGATTTCCTCCATCTGCGCTTCATTCCAAATCGGGGCCCCCCTCAGGGCCGATAGGATCTGCTGTTCCGCCAATAAGTCATAGAATCGCCGGATCGGCGAGGTTAGGGTGACGTAGGCCTCCGCTCCCAGACCGGCGTGGCGGGAAGGCCGGGTGCTGAACTCCACCCGGTTCATGACTCGCCGGAGCCGGTAGGCCTGCAGAGGATCGAATTTATCGATCGGGGGAATTTTTTCGCGGGGCTCCATCTGGCGGCGGTAGATGGCGGGAATCCCCTTCTCCTTTAGAAAAGAAGCCGTCAGACAGTTGGCCAGAATCATAAACTCGGAGACCATCTTCTGTGAGGGACTCTCCCGCTCCCGTTTCAAAATGGAAATTTCCCTCTCCCGGTTTACGCGGATCATCCGCTCCGGACGGGGGATGAAAAACGCGCCGGCCTCCATCCGCCGCCGGAAGAGTTTTTCCGCGATCTGATGCAGGCGCGACAGCTCCCCTTCTTCCTCCTCCAAAAGCTGGTCGACCATCTCGTAGGAAAGGCGCCGCTCCACCTGGATGATGCTCGGCACGATCTCATAGTCGCGGACCTTCCCTTCCTCGTCGATTTTGACCAAAAAACTCAAGGCCCGGCGTTTCTCGCCTACGATCAGGCTGCAAACGCCCTCGGACATCGCCGGGGGAATCATCGGGATCCGCTGCTCCGGAAGGTAGACCGAAATCCCCCGCTGGGAGGCTTCTTCGAAAATATCCCGGCGGCCGTCCAGGAAGGTGGCCACGTCGCTGATATGGATTCCGACCTGTTCCTCTCCTCTTACGGTTTCCAGGCTCAGGGCATCGTCCACGTCCCGGGTATATTCGCTGTCGATGGTCAAAGGATGAAGGAAGGTCAAATCCCGGTCCTGAGGATGGAGCGGAAGGCTCCCGGAAGCGGCTGTCAGGATCTCCCCCACTTGGTTCAAAACGTTTCCTCCGAAGGTCTGGGGGATCCGGTGGCGGAGCAAAAACAGATTTTCGTCTTCGCTCCATTCGCCCAGCCGCACCAAGATCTCGAAGGGGGTATTGGGCCCCTGGATCTGCGCCCTTTCCAGAATGGTTTTGGCTTTGGGCGCTTCCGGGGCTTCCGCCCCGAAAAGGACGTACTCTTTCAAAAGGTGCAGAATCTCTTCTTTTCTCGCCGGAGGCGGCGCCGGTTGGTTGGCCCAGGCGCCGGCGATCCAGGCCGCGGCCTCCTGCATCTCCCTTTCTTCCTCCGCCTGCCTTTTGAATTGCAGGTTGATCTCTTCCACCTTTTCCGGAGAACGGGGTTCGTAAAGGTCCCCTTTTTGCTTGAAATACAGGCGGTCTTCGAAGAGGACCCGCAAAACCGCCATCTCGTGATCGCCGGAGGGATCGGGGGGGAAAACCAACTCGGCCAGCTCTCTCAGGCTAAATCCCCGCGCCTCGTTGCAAAGGACCTCCCAGAGTTCCGTGAGGGCCACCGTCTGGGCGAGCGTCTTTTGCTTTTTCACAATTGCTTTTAGATTTTCCACCAGGGTTTCGCGGGAAAGCTGCGTCTTGAAGGAAGAGGTGGAGATGTGAACGATACGGTTGGTTCCCAGGGTTAGTTCCCGGTTTTCTTCGCTTAACAGATGGACTCTATTTTCCTTGTCCTCCAAGCAGACCGCGCAAAGAACTTTTTTCTGCTCGAAGAACGCGACGACTTTTCCGATTCCCATCGATATCCATTTCCAGCCTTCTCCTATTTTGGAAAAAGGCGAGAGAATTTTCTCATGATCTATAAAATATCATCGAAAGAAATTATAATCAACCCTTAGGCATATCCGTAAATTTCTAAGACAGTTTGTAGCCGAATTTGCGCAGCAGGTCCTTTCTCCACCTGACATCTTCCGGGCCTTCGACCCCTTTGGGGGAAGACCCATCGATGACGCCCAGGATCCCCCGTCCCTGGGGGGATTCGGCCACGATGACTTCCACGGGATTGGCGGTGGCGCAGTAGATGGAACAAACCTCGGGACAGGCTTTGACCGCATTCAGGACATGGATCGGATAGGCATCAAGCATCAGGAGAAGAAAGGTATGTCCGGCTCCCAAGCTTAGGGCGTTTTCTACCGCCTTTTTTTTCAACCCCTCGTCATTTCCCTCGGACCGGACCAAACAGGCGCCGGAGGCCTCGCAAAAGGCAATGCCGAAGCGGGCTTTGGGCATGGCCCCGACCATGATTTCATAGAGATCTTCAACGGTCTTGATAAAATGGGTCTGGCCGACAATGATGTTGGCCCCCTCCGGGATTTCCATCTTCACGCTCTTTAATTCCATCGCCCCCTCCCCGGTATCGTTGCGGTAATCTGCTGATTCGCCCTCACCCCGGCCCTCTCCCCCAGGGGAGAGAGGGAAGAAAACTATTTCGTCTTCAGACTGCCGATCAGGGATGAAATCCCATTCAGGTCGTGGGTCTTAAGATATTTGGAAATGCCTTCGATGATTTTCAGGGGCGCCCGGGGATCGAAAAAATGGGCGCACCCCACTTGCACAGCCGTGGCGCCGGCAATGAGGTATTCCAGGGCGTCTTCCGCCGTGGCAATCCCCCCCAACCCCACGATCGGAACTTTCACGGCTTGGGCGACTTTCCAGACCATGGCCAGGCCGACGGGTTTGATCGCCGGGCCGGAGAGGCCTCCGGTTATGTTTCCCAGGATGGGCGTCCGCGTGCGGACGTCGATCGCTAAGCCCACCAGCGTATTGATCAACGAAATCGCGTCAGCTCCCCCCTCTTCGGCCGCTTGGGCGATTTTCGCGATGTCGGCCACGTTGGGGGAAAGCTTGACCATCATAAAGGAAGCGGTCGTCTGACGGATCTTGGCGGTGACCTGGAAAACCGATTTGGGGTCCGCGGCAAAGAGCGACCCGCCCGCTTTGAGATTCGGGCAGGAGATGTTGATCTCCAATCCGGAAATCCCCTCTACGTCACCCAGCCTCCGGGCCATCTCGGCATAATCCTCGATGGTGTTTCCGAAGATATTCACGAACACCGGACACCCGAGCTTCCTCAGGCGGGGAAGTTTCTCGCTGAGAAACGCTTTCAGCCCCACGTTTTCCAGGCCGATGGCGTTCAGCATCCCCGCGGGGGTTTCCGCCAGCCGCGGGGGCGGATTGCCCTTGCGCGGCTCCAGGGAGAGCCCCTTGGTTACGATTGCGCCCAGTTTTCTCAGGGAAATCAGACGCGCATATTCCTCCCCGTACCCGAAGGTCCCGGACGCGGCCAGGACCGGGTTTTTAAGCTTCAACGGCCCCAAGGAAATTTGCAGCGCCAAATCATCGTTACGGGATTTCATCCAATTCTCCCCCGGACCTCACTCCCACAGGATTTCCTGCGCCCGGAACACCGGCCCTTCCTTGCAAACCCGCCCGTAGCGGAAGAATGGCGCGGCCGAAATTCGGGCCGCCATTTCCTCGCGCAGAATCGTCTCCGGATCTTCCCCGGAGCCGCAAAGACTTTTCGGCGGCGAAGAAGGATGCCCTTCTTCCTCTTTTCCCTCCGCCCGAATTTTTACGGCGCATCCCAGGCAGGCGCCAACCCCGCAGGCCATCCGGGATTCCAGGAGAACCTGGCAGGGAACATCGAACTGTTCGGCGATCTGGGCCACCCTCGCCAGCATGCCGAGGGGTCCGCAGGCGTAGATGACCGTCGATTCATGGTCCTGCCTGAGAAGATCCCGCTCCAAAAGATCGGTCGCCGTCCCCGGAAGCCCTAAGCTCCCGTCTTCGGTGGCGACCTGCGGTTCCAGCCCCATCTTTTTAATTTCCCGAACCCCTAAGAGGCGGTCGGCGTTCTTGCCTCCCAGGAGAATTTCAATCCGGGATTTCTTTGCCCCGCCTTTTGCCCCTCCCCTTTTCCCCTTCAGCTCTTCCGCCCATGGAAGAAGAGGAGCAATCCCGATGCCCCCGCCTATCAGAATCAGCCGCTCCCGGCCCTCTTCCCGCCAAAAGCCTCTTCCCAGGGGCCCTAAAACATCCACCCTCTCTCCTTCGCGCAGGCGGGTCATTCGCGCGGTCCCCCGCCCCACGACTTGGTAGCAGATTTCAAACCCGCCTTCGGCCAAGCCGCTTCCGGGTTTCTTTCTGGGGGGCAGGATCCGGGAAAAGCTGAAAGGCCGGCGCAGCAGCGGATCATACAAGTCGTCCAGACGCACCATGATGAACTGCCCGGGCCGGGCGGTGCGGGCGATTTCCGGCGCCTGGATTTTCAGGGCGTAGTACTCCGTAGTGATCCGCCGGTGGTCAACAATTATCCCTTTGATTTCTTTGGGGTCTGTTTTCATGCGTGATCGTTGAAGAAGAGTCCGTTAAACGGATCCCCATGATAATGGCATCTTCGCCGCTGTCCGAATAGTAGCGCGGCCGGACGCCCCGGGGTTGAAAGTGAAAACGGCGGTAAAGAGAAATGGCCCGGTAATTGGACCGGCGGACCTCCAGAAAGATTTCTTCCGCCCCTTTGGCCCGCGAGTAGTCGAGCACATACTCAAGCAGCCGTCCCCCCACCCCTTGGCGCCGCCATTGCGGGTGAACGGCCAGGTTGAGAATGTGGGTCTCCTCCGCCGCTAACCAGAAACAGAGGTACCCCCAAACCCGTTCCGGCAGCGCCGGGTCGGCCGCCGCCAGAAGATGCGCCTGGGGCAAAAGAAATTCCTGCTCAAATAAAAACCGGGACCAGGGCGCCGGAAAAGACATTTTTTCGATGGCCAGGACTTCTTCCAGGTCCTTCCGGATCAGGCGGCGGATTTCGATTTGGGCCCCGTGCTCCATAGTTCCTTCGGCCGCTACGATCTCTTTTGCAGAATTTCGCTGGCCAGATTGATGTTCTTTTGCCCCGCTTCTTTGACCATCCGCGCCAATTCCTTCAGGGGGCGCCCCTCGCGGCAATTGGACAGCTTGATCATCATCGGCAGGTTGAGCCCGGTCAGGACTTCCACCCGGTCTTCCTGGAGGAAGGCCAGACTCATGTTAGAGGGGGTCCCCCCGAACATATCCGTCAGGATCAGGACGCCGTCGCCATCGTCCACCTTTTTTATGGCTTCGGCAATCCCCCGGCGTAATTCCTCAACTTCCTTGCGCGTATCGATGCTTACGGTGAGGACCCGGGGCATTTTTCCGCAAATCATCTCGGCGGAACGAATAAATTCCTCACCCAAATTAGGATGGGTAACCAAAACGATGCCCACCATATCCCCTCCAGACTGGAAAAAAAGTGTCGGTGTGAGTGAAAATACAAACCATAGTCAGAGATCGGCTTCCCGCTCATAGACTTCGAATTCATTTATCCGCTCTCCGCCCGAGGAGACTGCGTCGTAATGTCATTGCGAAGGAGTGAAACGACTGAAGCAATCTCATAACATATTGAAAATTATTAGATTGCCGCGCTCCTTGCCGTCGCTCGCAATGACAGATCAGGATTGCGACCCCGTCTCGAGAGGGAGGGAGGAAAGGATGACGAATGGCCGCCGGCGCTTCAACTCCCGAAGTTCACGACGAAAGCTCCAAATCACGATGGCGTCCCCGCACCGGATAACGCCCGGCGAAATGCCGGGTCAGGGTCTCGGTGATCGCCACGGAGCGATGTTTTCCCCCGGTGCAGCCCACGGCCACCGTCAGATAGGCCTTCCCTTCCCGTTCGTAGAGGGGGATAAGAAATTCCAGGAGCTCCTGAAATTTTTTCAGGAATTCCCGGGTCTCCCCAAATCCGAGGAGGAAGTCCTGAATCCGCGCCTCCGTCCCTCCGAGGGACTTTAATTCCTCCACAAAATAGGGGTTCGGAAGAAACCGAACGTCGATCACAAGATCGGCCTCCTGGGGAACCCCGCGGCTGAATCCGAAGGAGAGAAAGGTCAGGGCCATCCGCCGAACGCCCGTCTGCTCGCCGAACAGGTCGCGGATCGCCCCTTCCAGCTGGTGCACGTTGAACATCGAGGTGTCGATAATCCGCGTGGCCAAAGACCTAAGGGGAATCAGCATCTCCCGTTCCTGGCGGATGCCTTCCAGGACCTGGCCGCGGTCCGCGAGGGGATGGGTCCTTCGCGTTTGACTGTACCGCCGCCCTAAGACCTCATCGGTGGCCTCCAGAAATAGGATCTCCGGCCGCAGCTCCTGTTCCTGCAGGCGGCGGAAGACCTCCGGAAAGGTCCGCAGCAGAGCCCGGTCCCGCAAATCCATGACTAACGCAATTTTGGAATATTCCGGGAGGAGATTCGAGGCCTTTTCAAACAAATTCGGCAGCAGGGCAATGGGCAAGTTGTCGATGCAATAAAAACCCATGTCCTCCAGAACCCGGGAAACCGTGCTTTTCCCCGAGCCGGAAAGGCCGGTGACCACCACCATCCACAAATTTCGTAATTCGGTTTGGCTCATGAAAAAATGTCGAAAAGGGTTCCGAAAGTTTTATATTTGATGGTTTCGTAAAAAGCTCCAGATGCAAGGCGCGCTGCAACAACGAAGTTGAAGCGCAATCCCGCTCGGAGCGGGACAGATGGACTTTTTACGAAACCATCGTTGCGAGAAAAAAACCGGGAGAGGAGAGAGGGGGAGTTAAAACTTCTCGTCTCCTTCGGCAAAGATCGCGTACATCTCGTCTCCCGTCTCGGCTTCCATCAGGCGTTTCCGAAACGAGGCGTCCTTCATCAGGCGGGAGATCCGGGCCAGAGCCTTCAGATGGATGCCCGCCGAATCCTCCGGGGCCACCAGCAGAAAAAAGAGGTGGGTGAGTTTTCCATCCATGGACTGAAAGTCCATTCCCGAAACGCTGCGGCCAAAGGAAGCGAGGAGCTTCTTCACGGTCTTGCTCTTTCCGTGGGGGATGGCCACCCCATCCCCGATGCCGGTGCTCCCCAGGGTCTCCCGCTCGAGGAGGATCTCCACCATCCGCTCCTCATCCCCCAGTTTCTCCACTTGGGCAATCCCCCGCACGAGCTCCCGCAGAACCTCTTTTTTTTCCCGGGCCGCAAGGTTCGGAACGATAAATCGTTTATCCAAAATTTCCAAAATTTTCATGGCGTGGGAATTTCCCTGAACGAAGCCCGCTCTCCGGCCCGCGACGGCCCTCTCCCCAAAACCTTCCCGGCGGGGGAACAGAATCCGTTCCCCGCCCCCCCGCCCGTCCGGGGGCTCAATCGACCTGGGGCTCGATCAGCCCGTAATGGCCGTCCTTTAGCCGGTAGAGGATGTTCAGGCTTTTGGAACTGGGATTGGTGAAGACCAGGAAGTTGTTGTTGAGCAGGTCCATCTGCATGGCGGCTTCTTCGATCGACATGGGTTTGGCCACGATTTTTTTGCTCTTGATGAGCCGCGGTTCGCTTCCCTCTTCAAAACTCTCGGCGGCGTAGACGTCCATCCGGAAATTCGCCTCGGGCAGCCCCGGATGGCTCTTATGGCGCTTGATCTTGTCCTTATATTTCAGGATTTGCCGCTCCAGTTTTTCCAGGACTCCATCGATGGCCGCGAACATGTCTTCCGTCTCTTCCTGGGCGTTGAGGGTGATCCGGTTCGCCACCAGCGTCACTTCGGCAATCTGGCGGTGTTTCTCCACGGTGAGGACCGCGTTGGCTTCTATGGGATAATCGAAATATTTTTTGAGTTTGGAGATCTTTTCCTGCAGATAGTCGCGGAGAATCTCTTTGGATTCCGTATTGCGGAAAGTTACGGAAACTTGCATGCTTCACGCCTCCATTTCGTGGGTCTAAATGATTTGCTTCCTTCGCGTGGAAGGAAGAACGCCAATCATCTCGCGATACTTGGTGACCGTGCGGCGAGCGATCAGGATATCCTGCTTCTTCAAAATTTCGACCAGCGCCTGGTCGCTGTAGGGCTTCTGGGGATCCTCTTTGGCCAGGATCTGGCGGATATTTTCTTTCACGCTCTCGGAAGCGACGTTTTCCCCCCGCGAGGTGTTGATGCTGCTGTTGAAGAAGTACTTGAGCTCAAAGATCCCCTGCGGGGTATGAACGTATTTGTTGGAGGTAACCCGGCTGATGGTCGATTCGTGCATTTCCACATCCATCGCCACGTCCTTGAGAACCATGGGTTTCAGATAGGCCACCCCTTTGTCTAAGAACCCCCGCTGAAATTTGACGATGGATTTCGTGACCCGGTACACGGTCCGCTGGCGCTGATGGATGGATTTGATCAGCCAGAGCGCCGACCGGATCTTGTCGTTGATGTATTCTTTAGCGCCCCCCGCGGCCTGGGGCCGTTCCCGAAGAATATCGCGATAATACGGGTTGATGCGCAACTTGGGCAACCCGTCTTCGTTGAGAACGACCACGTACTCGTCGCCGATTTTGTACACGAACACGTCCGGGGTGATGTAGGGGATCGTCTCGTCGTTGTAATACCGCCCGGGCCTGGGATCCAGGTCGCCGATGAGGCGCGCCGCCCGCCCGACCTCCTCCAGGGGAACCCCCAGGTCCTTGGCGATGGCCTGGTAGTTCTTCTTCGCCAGCTGGGGCAGGTGCTCCTCGATGATTTTCCGGACCACGGCCTCTTCGGGATAAAATTGCCGCGCCTGGATCAAGAGGCATTCGCACAGATCCCGCGCGGCCACTCCGGGGGGATCGAAGGCCTGGATCTTCCGGAGGACTGTTTCCACCTCCTCCAGGCTGAACCCGCTCTTGGCGGCAATCTCCTCCAGCCCCACCTGCAGCACCCCGTCTTCATTCAAATTCCCGATGACCAGAGTCCCGGCCAGGCATTCCGCTTCACTGAAGTCGTTCAGCCGCAGCTGCCAGAGAAGGTGATCGGACAAGGTCGCCTTCTTGGTCAGGAAGTTTTCGAACGTCGGCCGGTCATCCTCATCCCCGCCGTCCTTCGAGCCCCGGCCGTACGTTTCCCGGCGCCAATCCAGGGGGGGAAGATCCAGGTCCCCGTCCTCGTCCCGCGCCTTTTCCGGAGCCGCGGGGGAAAGGCTCTCATAGGAAGGCTCCAGGGGTTCCGCTTCCCCAACGGGCTCGGCCACTTCGTCGAGAACCGGGTTTTCCTCCTCCTCCTGGCGGATCAGGTCCATGAGCTCCATGCGCGATAGCTGCAGAAGCTTGATCGCCTGCTGCAGCTGCGGCGTCATCATCACCTGCTGGGTGAGCTTCAGACTTTGACGGAGCTCTAAGGCCATAAAATCGGGAAAAACCTTTCGTAGTCTTGGCGCTCGAAATATCCTGTTCTCTCTGCTAAATGCATCGACTTTTTCCTTTCAAATCTTGATGGTTTCGTAAAAAGCCACCCGGATGATGGCCTCAATTGTAGGGGCGTCCTGCGGACGCCCAGAAATGGGCGAGCGCAACTCGTCCCTATCTGCCAGGCGCGCAAGTTCGATGGTAGGGGCAACCCGCCGGGTTGCCCGATATCGGGCGGCTCGGCGAGCCGCCCCTACCTTCCGCAACGATTCACCCCGTTAGATACGTTTCAAAAGGATGTTCCCCTTCGAATATCAGGGCGTTGATCCCTGAATCCGATGAGCGGGATCTTTATCTAACGGGGCAGGGTTGAAGCGCAATCCTGCTCCGAGCAGGACAGATGGACTTTTTACGAAGCCATCATTAAAACCGGAATTTTTCGCCCAGATAGATCTCGCGGGCCTTGCGGCTTTTCGCGATTTCTTCCGGCGTTCCCCGCTCCAGGATCTTCCCCTCGTTGAGAATGTAGGCCTGATCGCAAACGCCCAGGGTCTCCCGCACGTTGTGGTCCGAAATCACCACGCCGATCCCCTTGGCCTTGAGCTGGGCGATGATCTTTTGGATGTCCACCACGGCCAAGGGGTCGATGCCGGCGAACGGTTCATCCAGGAGGATGAACCTTGGAGAGATCACCAAGGCCCGGGTGATCTCCACCCTGCGACGCTCCCCCCCGGAAAGGGAATAGGCTTTCCTTTTGGCTAAGGAAGAAATTCGCAGTTCCTCCAGGAGCCGCGTCAAGCGTTCGCGCCGCTCTTCCGGGGAAAGATCCAGGGTTTCCAGAATGATCTGGAGATTTTCCTCCACGGTCAGCTTGCGGAATACGGACGGCTCCTGGGGAAGATACGTGACCCCTTTCCGGGCGCGCATATACATGGGGGCGTCCGTGATCTCCTCGTCTCCCAGGAACACCTGCCCGCCTTCCGGTTTGATCAAACCCACGATCATGTAGAAGGTGGTGGTCTTGCCGGCGCCGTTCGGACCCAGAAGGCCGATCACCTCGCCGGCCTGGAAATCCAGGTCGATCGCCTCGACCGCCCATTTTCCATGATACTGCTTCTTGAGGCCCCGCGCGATCAGGGCGGGCGGAGAGGTCATGGAGCCCCTTTGCCCGGCCGGCCCTCCCCTTTGGGGTGGAGAATCACCTCCACCCTCCGGTCCGGCCCGCCCTCGACTAAGGTCTTGTCTTCGTCCAGAAGAACGATGATTTTTTCTCCGCTGACCATATCCTTGCCCTGCCAGACTTTCGGCTGGCCGGTCAAGGTGATTTTCTGCTCCCGATTTGCAAAAACCGCTCTTTGCGCGGTGGCCAGGCGATCCCCATCCTGCACCTTCACGTTTCCCGTGGCCACCACTTCCCGGATGTCGTTTCCTTCTTCCTTTTTTTCGTAAAACACCTGAGCCGTATCGGCGTTGATGGTCAGCCCCCCCTGCTTGGCTTCCACTTTTCCTCGGAAGGTAATCACGCGATTCTTGTTGTCCGCCTCAAGCTCCTGGGCCGTAACCCGCAGCGGCTGGTCAAATCCGGGCCCCTCCGCCCCCCCGGTCTTTCCCAGAGAGAGGGGTTTTTTCTCGCTGCCCCAGGCAATTCCGGCCGCCAGGAGGAAAACCGCCCCCAGGACAACCCCAAGCCCAACGATTTTTCTCATGGTTTTTTCCTTTGGTCCCCCGCCGGGTTCCAGGGGGTAAGAACCACGGTGACCTGCCGTAGGATCTTTATCCGCTGCTGGTCCAAATGCACGATCATCCCCGTTCCCGTGAGCTTCCCCTGGGGGCCGTGCATTTCCACCGGGTCCCCCGTGCTGAGTTCCCGCTTATCGGCTTGATAGTGCAAGCTCCGGGTCTCCAAGCGGTAGCCGTCGCTGGTCTCCAGCTTCACCCCGTCAAACGCTTCAAACGCCTTGGTTTGGGTGCTGAGCCGCCCCTTCTCCCCCTCCAGACGGTAGGTTTGTTCATTTTCCCCGAAAAAAGCAGCCCGCACCTTTTCAAAGAGCACACTTCCGTCTTCTTTGAAATATTGGGCCGAGGCCGCTTCCAGTTCCCACTCCTTGACCCCCTCCCGGGTCTCGGTGTAGCGCAGGCGGTCCAATTTCAGGTCCGCGGCCGATGCCGGCTCTCCGGTCGGAGCTTTCTTTCCCCCCGGCGGAGTAATGGTGTACCAAGCCAGGACCCCGACCCCGCAGAGACTGCATAGAATGATCAACCCGAGAAAGGAACGAATCCGTCTCATCCGTCCTGAACCGACTTCGGTCAAACCGAGATTATTTTATCACCTGCAAACAATGGGTGTAAAGAACCAAAATTCCCTCAAAGTAACCCTTCCGTGAAGAGGGGCGGGGTGCAAGCTTTGTTGTGGCCTGGGGGTTCGGGCGGTGCGCGCCGGAAGCATCGGCCGGGAGGCCCATAGCCCCGGTGAACGGACTGCGCTTCCGCCAAAGGAGGCGGGAGGCCTTGGCCCCCGCCCCGTCCACGAAGAAACCAGCGCCTCATGGTTCCAAGCGGACCGACCGGACCCCCAGGCCATGGAGGCCCTTTGCCTTTACGCCGAACCTTCGTCCAGAGCGATTAACCACCCGTCACTGAAGGGTTACCCCTCAAAGGGATCAAGGTATCAATTTAGCGTTTTGAAAAGGAACGCTGAATTTCATTGCAAAATGCAAAATGCAAAATGCGTATCAATTTAGTTTTTTGAAATGGGGGCTCATAAATCCCTCCCGTCCTCCCTTTTTCAAAGGGAGGAGAGCTTTTCTGAAGGCCTTCCATAAAAGATTCCTCTTTTTCCCCCCTGTGGAGTGGCGGCAAGCCTACTCCACAGGGGGGACGAAAGGGGATTTGACGGCTTTTCAAAAAGCTAAAATGTTACCAAAATGCAAATTTTCAGGAAAAAATTCATTCATTTTTCAATTTCCAATTTGATATTTGCAATTTGCAATGATGTTTAGGCGATTCTTCAAACGGCCAAACTGTTACGGATCAAGGAACAAAATATTTTTCGGTAATCTGCGCCCATTTCCCCTGGGCTTTCAAAATCGCCTCGGCCGCTTCCCGCACCGCCCCCCGTCCACCGGGGGCGCCGGTGACAAAATGGGCCGCCCGCCTCAATTCCGGAATGCTGTCGGCCACGGCAATGGCCAGGCCGACGCGACGGAAAACCGGCAGGTCCGCCCAGTCATCCCCCAGAAAGGCGATCTCTTCGGGGGACAGCTTTTTTCCCTTGGCGATGGCGGCCAGTTCGGTCCCCTTGTCTTTGATCCCCTGGCGGACCAGCCGCATCCCCAACTCCCGGGCCCGCCGACTCACGGCCCGCGAGCTGCGCGAAGAGAGGATCCCGACCTCGATCCCCCCCTTCTTAAGAAACTTGACGCCCTGGCCGTCCTTGACATCGAAGGATTTGACCTCTTCGCCGTCTCCTCCATAGGTGATCCGCCCGTCCGTCAAAACCCCGTCCACATCCAAAAGGACCAGCCGGATTTTCAGAGCTCTTTTCTTCCAGTTCCGAGGCGGCAAGAAACGCTTCCTTTACTGGGGTTTCACCAGCGCATCGATGGCCATGACCTGCTCCAGGAGGGGCTTCAGTCCTTCGAACGGTTGGGAATTCGGGCCGTCGCAGAGGGCTTCCTCGGGGCGGGGATGAACTTCCATGAACAGGGCGTCGATGCCCACGGCGCAGGCCGCCCGCGTCAAGGCCGGGATGAATTCGCGCTGTCCCCCCGAGGAAACGCCGAGCCCCCCCGGAAGCTGCAGGCTGTGGGTCACATCGAACACCACGGGATATCCCGTCTCCCGGAGGATGATCAGGCCGCGCAGGTCCGAAACCAGGTTGTGGTACCCGAAAGAGGCCCCCCGTTCCGTGAGGAGGATGGAGCGGTTGCCGGTGGATTCAATTTTTTCGACCACATTCCGCATATCCCAGGGGGCCAGAAACTGCCCCTTTTTCACATTGATCACCTTCCCCGTGGCGGCTATCGCCAGGACGAAATCCGTCTGCCGGCAAAGAAAGGCGGGAACCTGCAAAACATCGAGGACCGCCGCCGCCGCCGCCACTTCCTCGAAGCGGTGGACATCCGAAAGCACCGGAACTCCGAACTCCTTCTTGACCCGCTCCAGGACCTTGAGTCCCTTCTCGAGGCCGGGTCCGCGGTAGGAATTCAGGGAACTCCGGTTGGCCTTGTCATAGGACGATTTGAAAATCAGAGGAATTCCCAGAGACCGAGTCAAGTCCCGTAAAAACTCGGCGGCCTCCAAACAGGCCATTTCCGATTCGATCACGCAGGGCCCGGCAATCAGCGCCAGCGGTCTTTGCCCGCCGATCACCACCGGTCCGATCGCAACTTCCCTTACGGGCGGAATCCTCAAGGAATTCATTTTGTTTTTCTCCGTTTCTTACGCTTTTCCTTGAGAGAGACGCGAATGAATTCCCGAAAGAGGGGGTGGGGCGAGTGGGGTCGGGATTTCAGCTCCGGGTGGAACTGGCAGCCTAAAAACCAGGGGTGGCCGGGCAGTTCCATAATCTCCACTAACCTGGCGTCCGGCGACTGGCCGCTGATGAGAAATCCGCCCTGGGCCAGCCGCTCGCGGTATTCATTGTTCACTTCATAGCGGTGGCGATGCCGCTCGGAAATCTGGATTTCCTGGTACGCCAAGTGGGCGAGCGTGCCTTCCTGCAAGGCTGCGGGATAGGCCCCTAAACGCATCGTACCCCCCTTTTCGGTGATTTGTTTCTGGTCCGGGAGCAGGTCGATCACGGGGTGGGGCGTTTCCGGATTGAATTCGCTGCTGTTGGCCCCCTTCAGGCCGCAGACGTTGCGGGCGAATTCGACGACCGCCAATTGCAGGCCCAGACAGATCCCGAAGAAGGGAATCTGATTTTCCCGCGCGTACTGGATGGCGAGGATCTTGCCTTCGATGCCCCGGTCGCCAAACCCGCCGGGAACCAGGATCCCGTCGGCCTCGGCCAACTCCTTTTCCGCCCCTTCCTTCGGCACCTTTTCCGAATCCACGAAATGCAGGTTCACCCGGCAACGGTTGGCGATTCCCCCGTGGATCAGGGCCTCGTTCAAGCTCTTGTAGGAATCCTTCAGGTTGACGTATTTCCCCACGATGGCAATGTCCACGGAGCCGCGGGGGTTCTTGATCGCCTGGAGGATGGCTTCCCATTTCTCCAGGCGGGGAGCCCGGGTCCAGATGTTGAGAAGCTGGACGATTTTTTCGTCCAGTCCTTCAGAGTGGAAACACAGGGGGACCTCGTAAATGCTCTCCACATCCTTCGCCGTGATCACCGCATCCTTGTCCACGTTGCAGAAGAGGGCGATTTTGGCCTTGATTTCCGGGGGAAGCATCTGCTCCGTGCGGCAAATGAGGATGTCCGGCTGAATTCCAATCTCGCGGAGCTTCATGACGCTGTGCTGGGTCGGCTTGGTTTTCAGCTCCTCCGACGTCTTGATAAACGGGACCAGGGTCAAATGGATATAAAGGGTGTTCTGGCGCCCCAAGTCCGTCTTCAGCTGTCGGATCGCCTCTAAGAACGGCAGGCCTTCGATGTCGCCGACCGTGCCGCCGATCTCGATAATGGCCACGTCGGCGTCGTCGGCGATGGCCAGAATGTTTCGCTTGATTTCATCCGTAATATGCGGGATGACCTGCACGGTCCCGCCCAAGTAGTCTCCCCGGCGCTCCTTGTTGATGACGGAAAAATACACCTGCCCGGTGGTGAAATTGTTGCGGCGGCTTAGACGCGACGAGGTGAACCGTTCGTAGTGCCCGAGATCCAAGTCCGTCTCCGCCCCGTCGTCGAGGACGAAGACCTCCCCGTGCTGGAAGGGGTTCATGGTCCCGGGGTCCACATTGATGTAGGGGTCTAACTTCTGATTGGTCACCCGGAGGCCCCGGCCCTCCAAGAGCGCGCCGATGGAGGCCGCGGCCAGGCCCTTTCCTAAAGAGGAAAGCACCCCCCCGGTAATGAAAATATACTTCGTTCTTCCCGATGAATTCTTGGTCGTTTCCATAAAGATTCCTTCTAAAATGTATAGCCACCGAGGTCACAGAGGCATAAATACTGCGTATATAAAAGATGAACAACGCGCAAGTCTCTATCAAGTTTCCTGGGACACCCGTACTTGCCCTTTACCTTTAGAACTTGTACCCTCTTGTATTACTAATGTTCAGAATCTTTAAATTTTGTTAACTTTTTTTCTCTGGGAACGCCCCCTCACCCTCCCCTCTCCCCCGGGCACGGGGGAGAAGGATAAATGAGGATTCCATTTGTAACTCTGTGCCCTCTGTGGCTAATGGTTTTTGGTTGCGGCTACGCCGCGCTGTGCCCTCTGTGGCAGAGGCCTTTGAAATCTTTGTCTTGATAATTCAATCTCTGCTTTTCTTGACGAAACGACTTATTTTCCTCGAAAGGTTAGAATAACTTTTCCTGGACCGCGTCCGGCAGTTCCTTCCCGAGATATTTCTGCGCCAAGGGGGTGATCTTTCGGCCCCGCGGGGTCCGATCCAAAAAACCGCTTTGGATCAAGTAGGGCTCGTACACGTCTTCGATGGTGTCTTTCTCCTCATGGACGGCAATCGCCAGCGTCTCCAGGCCGACCGGGCCCCCTCCGAATTTTTCCAGGATGGTCATGAGGATTTTATGATCCATCCGGTCCAATCCCCGTTCGTCCACTTCCAACATTTTGAGCGCCCGGTCCGCAACGCTCCGGTCCACCTCCGGCTGATTCCAGACCTGGGCGAAGTCCCGGACCCGCCGCAGCAGCCGGTTGGCAATCCGCGGCGTCCCGCGCGAGCGTTTGGCGATCTCCCGCGCTCCCGAGGGGTCGACGGCGATGTCGAGAAGCCGGGCCGACCGGCTGACGATCTCTTCCAGCTCCGCCTCCGAATAAAATTCCAGGCGCAGGTTGATGCCAAAGCGGTCCCGCAGGGGAAAGGTCAGCAGACCGGCGCGGGTCGTGGCCCCCACGAGGGTAAAATGGGGAAGGTTCAGCTTGATGGAACGGGCGCTGGGCCCCTGGCCGATGAGGATGTCGATCTGAAAATCCTCCATGGCGGGATACAGGATCTCTTCCACCACGTGGTTGAGCCGGTGAATTTCATCGATGAAGAGGAGGTCGTGTTCCCGCAGGTTGCTGAGGATGGCAGCCACGTCCCCCGGGCGCTCCAAAACGGGCCCGGAGGTGGCGCGGATGTTGACGCCGAGCTCCGCGGCAATGATATAGGCGAGCGTAGTTTTGCCGAGTCCCGGCGGCCCGCTGAAGAGAACATGATCCAGAGCTTCCTGGCGGCTTCGGGCCGCCTCGATGAACACCTGCAGATTTTTTTTGACCTTCTCCTGCCCAATGTATTCCTTAAAGCTCTGGGGGCGCAGCTGCACCTCGTCCCGCAGGTCCTCCTCGGCGAACTCCGGCTGAACCTCGCGCGGCGGCGCCAACAAAGCCGGCAGTTGTTTCTCCTCTTTTCTCATCCCGTCATCCCGCCGCCAACGCCCGGAGGCTCTCCTTCAAAATCTCCTCCAGAGAGGCTTCCGGCCGCTGCCGCCAAACCTGCTCCACCACGGAATCCGCCTGGTTTTTCCGATATCCCAGATTCACCAAAGCCGAGACCACGTCGTCCACTACCTGGCCTTTTTTCCCTTTCTCCTCTTTCGCCGTCTCCCCCCGAACCGCGATTTTTCCGATTTTCTCCTTGAGATCGAAGACCAGCCGCTCCGCGGTCTTGCGGCCCACCCCCGGGATCTGCGTCAGCCGGCCCACGTCTTCCGACTGGAGGGAGGCGATCAGGTCGGCCGGAGCGATGCCCGACAGGATATTGAGGGCCAGTTTGGGTCCGATGCCCGAAACCCCGATGAGGATCTGGAAGATTTCCTTTTCCAGGAAAGTGGAAAATCCGAACAGCTGGAGGAGGTCCTCCCGCACATGGGTATACGTGTGGAGGCGGACCCCCTGGGTCGCTTCCGGCAAATCATAAAAAGTGCTCAGGGAAACGAAAACCTGGTACCCGATTCCCTGGGTCTCGACGATGACCACCCCCGGCCGCTTTTCAACCAACTGCCCCCGGATCTGCGCGATCATTCCCCGACCTCGTCGCGCCCGCCCGCCCTTCCGCGTTCCCGGCGCCCCCGAAATGGCGTTCCCGTCCCGGAGGAAGCCGCCAGGCGTCTCTGCCAGCGGAACGAGTGGCCGACGCAGACGGCCACCGCCAGGGCGTCCGCGGCGTCGGCCGCAACTTTAGCCGGCATGCAAAGAAGCGCCTGCACCATCGCCTGGACCTGTTCCTTGGAAGCCCTTCCGTACCCGACCATCGCCTGTTTCACTTCCAGGGGGCTGAATTCCTGAACGGGCAAACCGGCTTCCGCCGCCGCTAAAGCGGCTACCCCGCGGGCCTGGCCGAGCATCATGGCGCTCCGGACGTTTTTTCCGAAAAAAGGCCGTTCGACGCCCATGAGGTGCGGGTGATAAATTTCGATCTGGCGGCGGAGATCCAAAAAGATTTTCCAGAGGCGCGCCGGGAAAGCCTCCCGGGCCGAAGGACGGATCACCCCGCTGCCTAAGTAGCGGATCGAACCGTCCTTCTCCACGGCGACCACGCCGAACCCCGTGGCCCCCATTCCCGGATCGATTCCCAGGATGCGCCAAGTTCCCGGCTTCGGAGAAGAATCCTCGCGGATTTCCTTCCCCTTCTCAGGCACTGAGCTGCTCCATTTCCGCGTCGGAAATGTCGAAGTTGGCGTACACATGCTGGACGTCGTCCGAATCCTCCAGGCTCTCCATCAGCCTAACCATCTGCTGCGCCTCTTTCCCCGTGAGGCGAATGGTGGACTGGGGAACCATCGTGACCTCCGCGTAGAGGGGCTGCAGACCGGCATCTTCCAGCTTTTTTTTCACCGCCTCAAAATCTCCCGGCTCCGAGATAACCTCGAATTCCTTCTCGGTTTCGCGGACATCCGCCGCCCCGGCTTCGAGCGCCGTGTTCATGAGCTTTTCTTCGTCGGCCTTGCTCTTGTCAAAGACGGCCATGCCCCGCTTCTCGAACATCCAGGCCACGCACCCCGATTCTCCCAGGTTCCCCGCATTTTTGGAGAAAATGTGGCGGATATCGGCGACCGTCCGTTTGCGGTTGTCGGTGAGAATCTCCACCAAAACAGCTACCCCGCCCGGGCCGTATCCTTCATAGCTGGTTTCTTCATAGGAGACCCCGGGAAGTTCCCCGGTCCCTTTTTTGATCGCCCGTTCGATGTTATCCTTGGGCATGTTCTCCGCTTTGGCCGCAAGGATCGCGCTTCGTAGACGGGGGTTGCCTGCCTGGTCGCCGCCCCCCATGCGCGCCGCGATGGTGATCTCCTTGATGAGCTTGGTGAAGATCTTACCCCGGCGAGCGTCGGCGGCCCCCTTCTTGTGCTTGATGGTGCTCCATTTTGAGTGACCGGACATCGGCTGGATCCCCCCCTTTTTGGTTCATTTTCTCAATGGGTATTTATAACACAAGGAATGGGCCATTGCAAAAGCAAAAATGCCCTTTCCCGTAACCCTTCCGTGACGGGTGGTTCCTCGCTCTGGACAAAGGTTCGGCGTAAAGGCAAGACGCCTCCATGGCCTGGGGGTCCGGGGGCCAGAACGGAACGCGCCGGAAGCATCGGTCGGGTTACCCCTTGGCCCTTACGACACTCCTTTTTCAAGAAACTAAACCTAAACGTTGCAAAAAATATCTCCAAAGATCCCCCTCACCCTTCCCTCTCCCCGTCGGGGAGAGGGGTAGGGGTGAGGGCAAAAGGTCACCGCAGGTGATGTTCGCCAACCGAGGGGAAGAACAATTTGTAGCCCATGAAACCATGGCCGTAGAGCACTTTGCGGAGATTTTTTTTGCACCTGGTAGGTAAAGTGTTTCCAAAAGTGCAGTTTCTTCTTAGAAAAAATCGATCCGATAATACAAATCCACCGCGATGGCGGACCCCCTTTGGGCTTCGACCTCCCAGTTTTTTGAAATCTTGTACCTGACTTTGAGAACCTGTTCACTGTCGAAGAGGGAATACCCATAGCTGAGGTACAGCTCGGGAGTCAGGTATTTTCCGATCGTAACCATGGATCGGGATAAATCTCCGCTTTGGGACTCGATGTCCACCTTATCAATTCCCATTTTGCTTTTCAACTGGTCCACCGTGCTGAGCGAATCCCCGGCCAACAGCGCCCCGGCTCCCATCATGAGAAGAGATAGATTTGCGCTCTGGCGATCATACGGCCGACCGCTAACGAGATACGAGAGAATATCCTCATCTTTCATGGCGGGGATGGAGTACAATTTAACAATCGGCCGCTTTAAATTCCCAAGAATGGTTACCCCCACTTTGATGTCATAGAACGATTCCAGATCATCCGTGCGGCGCAAGGCCAAGATATCGAGAGCCGGATTATCGACGGGGCCTCCGGCAAAAATGAGCCGGCCCCGATCGATGCGCAGGTTAAAACCATAACCGACATACGTGCCCTCCACCACCCGGATTTCTCCCCGAGCGGTGATTTGATCGGATTTCACGCTCACCGTTTTCACATCCAAATTACCGGCAAATCGGGCATCGATGCCTCCGGCTTTGACCATCACCCGATCCCCCAGGACCATCCGCACCTCCATATCCAGGGAAAAGGAACCGGCCCTGGTCAGGGGTTGATCGATGATGACTACGTCGGAACTGGGTCGAACCATTCCTGACGGAGCGACCGCATGGATGAGGACCTCGGGAAGCAAGACTTCTCCCCGTACGGAGAGATTTTTGAGATCCCCTTGAAAATTCAACTTGGGACTGCTTTGAATACGTAAATCCGGCAAATAGAAGGTCTGGAATTTATCTCCCCAGATTTTTCCCTCATAGCGCTGGACTTCCCAATTTTTCAACCAAATGGCTCCGTTTCCCTCGATGCGCCCCTGACCGGACCGGGCCTGAAAGGATTCTATCAGGATCTGTTCGTTGCGGACCTGGCAGCGGGTGGAGAGATCCTCGACCCGGATCCCCAGCCCCGGAAGGAATGCTCCGGCATTGGTGAACTGGATCCTCCCCTTCAGGGTGGGGTTTTTCCAAGGGCCGTCAACCTGCAAATCTAAATCCATATTCCCACGGCTCTCCTGGACCGTTCCGGGAAAAACTGCGGAGAGGAGTCCATTTTCCTGGGCTTGAGCGCGGAAAGATGCCTGCCCAGTTCGGGCGGGGTCAAATTGGAACGGATACCGCGCGGGAAGAGGCAGGCGGAATTTTCCCTCAACGGATCCGTAGGTCTCAAGAGATAAAGAAAGATTTCCCTGAAGGCCTTCTTCCCTCCATGAAAAATTTGCCTCCCCTTGATTCATCACCGCTGAGATCAGCGCCTTCTCCCCTTTCCAGCCAAACTTCCCCTTCGCCAGTTTCAATTCCCCCGTAGCTTCCAGGCGAAAATCCGGAAGCCAATTCCCTTTCATTTGCCCCCCGGCCACACCTTCCAGGGAAATCTGCCTTGGCCAAAGGGGTCGCAAAAGGGCAAGGTTCAAAGCGGTCCAGGTCATTTCCATCTGCCCTTCCTTGGGCAGGGAAAAATGCGCCGGTTCGGGTGACAGGAGTTTTCCCTCAACTCTCCCCTGATTCTTGAATTCCAAAATGACGGAAGACCGCAGTCCCTGATCTCCCCAATCCAGAGTCGCGGATCCGGATGAAACTTCCAAATTCAATAGATCGGAGCCGTTCGCGATCTGGGAATTTTTCCGGTAAAGGGAAATTTGAATTCCTGAATCCGCAATCTGGAGGCTCCCTTTGAACCTCGGGCGTTTCCATGTCCCCTCGGCGCGGAGATCAAGATCGATATTTCCCCGGCTCTTGGGGATCATCTCCGGATAGAGGGCCGCCAAGAATCCTTTCTCCAGCAACCGCCCCGTAACAGCAAGGTTCAACACGCCCTCGGGATGGAAAGAAGGCCACCGTCGGGCTGTTAGGGGCAGCTGGAATTTTCCTTTCACCATCCCGTGGTCTGCAAAAGTCAAAGCAATACCCCCTTGCACGCTCTCTCCGCGCCAGCTGAAATCCAGGTCGGTTGTTTGGAGGGCGAAGGAGACGGGCTTTTCCCCTGCTTGCCAGACGACATCGGTTCGGGAAACTTTAACGGATCCGGCCGCATCGATTTGAAAACCCGGAAACCATTGTCCCCTTACCCGCCCTGAACTCTGCCCTTTTAGAATAAGTTTGGGAGGGAATAAGGATGAAATGAGTCCATGGTCAACGCCTTTCCATTTGAGGTCGATTTTTCCGGTTTGCGGGGGTTCGGTTTGAAGGGCTTCTGTTGAAGAAATGCGGGCCTCTATGTTTCCCCCTTGTTTGAGATTGAGGGTAAGCAAAGTTAGGAGGCCTTTTTCGTTCCAGTCGCAACGTGCCTGTCCGGAAAGCACTTCCACCTTTATTTGATCATGGACATAGGCTCCCTTCAGGCTCAAATCACCCACAATTTGCCTGCCGCTCTTCCGCCAAAGAGCAGAAACAGACCCTGTTGAGCGGCCGGAAAGCTTACCCTCCCGCAGCCAGGGATTGAGACGGGTGAGATCCAAAGTTCCCCATTCCACCTGGATGGGGCCCGAGACCGGATCCAAGGCAAGGTTGGCATCGGCCTGAAGTCTCTCTCCTTGGCTGCTCTTTACGTTTAGAGAATCGAGCAAGAACCTCTGGGCGGATAATTGAATCTTGGCCGGCGCTTGCAGGTTCCATAAACCCTTGGCATCTTTTCCGGTCAGTCGGGCTATGGTTCCTTTCCACAATCCACTTTCATAGCCTCCCTCCATTTCGCCCTCAATTTCCCCTCCATCCAAAAGAAAAGCCAGTTTTGCCCTATGGCCCTTCAGGACACCTGAAGTTTCGAGATGAAAACCTTTGACCGGGAAAGATCCGATTTGCAGATTTTCCATGCGACTTTCCATGTCAAAAGCCGGTTGGCCGTTCATAGGAGATTCTTTCAATTGAAGGTCGGCGGTGAACGATCCGGCCCGAATTTTGTTCCACCCCAAATTGTTTCCCTGGCCGTGGAGGATTCCGGTCACCTGGGCTTCTCGATAGCGAAGCCAGCCGGTAGCCAAGATTTGGCCTTGGGCATCCGGGATCACCTCGGAAAGCTCGGTGATGCGCGCCTCCAGCTGGACCTTCTCCTGGAGAATTCCCTGTGCCTGGAGGGCAAACCCTTGTCCCCGCACCCGGAGCTGGGCGATCTTCCAGAGGTCCTGATCCAGACTCGCGTTCAATTCCCCGGTGAAGAGCTGTCCGCGAAGCCGGCTTTCGGAGAAATGGGCCTTCACCACTGCTTCGGAGAGTTGGTCCTTGCGCCAGAGAATCCTGCCTTCGAGATTTAGAGTCAGCTCCCCATTCCACTCGGGATGAAACTTTCCCGGGTTCAGCTGGGCGCCCTGAATCCTGCTTTCCAGCGCAAGCCCGTCGGCCCAGGAAAATCCGAGAAACCCTTTAACCGTCCCATCCATCCAGTCCGCATCGAGTTTGTTAATCCTAACCCGGTGGAGATCGCCCTGGAATTCACCGGAGGCTTTCCCCTGGAGCCATCCCTTGGCTTTATTCACAAAAAGGATTTGGCCCCGATAATTATCCAGGGGCCCTTTTATATCCACCTGTCCGGAAAGATCCGTTCCCATCCCCAATTCCGGAGCCAGATCCACTTCCCAAAAGCTCAACCGACTCTGCAAGGAAGGCCGGACGGCAAAACTCCACGAACCTTCGCTTTCCACCGCGCCTTTCCGACCCGGCTGTAAGATCCGGAGGTTCCGCCAACTCAGAGCCGATGGGGTCAAACCAAGCTCCCCCTCGAGGCGCAGGCTTTCGGAATTTTGCTTTTGTCCGGAGATCCAAATCGTGCCGGCAGTTTCTTCGGGTTTCGCCGTCGACTCCATGAGGAGTTTCACCTCAAGGTGGTCCATTCCGGCGTATTCTTTCGCCAAGGAGGTTTTCAGATTCAAATTCAGGGACGGCTGGGCAAAAGAAAGCTTCATCGTCCCTTCTGCCCGCCCTGAGGGACCGGATAAGTTGAAATCACGTATTTCCAAAATATTTTCATCCCATTGCCCCCGGGCAAGCAGTTGGCCAAGTTGGATGGGCTCTTGATTGAGACGCTGGTAGACCAGATCCTGGATGCGGAGTGATTCCATTTTGGCTTGAATCTTGGAAAGCCAGAGGGGGACTTGCGGCCAACCGGGAAAGGAAACGTTTTGGGTCTCAGGTGCCCGATCTTGAAAAACAACCCCTTCGAGAGAAAGTTCGTTCACAATGACCCGGCGATTCATTAATTCTGCCACCTGCCAATGCAAATGCAGGCGATCCGCGCGAATCTCGCCCTGTGGCCAGCGGATTCGCACCCCCTGCAGTTTCAACTCATCCCGCAGTCGGCCTTGAATTTTTTGGGCGTCAATCTGGACAGGGGAAAAAATCGAAAGGGCTTTGAAAAGCACCCGGGTGCCCTCCGCCGAATTCAAAGCCCAGACTCCAAGGGAAACCATGGCCCCCGTAAGCAGAACCGCGATGCCCAAACCAATGAAAAAAAATTTCCTTTGTTTTTTCACAGGGGAAATCCTATTGACACGTGAAGCTGATACCCCGGGTTATCCACGTTTATCTGCCGGGCCACATCGACCCGGAGCGGGCCGGCCGGGGTGTAATAGCGAATCCCGATCCCCGCCCCTTGGGCCAAACGAAAATCGTCCGCACTGTTAAAAGCGTTGCCCACATCGTAGAAACCGGCGATGCCCCAATTCTTGGCGATGGCGTATTCCAACTCCAGGCTGCCGACGAGGAGATTCTTTCCCCCAACTACTTTGCCACTCGCATCTGTCGGGCCGAGAGATTGATAGGTGTACCCGCGGACACTGCGATCCCCACCGGCGTAGAACCGCAAGGAGGGGGGCAAATCCGTGATCGGATCTCTCTGCCAGGTTGTTCCCACCTGAAGGCGGGGAATGAAGGAAACCCGGTGAGTCAGGGGATACAGGAAGTCTGCATTTCCCAGGAACTGGAAAAAGCTGGTCTCCGCCCCCAGGGTGTCCGTAGATCCCCTTAATTCCAGATAATACCGGAACCCCTTGGTGGGACGGAGGATATCATCGACCTGCCGCTGGGTGAAACGCAGCCCCGGCAGGATCAAACTGGACTCTCCCTTCACCCCGTATTCGGAGAAATTCTCCCGGCGACCTTGGATGTAAGCGGACCCTATTCTCCCGTGCCCGAAACTGCGGGCTTGCTCCACTTCCAGGGTGTATAACCAGCTGTCGTAGGTTGGGAGGAGTTCCTGCTGTAGACCCGTTTTCAAGTTCGTTCGATTATCAATATGGCCCTGACCTGGAAACGAATAGATGGCGGAAAGGATCTGTTTTCGCTCGGAGATACTCAGGTCGGCGTTGAAATCATGGCCTCTCTGGAAGGCATTGAGATCTTTGTAGCGGAGGGAAACCCTTGCCCCTGTATCCGTGGCATAACCGACCCCGGGTCGCAGCCGTTTGGGGGCGGAAGGTTCGAGGTTGATTTTCACGGGAACAAAATGATCCTTGGCATCTTCGGCATTCGCCTCGATCGTGACGGAAGAGAAGCGATCGGAATTGATCAGATTCAATTGGGTCTGGTAGGTTTTGGTATAAGAGTAGAGATCCCCCGGCGCAAAATCCAGGAATCTTTCCAAGTAGGATTGGGGGTACATGGGGGCTCCCTCGAAAGTCACCTCGCCGTACCGGAATTGATCGCCGGTCTGGAGGGCGAGTTCGATTTCGGCCCTCAACTCCCCTCGATAGACCCGGATCAAATGGATTGTGAATTTCGCCCCCAGATATCCGAAGTCGAGGGCTTTGGAGCGCAGAGCGTCCCGCCCCTTTTCGTATTTTCCCTGATGGAGCGGGTCGCCAACTTTCAAAGGAAAAGCGGCAACCAGATCCTTCAGGACCTTTTCTTTTTCCCCAGGTCCTTCCATCTTGATGTCGATCTTGAAAACCCGCACCGGTTCCCCCGGGATGACCTGAACTTTAAGAACTTCATGGTCCTCTTGGGCCTTCTCCAGGGTAATGGTGGCGCGGGCGTGGTAATATCCCAAAGGCTCGAGGGCTTGAACCACTTTTTCAGGGGCCTGGCGCTGGAAATTGTCCAGCAGTTCTCGATTCAAGATCCCTTCCTGCTCTAATCCAGGGGGCAAAGTCATGGCTGCCTGGGCATTTTTTAAGGCTTCCCCTTCTAATCCTTCAATGACAACCTGGATCGGAGAGGCCCCTAAGGCATGGGAAGTGAGGTTCGCCCAGATAAAGAAAATGAAAATGATGAGCAAAGGTTTCCAATGTTTATTCAACTCAATAAAGGAAACAGAGCGGGTAAGTTTTTTTCCGATACCCTTCCAGTCCTCCTCTCTCGCAAAGGCTCGATGGTTTACTTTACCTCTTTGATCTTCCCTACGTTCTCGGAAGCGGAAAATAGGAAGATCCTCCACCCGTATTTCTTGATTTTGTCCGTTTTTCCTTTCAACCGCACCGCTTCGTTCTGGATGGATCCTGAATCAAACTTGAACCGATACCCGGCATCTTGGTTTCATTCTATTCCGTTGGATGCGTATTTCAGTCTTCATCGCCCGCCTTTGAGTTTTTATCCACACCCGTCCTCAATTGTCCGCTCGGTCCTGCTCGACGAATATCAATTTTTCCGTCTCGAACCCCCATTGCTTTGCCTTGCCGATCAGATCTGAGAGAATTTTTTCAGGCAACTGCTTTTCCCGGGACAAAATCCACAGGTAGGAGCGGCTGGGCCCCGAAACCAGGGAATAGCGATAACTCTCTTTGTCCAGGGCGATGATATGATATCCTGCCCAAAAGGGGCCGAAAAACGACACCTGCAGGCTGCC
>Ga0315278_10000823_pt1 | contig 26821 bp, 35 predicted proteins | sample YL17G06_0_MG_FD_203880 | JGI IMG/M metagenome (GOLD analysis project Ga0315278, IMG submission 203880) | Sediment microbial communities from Yellowstone Lake, YNP, Wyoming, USA - YL17G06_0 | ecosystem: Environmental > Aquatic > Freshwater > Lake > Sediment | place: USA: Wyoming | collected... | reverse complement strand
AGACACCCCCGACCTAGCCAAGGATTGGCACGAGCGACTGACTTGGAACGCTGGACTTTACGACTACCTGGACGGTAATTTCGCGGGCGCCCGCAAGCGTTGGAACAGCCTACTACTAGAGACTCAGGAGGAGTGGCTCCAGGCGACGCTTAAATTCTGGCTTGCCCGCACCTCAGCCAAGTTGGGCGACCAAGCCGGGGCACGGTCCCAAGTCGCCAAGCTGATCCATGAGCACCCCCTTAGCTACTATGCCGTGGTCGCTTGCAAAGAGGCAGGCCTGCAAGATGGGGCACCCCAATGGCCTAAGACTTTTGGCCCGCTGTCTACGCTTAGTCAGACTCTGGCTCTTGCCCGTGATTTCCAATTGCAGACCACCCGCCAGTCGACCATCCTGCGCCCGCTCCTCAGTCGGGCGGAAATCCTCACGGCGGCAAACCTTGGACCATTCGCGCGCGAGGCCGTCAATGAACTTGAGCAAGCACTCGGACCGATTGGCGACATTCGCCAGCGCGCCCAACTCTATGTTTACCTGAGCCGCCTCCACTTTCGGGCCGGTAACTACCTTGCCGCAATCAATATCACGACCAAGTTAGCCAAGCAGGTTCCCGACTTTTGGCAGTCCTGGCCCGACCAGCTGTTGATCTATTTTGCCCAACCCTTTACCGCAGAGTACTCCTATAGCGCCGAAGCCAGCAGCGTCGCCAAAGAGGTCTTACTCGGCATCTCCAGGCAAGAAAGTGGCTTCACGCCGGACATTCGCAGCAGCGCTAACGCAACCGGCCTCATGCAACTCATAGCACCTACGGCACGGCGTTTTGCCAGTGAACTCGGTATGCGAACGGACCCCCTGGATGAGCTTCTGCAAGAGCCAGCCACAAATATTCGCCTCGGCGCCCAGTATCTAAAATTTCTTGGCGCCCACTTCAAAGGCTTTCCTCCAGCGATCTATGCTGGCTATAATGCAGGCGAATATGCCGTCGATCTGTGGCTGCAGCGGCGCGGTCATAGCGACCCCCTGGCATTCATTGAGCTGATCCCATTTGGTGAGACCAAAGACTACGTCAAGGGCGTTTGGCGCAACGTGCTCGTATACCGAGAACTTGACCAAGCGAGCCTCGCCCCGGTGCAGCCAGGCTTCGATTTGGGGTTTGCTGGCATTGTGGGAGCATGATAGAACGTTATCCATTGACTTGACTCCTGAAGGGATATGCAATGGCGTTGAAAACGCAGCGGGACCCGCGTCGAGAGGCGGTCGGCTGGATTAGCCTTTTAGTCGTTATGGTGCTCTTCCCAGTCATGTTTTATCTGTGTGTATTCTTCCCGATCTGGGTAGGCTTGACCCCCCGCTGGTAATCAGTCGGGAGTGGCTTCGTGCTGACCTGGTTTATGGACTCGGACCATCACAATCATGCACCAATATTCAGAGCACGAACGTGCGGACTTTCGGCGTTTCAGTAAGCTTCTAACCTGGGCCGCCTCACTCACCTTTGGTTTGATCTGCCTCGGCTCCCTGGTACGGGCGTCAAACTCTGGCTTGTCATGCCCTGACTGGCCATTGTGCTACGGCAAAGCCGTGCCCCTGTTCGACACCCATATCTTCCTCGAGTGGTTTCATCGGGTAGTCGCAGCAAGTCTGGCCTGCCTCATGATCACTGCAGGCGTTAAATTGATTCGCTCTAGACTACTGCGTCGTCTATTCACCATACAACTTTCAGCCAGCGCAGCCCTTCTCAGCATCCAGATCGTACTCGGTGGCTTAACAGTCCTAAAGCTACTCGACCCCGCGACCGTTTCTGCTCACCTCATCAACGCGTTGCTATTCTTTACCGTGTTGGTTTGGATGGCCATGAGGGCCCACTCGCTGGCTACGGAGCCCGACACTCAGGAGCATATTCCAACGCCGCTATCCATTCGTGCTGGGTTCATCACTGCGACCTTCCTGATGTTCGTCCAGATCGGCATTGGCGGCACCGTCAGCAGCCGCTACGCAGGCCTAGCGTGCCCAGACTTCCCCACCTGCAACGGGTCCTTTATGGTGCCCCCAAATCTGCCGCAGGCACTGCAGATGCTGCACCGGGGTTTCGCCCTTTTGCTATTCATCTACACCTGTTGTCTTAGCACGTTCGGCTCACGCATTCGCTTGCCGAGTTCGGCGCGACGCGCCGTCCGCTTGGTACCACTCCTAGTCCTCGCGCAGATCGGATTGGGCATGATCAACATCTATTTTTCCTTGCCGATTTGGGCTTCGGCGCTGCATCTAGCGAACGCAGCAGCACTCTACAGCCTGCTCCTCCTTGCCAGCATCGATCTGTTGGCACAACGCAAAGGATACCATCACGGTGCAATCTCTCGACATAACAGCGCTGCCGAGGGCGGGAAGCGTTTCGTGGCGCAGCTACCTACCACTCACTAAGCCGACGATCACGCTGCTGGTCGTGGTGACGATTATCCCGGCACTGCTCCTGGCCGCCAACGGATTGCCTCCGTTACTTACGTCACTGGCAGCTTTACTGGGTACCTATCTGGCCTCCGCTTCGGCCTCGGTATTCAACCATCTGCTCGATGCTGATCTCGACCAGGTCATGAACCGCACTCGCGACAGGCCCGTTCCGTCTGGACAAGTGTCTCCGCAGGGAGCTTTCGCCTTTGGCTCAGCTCTAGGCGTAGCGTCTCTACTTGTGCTCTACAACTGGACGACCCCCCTGGCGACGACGGTAGCCTTCCTCGCCAATGCCTTCTACGTCCTTGGCTACACCCTATGCTTAAAGCGCTACACCGATCAAAACATCGTCATCGGTGGTGCTGCTGGCGCCGTTGGTCCACTTATTGGCTGGGCGGCGATCACCGGCACGATCGGCTGGCCGGCTTGGGTGCTCTTTGGCGTGATTGTGCTGTGGACCCCACCTCATTTCTGGGCACTGGCCATCAAATACAAAAACGACTACGCGACGGCCAATATCCCGATGCTTCCAGTCACGCGCGGTGACGAAGCCACTAGACGCCAAATTTTTGCCTACACTTTGACGCTTATACCGCCCATCATCGCCCTGTTTAGCTTTGGCGCGGCCGGGACCTTCTACCTGGTGACGAGCTTAGCGGCGACTCTATACTTCTGCTGGAAGGCTTGGCAGCTTTACCAAAAGCATGACAACAGCGGCGCAATGCCGGTGTTTCATTACTCTTGTCTATACCTGTTCGCCATCTTCGGCAGCTTGACCATCGACCGCCTCCTCGGAGGTTTTCTATGAGCCAGACATTACAGACGTTTTTGCAACGCGTCCTCCTCGGGCCGAGGTCGAGTTTTCGCAATGGTCACCGCCCGTGGTTGTACTCGGGATTCATTGCTCTGATTATTTTGCTGATTGGAATCTCTGGCACTAGGCATTATTAGCCTCTTGCCAGATTAAAATGCCGCCTTATATTTTAAAGGCGTATATTTTGACCTCACAAGTTTAACCCGAATGCCGTCTTATGATTGAACAAATTAAAGCACTCATCGAGAGCGAAATAAACCCGCAATTACAGCTTCATGCGGGCGGATGCGAGCTTCTCGATGTCGATGACGGCGTTGTAACCCTGCGAATGTACGGAGGGTGCTCTGGCTGTCCATCAAGCGCCATAACCCTCTTTAATGGCATCGTGCCGATCCTCAAAGAGCACCTACCCGACATTAAAGACGTCATCCTCGGATAGTCAGCCCAACCACGTCTTCGCTCAAGTCGAGCGGCAATCAGCCGATGATCATCCTGAAGCAACGACGCGATTCAGGAGTACGATATGCGACTTGGAGCAGCCCTAGCTTTGCTGTTGCTGACTAGCTCGCCTGTGGTTGGTGCGACACCACCGACTGGCAAGATCCATCATACCTATCCGCAACCGCCGACACCCCGGCCGGCCGATCCCATGCGAATAACTCCCGGTGTGCAGATCCCTGAGCACCCCGAGTATTACACCTGGCGCATCACCAACAAGCTAGCTGGAGGAAAGGCCGTTTACCAGGAAGCCGTGCCACTCTACCGGATCAAATACCTTGAACGCACGACTCGGAAAGGCGAGATCGCGGTGGGAACGACGGTGATCCTCGACCACGTCGCCCGCCTTGGTCGGGTCCTCTACTATCAAGTGCCCGCACCGGATGCGGACCCAGGCAAAGTCCTTGTGGATCCGGATGATATGGTCTGGGTTAACGGCATGTTCATCGAGCCAGTGGCCTATCAACCGCCAGCCGGCGGCTGAACTAGTCCTGCTCGTCGTCCTGCCAGACAACTTCATCATCGACTAAATCTTCGTCGACGAGTTCATCGTAGAATTCGACTTCATCAACATAGATGCGTTCGGGGTGTGCTAGGCGCTCCCGCATCGTCCGGATACGCTCAACCAATTCCTGGCGCAGCTCACTCTGGTCCACAGCCTCGACCAATCCACGAGCCAGCAGCTGCTCGGTGGTGACCGAGAGGTTTTTAAGCAGGGTTTCCGCCATATTTAGTCGCAATATACGCAGCGTACCTAGCTGCTCCAACATGGCTTGGTCGAACTTGCGGTCGAAGATTGGGGCGGCATCATTCATGGGAAAAGTCCTGTCTACAGCAGCGTTGGGAAGACTCCGGGTCGCAAACACCCACCCGAGTGTCTCAGTTCTCCCTAAGCAAACAACGTGCCACTACGAAGGCACTGTAACCCACTGAAAGTACGCACGGGCTGCATGTTTATTGATTCGACAGACGCCCACTGTCGACACCATCACATCTTCGGCCGACCAGCAATCTCAAGGGGTGACTCGGTCAGGATGACCACCTCACCGTCGCTCTTGATACCCAGGGTGTGTTCCCACTGGGCCGAGAGGCCTTTATCAATGGTCACGGCAGTCCACCCGTCGCGCAGTACCTTGACCTTCCAGTGACCCTCGTTGATCATCGGCTCGATCGTAAACACCATCCCAGGCCCAAGCCGCGTGCCCTTTCCGGCTTGCCCATAGTGGAGGATTTGCGGGTCCTCATGAAACACTCGACCGATCCCGTGCCCCACAAACTCCCGTACGACGCTAAATCCCTGCCCCTCGGCATAGCGTTGAATTGCAGCGCCGATGTCACCGGTCCGAGCACCGTCGTGCACGGCTTCGATCCCTTTGAACAAACAAGCATGTGCGACCTCTGTCAGTCGCCGTGCGACCGGCGGAATATTCTGACCGACGAAATACATCCGCGAGGTGTCACCATGGAAACCATCGACGATCGAGGTCACGTCGATGTTGATGATGTCTCCCTCTTTCAGCTTCTGCTTGCTGTTCGGAATGCCGTGACACACCACTTCGTTGACCGAGGTACAAATGGATTTCGGGAAGCCCTTGTAGTTTAACGGAGCGGGAATACCGCCTTGCTTGACGGTATAGTCATGGACGATGTCGTTAAGCTCGAGGGTCGACACACCCGGTTTGACGTAGTCGCCGATTAAGTCGAGCAAGGTCGCTGACAATCTGCCAGCAGACCGCATCGCATCAATCTCTGCATCTGATTTTAAAACGATCATTTCTGTACTCCTGAGAACTAAAAGCCCGCCCCTCCTATAATAGGAGGCGGCGAAACCAGTCTGGGTCGCGAAGGTTGAGAGATCCGGCAGGCAGACGCACGGCTGGCCCACTCTCCAGACAAGCTTTCTGACGGAAGAGAACGGTGACGGGCTCTAACTCCGCGAGCCTTTTTTGCACCTGCATGAGGCTGGTAAAATCCGGCAGCAACGTCGTTAAACTTGCTGCATATCGCTCGAGAAGCTGATCCAGCTCCGCATCGCTTGGTGCATTAAATGGACCATAAACCTTGCGACCTCGGTGAAAATTGCCAAGGAGATTAAGGCGAGGCCAGTCGATGTCAAACAGCGCCAAGGTCCCATCAAAGAGCTGGCTGTCCGCGTCCTGTTTGCTACTAACCCTAAACTCCAGTCGAATGCCAACAGCGGCGAAGGTATCGGCGAGTACCTTTTCGGCGAGGTTGGGTAACGGACCAGAAGCAACGAAGGTCAATGTGAGCGGCGCTCCGGCGCTGTCCAATCGCGGCGACCCAGAGGTTTTTCGTAGATAACCAAGGCGGTTCAATGCCGCCGAAGCAGCGTGCAAATCAAAACCATGGGTGGAGGTCTGGTGGTGATATCCAGGATGCTCGTGAGGTACTAGCGACGAGGTGACCTCCGCTAACTGCGCCGTACCAGCAGCCACCAGGGCCGCGCGCGGTATCAGTGCACTTAGTGCCCGACGCAGTCCTGGATTAGCCATAAGCCCATTCTGAGTGTTCCAGACGATCATGGCTACTTGCGGCAGCTCCAGCGTTCGATTGCAGCCTGAGCCTCTATCCGAAGGACGCTGCTCAGGCGTGCTGGTGATCGCACTGGCGTAACGCAGCTCTAGATACTGCGGAGGTAGCTTCGCCGGCCGTTCCGCTGCTTGGTAAATCGCCACCTGCGGTAGTTCCTTGGTCGATTTGTAGCTTTCCACGGGTAGCAATAGCAGACCGAAGGGCTTGAGGGTGGGGCGGTACAGACCGACGCACTCAAACGCAAAGGAAGACTTTTGTCCGCCGTCTACCGAGCGAAAAAATGGTGCGCCGTTGACGATAAACGGCCCAAACGGCGGCTCTTGCTGAAAGTGGATGCTCGCCCCAAGCGGGCCATCGGTGCGGACCTCAAACTTTGGCACTGTCCACAGACCATCTGAGCGTTCCGCGGCAAGAAGGGGCAGCTGCGCGCGCAAAAAACCCGCTAGCTCCGCCCCTGTCACGGCCTGGCCAGACCACCAAAAGAGCCCTGGTCGTAGTTCATAGTGGAAGACTACGGCGTCCCCGGAGCTGGGATGCTCGTGGCTGACCCTTTTAAGCAACAGCTCTTCGGATTTTTTTAGGCTGAGGTTTAAGCGCGTCAACGCGGGGCAGATCTGCCGACCGACGACGGGATCGTCACCAGCCGCTCGCTGCGGCGCGGAACCGCTGAGATCAGGCAGGGCCCACCCCAGCACCGCAATGGACTGGCGTTCAGCCGATGCAACTGCCGAAGCCGCCGCCCAGACTAAAGCCCCTACCAATATCGATATAATTTTGTTCATATAGTTTACTGTTGCAAGGCGGAGGCTGCCCGTTAACCGGTCAAATGACCGAGTCTAGGCTTTTTTGATGAGAATAGAAAGATCCTTCGATGTCGTCGTCATCGGCACCGGTATCTCGGGACTCGCCACGGCATACCACCTAAAGCGCCTCGGTATCCACCGCTTAGCCATTGCCGGGCCCAGCCTTGAAGCGAATGCCACTAGCCGCTCGGCTGGACTTATCAGCGGCGGGCAAGTCGACAATTTCACCAGGGTAGCGCAAGCGCACACGGCAGAACGGGCCATCGCCTTATGGCGGTTTGGCGACGCGGCGTTCGATGCGCTCGTCGCGTACATGCAGCAGGGCGGCATTAAATACTTAAAAAGCAGGAGGTTACGCCTACTTGTAAGCCCCAGCGAACAAAGGGAGGCTGCTTTGGCCGTCGCGCAGATGACAGCCAACGGCCTCTCAGCTCAGCTGATCGACGCTGCAGGCACTGACCCAGATGGACTCCTCGAAAGCCTGCAAAGCCGCATCCTCGGCGTCCAAAGCGACGGTGGCCGCGGCGGCTGGGTCGATCCCAACGCACTGCTCAATAAGCTGCAAAGCGACACTGCAACGCTGCCGCGCTTGAACGTGGTCCAAGCCATTGATGACGCAGGTGGTGTTCCGTTGCTACGGCTTGTGGATGGCTCGACCATCTCCTGCGAAATCGTCGTCGCAGCCGCCCATCTCCAAATCCGAGCCCTCCTTCCGGACCTGGCTCCAGCTCTTGTCAGCTTCGCTGATCAATGGCTACATCTGGCACTCAAGCACCTGCCCAAGGACGCTGTGGGTACCGCCTTCAGTGCCAACAACACCCACGAATGGGGGGCTTTTTCAGCGCCTAACCGGCTGCGCCTAGGTGGTGCCCGCTACCTCCGACCGATGGCTGGGATCGAAGCGACTATGCCCAGCGTCGAGCCCAAGGTCACGGCGCAGCTTTTGGCGACGCTACGCGAGATGTTTAGGTTTGCTGAGGGGGTCAAGGTACTATCCAGCCACGCCTCGCTTGACATCAATCCATGCGACGAGCTACCGCTCATTGGACCATTTTTTGGTAGCGGCCGCACCTTGGTCGCGACTGGCTTTATGGGCGCCGGCCTGACCACTGGCTTTTGGGCAGGAAAATGCCTCGCTGATCTCGTGGCCCACGGCGAAGCACCAGACCTGCCGCGCTTCCTTTGGCCCGAACGCCTACGCACTCTTTCATCGTCATAACGGATGAACCATGACCGAACCAAAGATCCGACCAGCGCGACTTACCAGCTGCCCGACGTGTAAGAAAAGCGTGGTCTATGACATAGCCAACCCATTTCGGCCGTTTTGTAGTGAGCGCTGCAAAAATGAAGACATCATAGCTTGGGCCGACGAGGGTTTTCGCATCGCCGGTAAAGCCCCGGATCCTGACGAGGAGGGAGATGGCGAGTCCCCACTGCACCCAAGCGCCTCTTTAGACCATGAGGATTAGGCGAGCGCTGAATGGCTCAAGGCGAAGCTGGCAATGGATTGCGGGCGATGGTGAGTGCTTCAACCGGTTGGCCTTTAAGCAGATGCTCTTGTAGCACCGCCTCAATATGTTCAGGAGTTAAATCCTTGTACCAGGTACCCTCGGGGTAGACGAGGCCAACGGGCCCATCACGACACACTCTGAGACATCCGACGCGCGTCCGAAACACCGAGTCATCGACCAGATTCAACTCTCGCATACGCTTTTTAAGGTAGTCCCAGCTTTCTTTTCCCTGCTTCTCACTGCAGCATTTGTCACCGGTACAGATGAATATGTGCCGCTGGTAATGACCGATATTCAACCCATCGACCACTGCCTGAAGGTTCTTGCTGCTTCTATCGCTCTTGCTCATTAAAAAACCTCATGGTTGGTGCAAACTCAGGTCACGCAACCGACGCAGGACCAGCTTGCGCAGGCCCACCATTGATTTCGCCTTAGCCTGAGCCCCAGGGCGCTGGTCTTTACCGCCAAAAAAAGGTGGCAGCAACTCAGCCAGAATCAGCAATAAGGCATCGACATCAGGTGCCGCCTGCAGCCACTCGTCGATCACAGCATAGTCTTGGTAAGGGAGAAATAAGGCCTGCCCCTGACAAGCTAATATATAGTGCGCAACCAGTTCAGGAGGGCGCAGGCCCTCGACATCGACATAGCTCATGGCTCTTGGTTGCTCGCGCGCATCTGGCGCACCTGCGCCTCCAGCGTGGTCACCTTGGTACTGACGTCCTCGAGGGCTGCACTGTAGCGCTTGAGCTCTTGTAGGTGGTCATGAATGCGCACCAAATTAGCCACGCGAATCGGTAGCGAGGCCAAATGTGCGGGCGCTAAAATATCGAAGTACCAATTATCCTGTACTGCAGTCGGCAGGATCTCGCTGAGGCCCTCAAAGGGAATATCCGCAAGGATCACCACAGGCGTCCAAATCGTGCCCAAAGCCTGGATGCGCCCGCGTAAGCCACCCAGCCAGCGCGAAAAGTCGACGGCGGCAATCTTCTGCGCGGCGATGATCAACAGGTCGCAGTGGGCAGCCTCTGGACCCTCCAGAGCTTTCAAGTGAGTCAATGTGACATCGCCAAGACGCTTAAGATGCTGTTCCAGAGCCATGCTGTCGGCGTCGACCACGCGCGCTTCGGCACTCCAGTAGCAAACACGCAGGCGACGACCAGAGAAAACAGGGCTAGAAGACATGCTAAGGACTCTTGCCGGCTCAATCCGGTGGTTTCTCGATTTTGGCTGGCCAAGCCGTCCCGAAAAGCGCCAAAGTCGAGCTGAGATGAACGTGCGGACGGTCCTCTCACTATAACAGGGACGATTTGAAGGCAGGAGACATTTATGCAAACGGTCCGGGCCAAAGCTCCGACGCGGATTGATTTAGCCGGTGGTACCCTGGACTTATGGCCGATTCACCATCTGCTGCGCCATAAGGCGACCGTCAACGTCGGGGTAACCCTGTACGCGAAGGCTGAGGTCGGGCCCAGTCCGGATGGCTTGTTTCACCTCATCAGCCTTGATCAGGAAACGGCGACTAAAGGCGATTTTGCGACGGTCGTCGGCAATCACGAGTTACCCTTACTGGGGCTGTTGCTCGGCGCTTTTTGGTCGGCGGAGAGAGCACCGCTAGCCATCAAAACCAACGCCATGTCACCGGCTGGCGCCGGGTTAGGTGGGTCGTCGTGTTTGGGAGTCGCCGTGGCTGGTGCACTACAAAAGCAGCGCGAGCTGCACGGCCTAGTGCCGACGCTTAGCGAAGCTGACCTCATCCGAGTCGTCCAGGATGCCGAAGCCAAGCTCATCCATGCACCCACTGGGATTCAGGACTACTGGGGGGGCATGCGCGGAGGTGTCAATATCCTGCGTTTTCCCTTTGGCAAGGTGGAGGTCGAAACCCTGCCGGCCGCCCAGCTACCCGGGCTCACAGATGAACTCATCCTCTGCTACAGCGGTAAATCACGCGCTTCGGCCCTGAACAACTGGGAGATCTTCAAGCGCCTGTTCGACAAGGATCCAGAACTCCTCGCTGCCTTCGAGATCCTCGGTGCCACGGCAGAAGACTGCGCCGCTGCCGTCACGGCGGGCGATCTTAGGCAGACCCTGAAGCTGTCGCAGCAAGAGTGGCTTCAGCGCATCGCCATGTGGCCCAGCATCGAAACCGAAGAAACGAGGCGGATCGACCTCGCTGCCCGCGCAGCCGGCGCCGAATTCAGCCGTGTCTGCGGTGCGGGTGGCGGCGGCGTAATGGCTGTGTTCACGCCACCGCAACAGCATCAAGCCGTTAAAATAGCTATGGAACAAGTTGGTGGTCGAATCCTCGACGCCACCGTCGCAGCATCGGGGTTAACCGTTGAAATTGCCTAAGCCAGCACAACTCAAACAAGCCATGCTCAAACAACCTCATGGCTCTGCAGAGGCCATACCCCCAGTCGGTAGCGCTGCGTATGAAAAGCTAATTAAACGGCAGATCCTCGGTCGGCCGCAAGAGGCGCTGGTGCGCTTTGCCAAGGGCATGGGTGACCTGTGCCTAGCTGAAATCCTGGCACTTCTGGCCACGCTTAAGGTCGACGGAGCCGATCAACCTCAGTGCCAGCTTACACCAACATCGATTGCGATCACGCAGGTGAGCCTGCGCACCTTAGTGTCCCTGACGGCGCTGCTGACGACAGCACGCGAAGTGCTGTGGATGGTCGGATCAGGGCGAGCTGGATCGATCGGTGAAATCAAAGACCGCTGTGCCGCCGTACCGTGGCCGCTTCTGTTAACACGAGGGACCAGCATAGGATTGCGGGTGGCGTCTACCTCCAGCCATGTGTTTCATGAGGGCAAAGTCGCCGAACTTGTCGGCAAGGCACTAGCCAAGCATGGCATCGGCGAGGTGCCAAAGGTGAGTGCACGGCAACTGCTCGATGTCCGTCTGGTTGATGATCGCATCGCCTTTGCACTGAGTCTCGCCGGGCGCCCGCTGTACCAACGTCACTATAAAAAGGCCCTGGCTGGAACCGCCACGGTGAAGGAAGATATCGCCGCCGCTTGCATCCAAGCGACGCTACGCTTTGCTACCGAGCACCAAGGGGCATCGTACCAACCAGGCCGGATCTTGGTGCCCTTTGCTGGTAGCGGAACTTTGGGCTTTGAGGCTGCCATCGCCTTGCACCGTATTCCGCCGTGGATCTTTTTTGGCCCCCTTGGGGCTGAGGCTTTCCCGTGCATCCCACAAGCAACCATGAACTTTATGCGCCGTGCTTCGCTGACTAAGATGCAGGAGGCGGAAGACCGCCATCTAGAGGTCACCTTCATTGACGATGACGCGGCCCAAGTTGAGGCCTTGCGCATCAATGCCGCTAACTTCAACGACCACGTGACGGCGACCGGTGGCGAAGCCAGCACATTCACGATCATCCACAGCGACTTCTTCGAGTGCACCTGGCCGGCCGGCGACGGCCACCTGTTCATTGCGCTAAATCCGCCTTTTGGCCTACGCCTTGAGGACCGTGCCGCCGTCGACCGGCTGTATCCGCGTTTGGCAAAAACCATCAGCGGCGCTCCAGGAGCCCTGGCTGGCTTTGTCTTAGCGCCGACCGAGGCGGTCGCGCAGCGCTTTGCTTCTGGTCTAAAAGATATGACAACGCAACGACGCCCATTCAATCACGGCGGCAGAACCGTGTACCTGGTCATGTTTAGCCGTGCCACTTAAGCCGGCGCCGACCAGATCTTGACAAGCATCAGCAAATCTGGCCGAATGTGGCGCTTGCATAGAAGGAGAGACGAGCATATGTCCGAGCACACGACCTCTATCACCGACGCGAATTTTGACGCCGCGGTGTTGAAATCCACCCAACCAGTGCTTGTCGATTTTTGGGCCCCCTGGTGTGGACCCTGCGTCGCGATTGCCCCACTGCTTGAGACCCTGGCTCAGGAATACAAGGGCCAAGTCACGATCGGCAAAATGAACGTCGATGAAAACGCCAACACCGCGGCGACCTACGGCGTGCGCTCAATCCCCTTCCTCGCCTTGTTTAAGGACGGCAAGGTGGTCGACACCGTCGTCGGTGCCGTGCCTAAGACCAAGTTGGTCGACCTGATCAAGAAAGGTCTGTAGTGGCTCAGTCGCCGGGAGCGCTATCGCGCGCCCGGGGTCGGCTTGAGCGCAGCTTGTTACAGTCTGGCATGTGTCTGGCCGGGGTCGACGAGGTCGGCCGCGGCTGCCTGGCCGGGCCGGTCCACGCCGGATGTGCGATCATCGACTGGAATAAATTTAAGCGCCTGCCGAGCAAGCGGCGGCAGCTGATCAGAGATTCGAAGCAGCTGACGGCCAAGCAGCGAGCTGAGCTTGTCCCCCAACTGATCGATCTTTGCGTCGAATGGCAAGTCGCCAGCGCCAGCGCCAAGGAGATCGATCGCCAAGGCATCGTCGCCGCAACCTTTCTCGCCATGCGACGAGCGATCAGCGACTGTAAAACGCCCATCGATATGCTGCTAATCGACGGCAAATGGCCGCTAGCTGGTTATACTGGGTCCCAGCAGGCTGTCATTAAGGGCGACTTTCTCTGCTACTCGATCGCCGCAGCATCCATTTTAGCTAAAGAGGCCAGAGACCAGTACATGCACGAACAGGCTGGTCTGTTCCCGGCCTATGGCTTTGCCTCACATGTCGGTTACGGGACCAAGCTACACCTTGCTATGATTGCGCAGCACGGCATTTGCCCATTGCACCGGACTAGCTTTGCCCCGATTAAACCTCACGCCCCAGCAGCGTCGCAGCGCTGACGCCGAGCACCACGTTGCGACTGCCTTGCAGCAACAAGGGTGGAGGATCCTGGCTCGCAACTTTCGTCACATTGGCTTTGAACTAGACCTGGTCGCGTCAAAACACCAAACGCTGATCGTGGTTGAGGTCAAGGCGCGTCGCCACCGCCCAGACTCGGAACGCGAACTCAGTCAGCTCTTACCACGAAAAAAGCGCGAAGCCCTGCTGCGTGGTGCCACAGCGATGAGTTCGCGCCTTGAATCTGCCTTCAACACCATCAGAATCGACTTAGCTATCGTTTACAGAGGCGAACAAGGCCGCCCGTGTATCGACTACCACGTCAATGCCCTCAACCATTACTGAGCTGGTTCGGCACCGGTGTCTTGCTGCGATGGAGCGTCTGCGCCTGGGATGGCCATGAGCTCACGCTTGCCGTGGAAACGGCTGCGAATACGTGCGGCCTTACCAGCCAAATCACGCAGGTAGTATAGACGCGAGCGGCGGACGATCCCCGAGGCGACCACTTCCACCGAGTCAACGAACGGCGAGTAGAGGGGGAAACAACGCTCAACGCCAACGCCGTTAGCGCCGATTTTACGCACGGTAAAGCTGGAGTCTGCGGTCCCTTTGCGGAAGCGGATCACCACGCCCTCGTATTGCTGGATGCGAAACTTCGCCTTATCCGCACCTTCCTGGATTTTATAGGAAATGCGGACGGTGTCACCCGAGCGGAAGGCTGGGTGTTGCTTGCGTTCGCTAAAAACGCGCTTTTCGAACTGGGCGATAATGCTATTCTTCATGACAAAACCCACAGTAGCAAAGAATGTTGTGCCTAACTCAGGCATACGGGAGCAGACTACGTATCGCGTCTTGCTTGTCGCGGTCAAGGCCTGTTCCAGCCCTCACCTCGACTAAGCGCGCTTGCGACTGCCGACCGCCGCGGTCTTGTCCTTGGCTTTGAGCAAGAGCGCAGCGAGGCCATCGGCTTCGGCATCGGCAAATACCTGACCGAGATCCTCACGGTCCTCGGTCCGCATGAGGGTGCGCATCTTGGGCATGAGGATTTGCTCTTCCTGCTCAAAATGCTTGACCAAAACAGCATGCAGCTCGGCTAGGTGCGGGGCAAAACCAGGCTGCTCCTCACCGCTCTTAGACCAAAGCTTTGCCAGTGACTTCAGGCGCCTATCGATGATCGCAGCGTTGGCTGCACCAATCGCCACGAGGTTATCGGCACCCGGAAATAGACCAGCGATTTCAGGGTACAAATAGTCCTGTTCGAGGGTCATATAGGCTTCTAATCGCTGCGTTAGGGCAACAAACTCCAGACGCCGCTGGTTGCTACAGGTCGTCGTCTCTAGTTGACTGCAAGCCGCTGTAATGGCGTCATGGTGGGACTTGAGAAAGTGCAAGATATCCATGATTGACTCTCCTCGCTGTACATCCGCTACAACCACCACAAAGACTCTGGATTCTGGCATTTAGGTTGTGCAGGCTCGCTTAGCGACTCACCCTTTAGACAAAATTCCCTAGGTAAGCAACCAAAGAATTCGTTGACAACCGCAGGAAGAATCTGGTCGACACCGCTTATCAACCTCTAACTTTGGCGCTAGGCGGTCGCTTTCTTGCCTGGATCACCCCCGCGAGCTAAAGTGGGGCGCGGCAGCAGCGAAGGCGCCGCCACCTTGCACCTACACAGAGGACCTACACGTGATTTCGCCGACGGTTGAATGCATTGCCGATAGGATTCGCAGTGGCGCCGTCATCACCACGGAGGAAGCTGAGGCCCTGTGGACGCATGCTAGCGACCAGTTACTCAGCGAGCTAGCTACCATAGTACGCGACCGGTTGCACCAGCCGCAGACCGCGACCTATATCAAAATGGCGATCGTCAATTACACCAACGTCTGCGTGGCCAAGTGTGATTACTGCTCGTTTTATCGCCTGCCGCACCAAAGCGGGACCTATTTACTCGACTTCGATCAAGTCTGCGCCAAGATCGACGCCTTGGTGGCCTTCGGCGGCAAGTTGGTCGGCTTCAATGGCGGCTTCCATCCGCAGCTGCGACTGCACGACTATGCCGAGTTATTTTCGCGCATCCACGCCCGCTATGGCGACGACTTGGCTTTTTACGAGATGACCGTGGCCGAATTCATGTTCAGCTGCAAGCTCTCGAAGATACCCTACAACGAAGGTGCGCAGATCCTGCACCAAGCAGGAACCCGGTGGATCACCGGGGGTGGCGCCGAGATCTTAGATGACGGCTTTCGGCGGCGGCACAGTCCCGGCAAGTACACAGTAGCGGATTACTTCTTAGCGCAGCGAGCCATCCTCGCGGCGGGCCTTGGCTCGACAGCAACCATGGTGATCGGCTTTGACGAAACTTTGGCGGAGCGCCTCAACCACCTAGCCAGTCTAAGGTCCTTCCAAGACAGCGTCGGCGGCGGACTCACTAGCTTTCTCTGCTGGACCTATAAGCCCTGGAACAACGCCCTCGGCGGCGCTGAACTAAGTATTACCGAGTACCTCCGTTGGCTCGCTATTAGCCGGATTTATCTCCACAATATTAGACATATCCGGACCTCCGTGCTGACCAAGAACGAGGCCGCACTGCAAGGGCTTCGCTACGGCGCCAACGACTTTGACCTACCGACCGAAGATGAGGTGACGCAAATGGCTGGAGCTACCATCTCTCACGACTTCACCCAAGTTCTCGCTGCAGCGCGTACCGAAGGCTACGAGCCGATTCTGCGCGATGCCTTCCAGCCTGGCTAAACGGCACTTGGACTCTTAGATAAACCAGTCTAAGTTTTGCCAGAAAGAAACTGGCCGATCGGCCACTCATCCGGTTGACAGGCCCAGCCCTGGCCCGCTACCATTTAACCTATACCTACCTGATTAGAATTCTTCTCTTTTCCGTTCCAAACATCAACGGAGTGAAGGGCCATGGCGAAGCCCCTGCTGGGCCTGCTAGTCTGGCTGTTTGCCACGACGCACGCGCTAGCGCTTGAATTTTCCCACTATCATTCGCAAGACGACATTGACAGCTACCTGCTTCAGATGGCGCGCGAACGGCCTGAGCTCGTGCATTTTCATCACCTCGGCAGGTCGGAACAAGGCCGTCCCATAAACTACCTGGTCATTAGCCGCGGCGATCCGGAGAACCTTCCGGCGATCTTCCTCAACGGAACCCACCATGGGGACGAGCGCGCCAGCACCGAAACCGTCCTTGGGCTCATCGACTTTCTCATCCTTAATCACCAGGCGCCGCTGCTCAAAGAGCTATTGAGCAGCTATGCGATCTACCTCCAACCCCTGGTAAACCCCGATGGCTTTGCCCTTGGCACCAGGTTCGACGCCCGCGGCTTTGATCCCAATCGCGACTACGCTTTTCCTGGCCGCAGCGACGAGGATTCGTTCAAGACCAAGCCGATCCGCCTGGTCAAAGATCTTGTCAGCAGCATGCGCTTTCGCGCCGCCTTGGCCTTCCATTCCGGCATGGAAGGGGTGCTTTGGGCCTGGGCGCATACCGCCGACCGGGCGCCGGATCATGACCTCTACTACACGCTGGCCAAGCTCACTGCCGGTGCGATGGCTATGCCCCGCTACGTCCAGTCGTACCACGATTATCCAGCACTCGGAGAATTCATCGATTTTGTTTACATGAACTACGGCACCTTAGCGCTGACGGTTGAGGTCGCCAATGAACCCTCACCGCCCGCCCGCGAGCTGGCGGGGGTCGTCAAGCGCGCCATCGGTGGCAGCGTGGCCTTCATGCTGGCCATCCTCGAACTCGATAGGGGTCAGCTGCGGATCGAACATCAAGCGACCAGCGCCAGTGCGACTTGGCCAGCGAGTATCCCGCCGGCCAAGATTGCGACGATTCGTGGACGGCAAGGGGGCGGAGCAAGCCCACTTAGTCGCTAGTCATTTGCCGTGGCAGGCATACTGATTTCTTTAAAATAGTCGTACTATAGACCAAAGCAATCGGAGGAGGGGCAATATGAACGAACGGTTTAAGTACGTTCTCAGGCTTATGATGGTGGGAATTGCCTGGGTCTTTATCTTGTCTATTCGTTGGGATGGAAGGCCTATCTTCTACTCCGCCAACGAGCTGTTGGTGCAAAACCCGGTCGTGCGCAGCATCGACTCGGGGCTCAACGACGCCTGGCACCGCCTGCAGCGCGCGGTCCACGTGGCCTTTGCGAAGAGCACGCCCGACGACACCCACTCGCTTTAACCTCGCCTAGCGGCGTACTCCTCTGCTACTCTATGGCCCGAACCACCTAGACTCATCTTGTCGGTTCGCAGCCTTACCCATAGACCCACAGATAAGAGGACCCGCCGTGGCCGTACTTGATGTCGTCATTTGGCCCGCCCCAGTCCTAGAAACACGCGCAGCCGAAGTCACCGAGTTCAACGCCGGGCTAAGGCAGTTCGTGGCTCATATGCACGAGACCATGCATGCTGCCGGCGGTATCGGCCTGGCGGCAAATCAGGTCGGGGATCTGCGTCGCGTGATCACCATCGAAATTCCTTGGAGCGAGGCTCGCGACGGCGAGGAGGTAGAGTCCAAGGAGTGGTGGCACAACAAATCGTTCACCTTCGTCAATCCAGTCATCACCAAAAAGGCTGGCAAGTTCAAGTTCCAGGAAGGCTGTCTCAGCTTTCCTGATCTGTTTGAGTTTGTGGATCGCGCCGCCGAGGTTTGGGTCTCGGCCAAGGACGAACACGGCAAACCCTTCGAGCTTCACGCCAACGGACTGCTGGCGGTCTGCCTGCAGCACGAAATCGACCATATCGACGGCATCGTTTTTATCGACCGGATGAGCCGCCTGAAGGCTAACATGGCCCGCAAAAAACTCGCCCGCCGCGGCGCCCCTATCACCTCGACCGATCCGGTGAAGGCATGAATCCCATCATCGTTGCGCCGTCCCTTTTGGCGGCCGATTGCCTGCATTTTGCCGATGAAGTGGCCAGCGTCGAGAAGGCCGGGGCGGACTGGCATCACGTCGATGTCATGGATGGGCATTTCGTCCCCAACCTGACCTTTGGCCTACCGTTTGTTGCCGCACTAAAGAAAGTCGCCAAGATCCCACTAGACGTCCATATCATGGTGGCAAATCCAGATGAGGTGGCGCTGGATTATGTCCGTGCCGGGGCCGACATCCTGGTGTTTCATATCGAAGCCGCACGGCACCCACACAGGCTATGCCAAGCCATCCGCGCCGCCGGGGCAAAAGTCGGCATTGCCGTCAATCCCGGTACGGCCCTCGAACTAGTCTACCCACTTCTAGACGACGTCGACGTGATCATGCTCATGTCGGTCAATCCCGGCTTTGGTGGGCAAAAGTTTATCCCGCAAACGGTGGAGCGGATCGCCACCCTAAGCCGAGCCATAAGCCTTCGCGGCAGGGCCAAGCAGGTCATCATCGAAGTCGATGGCGGGATCACCGCACAAACCGCTCCCCAAGTCGCCGCTGCTGGTGCGACCGCACTAGTTGCAGGCACCTTCGTCTTTGGCGCTAACGACCGAGCCAAGGCGATCCACAGCCTGCATCTAGCGGCTAGCAGCGAGGCATGAATTGAGCAGTGACACGCCCTTCAAACTAGGCGAGGAGCGACTCAGCAGCACCAGACTGGCTGAACTTGCCGCAACGCCTAGGCCAAACGTCGTCGCAACGCCCACCGCCAGGGAGCGCCTAGCGCAGTACCGCAAGGGGGTTGAAGACGTCCTGTCGAGCCAGGAACGCGTTTACGGCATCAATACTGGTTTTGGTTTTCTCGCCAATGTCGCCATCGAACCAGCCAAGTTGGCCCAGCTGCAAGTCAACCTGGTACGCTCTCACGCCTGCGGTGTCGGCGAGCCGGTTGACGACGTGATTGTCAGAGCCATGCTGATTCTGCGCGCCCATACGTTTCTGATCGGCCACAGCGGCGTCAGCTTAGGTACGATGGAACAGATTCTCCACTTCCTTGACCATGACCTACTGCCCGTAGTCCCCTGCCAAGGCAGCGTCGGCGCCTCGGGCGATTTAGCCCCTCTGGCCCATCTCGCACTTGGTCTGATGGGCGAGGGCGATATCCGCGTGCAAGGGCGCATCTTGCCGGCAGCGGAGGCGCTGCAGAGCGCTGGCTTGAAGCCCCTGCAGCTGGAGGCAAAGGAAGGACTGTCGCTGATCAACGGCACGCAGTTTATGACGGCGATTGCCGCCTTTGCTGTCGCCGAGGCGCGCACCATCGCCGCCAGTGCCGATATCGCCGCAGCCATGAGCCTGGACGCCATCCGCGGCACCTTGACCGCCTTTGACCCTCGGATCCACGCAGTAAGGCCGCACCCCGGCCAGAGCGCGGTTGCTGCCCACGTGTTCGGGCTGTTCACCGCCGATGACCCCATCATGGCCAGCCATGCCGACTGCAGCAAGGTGCAGGACCCGTATAGCTTTCGCTGCGTGCCTCAGGTGCACGGCGCCAGTCGCGACGCCATCGAGTACGCCGAACGAGTGGTGGATATCGAGCTAAATAGCGTGACCGATAATCCCTTAGTCTTTACCGGCGGCGACGTCTTGAGCGGAGGCAATTTCCATGGCCAGCCGATCGCCATGGCGATGGACTTTCTCGCCATTGCCGTCGCCGAGCTAGGTAGCATCGCCGAGCGGCGCATTGAAAAGATCACCAACCCGCATCAAAGCGGCCTGCCGGCTTTTGCAACTCGCGATAGCGGCCTAAACTCGGGCTTCATGATCCCCCATGTGGTCGCGGCGGCTCTCGTCTCGGAAAGCAAAATCCTCTGTCATCCCGCAAGCATCGACAGCATACCGACGTCGGCCGACCAAGAAGATCACGTCAGTATGGGCCCCATCGCCGCCCGCAAGGCCCGCCAGGTTAATGGCAACGTTCGCAATATCTTGGCGATCGAGTTCCTTGCCGCCACTCAGGGCCTAGATCTCCTGTTGCCCTTAAAGCCCTCGGGCTTTATCGCCGCGCTGCTTGATGAGATTCGCCTCATGGCTCCGGTGATGCACACCGACCGGTCGCTGCACAAAGAGATTGCTGCCGTCGCCCGGTGGCTGCAGGCCAATGGCCCGATGCGCTGTGTTGCCAGGCTGAGAAATGGGATACAGTCATGAGCACTTTCCAGACACCTGAAGCGAGGGTCCACCATTGAGCGTTCTTCACCGCCACCTACTGTTTCGCTTATCCTTGTTGACCATGTGGGCACTCGGTGGCGTCGCTCTTGCCGAGGAAGCAACACCGCTGCGAGTGGGCGGTGACTACCTCGTCACTGCGGTTGACCACAGCAGTGAGAGGGAATTCCACGTCGAGTTTAAGGCGGTTACGCCAAGTGGTAAGTTCGACATCCTGAACCTGCATAGCGATCATGTGCATATCGCCGTCAAAAAAGGCGAAAAGTTGCGGCTTTCCGCCGAAATCCTCAGCAGCAAAGGCGCCGTTGCCGAAGTTGCACAGATGGTGATCTTCTTGCCAAGCAATCTTGGACCCACCCCGGTGTGGCTGCTATCAAACCGCGCCAGTAACCACGAACTGCGCGCCGTCAAGTATCTCGAGATGCACTCGCCGCAGACGGATTACGTCATCATGTAGACCAGCGTCGGTCGTTGATGCTTAACCTTACAACACGGCTTCAAGCATGCCACCGACAAAGATGCCTAATGGTCTAACGTACCTGCTCTATACGTGGTCCGGACGTATCTTGCTGCTCAACACCTTAGTGTTTTTACTCATCTGTGTTTACACCCGCAGCATCATGCTGCCAGATACCGTGGATCTGGCCAGGTTCGGGGCCAAGGACACGGTGATGATTGCCCGGGGCGAGTTTTGGCGCTTTCTGACGCCGATCTTTTTGCATATCGGACTGATCCACTTCGCGTTTAATACCTATTTTCTCTACGCGGTCGGTTATCAGCTCGAGACCTTGCTCGGTGGTCCATGGTTTGTCGCCGTATATCTATTGGCAGGAATCTTCGGCAACCTGGCGAGTGCTGCGTTTAGCGTGACCATGAGCGCCGGCGCGTCTAGCTCGCTATTTGGCCTACTTGGTGCCGGTCTGTTCCTTGAGCGCCGCATCGGCTCGCATATCAAAGCGCAGACAGGCAGCAGGCCAAAGCAGCGGGCTTACCTGATGACCGTGGTCATCAACCTGGGCTTTGGCCTGCTCATGCCCTTTATCGACAACTCGGCGCATCTTGGTGGCTTGGCAGCCGGCTTGATCCTGACTGGAGCGATGGTCAATCTGCGGCCCAACCAGATGCAAGCCCGCCGGCCGCTGATTGGCGGCATGCTGATCGCTAGTTTGGTCGTGGCTGGGTGCGCCATGGCGTACTACAGCATGACGCCGCGCTTCGTCGTGCCCCGACTGGAGGCCGCGGCCGACCGTTCGGACGGACCCGCAGAACAAGTTTACCTCTACTCGCAGGCGATGGCGCTTGCTCCAGATGCCGACCGGATCGTGCTAAAGCGCATCCGCGCCTTTTTTACGATGGGAAGGTACAGCAATGGCCTAAATGACGCGCAAGTGCTGATCGCCAAAGGCGAGCAGCTTAAAGAGCTCAACGAGCTGGCTGAGGAGTTGAGTCAGGATGGCCACCCCACAGAGTCGTGGGAACTACGCCGCATGTTGGCGCACGCTGGGCAAAGCATCTAATTTGGCAGACCAAGCTCGGTCATATTGCAGACGAAGCAGCTGCCGCAACTTGCCATCGATGCGCCGCGGCTCGCCCGGTGCTTGCAATAGCGCATACCAAAAGCGTGCGGCATAGCGCGTCGCCTGCCAATACAGGTCATAGTCTTGAGCAACGATGTGGGCGCTATCGTACAAGCGTCGCGCCAGTGGCATGAGGTGTAAGTCACCGCATTGCTGTTCAAGAAACATGGCCGCAAAAAGCAGCTTATCGATCTCGCCTTGGCCTTCAAGCTCGAGCTTACTGACCGACCTTCCCACCGCAGCGCGGTTGAGAAGAAGATGAAAATGACTGATCTCCTCTACCAAGTGGCAAAATCCATCGAGGTTATGGTCGCCCAAAAGTTGCGTTGGATCGTGCTCGACGAGACCCTCGACTAAAGGTGCTGTGAAATGCACGCCAATAAACAGCTCATCATCGGCACCAGAATTAACAAAAACCGCCGCACGCCCTGGAGGCGGGGTTTGGGCCCCGAGCGCTAAGCTCAGCTGGCTTTCATCTATGAGGTGATCGGCGGCAGATGCTTGCGGTGAAAACCCATAGAACGCAGCCATCTGCTGTTCCACCTGCACCACCATGGCGGCAAAGGAGTCCGCGCCTTTCATTGCTTGTCTCGCACCGGCATCGGGATCGGCGTGATGCCAGCCTTGTTTAGCAGCCGCGCCAGACGATCAGAATGGTTGCGTGTCCATCGGTCGTAAATGGCCAACAGATCGATTGGCTTTGCTGCGCCAGGTGTCTCTGACACCTCAGCCACCACCTCAACAATGGTATCAAACTTCTCGGCCAGGCCGCTGTAGATCTCGGTAAATTGGTCGTCACCGTGCTGGTCGCGCATAATCGTCGAGACATTGCTATAAGCAGACGCACCGATGGCAATATAGTAATCGAGGTTAAACGCCTTTCGATTAAAATAGTCCTGAAAAAACCCCGCATAATAGAGGCTGGTATCGCCAAGATATTTGAAGATCCGTAGCTTCTGTGCCGGCGGCGCCTCGACCGCTTCCTTAAGCATTAAGGCAAGGGGCGTCGCAAGTGCATCTAGCTGGCCGGTCACGGTTTCGAGTTTGCCTGGGACGATAAACTCGCACAGCAGATTAACTACGTAAAATTCGACTTCGTCGCTCAGTCGTACCTGTTGGTTGGCTAAGGCCTGGGTTACCTTTTCATAGAAAAATTCGTGCGGCCGGACTAGCAACTGCAGCTCTCCCATGACCCCTCCTTCTTAAGGCATGCGTGCGCGGACATGTCTGATGATGTGTGGTGATACTTCATATGATCTCTCTTGTTTGGCCAGCCAGTCAATATGCTCGCCCGATATCATATGATTCCTATCGGCAACTCCGGTGAAATCCTTTAGACTCAGCCAGGTTCTTGATTGATCCTTAAATACCCAAATTATTTCAAAATGTTAGCGCCACCCTGATGAAGTGGGGAGCGAAACACCGGGGATGGAGTGGACGTTGAGCGAGGCGAAGGAGCAAAAAGGTCGGCGCCCCGAACCTTCAACCAGCAGCGACAAGCTGGGCTTGGAGGAGATCGTCCACCTCGCCAACCGCATTGGTCTTGAGTATGCCACGGCAAAGCGGGACGCTGAGCGTCTTGAGCTGCTAAAGCCAACGGTTCGGTCACGCGTGACCATCCGCCTCGACGATGGGTCGCTGACGGAAGCGAAGCTGCGTCGGTTGACTGAGACCGATCCCGAATATGTCGAATTCATCGAAAAGCTCGCTCAGGCCAAAGGCGAAAGCGAGCGGCTACGCATCCGCTACGAATCGTATAAAAACCTGTTCGAGGCAAAGCGCAGCTTGCTCAGCTATCAAAAGGCAGAGATGAAGCTGCTGTAGTCCATCGAGCGGTGACTATTGCCTGCTGGTTGCCGGCTTAGCTCCACCTGCCGACCCAGCCGGCGTCGTTTGCAGTAAGGCAATTTTTTGCCGCACCTCGTTCAAGCGCGCAATGAACTCGGGATCGGCCGAGGCTTGCTTACGAAAGACCTGGTAGTAGCGTAAGGATTTGTCTCGATCGATCCCTTCGTAGGCCTTACCCAGGTAGTAATGGGCTTCGGTCAGGCGCGGCCTGAGGCGCACCGCCCGCTCCATATAGGTAATCGCCTGCTTGGTCTTGCCGCCATCTAGGGAGCAGCGCCCAAGACCGAGTAGCGCACCGGCGAGAAGCGGTTGATCTTTGAGCGCCGCGCGGTAGGCTTTAGCCGCTCCCTCTTGGTCATTCAACTCGTAGAGGACATCGCCTTCGACACTATCGTAGAAAGCTCGAGACGCCTTTGTGGCCTGCTTTTTCGCCGTTCTGATGATTGCCAACGCTTCTTTGCTGCGCTTCAGCTTTAGCAGGGTGCGCGACAGAATGATGCCGGTCTGCTCGTCATCTGCAGCAACCTTTTGCAGTTCCCGGGCGATCGTCAATGCCTCGCTGTAATAGCGGATCTTAAAGAAGCTCCAAGCTAAAGGCTTGAGCGCGCGAGGGTCACCATCATGAATCTTCAGAGCCTTTTTGTAGCGAAAAATTGCCTCAGAGTATTTATCCTGAGCCCGGTAGGCTTCACCCAGGTAATAATTTGCGTCGAAGTCCTTCTCAAAGCTCCCCATCGCCTTTTCTAGATGGCGAGCTGCCGTTTTATAATCGCCCATCTTTACCAGCACCATGCCAAGGTTGCGATGGGCCGTCATATTACCGGGCTTTTGCGTTAGCGCCTTTTTGTAGGCTTCGGAGGCCTCACGCAGCAGTCCATCTTTGGCATATTGATTGCCGGTTGCGACGTAGTTCTTCGCTGGTAGCGTGGCGCAAGCGGCAGCCATCAGGCCGCAGGCTAAGGCACAAATCAAGGCTCCACGCCGCGCAAATGCCCTAATGAAATCGGCCATAGGGAGGAGACTCCAAATGAAATGAGAGAAGGCAGGAGAAGAGGGATAGCTCGATTTTATCACATACGGGACAAATGTGGCAGACTGCGCTCCATCGCGCTATTGCGCGATGTAATACTCCTCAAAGAGCGACCAGCAGCGACCATTTTTTGAGTAAAATGAGAGCATGATCTCCTTTGCTCGCCATTCTTTATAATTGGCAAGCTTGTAGCTATAGTAACGCAGATCGAGGGCGCCGGATTTGCCCGACACCAGGCCATCGGGGACCGGCATGAACTCGTCGATATAGTAGCATTCATTGGCTGAGTTTTTCAGAAAGGGAAGAAAGGTAGGATCTGGTCCTCCAGTCGATACGGCCGTCTGGCATTGCCACAGCGCAGCGCCGATGGTCAGGACTAGAGCGAGTTTAGTGATTAAATTAGGTTTCATTTTACGCCTCTCGCCCTGCGGGCTACACTTGCCTTTGAGCTAAATCGACAGAAAACCTAGAACCTTTAGCAAAAAGTTCTTGTACCGGAGGCAACATGCGGCGCTTTATTCCCCTGCTTCTTTCGGCTTACGCCGCCAGCTGCACGACATCTGGCAGCCATGAAGCCACCTCTGGGTGGTCAGCACTGATGCGCGCGGACAAGGTGGAGTGCAGCACTTGGCCGCTACGCGATAAAGATCTGCAGATCGATGACCTAAGCTGGCTGGGTGGTCACAAGCCAGGGTTTTTGCTCAGCGGACTCAAACGCGACGCCAGTCCGCAGCACTATTTTGCCCCATTTGACGGCGATGAAACGGTGGATCCAAGCACTTTTGTCCCGCTCAACCTCGGTGCTCACGCTATCTTGCTAGGCGGGGGCAGCATCGGCAATCAATCCATCATCGTCGTCGCCCACAACAACGGCGGCAAATCGACCTTTGATATCCGCAGCCTGCCAAACAACGTGGTGAAGTTCAAGGGAGACATCGGGAGCTACCAAGTGGTCGAAGGTAGCGTCGCCCAAGCAAAAGGCGGTTTATGGCTGAGCCTTAAATCTGAGGATAATATTTACCATCTGGTCCATATCAACACCCAACACCCGGCCAAACTAAGCAGCAAAGCACTGCCAGCTCCCACCTTCGGGGATCAACCGAAGGTGCTTGGCAGTGCGACTGGCGGCGGGGCGATCGTCCTATGGAAAGAGGGCGATTCCGGCAAACCCCTGAGGTTGCAGGAATTGACTGCCGATGGTGGCGCCGAGTCCCCGGTCACTCTTGACCTTCAAGTCTCCAGCCAGCTTGAGAGCTGGTCGGCCATCTCGCACGCGGGAGCGATTTACCTGGCTTTGCTCGACGGCGACACCATGGTCGGCCAAGCAGAGGTCAAAGTCGCTGCTGTTTACCATGGCAAAACAGGGACCTCGGTCAAATGGAATAAGGCCGTGCCGCTGCGCGACACCCACGCCCAGGAGCCGACCCTGGTAGCCACCCGCGACGGCCTGGAGGTCTTGGTTTTGAATTGGATTGACGAGGAAAGCACTATTGCGCGATACAAGGTGGCCGGCGCCAGTGTTGGTAAACCCACGTATTCCGGAGTGTTCCAGAAGGGTGCCCGCATCCTCGATGCCTTCGCTGGCCCAGACCTGAAGGACGCCTTTGTCCTCACCCGCAACCGCGGCGACAAGCGCTCGGCATATCAGCTCTGCAAGATTTAACGGGAGAACGGGATGACCAGGCAGACTCCAGCGGAACCAACCACAGGCGAGCTGCCAAAGCCTCAAGCTAAAGAGCTGGTCACCAACCTCGCATCCTTTAAAGCCTTTGCGGCCGATATCAAGATCGCGCACAGCGTCTTTGCCTTACCGTTCGCCATGTCGGCCTTTGTCATCGGCCACCTGCCGTTGCCGACGGTCAGACAA
>Ga0315278_10000822_pt1 | contig 26829 bp, 22 predicted proteins | sample YL17G06_0_MG_FD_203880 | JGI IMG/M metagenome (GOLD analysis project Ga0315278, IMG submission 203880) | Sediment microbial communities from Yellowstone Lake, YNP, Wyoming, USA - YL17G06_0 | ecosystem: Environmental > Aquatic > Freshwater > Lake > Sediment | place: USA: Wyoming | collected... | reverse complement strand
AGCGATGCGCCAGCGGTAGCGCCGCAAATAGGGTCGCAAACCACTCAGGGAACGGATGTTTTTCGAGGGCAGGGCAGCAGTCATGGTGGCAAGTCTATGGGGGTTTGATTGCGGCGCTTCAAGACACGCCGCGTTGTACCCAGACGCGCCGCGCTACAAACGCAGCGCCCCGGCGTAGCCAGTCATTTCGAGATAGCCCAGGCCGATGCGCCGGCCGCTGGCATCGAGCAACTCGCTCAGGCCTTCCCAATAGATGGCCCCGGTGCTGGCGCGGCTGTCGAGTTCCTGGTCGTCGAGCAAGGCGCGCACTTCAAAGCTCCCGCTCGAGGTTTCAATCGCCCACTGCACCGGGTAGCGCGCGGCGGAATGTGGGCTGGTCCACCAGCGTTTCGGCGTGAACCTGACGGACTGCGCAGCATCGATCCGCGGCGCGCCGCCGGAGGGGCGAAAACTGCCGCCAGCGTAGAGCGTGTGGCCGTCGGCGCGGCGCAGCCGAAACGCGGCCAACGCCGAGCCGTCGTGCAGATTCATTCCGATCCAGTCCCAGCCGACGGCCAGCGGGTCGAGCAGTGCATCGGCCCATTCATGGTCGAGCCAGGCCCGACCTTGCACCGCGATTTCGCGCGCGTCGAGCTGCAAGTTGCCGTTCACGCTGAGTTGCGGCTGGCTGTAGTACAGGCTTGCCTGCGCGGCGTTCGGGCCTTTGCGCGACCAGCCGTTGTCACCCTGGAGCAGCACCGGCTGCGTCGCCTCGCACTGCAAGCGCATTCCAAACGCCGCCGCCGGGCTGCGGACTTGCGTCGCGTATCGGCTCATGTGGGCTGGTCCGCTGCGCGCCAGGTTCCAATCGTGCAGGGTCAGGTTCGTGTCGGCGGGGTCGAACCCGGCGCGCGCAAAGCCGGTGCGCGCGATGCGCTGGTCATGGCGCATGCGCCGCTGTTCGACGTCGGTCAGCGCGACATGCGCAAACAGCAGTTGGCTTGCAGCAAAGCGGCTCGGGTGTGCAGGATCGACCTGGGTGCGTGAGCGAAAGAACGTCACCTGGAAGCCGAACTGTGGCGGCGCCGTCGTGTCCACGCTCGCAGCCGCGGCCGATGCCCAGAGCTGTCCGGTGAGGTACCACCATTCGATGCGCTGTTGCGGGTGTGCACCGAAGTCGGCAGGAAACACGAGGCTGCGCGGCGCCAGATTCGCCGCGCCCGGCGCGCCGGCGCTGAACGCGCCGACCCACGAAAGCATGAAGCTGCGCCGATGCATGGCGCGAGCATCGCACAGCGCCGGTGCGGGCCGCAGCGGCTCGCCGAACGAGCCTCTCAAGGAAAGGCCAGGCCACCCCAAGTACCCTTGACCCCAAGGGCAGTGAAGGGGCCCTCCGTGGTCCTTGGGGTGGCTGCCGCGCAGCGGCGGCCTGGGGCACTCAGAACTTGCGCTCTTCCGCTTCGACGACGCGCATGAAGTCGGACAGGCTGGATTCAGTCACGTCGACGTTGTCGACGGTCACATCGGTCGACCGTCGCGCCGGTCTCACCGGGGCGGGCGGGGCGGGCGGGGCGGCCGCGTCTTCTTCGCGGGCCAAGAGCGCCCTCGAGAGCCACGCGCGAAGCTCGGTCATGCCTTCGCTCAGCGGCTCGGACAAAACGCCGAGCAATTGCGTCGTGGCACGTGTCAGGACTCGCGGCGGCAGGCCGTCGAGCGCATCCACGCCATGCGACTTCAGCGCATGTTCCAAAACCGCCAGGTGCGGCAGCACTTCGCGTGCGCCTGGGGAACGGTTCAGCAATTCCTTCAGCTCATTGCGGATTCGCTTCAACGATTCATCGGCGTCTTGCGATAGCTGATCGGGCTTGCCCATGCTCTGCCTCAATGCTTGGTTCCTGACCGTTCAGGTATCGGCAGCGTCGGGCGCGTTTGAAGCCCGACCCCGGCGCATGCGCGCCCGCATCCCGGCACAAGACGTGCCGAACGACACGGAAGAGGCGCTTCACCAGTCCTGCTTCACGAGCAGGGCCTGGTTCGCGCCGGCGCAGGCGCGCGCCGCGCACCAGGCGGTCAGGGTGGCGCTGGCGACCACGCCCAGCATCAACAGCGCGAGCCGCGCCCACGGCACGGCAAGGTCCATGCTCCAGTGAAAACTTTGCGGATTCACGACCTTGACCAGAATCACGCTGACGCCCAGGCCGAGGGCGGTGCCCAAGAGTGCGGCGGCGCAGGACCAGAGCGCGCCTTCCAGGGCGACCATTCGCAGCACCTGGGCGCGCGTCAAGCCCAGGTGCAGCAGCACGCCGAATTCCTTGCGCCGGGCCAGCACCTGCGCGGCGAAGCTCGCGGCGATGCCGAACAAGCCGATACCGATCGCGACAGCTTGCAACCAATAGGTGACGGCAAAGCTGCGGTCGAAGATGCGCAACGAAGTCGCGCGCAATTCAGCGGCGGAGGCGAATTCGAGTGCCATGCCGGCTCCTGCAGCCGCGCCGGCGTCAAGCAGGCCGGCAATCTGCGCCTGAACCTCGCCGGGCTTGCTGCCTGTCTTCAGCCACAGCGACAGGTCATTGATGCGCGTGTCACCGCTCGCGGCCTGGTAGTCCGCGGCATCGATTGCGATCGCGCCGTGCTGGCGTGCGTAGTCGCGCCAGATGCCGCGCACATAGGCGGCCCGGGTTTGACCGTCCGCAAGTGGCAATTCGAAACGCGCTCCGGCGCTGGTGCGATACAGGCTGGCAAAGGCTTCGCTGACGTAGACGTTCAACGCATCGGATACGCTCGGCCGCAGTTCGCCCAGCAGCGGCAGGCTCGCCGCTGCGTCGCCCAGCGGCCGCGCCAGCACCGCCACGCTGGGGCGCGCCGGATCGAATTGCGCTACGTAGACACGCTGCCCAAGCGCGCGCTCGATTGAGGGCAGGGCGCGCACCCGTTGCAGGATGTCGCCGGGCAGGTACAGCGTATCGGCAGCGGCGCTGCTCGTCGCGGTGCGCGCATAGAGGTCGGCGGGCAGGATCTGGCCGAGCCATGCCGTCACTGAGCCGCGAAAACTCCCGACCATGACGGTCAGCGCAACCGCAAAGGCGAGACTGGCGACGATTCCGGCCACCGCTGTCGTCGCCTGGTGCCGCTGCTGTCGGGCGCGCTCCAGCGCCAGCAGAGCCAGCGGCCGGCGCGGCGGCGCGAGGCCGCGCAACAGCCAGGCAACGCCGGCCGGAATCGCGGCGATACCGCCGATCAGCAGCAGGGCCACCGAGGCGTACGCCGCCAGCGGCAGGCCGAACCAAGGTGGGGCCAGCGCCAGCATGACTGCAGCGGCCATCGAGCCGAACGCCCATACCGCTGACGAGGCGCCGCTGCTCACCGGCATCAAGCCCTTCAACGCCGGTGCCGGGGCGATGCGTTGCGCCGCTCGTGCCGGAAACCAGCCACCGGCCAGGGCTGCTGCAACGCCGAGCAGCGCGTACAGCAGCAGCGCCGCAACGCCACTTTGCAGCTGCGGCGCGACGCCCGGAAAGTAGCCGCCCCCCAGGTCGCCCGCGAGCAGCTTCAGCGCAATTGCGGCGAGACCGAAGCCCAACACCAGCCCTGCCGCGCTGCCGGCGATGCCGAGCACGGCCGACTCGGCGAGCACGAGGCCCAGTCGTTCGCGGGCGCTCAGGCCGAGCACGCCGAGCAGCGCGAACTCGGGCGTGCGCTGCGCGACCGACAGCGACAGGATCGAATAGACCAGGAACGCCCCGGTGAAAAGCGCGACCAGGGCCAGCACCGTGAGGTTGACACGATAAGCACGCGACAGGTTCGACACGCGCAGCGTTGACTCGTCCGGCGACGCAGCGCGCAATGAAGCGGGCAATGCGAGATCGCGCAATACGGCGTCGGCCGAGGCGCCGCTGGCCAGGCGCACGTCGATGCGGCTGATGCGGCCGAGCTTGCCGAACGCGGCCTGCGCCCCGGCGATATCGATCACCGCCAGCGGCGACCCGGGTGCGGCGACGCTGCCCTTGACCTCAAGTCCAACCTGGGACGCGCCGCTGCCGAATCGAACCACGCCGGATGCACCGAGTTCATGCGCAGCCGCGGCGTTGAGAAACACCGCGCCCGGGTCGAGCACGCTGAGCCGATCGGCGCTCGCCGCGGGCCTTGGCATCAACTGCGGCGACAGCGAAGCGGCGACCAGTGCGTCGAGTCCGATCACACGCAACGTGACGCGGCGGCCGGCGATGTTCAAGGCGTAGGTCTCGAGTTCCAGCACCGGGCTCGCGAGCGCGACCCCCGGGTGCGCCGCAACGCGGGCATAGATGCCTTCGTCGAAACCGCCGCCGAAGCTTCGATGCGACTCGCGCAACTCGAAATCGGGCTGGCCGTTGACGCTGCGCACCGCGGCGCTGAACTCGGCCAGCGCAGACTGATTGATCAAGTGCACGGCAAACGCCAACGCCACGCCGAGCACCACGGCGAACCAGGCGCTCAGGTGGCGCCACGCATGGTGGCGCAGCTCGGGCCACGAGAGTTCGCGCAGCAGCCTCAGCATGTCAGTTGCGGCGGGCCGTCCGAAGGGATCGGCGCGCCCGAGGGAATGCGAAGCGGCCCCGGCAGCGACCAGAGGGCAACGCACGAAGCAAGCGCCGGCGCAGCTTCACACTCGCGGCCTCAGCCCGTTTGCGTCAAGCACCAGCACCCGGTCGGCATGCGCTGCGGCAGCCGGCGAATGCGTGACGAGAACGCAAGCCGCAGCAGCGATGTGCACCTGTTCGCGAAATGTTTCGAGCACGCGTTGCGCGGTTTTCGGGTCGAGGTTGCCGGTGGGTTCGTCGGCGAGGATGAGTTTGGGGGAATGCACCATCGCGCGCGCGATCGCGACGCGCTGCAATTCGCCGCCCGACAGCGTTTGCGGCATGCGTGGCCCCAACCCCTGCAGGCCCACCGCGCCGAGCAGCTGCTCGACGCGGCCCGGTTCGTCGCGCCCGAGCAGCAACAGCGGCAGCGCGACGTTGCGCGCCACGCTCAGGTAGGGCAGCACGTGGAACGCCTGGAACACGAAGCCGAGCAGGCGGCGCCGCAGCAATGCCTGCTCGCTTTCAGGCAAAGCGCTCATCGCCGCGCCGTCGATGTGCACCGTGCCCGAGTCGATGTTGTCCAGACCGGCGATGCAATTGAGCAGCGTCGATTTGCCGACCCCCGATTCGCCGACGATGGCGACGAATTCGCCGGCGGCGACGTCGAGGTCGACGCTGCCGAACACCGGACTTGCTGCGTAGCCTTTGGCCAGGCCGCGCAGCCGCAGCAGGGGAAGCGGTGAATTCATCGCCGCGATTGAACCATGGCGCGCCGAGATTCGCGCCCCCAGCGAGGGATGGCGCAAGTTCAGGCCGCAGCCGCGCGGCGTGCGAGGGCGATCACGCGCTGCTCGGCGTCGGCTGCGTCGCACGCCACGCGGGCGCGCAGGGGCATGGCGCGCAACCAGGTGAGCTGGCGCTTGGCGAGCTGGCGCGTCGCGGCAATCGCGCGTTCGGCGAGCGTGCCAAGGTCGCCGCGCTCCAGCGCTTCCCAGGTTTGGCGGTAACCGACGCAGCGCATTGCCGGCAAGGCAGCGTGCAGGTCGCCGCGTGCGCGCAAGGCGCGAACTTCGTCGACCAGGCCAGCCGCGAGCATCGAGTGAAAGCGATTCGCGATGCGCGCGTGCAGCCAGGCCCGGTCCAGCGGTTCGAGGGCGACCAACAACGGTGCGATGCCGGCCCTCGCGGCGCTGCCGTGCAGCGACGAGATGGGCCGGCCCGCGAGGTGAAACACCTCCAGCGCACGCTGGATGCGTTGCGCATCGGTCGGCGCCAGCCGCGCCGCGGTGATCGGATCGATGCGCGCCAGTTCGGCGTGCATTTCAGGCCAGCCGCGGGCTGCCGCCTGGGAGTCGAGTTCAGCACGCAGCGCGGGGTCGGCCGGGGGCAGGAGATCCAGGCCTTCGATCAGCGCCTTGAAATAAAGCATCGTGCCGCCGACGAGCAACGCCACATGTTCGCGCGCATTGATTTCGGCGATGAGGCGCTGCGCATCGCTGACGAAGCGCGCCGCCGAAAAGCTTTGGCTCGGCTCGATGATGTCGATCAGGTGGTGCGGCACGGCAGCGCGTTGCGCCGCGCTGGGCTTGGCGGTGCCGATGTCCATGCCGCGGTACACGAGCGCCGAGTCGACGCTGACAATCTCCACCGGCCTCGGCAGCGACTCGGCCAAGGCCAACGCGATCGCGCTCTTGCCCGAAGCCGTGGGCCCCGCCAGACAGATGACACAGGGCTCCATATCAACGTGTCAAAGCGGTTGCACCAGGGCAGGTTGTGCCGGTTCGCCGTGCCGTTGCACCGAGGTCCAGGCGACGCACGCGACGCCGATCCCGAACCCACCCAAACCCAGCGTCATCGGGAACACCGTGCCGTTCAGATAGCGCCCCAGCAGCAGGCCGACGCCGAACGCAACCAGCATCATCAGAAAACCCGATACCGACGCCGCCGTGCCGGCCTTGTCGGGAAACGGCCCGATGGCACCGGCCTGGGCGCAGGGCTGGTGCATGCCGTGGCCGACCATGAACAGCCAGCTCGGGACGATGATGCTCCACACCGAGACCTCGTGGGCCCCGGCCAGCGACAGCAGCGCCGTGAGCAATCCGCCACTCAAACTGAACGCGCCGCCGATCGCCACCGTGGGGCGCAAGCCGTGGTGTTTGAGCAGGCGCCGGCACAACACGGTGCCGATCACATAGAACAGCGAGTTCACTGCGAGGATCGCGCCGCAAGCCAGGCGCGAGACGCCGAGCACGCCGATGTAGACGAACGAGCTTGCCGCAAGCAAGGTGAACAGGCCTGCATAGGTCAGGCACAGCAGCGCGGCGTAGGCGCGAAACGTCGGGTGCGCGACGATCATCGACCAGTTGCGCAGCAGCGGCACGAGCCGCGTGGCGTGCGGGTTGCGATTCGGAATCGTCTCTTCAAAGCGCAGCGCGATGAAGGCCAGGCTGGCGCCACCGAACAGCGCCGGCACGAGCAGCGTGGCGTGCCAATCGAGGACATGCACGATGGCGCCACCGAGCAGGGGGGCTGCGAACGCGAGCAGTCCCAGGCCGCCCAGGCCGCGCGCCAGCACGCGCGCACCTTGCTGCGGCCGGTACAGGTCACGCACGATGGAGCGCCCGCAAGTCACCGCCGCAGCCATTGCCACGCCCTGCAGTGCGCGCCAAACGACCAGCCATTCGATGCTCGGCGCGAGCGCGGCGAGCAGGCTGGCCACGCTATAGAACGCCAGGCCGGCCAACAGCACAGGGCGCCTGCCAAAGCGGTCAGCCAACGGGCCGCAGACGAGCTGCGCGAGGCCGAAACCGATGATCAGCGCCGACAGCGTCAGCTGTGTTGCCGCGACGCTGGCGCCCAGGTCCTGCTGCAGGTTGGGCAGCGCCGGGAGGTACAGGTCGGTCGTGATCGGCTGAATTCCCAGCAGCAACACCAAAGCGGTGACGACGGTGCCGGGCGTCATGGCGAGCCTGGCGGCAGGCGCGCGGCGCATTGCGCAAGCGCGCAATTGCAGGCGGTGCCGGGAGCCTGGGCCCCAAAGCAGACCCAACGCGGGCACGACCCCATGCCCGACACGCTCCTAGGCAAAGGTTTCGTCGGCGGCGAGGTAACGCCACTGGCCGGCGGGCAGATCGCCGAGCACGACCTTGCCGATGCGCACGCGTTTCAGACCCAACACGCGCAAGCCCACGGCTTCGCACATGCGGCGAATCTGGCGTTTCTTGCCTTGCTGCAGCACGAAGCGCAGTTGGTCCTGGTTCAGCCAGTCGACACGCGCCGGGCGCAGCTCTTCGCCGTCGAGCGAAAGACCCTGGCGCAAGAGTTCGAGGGTCGTGGCGGGCACGGGGCCGGGCTCGGCGGCTTGAACTCGCACCAGGTATTCCTTTTCGATGCTGCCGCCCTCGCCGATGAGCTGTTTCGCCAGGCGGCCGTCTTGTGTCAGCACCAGCAGGCCCACCGAGTCGATGTCCAGGCGCCCGGCGGGCACCAGGTGACGCACGTGTTCCAGTTTGAATTGGAGTGTGCTTGGGTCATCGCGCCAGCGGTTTTGCGGCGTCACCAGGACGAGTGCCGGCTCATGGCCGTCTTCGGCCTGGCCGCTGACATAGCCGATCGGCTTGTTCACGAGCACGGTGACGCGCCGTGCCTGTTCCCCCTTTGCGCGCGGATCGAGCGTCACGGCCTGGCCGGGCATGACGCGAGAGCCAAGTTCACTGATCACGCGGCCGTCGACCCGCACCCAGCCCTTGGCGATCCAGTCGTCGGCTTCGCGGCGCGATGCCAGGCCGAGTTCGCTCATGCGTTTGGACAGGCGCATCGAGCCAGGCGCATGGTTCGGTTGATGCGCTGCTGCAGGCGCAGGCGGCGCTTGCCGTTCGCCCCGCGCTTGCGGGATGGGCTTGGCGCTCTGCGGTGGCGGCGCCGGGCGCGCCTGGGCCGCGCTGCGCACGAGGCCGCTGCCGCCGCGAATGGGCGGGCGCCTGCGCAGCGCCGAACCCGGCTGCGGCGGACGCGGCGCGCCCGCCTTCAACTTCAATGTGACCATGTCGTTCGCAATGATGATCTGCCAGGGATCGCGATCTACGTGCCCAGTCCGAACAGCTCGCGCATGGCGTCTCGGTAATGTTGCTGGCCCAAGCCGTTGGTGCTGTAGTGGGTGCCGCCTTCAACCAGGACGAAGCGCTTGGGCAGGGGCGCGAGCTCGTACAGCGCGCGGCCCAGCTCGGGGCTCACCAACGCGTCGTTCGCACCGTGCACGACGAGCATCGGCATGCGCACGCGGCCGACCTTGCCGGCCGAGTCGAAGCGCTGCGTGATCAGAGGCGTGATCGGCAGCCAGCCCCATCGCATCGACTCGAACACGTCGGGGATCGACGTGAACGTGCCTTCGACGATCACGCCTTTCGCGTCGTCGACTTCGGTCGCCAGCTGCACCGCAATCGCGCCGCCGAGAGAATGGCCGAAGATGTAGCGTTGTTGTGTCGGGTGCTCGCGCGCGAGCCAGGCCCATGCGGCACGTGCGTCTTCATAGACCAGTTCCTCGGAGGGCAACTCGTCGCTGCTCTTGCCGAAGCCGCGATAGTCCACGGCAAGCACGCTGAACCCCAGTTGCTGCATCTGGCGAATCCGAAACGCACTGCCCGCCACGTTGCGCCGCGCGCCGTGCAGGTAGAGCAACAGCGGGGCCTGCGCATCCGGGGCCGCGTACCACAGGGCATGCAGTTTGACGTGGGTTCCACTTGCTGCGGATTGATGCTCGATCCACACGTCGTCCATGCCCAGAGTCTGCGTCTCGGACCAGGGCTGTGCCTGTGACGGCATGAAGATCCACTTGCGCTGCTGAATCTCGAGGCTTTGGCAGCCCGCGAGCATCGCCACAGCGAGCAGGCCTGCCGTCAGCCAGGGCCAGAGGCGACGCTCGGAACGTGAACGGTGCGGCATGAGGGGTCTCCCGGTTCGAGCCATGCACTCACTGGCCGCGCCAGAACATGCGATCCAATTCCTTCATGCCGATCCGGCGCCACGTGGGCCGCCCGTGGTTGCATTGATCGGCGCGTTCCGTGCTTTCCATGTCGCGCAACAGCGCGTTCATTTCTTCGAGCGTGAGTTTGCGATTCGCGCGCACTGCGCCGTGGCAGGCCATCGTCGAGAGAATGCGGTCGCGGGCGCGCTGCACGACGTGGCTGGCGTCAAACTGGGCGAGTTCGGCGAGCACGCTGCGCGCGAGTTCGACCGTGTCGCTGCCGGCCAGCGCCGCGGGCTGCGAGCGCACCGCGAGCGTGCTGGCACTCAGGGGCGCGATGTCGAACCCAAGTTGCAGCAGTTCTTCGGCTTGCGACTGCGCGGTGGCGATTTCTTGCGCGGTGGCACTGAACGTCACCGGAATCAGCAGCGGCTGGGCAACGATCCCCGTCGCGGCACGGCTCGCCTTCAGGCGCTCATAGACGATGCGCTCGTGCGCTGCGTGCATGTCCACGATCACCAGGCCTTGCGCGCTTTCCGCAAGCACGTAGGTGCCGGCGATTTGCGCGATGGCTCGACCGAGCGGCCAAGCCTGCGGGTCGGAGTCGTCCGACGCTTCGGGCCCGGGCTCGGCACGATTCGCGCGCCATGGCGCGGGCGGTTCTGAAACACGCAGCGCCGAGAGTTGCTGCAGGGACAGCGTCGCTTGCGCCGCGGTCGCGCCCCAGGCACTGGCACTGACCCCGGGCCAAGCCGCCGGCCGCTGGCCGGTGGCTGCGTCAACGTTGACGAGCCCGTTGCTTGCAGCTCGGGATGCGGGGGCCAGGCCGGGATGAAGTTGCGCATCGGCTGGTCGCCGCAGTGCGCCCGCGCGCGACGCGGCGAGTGCGCTGCTGACAGCGCTGCGCACCGCGTGGTGAATTTCGCGTGAGTCGCGAAAGCGCACTTCCACCTTGGTCGGGTGCACGTTCACGTCGACACGTTCCGGCGCGATTCCGATGCACAGCACGTAGCTCGGTTGGCGCTCGCCGTGCAACACGTCTTCATAGGCCGAACGCACCGCGTGGGCGATGAGGCGGTCGCGCACGTAGCGGCCGTTGACGTAGACATATTGCTGGTCGGCACGCGCGCGTGCGGCTTCGGGCAGGCCGGCGAATCCACCCACGCTCAGCGCCCCGGTGTCCAACTCGAGTGGCACACTTTGGGCGATGAACTCGGCGCCAAGCACGTCGAGCACGCGCTGGCGTGCCGGCGCGCGACGCCAGTGCAGCAGCGCCTTGCCGTCATGCCAGGCTGCGAACTCGACGTCAGGGCGCGCCAGGGCGTGGCGCCGCACCGCTTCCAGGCAGTGTGCGAGTTCGGTCGCGTCGGTCTTGAGGAACTTTCGGCGTGCCGGGGTGCTGAAGAACAACTCGCGTACCTCCAGCGTCGTGCCTGGTGCGCGCGCCGCGGCCTGCAACTCGCCGCTGCGCGCGTCCAGGCGGTGCGCATGTGCGGCGTGGGCGGTGCGGCTCGTCAGTTGAACCTCCGCCACGGAGCAGATGGCGGCCAAGGCCTCACCGCGAAAACCCATTGTCGCCACCGATTCGAGATCGCCGAGCGAGGCGATCTTGCTCGTCGCGTGGCGCCGCAGCGCGAGCGCCAGTTCAGTGGGTTCGATGCCCTCGCCGTTGTCTTCGACGACGATAGCGCGCACCCCGCCGCCGCTGAGTTTGATGCCGATCTCGATCGCCCCTGCGTCGAGGGCGTTGTCCACGAGTTCACGCACCACGGAGGCCGGCCGCTCCACGACCTCGCCGGCCGCGATCTGGCTCACCAGTTCGTCGTCGAGTTCGCGGATCGGCCGGCGCGCGCCGGGCTGGAGGTCATGCTGCATGCCGCCATTGTAGGAAGCGGCGCAGCTCTCATGTTTGCGCCGGGGATAATGATTCGCATGGAACTGTTCGCCCTGCTGCTCGACTTCGTTCTGCACATCGATGTGCACCTCGCCAGCTTCGTGCAGAACCATGGCCAATGGGTGTACGCGTTGCTGTTCCTGATCATCTTCGTCGAGACCGGCGTCGTCGTCATGCCGTTCCTGCCCGGCGATTCGCTGTTGTTCGTGGTCGGCGCAATGTGCGGCGCGGGGCTGATGGACCTGCCCTTGTCGATAGGCCTGTTGACCGCGGCCGCGATCCTGGGCAATCAGAGCAACTACACGATCGGCCGCTTTTTCGGGCCGAAGGTGTTCCAGTGGGAAGACTCGCGCTGGTTCAACCGACGCGCTTTCAACCAGGCGCATGAGTTCTACGAAAAATATGGCGGCATCACGATCGTGCTGGCGCGTTTCATGCCCTTCGTGCGCACCTTCGCGCCCTTCGTCGCGGGTGTGGCGCAAATGACGCGGCGCAAGTTCACGCTCTACGACGTCACGGGCGGCGCGTTCTGGGTCGGCTCTCTGACGCTTGCGGGTTACCTGTTCGGCAACATTCCCTGGGTCAAGGAGAACCTGGACAAGATCATCTGGGCTGCGATCCTCTTGCCCGGTCTGGTCGTCATGGTCGGCGCGTGGCGGGCGCAGAACAAGGCATCGGTATGAACCCATGCAGCACGAAGGGGCTGGCTGGACCCGGTTTCGAAGACTGTGTATATTCACAGTATGCCGAGCCAGAGTCCACAGCCGATTCATCTTCATCGCCCAGGCCCGGCGAAAGGGCGCGGCACGGCCTGGCTGATCCAGCACCGCTTCACCCGCAACACCAGCGAATCGTTCGATGACGGCTGGGGCACGCTCGAGCAGCATGCCCACGAAGAACATCTGCCCGAGCGCACTCAGGTCATCGAAGAGCAGGCGAAGGCGATCCTGGCGAGCAACGATTCACCCGACATCGCGTTTGACCTGTCGATCAACCCCTATCGAGGCTGCGAACACGGCTGTGTCTACTGTTTCGCGCGGCCGACGCACAGCTACCTCAACCTGTCGCCGGGCTTGGACTTCGAGACCCGAATCATTGCGAAGGTAAACGCGGCGCAGCGCTTGCGCGAGGCTTTCGCGAGCCGCGCCTACGAGCCGGCCATGCTCAATCTCGGCTCGGCCACCGACGCCTATCAACCCGTGGAGCGCAAACTTCGCATCACGCGCGGCATCGTCGAGGTGCTGTCCGAATGCAGCCACGCGTTTTCGCTGGTCACCAAATCCGCCGGCGTCGAGCGCGACCTTGATTTGCTCGCGCCGATGGCTTCGCGCGGCCTCGTCGCCGCCTATGTGTCGATGACGACACTCGACCCCGGCCTTGCGCGAATCATGGAGCCGCGCGCCGCGTCGCCGCAACGCAGGCTGCAAACGATCGCGACGCTGGTGAAGGCAGGAGTGCCGGTCGGGGTCAGCGTCTCGCCCGTCATTCCCTTCATCAACGAGCCCGAACTCGAGCGGATTCTCGAGGCCGCTGCGCTGGCCGGCGCGAGCCGGGCGTTCAGCGTCGTACTGCGCCTGCCCTGGGAAGTGAACCCCATTTTCCAGCAATGGCTGGAGTGCCATTTCCCGGAGCGTGCGGCGCGGGTGATGGCGCGGATTCGTGAGATGCGCGGCGGGCGCGACTATGACGCACGGTTTGGTTCACGCATGGTCGGGCAGGGTGTGTGGGCAAGCCTGTTGCGCCAGCGCTTCGACAAGGCAGCGGCGCGTCTGGGCATGAACCGTGAACGCGTGCCGCTCGACCTTTCGCAGTTTCGCAAGCCCTCGCCCCGCACGCCGAGCCCACAACGCGACCTGTTCGCCTGACGCCGGGCGCCGGGCGCGACCGCGGCAGTCACGGCGAACGGCAGGGCGCAAAAGCGTCGAGCCCGGGCAGGTATTCGCTGGTCTGAATCCGCAAGCTGCCGAGCACGGTGTGGAACAGGTTGTCGTGCGACAGCGGTTCTTTGCTGCGGTCCCGCAGACATTGCCAGTTCAGGTTCTGCGACTCGCGCGAGCCGGCGGAAAGCCAGGTGAGCCACGGCACATGGGTCTGCTCGCGCGGCGCGAGTGCATAGGGCAGGCCGTGCAGGTAGAGATTGTTTTCGCCCAGGGACTCGCCATGGTCGGAAACGTAGAGCATGGCGCTGTCGAACTGCGTCGGCTCGGTTTGCAGCCATGCAATCAGCGCCGCGAGCACGCGGTCGGTGTAGGCGATCGAGTTGTCGTAGGCGTTGCCCAGCGATTCGCCCGTGCATTGCTGCAGCACATTGGTCGTGCACTCGGGCAGGAACGGCTTGTGCTGCGGTGGCGAACGCTTGTAGTAGGCCGGTCCATGGCTGCCCATTGGGTGCAGCACGAGCAATACACCTCGCGCCCTGCGTTCGGCGGGCAATGCATTCAGGCGCGCGCCCAGACCGTGCAGCAATGCTTCGTCGAAGCACTCGCCGGCGCTGCACAGCGCGCTCGGAAGCGGTGGCGCTGCGGCGGCGGGCTGTCCGGCCAAGGCATGGGGCACGCGCTCGCAGATGTCTTTGCAGCCGGACTGGTTGTCCAGCCACAGCACGGCCAGGCCGGCGCGCTGCACCACGTCGAGCAGGTTCTCGCTGTCGCGCTCACGTGACTCGAAGCGTTCGCGGCCAAGGTGGGAGAACATGCACGGCAAGGATGACGCGGTGCTCGATCCGCAAGAGCTCACGTTGCTGAAGCTCAAGACGTCGTGGCGCGCCAGATCGGGATTGGTGAGGCGTGCATAGCCGTTCAACGAAAAACGATCGGCGCGCGCTGTTTCGCCGATCACCAAGACGAACAGGGGTGGGCGTCCGGTGCCCGGCAGGACACGCGCATCCAGGCCGATCGCGAGTGGGGCACCGGCCGGGCGCGCGTTGGCCTGAAGCCCCAGCACCCCCAGGGCGTAGAACGAGTTCAGCGGATTGATCAGGAAGCGCAAGGACTTGTGGTTGCGCATCGTCGCGGCCAGATCGGCGAACGAAGCCAGGACGAGCAGGGCGACCGCCACCAAACACAGCGCGAACACCACTGCGTTGCGCCACAGTTGTGCAGCAAACCCGAGCCGCCTCATGGGCAGCCACCACATCGCCAGCGTCGGCAATCCGGCCAAGGCCAGCACGCTGGCGAGCAAATTCCAGCTCAGCAGGTCGGTGACCTCTGCAACATTGGTCTGCAGCACGTTGGTGAGCATCGCCGAATCGATGACGACGCCATAACTTCCCATGAAGTGGGCGCCGATCGCGGCGCCGATCAGGAACAGCGAGGTGAGCGGTTTGACGCTGCGCGCATAGGCCAGTGGCGTGAGAAGTGCCAGCAACAGCAGGGCCAACATCAACCCGAAACTGGCAATGAACAGCGCACCGCGCAGCGACATCATTTCGGGCAGGCGCAGCAGTGCCTGCCACAGCGGCCAGTTGGCGAACGTCGCGATCCACACGCTCGCCACGGCGGCCAGCGTGAGCGGGTTGAGGCTGCTGCGCCTGCTGCCCAAGGAGGGCAGAAGTGTCGACGTTCGCATGGCGCCGATTTTCGACGCGAATTTGCTGACGTTCACGCCGGATCGGCTTCGCAGGCGCCGGCGATCGAGCGCGCCGGCCAGAGTCGATCGGGCAGGCTTGTGCGGCCGATTTGAGCCTGACGGGCTTTGGGCGGGCCCGACCCAAAGCACGACAGGCTCCTAGACCTGGACCACGTCGCGGCGCGCCATGTGCCTCGCATCGGTCGCGGCCGCCTTACTTGAAGATGCGTTTGACGCGGTCGGCCCACGACTTCGAGGTCGGCGAGTGGCGCTCACCGCCCTTGCGAAACGACTCGTCGAGTTCCTTCAGCAGCTTGCGTTGGTGCTCGGTCAGTTTGATCGGTGTCTCGACACTGACGTGGCAGTAGAGGTCGCCGGGGTAACTCGAGCGCACGCCGCGGATGCCCTTGCCGCGCAAGCGGAACGTCTTGCCGTGCTGTGTGCCCTCCGGCAGGTCGATCTCGGCGCTGCCGCCCAGCGTCGGAACTTCGATGTTGCCGCCAAGTGCAGCAGCGGTCAGCGGCACCGGCACGGTGCAATGAAGATCGTCGCCGTCGCGCTCGAAGATGTCGTGCTGCTTGATCCGTATTTCGATATACAGGTCACCCGGCGGTCCGCCATTCATTCCCGGTTCGCCGTTGCCGCTGGAGCGGATGCGCATGCCTTCATTGATGCCCACCGGTATCTTCACCTCAAGCGTCTTCGTCTTCTTCACCTTGCCTTGGCCGTTGCACGTGGTACAAGGTTCGGCAATGATCTTGCCGGTGCCGTGGCAATGCGGGCAGGTCTGCTGGATGCTGAAAAAACCCTGCCGCATGTGCACTGTGCCGGCACCCCCGCAGGTGCTGCAAGCGCGAGGGCTGGTGCCCGGTTTGGCGCCGCTGCCGTGGCAGGTTTCGCAAGCCTCGTACGAAGGTATTCGAATTTGCGATTCCTTGCCGTTGGCGGCCTCCTCCAACGTGATCTCCATTGCATAGTTGAGATCGGCACCGCGAAACACCTGCTGGCCGCCGGCGCTGCGGCGTTGCCCACCGCCGGCACCGAAGATGTCGCCGAAGATATCGCCGAACGCTTCGGCGAAACCGCCAAAACCTTCTTGTCCAGGGCCGGGGCGCCCACCCGCCATGTTCGGGTCGACGCCGGCGTGGCCGTACTGGTCGTACGCGGCGCGCTTTTGCGGATCGGAGAGCATTTCATAGGCTTCCTTGCCTTCTTTGAAATGCTCCTCCGACTTCTTTGCGCCAGCACCCTGGTTCCGATCCGGGTGGTGCTTCATGGCCAGCTTGCGGTAGGCCTTCTTGATGTCTTCGTCGGTCGCGTTCTTCGGCACGCCGAGCGCTTCGTAGTAATCGCGTTTGGCCATCAGCTCACCTGTTCAATCGCCACCGATCAATTCGCGCAAAACGAATCGCCGCGTCCTGCGCGCAGACCTTGTCTGGCGCTTCGAACGCGGCGCAACACTGCCGGCCACCCTGCGGCCACGCGGGTCACTTCTTGTCTTTGACTTCCTTGAAATCGGCATCAACCACGTTGTCGTCGGCCGCCTTGGTGCCGCCCGCCTGAGCCGCTTCAGCCGAACCTTGCGCAGCGCCGCCCGCGCCTGCCCCTGCCGCGGCCTGGCTCTCGGCATAGACCTTTTCGCCGAGCTTCTGGCTCGCCGCCATCAAGGCTTCCGTCTTCGCCTCGATGGCTTGTTTGTCGTCGCCCTTCAGCGCAGCTTCCGCATCTTTCAGCGCGGCCTCGATCTTTGCCTTCTCGGGCGCATCAAGTTTGCCGCCATGCTCGGCCAAACTCTTCTTCACGCTGTGGACCATGGCGTCGGCTGAGTTGCGTGCCTGAATCAGTTCGAGCTTCTTGCGGTCTTCAGCGGCGTTGAGTTCGGCGTCTTTCACCATGGCCTGGATCTCGCCTTCCGACAGCCCCGAGTTCGCCTTGATCGTGATCTTGTTTTCCTTGCCCGTGGCCTTGTCCTTCGCGCCGACGTGCAGGATGCCGTTCGCGTCGATGTCGAACGTGACTTCGATCTGTGGCATGCCGCGCGGCGACGGTGGGATGCCCTCGAGATTGAACTCGCCCAGGCTCTTGTTGCCCGCCGCCATGTCGCGCTCGCCCTGGAACACCTTGATCGTCACCGCAGGCTGGTTGTCGTCGGCAGTGGAGAAGGTTTGCGCGAACTTGGTCGGGATCGTCGTGTTCTTCTTGATCATCTTGGTCATCACGCCGCCGAGCGTCTCGATCCCCAGGCTGAGGGGCGTGACGTCGAGCAGCAGCACATCCTTGCGGTCGCCCGCAAGCACCTGGCCCTGGATCGCTGCGCCCACTGCCACCGCCTCATCGGGGTTCACGTCTTTGCGCGGCTCGCGGCCGAAGAACTCCTTGACCTTTTCCTGCACCTTGGGCATGCGCGTCATGCCGCCGACAAGAATCACGTCATCGATCGCGCTCACCGCCACGCCGGCGTCCTTCATGGCGGTGCGGCACGGCGCAATCGTGCGCTCGATCAGGTCGTCAACCAGGGCTTCGAGCTTGGCGCGCGACAGCTTGATGTTCAGGTGCTTCGGGCCCGAGGCGTCGGCCGTCACATAGGGCAGGTTGATATCGGTCTGGGCACCGTTGGAAAGCTCAATCTTCGCCTTCTCGGCCGCCTCTTTGAGGCGTTGCAACGCGAGCACGTCCTTGCGCAGGTCCACGCCTTGATCCTTCTTGAACTCGGAAATGACGTAGTCGATGATGCGCTGGTCGAAATCTTCGCCGCCGAGGAACGTGTCACCGTTCGTCGACAGTACTTCGAACTGCTTCTCGCCTTCGACGTCGGCAATCTCGATGATCGAGATGTCGAACGTGCCGCCACCCAGGTCGTAGACCGCAATCTTGCGGTCGCCCTTTTCCTTCTTGTCCAGGCCGAATGCCAACGCTGCCGCAGTGGGCTCGTTGATGATGCGTTTGACGTCCAGGCCCGCGATGCGCCCCGCGTCTTTGGTCGCCTGGCGTTGCGCGTCGTTGAAGTACGCGGGCACCGTGATCACTGCTTCCGTGACGGCCTCGCCGAGGTAGTCTTCGGCGGTCTTCTTCATCTTGCGCAGCACTTCCGCGCTGACCTGCGGCGGCGCCAGGCGGTTGCCTCGCACCTCGACCCAGGCATCGCCGTTGTCGGCGGCGGCGATCTTGTAGGGCATCAGGTCGATGTCTTTCTGCACTTCCTTCTCGGTGAACTTGCGCCCGATCAGGCGCTTCACGGCGTAAAGCGTATTGCGCGGGTTGGTCACGGCCTGACGCTTCGCCGACGCGCCGACCAGGATTTCGCCATCTTCCTGGTACGCAATGATCGACGGCGTGGTGCGTGCACCCTCGCTGTTTTCGATCACCTTGGTCGTGTTGCCTTCCATGATCGCCACGCACGAGTTGGTGGTGCCGAGGTCGATGCCAATGATCTTTGCCATGTCGATTGCTCCTGAATACGAATTACGGTTGAGTTGGAGTTGTGGATAAGTCGAGACTTTTCAAGCAGCGAACGGTCTTTTCTGGCCCCTGGTGGTACGCATCGACCATCAATTCTGGGGAGCGGTTACCGTGACCAAGGCCGGGCGCAAAGTGCGCTCGGCGATCGAATAGCCCTTCTGTAGCACGGCGACCACGGTGTTGGGTTCCTGCGCTGCGGAAGCGACGCTGATCGCCTGGTGCAGCCGCGGGTCGAAGCGGGTCCCGGCTTGCGGGTTGATCTCAAGCACCTTGTTGCGCTCGAGTGCAGTACCCAACTGGCGCAGCGTGGCATTCACGCCTTCGAGCAATTGTTCGGGGGGTGCGCCCTTGATCGCGAGCGTCGCCTCCAAACTGTCTTTCACGGGCAGCAGACTTTCGGCAAACGATTCGACCGCGAACTTGCGCGCCTTGCTCATTTCTTCTTCAGCGCGGCGTCGCGTGTTCTCGGCCTCGGCCTTGGCGCGAAGAAACGCGTCGGAAACCTCGGCGTGGCGGGCCCGCAGATCCGTCAGCTGCTGTTCGATACTGGGGGGCGCTGATGGCGCGCCCTCGGCAGGATCATCGGCTGGATCACCCGCGCGGCGGCGGTTGGCTGAGGAGTCTTGAGGTTCTTGCATGGTGACCTTGTCTTACCCAGGCGCGGATATGCCGCCAAAGGCCGTAGTTTCAAGAGGGGAACTCGCGAATTTGGATTGTGCAGTTGCGCAAACGTGAATTCCTGCTCTGCCCGCCCCGGCTCGCCCCATTGCGAGGCCGACTACAAGTCGTCGTCGGTGGCGCTCCAGCGGTTCCAGTCGGCGAGCTTGCGTCGGTCGCGTTTGGTGGGTCTGCCCTGCTCCAATGATTGCCCTGGCTCCACGCCTGAACGGCGCTGCTCAAGCAACCTGGCCCTGGCGACCAGACTTTGCGGAGTTTGTTCGTACAGGGCTTGCGCCACCGGCGCCGGGCCGCGATTCAGACTCAAGCTCTTGACGACGATTTCGAGTGGCATTTGCCCCTGCGAAAGCGCAATCACGTCGCCCACGCGCACTTCGCGCGACGCTTTCGCCGGCTGTTGATTGATCAGCACGTGGCCTTTGCCGACCTCTTCGGCGGCCAGCCCGCGCGTCTTGAAGAGGCGCGCTGCCCACAGCCATTTGTCGAGCCTCATCCTGACCGATTCTTCAACCATGGGGAGCGACATTAGCATTTGCCCCAATGCGCCGGCTCGGCAAATCGTAGCGAATGGAGTGAACAATGCGAGAGTGCGCAAGATTTGACTTGACCTGCGCCAACCTGCGCCCATCAATCACCCGGAGGATGCCATGCGTCGCGACACTTTCCTGAAGACCCTCACTGCCTTTGCAGCGTCCGGCGTGTTGCCGCTTCCGGCATCTGCAGCGGCCAATCTGAAGATGATGATCCCCGCCAACCCGGGCGGGGGCTGGGACTCTACCGGCCGCGCCCTGGGCAAGGCGCTGCAGGAAAGCGGGGCGGCCGATTCAGTGAGCTTCGAGAACAAGGGCGGCGCTGCGGGCGCGATTGGCCTGGCGCAATTCGTCAACTCCAGCAAGGGCGACCCGAACGCCTTGATGGTGATGGGCGCGGTGATGCTGGGCGGCATCATCACCGGCAAGCCGCCAGTCACGGTGACTCAGGCCACGTCGCTGGCGCGACTGACGAGTGAATTCAACGTGTTCGTGCTGCCCGCAAGCTCACCGCTGAAGACGATGAAAGACGTGGTCGAACAGCTGAAGAAAGATCCTGGCAGTGTGAAATGGGGTGGTGGCTCGCGCGGCTCCACCGAGCACATTGCAGCGGCGATGATCGCGCGTGAAGTCGGCGTCGACCCGGCAAAGATCAACTATGTGGCGTTTCGCGGCGGCGGCGAGGCGACGGCGGCGATTCTGGGCGGCAACGTTACGGTCGGCGGCAGCGGCTACAGCGAGTTTGCCGAATACATCACCGCGGGCAAGATGCGTCCGATCGGTGTCACGGCGGAAAAGCGCCTCAAAGGCATCGACGTGCCCACGCTCAAGGAGCAGGGCATCAACGTCGTCATCGGCAACTGGCGCGGTGTCTACGGTGCGCCGGGAATCAATGCCGAGCAGCGCAAGGCGCTGACCGAGCTGATCGTCAGGGCGACGAAGACGAAAGCCTGGGCCGAGGCGCTGGAGAGAAACGGCTGGACGCCGGCGTTGATGACTGGCGCCGAATTCGAGAAGTTTGTCGACGACGAATTCGCCAGTCTGCGCGCCGTGATGGTCAAATCTGGAATGCTGGGATGAGCTGGCATCGGACCCACGCGCTGGTCGGCGTGGGGGTGCTGGGCTTGGGCTTGGTCTTTGTCGGCGGCGCCACGACGATCACATCGGAGGCCGGCTACTCCGGCGTCGGACCGAATTTCTTGCCATGGGTAGTGGGTGTGGCGCTGCTGCTGTGTGGCGCCGTCTTGCTGGCGCAAGCGCGGCGCGGCGGCTTCGACGATCTTGATCACGTCGCTTCGTTACCGCGAGCCGACTGGCCTGGGTTCACCTGGGTTTCGGCGGGTGTGTTGGCCACCGCCGCTCTCATCACGACGCTCGGGTTCATCCTCAGCTGCACGCTGTGTTTCGTGCTCGCGGTGCGCGGCTTCAAGATCGCGCAAGGCAAGGCCGACTGGTCGCTGCGCGCATGGATCGTCGACGCGGCTATCGGCGCGGCGATCGCCGCCCCGGTGTTTTGGATGTTCACCAAGTTGCTGGCGATCAACCTGCCGGGCTTGACTGGATCGGGCTGGCTTTGATGGACATTGTCAACCTGCTGCTCCAGGGCTTCGCCACGGCGGGCACGCCCGCCAATCTGCTGTGGGCACTGCTGGGCTGCAGCGTCGGCACCGCGATCGGCGTGCTGCCGGGCATCGGGCCGGCGACGGCGGTGGCGATGCTGTTGCCGATCACATTGAAAGTTGAACCCACGGCGTCCATGATTTTTTTCGCCGGCATCTACTACGGCGCGATGTATGGCGGTTCGACGACGTCGATCCTGCTCAACACGCCCGGCGAATCGGCTTCCATGGTCACGGCCATGGAGGGCAGCAAGATGGCGAAGAACGGCCGCGCCGGCGCAGCCTTGGCCACCGCCGCCATCGGCTCGTTTGTCGCAGGAACCATTGCCACCGTGCTCGTCACCTTGTTCGCTCCGCTCGTGGCGACCCATGCGGTCAAGCTCGGACCGCCCGAATATTTCATGCTGATGGTGCTCGCGTTTTGCACCGTGAGTGCCGTGTTGGGCCAGAGCACATTGCGTGGCTTGACGGCTCTGTTTGTCGGCCTGGGCATGGGGTTGGTCGGCATCGATCAGCTCACGGGACAGGCGCGCTATACGGGGGGTGTGTCCGAGCTGACCGATGGCCTTGAGGTTGTATTGATTGCGGTTGGGTTGTTTGCGGTGGGCGAGTCGCTGTTCGCCGTGTTGTATGAAGGCCGGGTGACGGAAACGCAAAATGCGATGAGCAAGGTGCACATGACGGGCAGCGAGTGGCGCCGCTCGTGGCCGGCGTGGTTGCGCGGAACCTTGATCGGCTTCCCGTTTGGCACGATTCCGGCTGGCGGCGCCGAAATCCCGACGTTCCTGAGTTACGCCACCGAAAAGAAGCTTTCGAAACACCCGCAGGAGTTCGCAACCACGGGCGCAATCGAAGGCGTGGCGGGGCCGGAAGCGGCAAACAACGCCGCCGTCACCGCGACCCTGATCCCTTTGTTGACGCTGGGCATACCGACCTCGAATACGACAGCGATCCTGCTCGGCGCGTTCCAGAACTACGGTATTCAGCCCGGGCCGCAGCTGTTCGACAAAAACGCCGCATTGGTGTGGGCACTGATTGCATCGCTCTACATCGGCAACGTGATGCTGCTGATCCTGAACCTGCCCCTCGTGGGCCTGTGGGTCAAGTTGCTGAAGATTCCCAAGCCTTACCTCTACGCGGGCATACTGATCTTCGCCACCGTCGGTGTCTACGGCATGCGCCAGTCGGCCTTTGACTTGGCGCTGTTGTATGCGATCGGCCTGCTCGGTGTCGTTATGCGCCGCTTCGATTTTCCGACAGCGCCCGTGGTCGTGGGCGCAATCCTCGGGCCGTTGGCCGAAGCGCAGATGCGCAATGCCCTATCGATCGGCGAAGGCAAGTGGACGGTGTTCATCGAACGCCCGATGTCGGCGGCCCTGCTCGTGGTCGTGATTGGCCTGCTGCTGCTGCCGCGTCTCTTGAGGAGCTTGCGCAAGCGCGCCTGAAGCGCGGGCCCGGCCTGCGGCGCCTGCAAACCCTCAGCGCTGCGCGCCCAGAGCCAACGCGCGCGCGGCTTGCGCCGCGAGCCCGGACTCATCGGCGTTGCGCGTCGTGTCCCAACCTTGCAGGTGGCGAATCGTCAATTGTGCAAGCGCCGCAATCCAGTCGTGTCGAATGTTGAGGCAGGGCAGGTAGTGGAACTCCTTGCCGCCGGCGCGCAGAAAGGCGTCGTGCACTTCGATGGCGATTTCTTCCAGCGTTTCCAGGCAGTCGGCCGAAAAACCCGGGCACACCACGTCGACTCGCTTCATGCCGCGCCGCGCGAATTCGACCAGCGTCGGCTCGGTGTAGGGCTGCAACCATTCGGCCTTGCCGAAGCGGCTTTGAAACGTCACGATCCACTGTTCGGCGCTGATGCCCAGGCGTTGCGCAAGCAGTCGCGCCGTCTTCAGGCACTCACAGTGATACGGGTCGCCGAGCAGCAAGGTGCGCCGAGGCACGCCATGAAAGCTCAGCACCAGCCGGTCGGGGCGCCCGTGCAACTGCCAATGCTCGGTGACGCTGCCCGCCAAGGCGTCGATATAGCCCGGATCGTCGTGATAGTGATTCACCACGCGCAGTTCGGGCAGCCTGCGGATGCGTCGTGACCATGCACCCAGCGCGTCGATCACGCTGGCGGTCGTCGGCCCCGAGTACTGCGGGTACAACGGCAGCACCAGGATGCGATCGACGTGCTGCGCCTTGAGTTCGTCGAGAACGCTGGCAATGCTCGGGTTGCCGTAGCGCATCGCGAAGCGCACGGTCACGTCGTGACCCAGTTCGCCGAGGTGACCGCGTAGCAAGGTGGCCTGCTTCTCGGTCCACACCAGAAGCGGTGAGCCCTGCGCAGTCCAGATGCGTGCGTACTTGCGCGCCGACTTCCCCGGCCGAAGCCGCAAGATGATGCCGTGCAGGATCGGCCACCACAGCAGCTTGGGAATCTCGACGACCCGTGGGTCGCTCAAGAACTCGCCGAGGTAGCGCCTCAGCGCCGCAGGCGTGGCCGCATCGGGTGTGCCGAGGTTGCACAGCAAGACCGCGGTGCGCGGTGCGGTGCCGTGGGCAAAGTCGGGCTCGCGGGCGAAGTGCATCTGGGTCCAATCCGCAGCGCTTTGGCGCGGCCAACCGAGCCGCGAGGCCGGCTTGACCACTGTAGCGCGGTTCAGTCGTCGCTGAGTTCGCTCACGGCCTCGGGCTGGGAATCACCGAATTTCATGATTTCGAATCGCACGCTTGGGCTCGACGGCTCGAGCGGCGGTGTGCCCAGCCCCACCAGGCCACTGCCGTGCAAGGTGCAGGTGCCGCGGCGCAGGCTGATGATTTCGGGGTCGTGGTCGAAGCGCACATAGGTACCGTTGTAGCTCAGATCGGTGAGTTGAAACGTGCCGCCGTGCCAGTCGATTCTGGCATGCGAGCGTGAGACCCGGTTGTCGTCGATGCAATAGGCGGCCTGGGGGCTGCGCCCGAGGACGACGGGCAGGTTGGCGCCGGCGTAGACCCGGTCCAGGCCTAGCCAGACGAGGCGAATGCCTTCGGGCTCGGGCACGATGGCCATGTCGCCGAACGCCGTGGTCGCGGTGTCGCCCAATCGACGCGACTTCTCCAGCAGGTGCACATGCACGGGCTCGGTCCGGCCGCGCAGTTGCATCCGATCCAGACTGCGAAAGCGCTCGCGTGTGGCCTCGTCCAGGCTTGCCACGACATTGGCGGTGACCAGGGTTTCATTGTCGCCGGCATGGTCGAGAAGGCGCGCCGCGACGTTGACCGCGTCGCCAAACAGGTCGCCGGCCATCTCGACCACCTCACCATGCGCCAGCGCCACCTGCAGTTTGAGCGGCTGCAGGCTCGGCGAAGCGGAACTGGCCGGGCTCAATCGTTCGAGCGACTCGTGCATTTCATCGGCCGCCTCGACCGCGGACGACGAGCGTGGAAACATCGCCATCAAGCCATCACCCAAGGTCTTGACGACGCGCCCATCGAAACTGCGCACGATGCCACCGAGCAGTGCGACGCTTTGCGTAACGACCGCGCTCGCCTCGGCGTTGCCCAGGGCCTCGTACAAGGATGTGCTGCCGCGCAGATCGGCAAACAGAATCGTGCCTTCGACGATCTGGGTCATGCGCGAGGCTGGGGTTGCATTGCGATCGGATTATCGCGCAGCCGGGTGCCTCACCTCACAGCTGCCCGGGCCGGCCCTGCGGCCCAGGCGCCTACAGATTGTCGAGGTAGGTGCGCAGTTTGTCGGACCGGCTCGGATGTTTGAGTTTGCGGATCGCCTTTGCTTCAATCTGGCGAATCCGCTCGCGCGTGACGTCGAACTGCTTGCCCACTTCTTCGAGCGTATGGTCGGTCGACATCTCGATACCGAATCGCATGCGCAACACCTTGGCTTCGCGAGGCGTCAATGAATCCAGAATGTCCTTGACCACGTCGCGCAGCCCGGCCTGCATTGCGGCCTCGATCGGCGCCGTGTTGTTCGTGTCTTCAATGAAGTCGCCCAGGTGCGAATCGTCGTCGTCGCCGATCGGCGTTTCCATCGAGATCGGCTCCTTGGCGATCTTCATGATCTTGCGGATCTTGTCTTCGGGGATCTCCATCTTCTCGGCCAGCGTGGGCGCGTCGGGTTCGAAGCCGAACTCCTGCAAGTGCTGGCGCGACAGGCGATTCATCTTGTTGATGGTCTCGATCATGTGCACCGGAATGCGGATCGTGCGCGCCTGATCGGCGATCGAGCGCGTGATCGCCTGGCGGATCCACCAGGTCGCGTAAGTCGAGAACTTGTAGCCGCGGCGGTATTCGAACTTGTCTACCGCCTTCATCAGACCGATGTTCCCCTCCTGGATGAGGTCGAGGAACTGCAGACCTCGGTTGGTGTACTTCTTGGCGATCGAGATCACCAGGCGCAGGTTCGCCTCGATCATTTCCTTCTTCGCGTCGCGCGAGGACTTCTCGCCTTCGTTCATGCGCTTGTTGATCTTCTTCAAGTCTTCGAGCGGTACCACCGCGCGCGCCTGCTGGTCGGTGAGCTTCTTTTGCAGCTCCTGGACCGCCGGCAAATTGCGCGCAAGCACATTGCTGTAGGGCTTGCCGCTCGCGATCTCCTTCTCCGCCCACTTCAGGTTCAGCGAATTCGCGGGGAAGTTCTTGATGAAGTACTCCTGCGGCATGCCGCATTTGTCCACGAGAATCTTGCGCAACTCGCGTTCATAGCGGCGCACGTCGTCCACCTGCGAGCGCAGGATCGCGCACAGCTTCTCGATCGTCTTGACCGTGAAGCGAATCGTCATCAGCTCGGTGCTGATGGCAAGCTGCGACTTGTTGTAGGGCGCTGATTGATAGCCGTCCTTTTCAAAAGCGCGGCGCATCTTTTCAAAGTTGCCACGCAGGCTGTCGAACCTGACCAGGGCCATGGCCTTCATTTCCTCGAGCTTCTTCGTCAGCGCCTTGCTGCCGCCCTGGCCGTCGTCGTCGTCTTCGTCGAAGAAATCGACGTCTTCTTCGGCCACGTAGTCGTCGGCCTCGTCCTCGGAGACGAAACCATCGACGACCTCCGAGATTTTCATGTTGCCCGAGGCGATGCGATCGGCGTAAGACAGCAATTCGGCGACTGTCGTGGGCGATGCGCTGATCGCGAGCATCATCGCCTGCAGCCCGCCTTCGATGCGCTTGGCAATTTCGATTTCGCCTTCGCGCGTGAGCAGCTCGACAGTGCCCATTTCGCGCATGTACATGCGCACTGGGTCGGTGGTTCTGCCGAACTCGGAATCAACCGTTGACAGCGCCGCTTCGGCAGCTTCTTCGGCTTCTTCTTCCGTCGCGGTGGTTGTGCCACCGCCCGCGATCAGCAGGGTTGCTGCGTCAGGGGCCTGCTCGTAGACCGCGATCCCCATGTCGTTGAGCATCGACACGATGGCTTCGAGAATTTCGTTGTCGACCAGCTTTTCGGGCAGGTGGTCGTTGATTTCCTGGTGCGTCAGGAAGCCACGCGTCTTCCCCATCTTGATGAGAATCTTCAACTCGTGCCGGCGCTTGGCGACCTCTTCCTCGGTCAGTGCGGTTTCGTCCAACCCGAACTCGCGCATCAGCGCGCGCTCCTTGGCGC
>Ga0315278_10000821_pt1 | contig 26865 bp, 20 predicted proteins | sample YL17G06_0_MG_FD_203880 | JGI IMG/M metagenome (GOLD analysis project Ga0315278, IMG submission 203880) | Sediment microbial communities from Yellowstone Lake, YNP, Wyoming, USA - YL17G06_0 | ecosystem: Environmental > Aquatic > Freshwater > Lake > Sediment | place: USA: Wyoming | collected... | reverse complement strand
ATATGGACGCAGTGAAACGGCACAGAGATTAGGAATTGCCAGGAGTAATTTATATAGAAGTGAAATCGGTTTTTCGCTTCCCAGGATGGAGACATTGCTCCGGTTGCATGAAGTGTTCGATATATCCCTGGATTGGCTGTTATTCGGCATTGGTCCCATGCATCTAAAAGAGAAGCAGGCGGAATTAGCCAATGAGAAACAATCGATGACCCTCATCGATGAAACGCCGGATGTCAAGGAATTATTAACTGCCATAGAGCAAGACCCCGTACTTCGGCATAAGCTATTAACTCATTTCTACAAATACAAGCAGGACAGGCAAACAAAGGGAACAACCCCTCTTACTTAAGCAAATTCCGGTGGTTCCGTGCCTGACGGCCTTTAGAATGGAATTGTATGGTATGGTATAGTCCTACAAAATAGCGGGAATCGGATTGACATTCACTCCATATTTTGATACTATAGTCCGGGTCTGAAAAAATGTGCTTAAATTTAAAATATAACTAAGGAAATTAATATGAAACATATAACCATTGTGGGGATTCTATGGGTGTCTCTTTTTTATCCGCTGTTTGCGGTAGAGATGCCTTATCCCACTTACGATAATTCATTGATCTTCGGCATGGTACATTATATAGAAGCCGGTCCGCCCTATATGGCTCCCGGCGATATAAACGCCATCATCGATCAATATGGTAAAGGATTGTACGCGCCCTTGCTTTTCTCCAGGTTTGTGGGCGTGGATATGAATTGGAAAACCAACCCAGAAACGGCCGACATCGGCATCCAGCGTTTTAAAGATTCCGTTGACCTGATAATCCAGAAAGCCCGGTTTTATAAAGTCGGCATCCATTTTATCCTCACCTATGGGTTATCAAGGAATACCCAGTTTTATAACCCAGCCAGGGAAGAAGATTTACGGAATGCCCAGTGGTATAACGACAACAATATCGCCCGGGAGAACCAGTTAGATCCCAACCAACCGGTGGATGAAAGTTTTAATATAGCCGACCGGTTCAATGATGACCTCGCCGGGGAGCGGGAGACAGGGGACAGCCTGTCCAACAGCAGCGTGGTAAACCAGTATGTTTTTACCAGCTTATCGCGGTATGCCCGGAAATTACGGGCCCACCTGGAAGCCAAGACAACAGCGGCCTTTGCTTATTTAAATCGAAAACAGCGGGAGAACCCAGACATCCTTTTCGTAATTAGCGGCCCCGGTGAAGCGGAATTGAATTATTACGGCCTGGATAATAACCGGGCCCTGCAAACATATTTTTGCGAATATTCACCCTTTGCCGTACTGGAATTCCGCGACTGGATCAAACACCAGGGGTTGTACGCACCCGGTGAAAAATATGCAGGCCAGGGATATCCCGCCGCCGGCGACCGGTACCGGGGAGACAGCGGCCTGGTAAATTTCAATAACGATTTCGGGACCGGGTTTACCACGTGGGATTTAAAATATTACAACTGGGACCTCCGGGACCCGCTGGATGATAATTACCAGGATAATACCAACCCCGATCCCCATGTCATCCCCGCCGACGAATTCCGTTTCGGAGAGATGCTGCCCCAAACCGGGGAGAAAGCAATCAACGGCGGGTTCGACCCGCCGCGTTTAATGCTGCCCAAAGGACAGGACGCCTTCTGCGACCTCTGGCAAACCTTCCGGGAGACAATGGTATACGATTATGTGAAAGATATCGCCGCCATTGCCTTGAAAAGCGGCTTCCCCCGGAAACACTATTACACCCACCAAATCCCCGCCGATTACTTCGAGGGCAGCCGTCCCGATGAATTCGACGGCCCCGGGGTAAACCCCCGTTATCACAGTTCCGCTTCCCCCCTTTGGACCGCCCGCGTTTACAATGACATGGGCATGGGTGTTTCCCTGTACGATATTCATTATGGCGACCGGTACGCCGATACGTCCCAATATTCCATCCCGGCCATCAGCGCCATTTCGAAGAACTGGGGCGCGGTAGAGTATAATCCCGAAGTCATACCGTCCAACGTCCCCACCTCGCTGAGTTCCACAGACTACATCTACAATAAAATAATGCGGCTCTACGAGTATAATGTCCATTTCGTCAATTTTTTTAAATGGAGCGGCGATGATCAATATCAATTCAAAGACACCAACCGCGGCCTGGCGGCCAAACTGTTTTTCGATACGGTAAAAGACAAAGCCCGGCAGTCCATCGATACCCGTTTTACACCCACCGTTGTCAAGGGATTTACCGGGAACTATCGATCAAGCCCCCGGACCATTTATTTAAACTGGTCTCAAAAAATATGGGTTGACCTCGATTATAATTGGCGCGATTGGGGAGACTTTAAAGAATTCGTCATTTACCGCGGTTATTCCGGCGATTTCCAGTGCAACGCCGATTCCGAGATTGCCCGGTTGACAGGGAATACATATGAAGACACCGGTTTTGACCAGTCTGAAACGGTTTATTATAAAATAGTCGTTGTAAATAGCGCCGGGGAAGCGGGCGAACCTGTCGCCGTCAAAATTTACACGACCCATGAAACGCGAACGCCCGGGTTGAAGGTATCCTTGCGCCGGTTGAATTTCGGGGCCGCCACCCGGGAAGGCGCTATTCCCTCGAAAACTTTTATAGTCGGCAATACCGGGGTAGGACTAATGAACTGGACCGCCCACACGGATGAAGACTGGATTAGTGTAACACCCGCCTCCGGGATTAATTCCGGCGTTGTGACCGTCATGGTCAACGGTACGGGAAAAGCCGGCGGGACCTATACCGGGGCCATTACCGTCGTCGCGCCCGGGGCCGCCGATTCTCCGCAGACGCTTACGGCAACCATGGTGATTTACCCCACCGGCGCCGATAACGGTCCCTTTGGGGCTCTTGAATTTCCTCTCCAGGACAGCATGGTACACAACACAGTGTCTTTCACCGGTTGGGCCCTGGATGATATCGGCGTTAAAAGCGTGAAATTATACCTCCAACAGGAAAGCAGCCGGATTTTCATTGGCGATGCCTTAATAGTGGAGGGCGCCCGGCCCGATATTGCAGCCGTTTATCCTTCCTATCCCAATAACCATAAAGCCGGGTGGACGTATATCATACTTACCCGGAACCTGCCGAACCAGGGCAACGGCATCTTTACTTTCCAGGCCGCTGCCTTAGACGGCACCGGGCATCAGACCGTGTTGGGGACCCGGGCCATTACGTGTGCGAATGCAGGCTCGGTTTTACCCTTTGGGACCATCGACACCCCCATACCCGGGGGAATTGTCTCCGGGAACCTTTACCGCAACTATGGTTGGGCCTTAACTCCCTTACCCAATACAATACCGGAAGATGGCTCCACCATCGGCGTTTATATCGATGGAGTATTCGTCGGTCGCCCGGTTTACAATATGTATCGACCCGATGTGGCCGCCCTCTTACCCGGCTATGCCAACAGCAATCGAGCGCATGCCTATTTCGATATCGATACCACAACTTATAAAAACGGGGTGCACACTATTTACTGGCTGGTGCGAGACAGCGCCGGGAATACCGGCCTTATCGGCGGCAGGAATTTTACCATCCTGAACCTGGGGATCGGCAGCGAGTCGGTGGACAGGAACCATGAAACAGAAGGGAAAAAGCACAACCCCAGGCCATGACTAACGCAAACCCGGGGGCAGTTTATAAAGAACGCATTGACGCCGCCAACCTCCATATCAAAAAACTGAAAAAAAAAGATACGGTGTTAGCGATTTTAAAACTGGCGCTGTTTTTTCCCGGTCTATTGTTCCTGTTTAGTACCTTTTCAAACGACCCGGTTTCGGCGCTGGCGGGTTTCGGGATATTCTTTATTCTCTTTGCCGCTGCCGCTGTCCTCCACCAAAGCGTGCTGGAAAAAATCAACCATGCGAAAACTCTTATAAAGATAGATGACAACGAAATAAAAATGCTCTCTCACCAATTCCCCGCCGTCGAAGACAGCAGCATATCCGGCGGGGAATTTAAAAACCCGGACCACCCATACACCGCGGACCTGGATATCTTCGGCGAGAAATCGGTTTTCCATTACCTTAACCGGTGCGTCACCAGCATGGGCCGGAAATGCCTGGCCCACTGGCTCCGGGCCCCGGCGGATAAAGAACAAATTCGCCTGCGCCAACAAGCGGTACAGGAACTGGCAGCGAAACCGGATTTCCGGCAAAACCTCCAGGCCTGCGGCCTCTCCATCGACGATACGTCTCAAAAACTGGAATCTCTTTTTCTCCTGCTGAACGAACCTTTTTTTATTGCCGGGAAAAACCTCTTTATTTATTTTATCCATGTACTGCCCCTCATTACCGTAGGTCTCTTTATTGCCGTGGCTTTCAAATTACCCCTGGCCGTACCGCTGGTCTTTGTTTTGTTCCAGGTGATTATTAACAAAAAAACCGGCAAAACAGTGGCCCGTCTCTATCGTTTAACTTCGCGGAACTCCAAAATTCTAAAAGCCTATTCACGGATTATCAAAACCATTGAGCAAGAACCTTTCGGGGGCCAAAAACTGCAAGCCTTAAAAAAGGATTTATATGCCGACAAGGAAACCGCCTCCCGGTCTATCAAACGTTTTGCCGCCCTGGTGGAATGGTTTGAACTTCGCGCCAATGCGGCCATGCATTTTTTTATAAACAATACGCTGCTCTGGGACCTCCACTGTGTCTATGGGATCGAGAAATGGAAAAAGGAAACGGCCCAGGTCATTCATTTATGGTTTGCCGTGATCGCGAATATGGAGGCCCTGTCGTCTTTTGCCAATTTGTCTTATAATAATCCAGGCTGGGCGTTCCCGGGACTCAGTGAAAAAGATTTCCATTTTTCCGCCTCGGCCATGGGCCACCCTTTGATTCCCCAGGGGGAACGGGTGTGTAATGACATCGCCCTGGACCGGGAAAGGTGTATCCTGGTGGTCACGGGTCCCAACATGGCGGGGAAGAGTACTTTTTTAAGAACGGTGGGGGTCAACCTGGTGTTGGCGCTGGCCGGCGCCCCGGTATGCGCGGCCCGTTTCGAAATATCGGGCCTGAGGCTTTGCACCAGTATGCAAACCAGCGATTCGCTGGATAAGCATCTTTCTCTTTTCTACGCGGAATTGCTGCGGTTGAAAATGATTTTAGACGCCATTGCTGTCCGGGAGCAAGATACACAAGCCCCTGTTTTTTTTATGATCGATGAGATGTTGAAGGGAACCAATACGTTGGACCGCCAGAAGGGGTCGATTGTGTTGATTAAACAATTACTCAAGCAGCGGGCCGGGGGAATTATTGCCACGCATGACCTGGAACTGACCAAACTGGGAGCGGAAGAAGATAAGATTATGAATGCGCATTTCGATGGGTATGTTGAAGAGGATAAATTGCTGTTCGATTATAAGTTGAAGCAGGGGATATGTAAGAGTTTTAATGCCGTGGTTTTGATGAGGAAAATAGGAATCGATGTATAACCGGAAACCCTTTTGAAAAAGGGTTTCCGGACTTCCCAAAACTTTTGTTTAGTCAAAAGTTTTACGGGGGTCAAGGGGGCGGTTTTTCAAAAGAGCCCCCTTGCCGCCGGAGGCAGCGGCTGAACAATATTACCCAAGGCATCCATATAATCAAACCATTGATCATACCCCACCATTAATTGGTTCGGTTTGAATTGAATCTTATATTGCGTATGGCGGTTCTTGGGAATATAATAGCCCAGGTACAACCACCGGGCGCCCATTTCTTTTGCCAGTTCGATCTCTTTGTAGACAGCCAATTTCCCCGGGCTGAACCGGCCGTATTTCTCATCGAAATAGCAATAAACCGCGGACATGGCGTTGGCAGTGACATCCAGGTGGGAGACGGCCGCCAGTGCGTCGCCGTCCCTGATGGTCAACATACGATTGAACCGGTAGGGATGGAAGAAACTGCGAACATAATGCCCGTAACGCTCGTGTATCTCATAATCCTTGCTTTTAAACCTTTTTTTATGCTGCATATACAATTCAAAGGCCGCCGTGGAGGGGATGGGGGCTTCCAGTGTAACGCGGAGGCTTTTCGCCCGGTTGAACAAACGGCGCACCGATTTCGAGGGGGAGAACTGTTGGACCGGGATGCGCACCGAGATGCACCGGAGGCAATGGCCGCAAAGGGGCCTGAAAAAAATTTCGCCAAAATGACGGAACCCCATTTTCAAAAGGGCTTCCAGGTCTTCATCCTCCAGCTCGGCAATAAGGAGGTTCTCGTAGATGGAGGGAACCCCATCGATGTACGGGCATTCTTCCGTCACCGGCTGAAATAACAGGCCTTTAATACTCATTCAATATACCTTTATCATTTTTCAATTACTGCGACAGCCCCTATATTATATCACTAAAGACAACGAAAATAAGAAAAATCCCCTTATTGCCTTGAAAAAAAACGAGAATTGATATATATTAAGTAATCATTTATTATATCGTAGAGTAAAAGGAAGCAAAAATGAAACGCATATTAGTAATAGATGACGATTGGCAGATGCGTGAAATGATGCACCAGGCGTTGGAACGCGCCGGGTACGAGGTAGCGGAAGCCGCCAATGGTAAGATCGGGTTGAATATCCAGCGGGAAGACCCCGTGGACCTGGTAATCACCGACCTTATTATGCCGGAGAAAGAAGGTATCGAAACCATCCGCGAACTTCGGCGCGATTTCCCGGGTATGAAGATTATCGCCATTTCCGGGGGTGGCCGCGCCAGCGCGGAGGGATATTTGAGCGTCGCTAAAACCATCGGCGCCCACCGTACCCTGAGCAAACCTTTCGACTTGAAAAAAATATTGGACCTCGTGGAAGAACTCCTGGGGCAATAAGATATAAAGTCTAGCCCGGAAGAACCGGCGCCAAAAAGAAGAAAGGAGTACGAACTCAGAGGAGAAATCACAAATTACAAACCACAAATTACAAACAAATTCAAAATTCAAAGGTTCAAAATTCAAAACAAAAAAAGCCCACGAAAAAACAGGAAGCGAGGAAGTTAGGAAGCTGCGAAGCTGGGAAAACCTCGTTTTTTCTTCTCTTCTTCTCTTCTGTTTTTCTCCGCTCTTCCGCTCTTCCGCTCTTCCGCTCTTCCTTTTTTTCTTCATCATTCTATCTTTTCCTCGCTTCCTTTTTTCTCACCATTCCCCCAGGCCCTTTTTACCGTATTTTTGGGTTCTCATTAGTATCATATTTTTTTTGCTCCCTGCGCCGCTTGCCTCTTACACCCTTGAGACCTGGACCACGGAGGAAGGACTGCCCCAAAATTCCGTGTTGTGTCTTGTCCAGGATAAGACCGGTTATATCTGGTTTGGGACCCAGTCGGGGTTGGTGCGGTTCGATGGAGTTGCTTTCCGCGTTTACAACCGGTGGAATACCCCCCATTTAAATAACGATAAGGTCACGGCCCTGTATGAAGACAGCGGGGGCGGCCTGTGGGTAGGTACGGACGGCGGAGGTTTGAGCCGTATGAAAAACCATGAATGGACGTCGTATACCTTCAAAGAAGGGCTGTCCAACGATTCCGTCCGGGCCCTATACGGCGACCGGGAAGGAAGTCTATGGATCGGAACCGCCAACGGCCTGAACCGCCTGGCCCCGGGAAAAGAAAAATTCGAGGTCTTGACCACCGGCGATGACCTCTGGGGGAACTCCATCACGGCCATTACCGGCAGTGCAAACGTCGGCGCCGGCGCCGATGCCGGTCCCTGGATCGGCACGGATGACAATGGGCTTTACCGTATTAATAACGGACAATACCAGCCTTATAAACCCGGAGGCGAACCCATAGATCGCGGCATAACAGCCCTGTGTGAAGACCGGTCCGGACGTCTCTGGATCGGTACACAGGATGGACTTTTATGTTTGGAAAAAGGCAGGATCCGGCGATCGGCCCCGGCAAACCACCCGCTGACCGACAGCGCCGTGCGTTCACTCCTCCCGGGCACCGGCGGCGTTCTCTGGATCGGGACCGACGGTGAAGGAATTTTCCAATTCAACGGCAGTACGTTCTCAAGTCTTCCTTTCAGTCACGGGCTCACCGATGATTATATCTATGCAATGCTGGAAGACCGTGAGGCCAATGTATGGGTGGGTACATTTACCGGCGGCCTGTCCCGGTTGACCCGGGCCAGGGTCTCCGCTATTACTACCGCTAACGGCCTGCCGCAAAACCTGGTCCGGGTATTACTGGAAGACAGGAACGGCGGTTTGTGGGTAGCAATGGACCGCAAAGGACTGGTTAAAATAAAAGACAATAAAGTAACCGGGGACGTATTCCCTATCGCCGGGATCACGGCCCTTTACCAGGACAACGACAACAACCTCTGGATCGGCGCCCGGGAAAACGGGATCGTGCGGCTTGCCGGGGGGAACCCACGGAACCGCACCGCCGATACCTACACTACGCGGGAAGGACTGTCAAGCAACGAAATCACCGCCATCCGGGGCGATAAAGCCGGGAACATCTGGATCGGTACGGCCAACGGTTTAAACCGCTTCGAAAAAGGACGGTTTACCGTTTATACAAAAGAAAAAAATAAGACCAACCTTCCCGTTCAGATCCAAACCATCGAAATCCGGGAGAACGCTTCGACTTTTACGTTATGGGTAGGCGCGGTGCAGGGACTGATGCAATTAAAGGGGGACCGCCTGGAAGAAGTCTTAACTTCTTCCAACAGCGGGCGCGAACGCCCGGCCTATGATATCCGGGGCCTTTACGCCGACCCCCGGGGCAACCTGTGGATCGGCCTCAACGGCGGCGGCCTGGGGCGGCTTTCAAATGGGGTCCTCTCACTGTATACCACCGATTCCGGGTTGCCCAATAACTATATTTTCGCTGTCCTGGAAGACGCCCAAAAAAACCTGTGGCTCAGTTCCTCCAAAGGCGTGTTCCGGGTTTCCCCGGAGCAATTGGACGGCCTGGCCCAAAAGAAAACCCGGGCCCTGACGCCCCTGTACCTGGACGAAAAAGACGGCATGGAAAGCAGCGAATGCGTAACAGGAGGACAACCCTCCGCCTGGAAAATGTCCGACGGGAAACTCTGTTTCCCCACCGTAAAAGGCGTGGCCGTGATCGACCCCGCTTCGATAACACTCAACCCTATCCCGCCGCCGGTAATTATCGAAGAAGTCCTGGTAAATAATGAACCCGTGACAAACCGGGTAAAACCCGTATTCCTGCCCGGTAAAAATATGATCGAATTCTATTTCACGGCCCTTAGTTTCACCGCCACGGGCAGGGTAAAACTGCGTTACAAAATGGAAGGTTTCGATTCCCGATGGATGGAAGTCGCGCCGCGGGAAAAACGTGCGGCATTGTACCTGAACCTCGGCCCCGGCGACTATCGGTTCATGGTTACCGCCTGCAACAGCGACGGACTGTGGAACGAAAAAGGCGCGGCCTTTGAATTTACCATTAATTATCCTTTTTATAAGCGACCTTTGTTTTATGTGCTGATGGCCGCCCTCCTGCTTTTCGCCGGCGCCGGTTTTTCCTGGTGGTTTTACCGGGGAAGAAGAACCCAACCCATGCCCGGCAACAAACCCGAAGAACCCAAATACAAAACATCCGCGCTTTTACCTGAAACAGTCGAACAAGTCCTGCCCCGCTTGCTGCAGTTGATGGAAAAAGAGAAAGTCTATTTAAAAGCCGATCTCAACCTGAAAACCCTGGCCCAACGCCTGAATGTTCATTATAACTACCTCTCCCAGATTATCAATGAACGGCTGAGCCAAAGTTTCAATGATTATATCAACAGCTACCGGATCGAGGAAGCAAAGAAAAAACTCCTGGACCCCGCGGAAGATAACAAAACCATCCTGGATATTGCTTATGATACAGGGTTTTATTCCAAATCCGTGTTTAATACCGCCTTTAAAAAATTCACCGGTATGACACCCTCAGAGTTTAAGAGAGAGAAAAAGAAAAGGAAATAGAATTTATTTTATGCCTTCGGCGACCAGGAAACCCTTTTATAAAAGGGTTTCCTGGACCTTCCTAAAATTTTTGCTTATTCCAGACCCAGTTCTTTTAAAATCGCGTGGGCTTTGGCCAGTTTTTCAGTGATGAACATAACATAGCGAATATCCACGGAAATAGTTCTTTGAATAGCGCTGTCATACTGCCAGTCGCTGGTCATGGCCTCGTAGTTCCCGTCAAAAAGAATACCCACCATTTCACCCCTGGTGTTCATCACCGGGCTGCCGCTGTTGCCGCCGGTACTGTCAACCGTATGAGTAAATGCAACCGTCACATCATCCATTCCCGGGTGCTTCCACCGCCCGAAATCCTTTTTAACATAAAGCTCTTTTAACTCGCTCGGCACATTAAACGGTTCCTGGCCTGTATCCTTTTCCAAAATCCCTTTGATCGTCGTAAAAGACGCAAAATAAACCGCATCCCTGGGCGAATAACCTTCCACGGCCCCGTAAGTGAAACGGATAGTACCGTTGGCGTCCGGATAAAGATTGGCGCCTTTCCAGGCATATAAAGCATCGATATATTTTTTCCTCAGTTCCTCCAGGACGGCGTTATCCTCCCTATCCTTTTCACGTAAAGCCTCTTCCACCGGGTAAAGCCTTTTCGCCAGGTCGATAAACGGATCAGTCGATGCGTCCAGTTCTTTCACGATTTTATGAAACAGCGATTTAGCAAATACCACATCGATCATTTTTGAATTATTATAGGCGTCGTCTACCCACTGGTCGATGGTTTTGCCGGAGGTTTTCAGAACTTCGTCCAGGCCTTTCAGCCGGAACTCCACCGGCAATTGGTCCGCCCATTTCAACCATTTTTTCAGCAGGGCCTTATCCGTCGGTTCATATAAAGACATATAGCTGAACTGGAGGCGTTCCACCCAGCGTACCGTATCCTTTTCCGAGAATCTCGGGTCTTGCAGTTGCGCCGGTTTTGAACGCTGCACGGCAGTATAGTAAGCCCTCTGGGCAGTGCTGAGGGCCGTGCCGTTCAAGGATAACCTCAATAGGGCAAAGCGGTAGACATCGGCCAGGGACTCATATTTGGCCATTGAGGCATACTGATCTTTGATCTTTGCCAGGACATTGCCGTATTTTTTATAAAGCTTTTCATCTTTCTTTAGAAAGCTCATGAATTCATTTTCAAAATCCATTTTTTGTTGGACAAAGTGGGTGCGTGTCATGCCATCCACATTACCCTCGTAGTTTTTCATAGAATTATTCAGGCCTTTCTTCAGGCCGGCCACTTTTGCGGCGGCGACCTGGGAATCTTTTTCAAACGCTTCCAGCATACCGATGACCTCTTTAAAATATTTAATGCGTAAAGGGTACACGTGATACAGGCTGTCGGCCACATCGCTGGAGGTGCGGTAGCGGGTGGTGCGGCCGGGAAACCCCAGGACAAAGGTTTGGTCGCCATTTTTTAAACCATCGGGCGCGATCTTTAGCCAGTATTTCGATTTATAAGGCACATTTCCCTTATCGAAAGCGCGGCCTGAGCCGTCCGGGGCCGTGTAGATACGCATAAAAGAAAAATCGCCCGTATGACGGGGCCACATCCAGTTATCGATATCGCCGCCAAAATTACCCACCGCCGCCGGCGGCACGTAAACAACCCGGACATCGTCGTACCTTTTGTATATAAACAGGATATATTGCTTGCCGTTATACATTTTGCCCACTTCAGCGGAAACATCTTTTTTGCCTTTTTCGAGTTTTTCGGTCATTCCCTTGATTTTCAGATCAACGGCCTTTTCCCGTTCGATAGGGTCTTTGATTTTTTCGCAGCGTGAGAATTCAGGGGTGACGTCTTTTATTTCCTCCAGTATCCTGGCCGAGTATCCTGGGGCTTCGATTTCATCTGCCGGGGTTTGGGCCAGGAAGCCGTTGGTAATATAGTCGGTGCCCTGGGTGGAGGCGCGCTGCACTGCGCCAAATGCGACGTGGTGATTAGTCAGCATCAAGCCGTTGGGGGATACAAGCCCACTTGTTCCACCGCCCAGGTTTACGATGGCCTGTGCAAGGCAAGGTTTTCCCGGGATAAAGAGATCTGCGGGGTTGATTTCAAATCCTTTTTTCTCCAGTTCGAGGTTTTTTACCTGGCTCAGTTGCCACATCCCCTCTTCGCCGAATACAAAAGGACTGATACATAACATAATGATTAAATTGATAAAAAATTTTTTCATGGATGCTCCTTCTATTTTAAATTGTTTTATAGAGGTAAATTATACGGAATATTTTTTTTTTTAGCAAACCGCGGAATCCCTGGATTTGCCACGCGGGGTTTAGATATTGAAAATTGGTAGGGAACTGGCACTGCCTGTTCCAAAGATGCATTTGAGAGGTGGAAAAAGAGGAGGAAAGGGGGAGGAAAGGGGACAGGCAAATTTTTTAAATCGCCAAAACGGTTGACAAAAATCGATAAAACTTGTATGATAATGCAAGGTTGCGCTCGTAGCTCAACGGATAGAGCGTTTGACTACGAATCAAAAGGTTGGGGGTTCGAATCCCTCCGGGCGCGATCTTTTTTTATTCCTTACTCTCGAATACCAGGAGCGAAACATGCCTGACGCCGAAAATAAAAACCAACGGGAAGACGCCTTTATTTCCGCCACCCAGGATATCGATGTGGATGAAATTATGGCCTCTATCAAGAAAAAAATCCAGGACAAGAAAAACGCCGGACTTCTAAATCAAAAAGAAATCGACGATATCGACAATATGGAACTCCTCCCTCTACCGGAAATACCGGATATCCCCAATGTCTACGAGCCCCACTTATTCCCGGACCGTAAAGGACATGAATTCCAACCTTTCCAACTGGAACCGGAACCGGAACAGGGCCCGGTTAAAAATATCCTCAAAAAAATCCGCCCGCTGTTTCTGCCTATCCTCCGCTTCATGATCCGCCCGTACGCCATCGAACTGAAAAACCTAACCGTGCACTTGCATAATAGCAATAAACAAGAACTCCATAACCTGAAAAAAACGATTTACGGCGCTTACCAGGGTAAGGACTATATAATACTTCTCCATAACGTGGCCAACCACCTGGTCGTGGAAGCCTCGAAACTGAAAACCGAAACTGAATTACTGAAAACCAGGATCAAAGTACTGGAAGATAAAATCGAATTCCTGGAAAATAGGGAACGGCAAATTGAAAAAAAGTTGTTTGACTCCGGCGTGGGGGAAAAGTGAGCGAATGGCCGCCTGCATTCATCAATTATTAACTTTCTATTCCTACGGAGACGCGATAGGGAATGAGGCGTTGGAAATCAGGGATTTCCTCAGGACGCAGGGATTTGAATCCGAAATCTTCTCCTACCTGTACCACCCGAAGTATGCGGGCCAAATCATCGATTACCGCGAATATGACCGCTTCAGCAATGAAAAGAATATCCTTATCTTCCACTTTTCCATCGGCTCTCCCGTGACTGAGAAATTCTTACAAGCGCCGGACAAAAAGTTGATTATCTATCATAATATTACTCCCCACCACTTCTTCCTGGATTACCACCGGGTGTTGGCGCAGGATTGTTACCAGGGCAGGGTGGAATTAAAAAGCATGGTGGGTAAAGTAGACCTGGCCCTGGGCGACTCGGGGTACAATGAACAGGAACTGAAAGACGCGGGGTTTCGCGATACGGGCGTGCTGCCCCTGGTAATGAATTTTGAAAAATTTGAAAAACCCGTCGCGCCGGTGCTGAAAGAAATATTCACCGACGGTAAAACCAATATCCTGTTTGTGGGGCGACTCATCCCCAGTAAAATGGTGGAGGACGTAATTAAATCGTTCCACCTCTATCAAAAGCATTTTAACGGCAATTCTCGCCTGTTTATCGTGGGCGAGTACCGGGGGCTGGAACGATACCTCTGCGCCCTCCAGGACCTGACGCTGAAACTGGGGGTTAAGAATGTGCATTTTAGCGGTCATATCCCGGACGAGGAATTAAGCTCATACTTTAAACTGTCCCACCTTTACCTGCACATGAGCCAGCATGAAGGCTTCTGCGCGCCGCTGCCGGAAAGTTTCTTTTTAAATATCCCGGTAATCGCCTTTAACGCCGGCGCGGTAAAGGAAACCATGAATAACGGCGGCCTGTTGGTGAATCGAAAGGATTTTGTCGGTATTGCCGCCTTGATAGACCGGGTGTTAACGGATGGGAAGCTCAAAGAAAAAATCCTCGCCTCCCAACAAAATGCCCTACAAAAATATAATCAAAACAAGACCGGCGAAATCCTGCTGGAATATATATTGAAGCTAAAAAACGTTTAGCCACGGACATACACGGAAGGACACGGACAAAACAATGGAACATAAAATGAAATTCAATTCGATCATCATACGATATGGGGAAATCAGCCTTAAAGGGAAAAATAGGAAATCCTTCGAACTTAAATTAAAATCGGATATCGAAGGCTTTTTAAGGGCACGGGAAATCGGTTTTTCCCGCGTAGTACTGAAAAGGGGCCGCATTTATATCCGGGGAATCGATCAGGTCCCGGGATTGGAAAAAATAATGGGCGTTCATTCCTACAGCCCGGCATTGGAAATCGCAAGAAATATAGAGACGCTGGAAAGGGAAGTGCTCTCTTTTATTCCCATGATTGCCGACGCCGAATCTTTCAGGGTAAGCTGCCAGCGTGTGGATAAACGGTTTCCCATTAAATCCGTGGACCTGGAACAGGCAATCGGGCATATGTTACACTTAAAATCCGGGACCCCGGTTAAATTGAAAGACCCGGCAATGGAGTTTCAAATCGAGATCGGCGAAGATGGCATTTTCCTCTTTGGGGAAAAAATCCCGGGGTACAGGGGATTGCCTTACGGCAGCGCCGGGAAACTGGTTTCCCTGGTCTCGGGCGGCATCGATTCGCCGGTGGCTACTTTCCTGATGATGAAGCGGGGCGTGGAACCGATTCTCCTGCACTTCAAACTTTCCGAAGAGGATACCCAAAAAGTTATTAAAATAAAGGAAAAACTGGAAGAATATGCTTCCGACCGGGAAATCAAATTGGTCATTATCCCCAGGGATGAGATTTTTAAAGGAAGATTTTCCGAACTATATAATAATAGGCGATATCACTCGTATGTCTGTGTGATATGCAAGTACCTGATGCATAAAAAAGCCGGTGAGATCGCGAAACAGGAAGGCGCACTGGGTGTTATCACGGGCGATAACCTGGCGCAGGTGGCGTCCCAGACGTTAAAGAATCTCTTTGCTTACCAGATGACTTCCGAATTCCCGGTTTACAGTCCGTTGATTAGTTTCGAAAAGGAGCAAACCGTTAAAATTGCCAGGGAGATCGGCACTTATGAGCTTTCCGTGATAAAAACAAAAGGGTGTACACCGCCTAAGAATCCTAAAACCGGGGTTTCGATTACTGCTTTTCATAAAATATTGAATGAGCTCGGATTGTAATAGTCAGAAGTTTTGGGAAGTCCAGAAACCCTTTTTCAAAAGGGTTTTTGGTTTTTTAAACGCTGGAGTTCCAAACGCCGGCAATGGCATGGCCGCAGGAGCCGCACTTACCTCCAGATAGTTTTTTGACCCGTGTAAAATAACCGCTTCGTTCAATTAATATAGCATTACACGCCGGGCAGCGCGTGTGCGCGAACTGCTCATCCGCCACGTTACCCGCATAAACAAATTTAAGCCCCCTGGCCCGGCCCATTTCAAGCATTTCGTAAATAGTACCCGTGGGCGTGGCCGGCACATCCAGGAGCCGGTGCTGCGGGAAAAATCGCGAGACATGCCACGGCATCATATCATCCACACTTAATATAAAAGAAATCAACTCCCCTATTTCCTGCTTATCCGTATTCAATCCCGGGATCAACAACGTGGTCAACTCTACCCAGATACCTTTTGCTTTCATGCCTTTTATCGTTTCCAGGACCGGCGCCAGGGTGGCCCCGCAATATTCCTTATAAAAACTTTCCCTGAAGGCTTTTAGATCGATATTGGCCGCATCCAGGTAGGGGGACATCATTGCCAACGCTTCAGCGCTCATATAGCCATTCGTGACCATCACATTTTTTAAGCCCTTTTCCCTGGCCAATTTGGCAGTTTCGAGCATCAGTTCGAAATAAATAGTCGGCTCCGAATAAGTATAGGAAATAGATTGCGAACCGCTGTTTAACGCTGCTTGTACTAACTCTCCCTGCGGAATCTTCTCCCCGAAAACCCGGGTTTCCGTTTCAACCACGGATAAAGAATAGTTCTGGCAAAACTTGCACTTAAAATTGCAGCCCATGGCGGCGATTGAGTAAGAAGTAGAGGCGGGCAAGAAATGGTAGAGAGGTTTTTTTTCAATCGGGTCCAGGTGGGTGGCGCATACCTTATCGTAATTTAACGAATAAAGAGCGCCATTAATATTTTTGCGCACCCGGCACACACCCGTTTGACCCTCTTTTAACCGGCAGTGGTGAGCGCAAAGCAGGCATCTGACGACGTTGTCCTCGCCTGTATTTTCATACAACAGCGCCTTTTTCATTGCCCTTTTCTTTGTCAGATCACTTCCCTGAGTTTTTGTTCGATCATCTGGGAAGAGACCGCGCCCACCATCTGCGTTTTGACGTTGCCGTTTTTAATGAACAGCAGCGTCGGCAGGCCCCTGATGAGATATTTGGATGAAGTCCTGGGACAGTCGTTCACATTGACCTTAAGGACCTTCACCCTGGAGCGGTAAGCGTCGGCGATCTTTTTCAGCCCCGGCTCCAATTGCATACAGGGCGCGCAGGTGGGAGACCAGAAGTCTACGATTATGGCCTTCTGATCGTTCAAGTGATGATCGAAATCGATATCGTTCGCAAGAATTAATTCATCCATTTCAAATTCTCCTATAACCTTTCTTTTTTTTGCATTTAAGTAAGTTTAAGTAATTCTCTTAAGAAACTATATTCTATTTTTTTGGAGGTGAAATGTCAAGACAAAAAAATATTTTTTTTTAATTTACACACAAGATATAGTGTTTGATAGTTTGATATCTTCTAGCAGTGGGGTTTTAAACACGTTTTTCCCGGGCTCCACCCGGAACTGGAACTTAATCCCGGCCTTACCTCCCTTAATCATGAATTTATTCATTTTCCCTTTGAAATTTCTTCTAAAAAGTGGCATAATATCCTCTTGCGTTAAGGAGAAAAACAATATGATTAAACTGCCGCAAATACCGGGTTACAGGTTAATACGAAAGCTGGGCCACGGCGGAATGGCCGATGTATACCTGGGTGTCCAGGAGAACCTCCAGCGGGAAGTCGCTATAAAAGTATTGGTGTCGTCGCTTTTCAGGGACGAGCAATTCTCCTTGCGTTTTATAAAAGAAGCGCAAACCGCGGCCAGGTTGTCTCACCCCAACATTATCACCATCCACGACATCGGGCAAATAGGGGACACCTATTTCATCGTAATGGAATACCTCCATGAAAGCCTTAACGACCGGATAAAAAAAGTAGGAATCGTGCCGCCCAGGGAGGCGTTGGATATCGTCAAGATGATAGCGTCGGCGCTGGACTACGCCCATAATAACGGCTTTATCCACAGGGATATCAAACCGGACAACATCATGTTCCGGTCGGACGGAACCGCTGTCCTGGTTGATTTCGGCATCGCCCGCGCCATCGATTCCACCACCCACCTTACCCGGACCGGGATGAGCATCGGCACACCCTATTACATGAGCCCCGAACAATGCCGGGGAGAAAAAATCGACGGCCGCAGCGATATTTACTCGCTGGGGGTCCAGCTCTTTGAATTATTAACAGGAAAACTACCTTACAAGGCAGAGAATAGTGCCGGTATTATCCTCAAACATATCCAGGACCCGGTGCCGCGTTTACCCCTGGAACTGTGCCGGTATCAACCCCTGCTGGACAAAATGATGGCCAAAGACAAAGAAATGAGAAGTGCCTGCGCTGCCGAACTGGTAAAATTCATAGAAGGATTTTTGATCGCCCAGGAGCACCAACTCACCCCCCCTATGCCTACGATGCCCGCGGGGCCTGTCACCAGGCTGGAAATGCCCACGGCGGAGCAACTCACTGTCCCGACCCCACGACCTTCCGCCGCCATATCGTTCCGTAAACAACCGGCAAGAAAAAAATGGCTGGCGCCCGCCCTCATGGGACTTGCGGCAGTGATTGCAGCCGGTACCGCGATCTATTTCTTCACCCAATCCCCCCCTGGGAAAACCGGAAACAGCGCTCCAAAGGTGGAGCAAAAAGTTGAAACCGCAGCCGAAACCGTGACGGGAAAAGAGACGGTATCGTCGACTCCAACGGGAACGGATAAACCCCAACAACCGCTTGCAACTGCGGATAAAAAAAACAACTCCATTACCCCGGCAGGGAGGGATGCCGGGACCGGCGCCGCGGGGAAACCGGGAAAATCCACTAACCCGACCATGTCGGACAAGTCGGAAACGTCGGACAGGTCGGACACGTCCGACAAGTCCGACAAATCCGACATTGTAAAAGAACCCCAACCGAAAGTCGAGCAAACACCGGCGCCCCCGCCCCCGCCCCCGCCCTTCCAACAAATAAAAACCGCGACTATATTGGACCTGCATCCCGATGTACGAAGGGAGTACAGCACCATGTTGGAGCGACTGCAAGTCCCGGTCTTAAACCCGAAGTTAAAAATAATAGGTCAAATCGTTGTCAACCTGGCCATCGATGAAAATGGCAAAATCACCATTCAAAACTTCCAGGATATGATCAAAGTAACCCCGGTCCTGCAAGAAAAACAGGTAAAAATCGCTATCGCTAGAAAAATAAACAGTATTTCCCTGCCCCCCCCAAAAAATAAAAACGGCGAACCCGTCAAAGTGAGCAACTGGCGGGTAACATTTAAAGTAGGGAAATTCTTAAATAATATAATTTTGGCAAAACAAAACTAAAAGGAGGAAATGAAATGTTGAGAGCTAAATTCCTTAGACCGTTAAGCTTGATAACCCTGTTTTTTTTCATCTTTTTCATCGGGCCCACGGAATTCTCCCTGGGACAGGAAGAAGATACGCTGGTGAAGGCGCAAAAACTTTACCAGGCCGGCGATTATGAAGACGCCATCAAAACGTTGAGCGACTTTATCACGAAACTGAGGGCCATGGTAGAGCAAAAGAAAAATGTGGCTCAAGCCTTTTACATGCTGGCAAAGATTTATTTCGAGGTAGGCGATGATACGAAAGTCGATGAGAACTTACGAAAAGTCTTTGAAACATTCCCGGCGTTTAAAATCGATGAGAACAATTTCAGTTTTAAGGACCGGGTAGAGATGGTAAGAGAAGAGTTCTTGCAGAAAAAAGAAGCGACGGCCCTACAAAAGGAAGCCGAACTGGACAAGCAGGAAGAACAAATGAAGCCCAAACCCAGGGTTATCGAGCAGCCCACTGGGAAGAAAGAGAAAAAGAAATTCCCGGTAGTGCTGGTGGTGGCAGGTATTGTCGTGGCGGCCGCCGTGGTCATCCTCCTGTCCGGCGGGAAAAGCAAAGAGAAACCTGAGGAAGTGTTCGATATCAGGGGACCATGGACTATCTTCGACACCTCCGGCGTTGAACAACGATGGAGTCACATTACCTTTAACGGCTCTTCCCACCGCAGCGGAACATTTCTCGACACTGAGGTCAACGAGCCGGGCACTTTTACCGTTACCGGCAGGAGCGTTAGTTTCAGGTACACTAATTATAACTTTATTTTTACCGGCAACTTCGTCGATCAAAACCGCATGAACGGTACTTATACGGCCCTGCAAGTCACCCGCAACTGGAGGGGCGTTAGGGGATATGTCGCCGTACAGGGCGTCGGATCTTATGTTAAACAGGCAAAAGCCGCCAGTATAAAATAAAAGGAACAGATAAACGTTAAACGATATACTCCCCGGGAATGCGGGAATACGTTGACAGGATAGACAGGATGACATGGTCGCATGACGCATGATCTTGCTATCCTGTTTAATTTCTCAAGTTCAATTATTACTTTCCAGGATTTGGCGGATTTTCTGGAGCAATTCCAGGGGAGAGAAAGGTTTTGCCAGGAAAGACAAACCCCTGGATAATATCTCATGGGTCACAATTCTCTTTCCCGTATAACCGGAGATAAATAAAACTTTGACGCCCGGGTACAGTCGCGTCATTTCATCTGCTAATTCTTTACCGTTCATGCCCGGCATCACCACGTCCGTGAGAAGCATATCGATTTTCCCACCCTGGAGTCGGGCGCACAATTCAAGCGCTTCCTCGCCTGTCCCCGCATCATATGTTCGATACCCATGCCCCTGGAGTATCTGGATAATCACATCCCGGAGGTCTGCTTCATCTTCCACCACCAGCAGCGTTTCCTTCGAACCCTCCACTATCTCCGCGACCGGCGCCGCCTGTTCCGGCGTCGCCGCGGTTTCTTCCACGGGGGCAGCGGCAACAGGAAAGAATATTTTAAAAGTAGTACCTTTTCCCGGCTCACTTTCAAAACAGATATGACCGTGGTTTTGTTTCACAATACCATAGACCGCGGACAATCCCAATCCTAATCCCGTTCCTTTCCCCGGTTCTTTCATCGTAAAAAAAGGCTCAAAGAGAAATTCTTTTATTTCTTCGGGTATGCCGCGGCCCGTATCCGCCACCAGGATCATCACATAGTCCCCCGGTATTACTTCATTGAATTGGAGACAGTACTTTTCATCGAGGTGAGCATTGGCTGTTTCTACCCTGATTATTCCCTGCTTGGGCATGGCGTCGCCGGCATTGGCCGCCAGGTTCATAATCACCTGTTCCAACTGCGCCGGGTCCATTTTGATAAGGTGAATCCCGGCGGCAAGCGAGGTTTCCAGGGAGATGTTTTCGCCCATCAGGCGGTGCAGCGTATTTTCCAGGCCGGCCAATTGTTCGTTGATGTTCAACACCCGGGGTTCGGTGGGCTGCCTCCGGCTAAAAGCCAGCAGACGCTCTGTCAGTGAGGCGGCCCTTTCCGTCGCCGTTTGAACGCCTTTAATAAATTCCCAGGCAGGATGGTCCGCAGGTATGTCGTTGACCAACATCCGGCTGTAACCCATAATCACTGTGATCAAATTGTTAAAGTCGTGGGCAATTGCGCCGGCCAACCTGCCTACGCAATCCATTTTCTGGGCCTGGTTTAATTTAGCTTCCAGTTTCTTTTTTTCCGTAATATTGGTGACTAACCCGGTCAGGGCAGTAGGTTGCCCGCTTTCTGTAATTAGCCTGCTGGAGGCGCGGACGTAAAGTGTTTTGCTATCTCTATCGAAAATCCGGAATTCGATGGCTTCATTTATCCCGGAATATAGCTTTTTAAGACCCTCCTCAACCGTCGGCAGGTCATCGGGGTGGACCAGACGGGAAAAATGCTGCCCCACGATGTCTTCAACCTTATATTGACTGATCCGTTCGGCGGCCGGGCTTATATAAGTGAAGTAGCCGCCTGTATCCAACGTGAAAATAGCTTCGCTAATGTTTTCCACCAGTGACCGGTAGCGCTCTTCTTTTTCTATCACGGCGGCCCGGCGCTGAATTTCCATCCGGTTGAGGCGGCGCATCGACGCCAGGGTCAGTATACTGACCGCCAATACCACGACAACCGCAACCAATAGATGCCGGGTGTCTACCGTGTCGGCGCCCGCCAACCAGCGCAGCAGCGTGTAAAAGAATGACGCCGCCAGCGATGCCAGCAGCATTGTAGAATAGAGCCGCGCTTTCCGGCACATTCGCTCATCGGCGGAACTTGCGGGCGCTGACAGCCATCGAGAGAAAGCTTGAAATTTTTCTTTTATCATCCATATATTTTATAGAAATTGGAAATGGAATGCAACTATTTTTTTTATTGACTTTTCAATAGAAAAAAAATTATAATTATCACTTACCATGTTTATTAGGATAGGAGGACCGACTTATGAAAAAGAGACAGATTACAATACTTTTATGGGCGCTTGCGTTTATCTTGACCCTGGCCCTTGCGGTTTTTCAACGATTGACCGGGCCCACTTACCCGCTGACGGCCAGTGAATCGGTAAAAGGAAAAGTAATTAGTTATAAACTGCTGCGCAGTTTTACGGAATTTCAACCATTACCGGTTCAAATACATGCGCCGGCCGAAGTAACGGCATGGTTGAGCTATAAACGTTATAAAACCGCTGATGAATGGACGGAAGCGCCAATGAAACGGCAAGGAGAGTACCTGGCCGGGGAAATCCCGGGCCAGCCGGCCGCCGGTAAAGTCGAATATACCGTCCGCGTGCAATGGGGCGGCGAAGATGTGCTGCTAAACAGGGGCAGAAGTATTGTGGCGCGGTTTAAAGGTGAAACGCCGACCTGGCTTTTAATTGCCCATGTGATTTTTATGTTCCTGGGGATTCTCTATGCCGTCAGGACGGGTTTGGAGACCCTACGGAAAGATGGAAACTATGCCCGGCTGGCCCTCTGGACCCTGGCGTTTGTTTTCATCGGCGGCCTGATCCTGGGCCCGATTGTGCAAAAATATGCATTCGGCAGTTGGTGGACCGGCCTCCCCTTTGGAACGGACTTGACGGATAATAAAACGCTGATAGCGTTTATCGTTTGGTTAGTCGCGTTTTTCCTTAGGAAAAAGAGTAAATGGTTGGTCCTGGTTGCCGCGGTATTAATGATGGCAGTCTACCTCATCCCCCACTCGGTAATGGGCTCGGAACTGGATTACCAGGGCGGTATGATGAAGAATAAATATGAGACCCCGGGGACTTAATTTTTTTATCCGGGTTCCCCGGACATAACGGGTAGATAGATTTTAAAGGTGGTGCCTTTTCCCTCCTGGCTGTAAACATTAAGCCAGCCGTTGTGTTGTTTGACGGTACCGTATACGAAAGCCAACCCCAGTCCCGTGGCATTTTTGATTAATTTGGTGGTAAAGAAAGGTTCGAAAATATGTTTGAGCGTTTCCTGGTCCATGCCTGCGCCCGTATCTTTGATAGATATGCAAATAAACCGCCCGGCTCGACTATCCGGGATATCCAGGCACATGACTTCATCCAGGGACACATTCTCCGTTTTAATCGTCAACTTCCCTTTCTCCGGCATGGCGTCGCGGGCGTTCTGGACAATATCCATAATCACCTGGGCTAACTGGCTTTGATCCCCTTCGATCGGATCCAGTTGCGGCGACAGGATGATCTCCTGTTTCACCCCTTCCCCGAATACGTTACGCATCATGTAGCCGATACTGCCGACCAGGTCGTTGAAATCCAACCGTTCCAGTTTAAGCATTTGTTTCCGGCTGAAGGATAAGAGCTGGCTGGTCAGCGTGGCGGAACGGTCGGCCGATGTTTTAATCGCATCCAACCGTTTCCGCATGACTTGATTTTCAATGCCGCTGTTGATCAGTAATTCGATATTCCCCAATATAATGGCCATCAGGTTGTTAAATTCATGCGCCATGCCCCCGGCCAGGGTGCCTACCGCCTCCATTTTTTTAGCATCCACCAGCCGGTCTTTTAACCGGTTTTTCTCCTCCTGGATCTGCTTTTGTTCGGTAATATCCAGGTACATCCCGTAAATTCCCACCTGGTCGTTCTCCAGGTAGATCGGTACCCCGTGAAGCAGGATGTCCACCGGTTGACCGTCCTTCCGTTTCCGTATTGTTTCGTATTGGACTATTTCTCCTACCAATGTCCTCTGAGAAAGACTTTTTGCTTCTTCCAACATCTCGGGGGGTACGATAATGTCATCGATGGATTTGTCGCGGGACTCATCAAGGGAATATTGAAATATCAATTCAAATTTGCGGTTAACGTCCAGGATTTTATTCTGGGAATCCATGACCACGATACCGAAGGGCGAGTTTTCAAAAAGCTGCCGTAAAAATTCCTGGTCTCTCCGGAGGGATTGTTCTGCTTTCTGATGCCCGTTTATTTCTACCTTTAATCTTCGGTTGAGTTCCAGGCGCACCTGCTGGAGCCGTTCCACCATATGGTTAATTTCCCGCGACAGGACGCCGATTTCATCATCACGGTTTACTGCGCAGCGCAGGGACAGATCATCGGATTCACGGATGGCCACCGTATGACGGGTTAATTTTGAAAGGGGGGCCACAATGGTCTTTTGCAAATACACCACCCAGAAAAAAATAAAGAAAAAACCCAGCACCATTGCTGAAAGAATGACGGTGCGAATAATTTCCATGCTCTTGGTGCTGATGATGCGCGGCATGCTGACCTGGATTAAAAAGGCCGGGTCGCCGGTGATACCCGGGAATGTGGTGTAAGCATAGATATAGTTTTTATCTTTATGTTCCGGGGAAATGTAGATCGGTTGTTTAGGGTTGATATGTTTTATTATCCCCGTAATCCCGGCAGCGGAAATCGGTTGGATCTTAAAGTCAATTCGGGCCTGTTGGGCCAGGGTCTCCACTCGCTCCTCCGAAAGGAAACGCCCCATGATAAATGTTCCGCGGCTGGGTCCTTTTTTCAGCGACGTCACAATGGGCCGGGAAGCCGCCAGGAGAATTCCCTGTTGGGTCGGCAGCACACCCGTCACAAAACTGTCTAATGCTTTATGTTGGAAAAAAAAATCGGCTTCGGGCAGCACCTGGGCTGAAAATTCAGGTAAAGAAATGGTTTCCCTGGATTTTAAATCATATATCTTTCCCCATATGATCTCTTTCTTCGTGTTGAGGATATAAACCAGGTTTAATCTGCCGTTTACAAAGAATTCCACACCCAGGTTGGATTTGATATACTCGGGGTGGCTGTCCTGGTCCTGAACAAACCGGTAAGTGTCGTCCCAGGAAGCAAACCCATCAGCCATCATACCAAGGGTGGAAAGTTCCCCTTGAATTAATTTAACGCAGTCCTCGGTATTTTTGCGGGCATCATCCATTTCCATTTGCACGTAATTGGGGTATATCAGCAGTTTGTAGACTCCATAAATTGCCAGGCCGAATACCACAAACGTGACACCCAGGAATAACGAAATTCTAGCCTTTAAGGACATGGATTTTTCTCTTTGTTTCAAATCTAACTGTGAAACTTAACAATACCAGAAATCAAAGTAAATTTCAATTGTTTTTTCATTGTTTTAGAAAAATTATTTTGGTTCTATGGCAAGCCGGCAAAATTACTTGTACTTTCCTATTCCCCAAAATAACGTTTTTTTGAACCCGCAATTCCACTAAAAGCTTCATCAATAATTGCTCTAAGATAATATTTCTCAATATTCTTCGTCACATTAAGACTTGACAACTGGCGGAGGGATGAATAGAATGGTTCCTTAAGGTCACAATGTTTGTTTGAACCTCAAATGGAACGATTTAATTTCGATTTGGGAGGAAATAAAATGCAAATGATAAATAAACATGTCGAAATGCCGCCGGAAGTTATAGATCAAGCGGTGCGGGAGCTCGAAGCCATAAGGGGCAATCCCCCCTTTTTAAGCGATCTTCCCACCGATGAACAGGTAAAAACGCCGAACGTGAGCCGCAAAGTAATGGATTTTATCGAGGCGGCCCAGCGCCATGCAAAAAACCACGCCCATTATTTTCCCCTTGTCATCCCATTCGAGAAAGACGAAAAAGAATAGAAGACGTGAAGAAAAAAACATTATCTTAAAAAAATGAGATCAAAACTTGACATCTCAAAAGAGAAAGTGTAAACTATAAAAGTTTATATGCCTTGAATAGATTTTTTATTGAATATAATAGAAAAAGAAAGGAGTAAAATATGAACAAAAAACAAAAATTGGTTTTTGCGTTCCTGGATTTGATTGTCCATGCCGCGCCGGAAGAACTGGCCAGGCTTAATGTGACGATAGGCGCCAGGCGACTGGGCACAACCCCGGATATTATCTGCCATGCATTTAAATCCGTTTACATTTGCTCGGCGGGAGAGATCGTGACAATAAACAAACAAATTGCCTTTGAGAAGCTCATCGCCAACCGCCGGGCGCGAACCTTAAAAGAAGCGCTGAAAATACTGGATATCCGGAGCGTCAGTAACTTTATCAAGCACTATAAAGCCAGGCGCGGATGCACTCCAAAGGAAACCATAAAAAAGCATAAAAAATCCCAGGGTACGGAGAAACGAAACCATGTCCAAAAATAACGTTTTTTTGAACTTGCAATTCCTTTCAAAACATCATCAGTAAAGGGTACAAGTGAGTTTTTTATATTATTTCCCTTCGCGTAAAAGCTTGACACGACCGGCTAGATGCATTAGAATGCAATCTTAAGCTCAGAATGGCCATTTGAGTGAAAAGATAAGCGAATAAAATTAAATTAAGGAGAAAAAGAATGCAACTTAACCGAGTTAGTGCGGAAATACCGCAAGACGTCGAGGACCTTTTGGTCCAGGATCTTGAAGAAAGGCGCAAGAGTCTTCCTTTTTTGATCGATTTACCCATCGAGGAACGGATAGCCATGCCGAAATCGAGCCGCAAGCTGGTGGATTTTATCGATACCGGTTTGCTCCAGGCCAGGACCCATCCGACTTATTTACCTTCCTTTGTCGATATCGTTGAATTCGAGAAGGATGTGAAGTTAAGAAAGAGTCTGCGCCGGATCTATGAGGCGTTGAATGCGTTCACCGACCGGGTCAGGGACACCCTGATGGTGGTGGAATCGGAAGCGTACCTGGCGGCGCGGGTGTTTTACAAGACCGCGAAAGCCGCCGCCAAAGAAGGCGCGGAAGATGCGGAACGGATCATCAAAGAGATGTCCTATCACTACAAGAGGGCGCATTCCAGTGAAAGCGACCCCGGCGCCATCCAGGGACAGGAAAAATAAGCGCCCCATAACTAAGGATTACACCCCCGGGCTCTAATACCAGGGCCCGGGGCCATCCCATCACAGCTCAAAGGACCTGGCTTACCCCTTTGAGCTGTGATTTCATTCCCCGCGGCCTTTATATCATACCCTAAC
>Ga0315278_10000817_pt1 | contig 26900 bp, 23 predicted proteins | sample YL17G06_0_MG_FD_203880 | JGI IMG/M metagenome (GOLD analysis project Ga0315278, IMG submission 203880) | Sediment microbial communities from Yellowstone Lake, YNP, Wyoming, USA - YL17G06_0 | ecosystem: Environmental > Aquatic > Freshwater > Lake > Sediment | place: USA: Wyoming | collected... | reverse complement strand
TAACAAGTTTAGTGGATACCATTATTTTGAATTGGGTGATTTCTTGCCGCACATTCAGGGGATTTTTCACGAAGTTGGTTTGTGTGGTGTTGTGTCTTTCAATACCGACTATGCCGAGTTGTCTATTGTCGATACTGAAGATGGCACACAAATCACCATTTCTTCACCGATGGCTTCTGCCGAACTGAAGGGTGCTCATCCAATCCAGCAGCTTGGTGCAGTCCAGACCTACCAGCGCCGTTACCTCTGGATGACAGCACTGGAGATCGTGGAGCACGACGCTATTGATGCGGGAACGGTCGAGCCCAAGACGCCAGCAGCGGCGCGGGTTTCGGAAAAGGTTACGCCTGTTTCGGCCAAACAAGCACAACAGGTAGAGCCTTCCCCTGGGTCACTGAATATCCCAGCAGACACTAAGAACTGGTTACAAGCGGTAGTGGATGCCACAGGGATTGCGCTCGATCTTTGCAAGACAGCAGATGATGTTATGTCAATCTTCAAGAACAATCGCAGCATCTATGATCGCCTGAAGTCTGAGCAGCCGGATATTTATGAAAATGTTATGTCTTTGTTCAAAACCATGAAAGAGAGCTTTAAGTGACCACGCTTTATCCCAACTCCGGTGCTTTGTTCCCGAATGACAAAAAGCTGCACGAAAAATCACCTGACTTTCAGGGTGATGTCAGCGTTGAAGTTTCCTTTCTTCAAGACCTTATCAAGACCGCCGACAACGGCTTGGTCAAGATTCGACTCGGTGGATGGCGTAAGGAAAGTGCTCGCGGCTGGTTCGTAAGCCTGAAAGTAAGCGCTCCTTTTGTGACTGCAAACCGACCGGCCCCATCTGTTCAACCCAGCCAAGATGAAGATATTCCGTTCTAAATGAAAACCTCACAATTTGAAGCCGTAAAGATTGCCTTGAAACAAGATGCCAAGAATGGTTTCGTTCTTTCATTCAGCATTCACCCGGACGAATTGCCCGATGAAGTTATTCGGGATTTTGTCGGGGCACGGTATCAAGTTGTGATGGTTCGCATTAACGAGGATGAAAAGCCGTTAAATCGTGAAAAAGAATTGACTCACGACTACGTAAGAAGTGCAGCCATCCTCTGCAGAGACACCAAGTTTCACCGTTTTTTGGTTGAAGCCAACCAGATTTTTGAAGCCTCCGAAGAGAGTGCAACGCAGTGGCTTAAAGAAGAATTGGGAGTGAAGTCACGCACGGAGATACCACAGCATCGCAACGCCGTGTCCCGGCTCATTTCAATTCAGCAGGAGTTTAGTTTATGGAAAACAGGTTGATTCCCTATTCGGTGCATCTTCCCGAACATATCTTTCTTAAAATCAAAGCAGCAGCAGAAGGTCGAAAGGCGAGCGGGCTGGTAAGACAGGCTATCACCGCCTTTTTGGAAAATGGAGACCTGTACAAACAAGGCTATGCCTCCGCATTGGCAGACGCAGTAAAGAAAGTTTCTGGCAACAAACTGGCAAAATCAATTGCTTTTGAAGGACAAGTTGTAAGCGATGTGCTTGTGAAGGAAATCAACTCACTTAATCAATAGAGGATGAAATGAACGATCACATTTGGACACCGAGTGGCACAGACATTATAGAACGCTGGCGTCGCATGGGTTGGTTGCCGCCTAGCGAAAACCCAATCTATCAACAAAAGTGGTCGTCGTTCCGAGAGTTGCCTTCTCGAAAACTCAACGATTCCGAGCGCATGGTTTTTGAGAAAATGCTTTACAGTAATGTAATTCCTTATCCAGGAGGTTTCCGTTGATTCCCAAGGTGGTTGTTCTTGATATTGCACAGAAGGTTGGATTCGGAGGGGCGCAACGCCCTAAACTCTATCCACAGCTTCAACGGTTTGCTGATGGCATCGCGGCCTACCAGCGCGACAAATACGCAGCCATGTGCACAGAGCAGGGGCACGTATACAGTGCATTCAGAAATGAATTCATGGATGGAAAAATGGATGGCGCGTTCATGTGTGCCGAAATGATTTTGGGAGATGGAAATGCGAGTTCTTGATCCATTGTTCGTGCAGCTTTGCGAGGACAGTGGGATTATCATCAATGGCGATCAAAGCGTCACGTTTGATGATAACGTGCTTATTAACATTCTCAATTTTTACCAAGTGGTTATGCGATACGAACGTAAAGAGTTTGGGTTAATGCTGACGAGGATTATAGAACGTGAAAGGCAAAAATATTGATCCACTTTCCATGCTCGGCCAATTGCTCAGAACAATCGCTCCATCGCGCATCGAGCGATCTCGGGAGCGAGAAAGACAAAACGAACGCAATCGGGCAAGTAAAGTTCCGGTTGAGAGACGAAACAAACAATTACCAAAAACATGAATCCACTTTTTCGTGCTGGATATTATTGCATCCGCCAACTACCTGTCGGGACGGTCGCCCTAAAGGACTACCTGAATACGGTTGATATTGTTGTTGGCATCCGCAGGAACTCCTACAAACGTCGGTATAGTTATGATGTTGCCCATGCTGCTCGGGAGGCGCTTGAGCAGTGGGATGGAGCAGGCGACCCGCCAGGAAAATGGCTGAAGTGCAAGGCACCCGACGAACTTAGGCTTGGCCCAGGATGGACTTAAACAATGTCGTTTTCTCAGTCATACTTCAGCGGTGCAATTCTTGCTGATTGTTGGATGTTCTACGCGGTTGTTTGTGCTGTTCCTGCTGTAATTTGCTATTGGTTAATCAAGGAATGAATCTGTTGCCTAGCTCGGATGGCGCTGCCGTTGTAGATCAAGACTACTTCTGGCAGCCCATTCATACCTGCCCACGAGGGCGCAAAGTGCAGCTATTAGGTCGTACCGGCGTCGCTGTGTATGGGACTTATCATGGAACACACCGAAGCGGGGACGCCTTCTGGACGCACTGGGCGCCGTTACCGAAGGTTCAAAAATGACTGATGAATGGTTTCATAATCTGTATGCGAAAGCCGGCGCCGATCTGCACGAAGCACACATCAATCGTCTGGCGTTTGAGTTTAGATATTTAGGAAGCCGCCTTGAGGAAACGAAGCTCTCGAAAACCGAAACCAGTTATCCTGCCGCTGGGGATGAAACGTCTCGACCTGATTGAGATGCCTGGTCATGTTGGCTTGCTGGCGCTTGGTCAGGATTGGATGACTGAGCGCCATTTTGCTGACCTTATGACCGCCTGTTATCTGGCAATGGATTTGTCTGAGCCTGGCAGCGAGATGCACGCTCTTGGTTTTCGAGGTGGGCAATTACTGGCTGACAAAAGTACCGAGTATGATGAGATCCGAACCATCGTTGGCACTATCGTCCAGTGGATATCCAAACAGCCAAACACCGACATTTATCGCGCTGCATATGCGAGGTTAAGTAAAGATGCAAGACGTAATTTCAGCAATTGAAGATTGCATAGTTAAATTGGAACGATTGGCCGACAAACCATTCATTGACCCAGAGGCGTATTCTGCTTGGTGCTCGGACGTTGCCACTGTACTCCGTGGCGTTCTTGAGGATTTGGATGGATAAAAAATATTGCTCTGGCTGCAGTCGGCATCGTAGCCGTGAAGGTGGGTTTGATGTTATCCGAAAAGGAAAAGTAGTGCGCTGGCGCTGTAGCGTTTGCCAGCAAGTCGCGGTGGAGCGCAAGCAAAAAGAGCCAACACCTGACTCCGATGCAGACAAATAATTTACTTCGATCAAGATTTGGTCGTACAATCCACACCCCTTAATTAACTACGGAGAGTGCTATGTCCTCTTATGCTGAATTGAAAGCCCAAGCCGAAGAACTTCTGCGTCAAGCCGAAACGCTGCGCGCCGAAACACGTTTGAGCGTTCTGTCTCAGGTCAAAGAATCTGTGGCCGATTGGAATTTCTCTGCCAATGAGCTGGGCCTGAAGCTGGGTTTGGTTGAAAAGCGCAAGTCTGTTGCCAAGTTCAAAGATCCTGTTTCAGGCAAAACTTGGTCGGGTCGTGGCCGCGCTCCTGATTGGTTCAAATCTTATCTGAGCGAAGGTACTGATCCGAACAAACTGTTGGTGGCGTGAATAATCAGCTAACCAACAAACAAAGGGAGCACTTGGCAAACGTCAAGTCGCTCCCTTGTTCTGTGTGTGATGCTTATCCACCGTCCGATGCGCATCACATTGAACAAAATCTTCAATACTGTGTTGTAGCACTGTGCCGTGACTGTCATAATAGCTTACACGGCACGAAGCTCATCTGGAAGGTCAAAAAACTGGATGAACTGAAGGCTCTTAACATAACTATTGAAAGATTGGTTAATGGCTTTTAAAGACATAACCGGACATCGTTTCGGCTATCTCGTAGTTGTCAGTAGAGAATCCAACGGGATTGATGGAACTGCGAGATGGATGTGTGTTTGTGATTGTGGTCAAACGCGTGTTGTCGCAGGAACATCTCTGCGGTCTGGCAGGAATAAAAGTTGTGGATGCTCATCGCCGCGCTTTACATCTGAACGCATCTTGACGCACGGAATGTCAAGATCGCGTGTGTATAAGATTTACCGTGGGATGATCGCGCGCTGCTCTCCGTCGGCATCGCCAAAATGTCGCAAGTTATATTTCGATAAGGGTATTCGTGTTTGCGAACGATGGCAGTCGTTCAATTCCTTTCTTGAAGACATGGGAATTCCTCAAGCCGGAATGTCCATTGATAGAATAGACGGAACCAAAAATTACGAACCTTCAAATTGTCGATGGGCGGATCACAAAACGCAAGCAAACAACATTTCAAGCAATTTGGTGCTCACACTCAATGGACAGTCCAAGACTGCTGCTCAATGGGCGGAATTTATTGGCATAAAAGCAAACACAATCGTCTATCGGGTAAGGAGGGGGTGGAGCGATGAGCGAGCATTGCAAAAATCTCCAATAAAACTGCACACAGAGAAGAAGTTAAGCAGAAATAGGCCATGTGAAGTTTGCGGAACGATATTTTCACCGCGCCCATCTCAGCTCCGCAAAGGGCACGGAAACACTTGTTCCCAGCGGTGCAACGGGCAGCGACGGATGTGGAAAGTCAAAAAGATGGACGGAATTGTCGGCGCTCAACATCACTATTGAGCGCCTTCTGGACTCACTTCTTCATCGCAACTCGTAACTCCTCTGCCTGCCTTGCGATCTCCGCAATGATGAGCTTGGCACGATCAATCTGATCTCGCTTCTCCGCACCCGTCATCTTGTCGTCGGCTGTGATGATGCGAATCTGCTTACGCATCTTGGCCATGTCGTCAGATGCCTTGTCATAGAACTTGGACAGATTGATCTTGTCGCCCTGCTCAATCTGAATTTTCATCGCCTTGTCTATCTCACCCAGCGCGGCGTAGTGGCGCATGTCTGCCATTGCCTGCTGGATCTTCTCGTTGTTGTCATAGAAAGACGTGACAAACTTGGACTGCGTTGCCGGCAATTCTTTGACGAACCCCATTGAGAACGTATCCGCATACTTCGCATCGGGATACGCCCCCTGGGAGAATGGCATTACCGCGTAGTGAGCAGTTGAAGTGGCCATAGCGCCGAGCCAGCCGAAGTAACCTTTAATCAGATACTCCACTTGAACCGGCGACAACTCCGCCTTTTCGGTCGTCACAGTTGCCAACGCCTTGCTCACGCCACCCAAGCCCTTGCCAATCCAGGATGTGCTATCCGCCACGCGCTCCTGCTTGGATAGCTTTTCCATGCCCGCTGTTTCAATCGGTGCGCCGGTGAAGCTGTCCTTGTTGGCGTAGATATCCAGCACAGGCTTGAACATCTGCGGGATAGGATTGATAGCAAACGTATCCGAGAGCATCCGTGTCATTGCCTCACCGAATACCTTACCTTCTGCGCCTTGGTCGACAATCTGCTCCAGCGATCTTTCTACCAGCGTGCCGAACGCGCCCAATTCAAATGGCTTGGGAATGCGGAAGGCGTGCTCCATGCCGGGGAATTTAATCCACCAGAAGTTGTCACGATCCCACTGCTCACGTTTCTTGAACTCTTCGTCATCCTTGAAGGCAAGATATAGAGCCGCAGAAGCCAAGCCGACTGCGCTGGCAACAATTGCAAACCGCTCGCCTTTCTTCTTGTCGGATTCGCTGATTTCCTTGCCTGTCAGGCTGCTGTAAATCAAGCGATAGGTTGGTGTAATGCCGTCCCGACCTAGCTTGTATAGACCCTGGACACGCGCATTCAAGAACGGGATCACCATCGTCAAGCGACGAAATGCCGGGAACGAGCCGTGCAAGGTGAAGTCCATCAGGTCTTTGGCGTGGAACGAAGCCTCCAGGTGGGACATCCCCTTTTCTCTGGCCTGCTGATAGATCGCCAGACGATTGGCGTTTTCCATCTTGTTGCCCCATTCCTCGTACTTGTTGTACAGGTACTTGAGGCCGTTCTTGATCTTCTCTGGCGAGTCAAGAATGGTGTTATCAGGAGCGCCGCCTTTGACGAGACGCTTGATATTCTCGGACATACCGCCTTCCATCGCGGCACCAAACTTCATCATGCCACCACCCGCCAATGCGCCGATGTAATTCGGGTCTTTGGGATCGTACATTTTCATGCCTTCGATGGCATTCATCACCGGATTCTTCTTGATGTCTGCAATCGAAATGGCCGACACCGCATCACGAATAAGATTTCGGGCGCGGAACGCAGGAGAAATGGTGACGCCGAATTGCAGCATATTCTTGAAGTCCTTGGCAACATCAAGCCACTTTCCTTGTGGCCCAAGCCATGTGATGCCAGCAATAGAATCCAGCAGCAGCGGATCATTGACCTCGTAATACATAGGCATTCCGTCTTTGATTACGCTGACCGTTCCTGGCTTCTTGGTTGTGTGCTCCGGTAACAACTCGCCAACTTCTTCGCGGCCTTTTTTCGATACCTTATAGACGACACCATTCTCGTATTCATACTGCGCCTTCATGCTTGGGCGCACCACATCCAGATCCGACTGCTCGGCGGCCTGCAAGACCTTGGTGGCAGCGATATTCTTCATCGAGGAAGACAGAATATGCGACCAGTTCTGAACGATGTTTTGCATCAGATCGCCAAAAGCCAGGTCTTTATTTCCTTTCAATTCCTTGCTGAAGAACTGATCGGTCAGCTTTTCGCCGGATACGGGAACAAGCTCACCTTTGTCTGTGACCTTGTACATCGGGACGTAGAAAAGATCGCTGCTAAATCTGTCGTACCCTTCTTGGTCAATAATCCCGGCTCCCTTGGCAACATCCAAGACGGACTTGTTCAGCGCATTCATCTTGAGCCGAACCTCGTTATAAACCTCTTTCCGGGGGCGACCGCCTACGCTACCGTCAATCAGTTCATTTCTGGCAGCCAGTGCCGCAGCCGAAAATGACCGCTTCTCTTCTGGAAGATTGGCGTCTCTGCTCATTGCCATCCAGATCAGGAAGTTATCAAGCTCCTTGCCCAAAGGCTTGAATGCTTCGTACAACCCTTCCGTCTTGGGCTTGATATTCAGGGCACCGCCATCGTTGAACACCTGGCCGTGGAATAGCAGACCCTCCACCGCACCATCTACGGTGTTGGACATCCGCGCCAGCATATAGCCTTCGTCGCTGTACTTCTTGATAGCGCGATACTTATCCACAATGCCCTGTGCCATCCGCTCCCAGAAGTTCTCACGCATGGAATTGATGCGATCAACAATCGTCTCTGGCTTGGGATTGAACCGGCGCTGAATCTCAGCCATGAGAGCCTTATCCTTGATGTGCTCAAAGGACTCCACTTCGATGCGCTCTTTGGGGGGCGCTACCTTGGCTTCGATCTTGCGTGCGGCCTGCTCTATCTTGGCCATAGCTGGCTTCGACTCACGTACCGCCAGAACTTCTCCCGGCTTTGATGGCGAGGTACGACTTTCTTGCGATGTCAATTCTTCTGTCAGCGCAATGATTTCTGACAGGGCTGTATCATTACCGAGGCCAAGCAATTGAGCAACGTACTTGGTAAAGGCGCCCCAAGCCGTTTGATTCTGGTATTTGATCTCACGTAGCTTGTATTGAAAATTAACGTTGGAGTTTGCTTCTGCAATAAACTCATCAAGGTTCGTCAATCCATACAACTTCTGGCCGTCGGGGCCGATGTTTTTCTTCACATGGTCGAACAGATTTTGCAATCTTTTAACTGCAGGCTTCTGACTATCTGTCGGATTGTGAATTGCATCGTATGTCAGATAATGAACAATTTCATGGGCTACAACGTGCTCTCTATCTGCATACTTCTTTAGAAATACTGTGATCTGATTTCTTGGACTATATCCACCGGCTGCTCCGGCAGGCAACTTTATGCCAGGAAACATGGACTTCAGGCCAATCCCAAAATACGGGCGCTCTGCGGCAAGACTGCCGATTCTGGAAATCAACGGATTTTTGCTGTTTCTTAGCTCGGCTATTACGCCATATACATCGCCTTCTGAAACACTGGTAGCCAGTTCTTTATTGGATTTTTGGCGAAGTTCAATCGTGATGGAGGCTTTTTCGCCTTTTTGCTTAATCTCCGTAATCTGTTTCGCCCCCATTTGTTGGCCGAAAGCATACGCATCCATTGCTTCCGTGACGTTGGTAGGAGTGCCAGCATCCTTGGCCTGCTTTTCGTTCAGCTTCCCTGCTTCTTCATCGCTGACAGCAGTGCGGCCTTCACCTTCGGGCTTTGCTCCACCTTCTTCACGAACCTCACCAGCGGGTTGCTCTTCGAGGGTTCGTTGAGCTTTTGCTGCCGTTCGTTGGGATTCATATTTTTGGGCTGCACGTTCTACTGTCTCCTGCTTAGTGGCTAATTTTACCTCTCCGAACAGGCCACCCGTGGCCGACTCTACTGAGAGGACTGCTTGAGCGTAATCATTTAAAAAATCTGTGATGTTCTTTGCGCTCCGAAGGTTGCTATCCATAAATTTCAGGATCGCTCGCGCCGGCCCGCTAATGCCGTCTCCAAACATTTCCGATTGCCTAAGAAATTCATCTACCTTGAGTCCCGAGGAGCGAAGGGAGGACAGCGTTTCAATAGCGCCAGCCAGGTCTTCAATGATGTTGTATTCAGCCGGGATCGCACCCGATCTGATTGCTTCCATCATGCGTGACATATTTCCGGATGCACGCATCAGCGCTGTGCCGATATTCTTCAAGTCGGCGTCGGGCGACTCAATCAGCCGTGCCAAGGTGTCGGTCTTGCCATACGCCTTGTAGAGAATCGCATTCTTGACGCGACGAAGCCCTGCTTGCGAAAGGCCACCATCAGCGGCCATCATGTCGGCTATTTCTTCGGTAGTGTAATCCCGCAAGGAATCTCGGATTGCTTCGGTATTTCCTGCCGTCAAAGGAATGTCGCCGGTATCCGAAATCGCCAAACGATCCAAGCCGCCCATTCTTTCGGCGTCGAGCGCAGCTTGCTCCATATCCGACATCTTCAAGCCGGGCCCAATATTGGACTGAATGGCGAGCTTCCTGGTATCGGCTGCCTGAGTAATTTTCCGAACCAATATTGGCTTTTTCATCGCCCCAATCTGCTCGGGATCAAGCCCAAGACGCTCTGCAGCTTCCAGCAAAGATTGTTTGTATCGTTGCCCCGTCTCCGAATCGTATGATCTGCTCACACCCTCAAACCGACCATTCCCGCCGACGATGAGATCGTCTTGTGTGAGCGTGGGTGCGCCATAGTCCATTGTCTGACTGGTATCGGACAGGCGATCGAAGTCTGGGTTCTGTGCAATCTCGGCCACTTGTGCGTTCGATGCGGCTCGCTGCCTATCACGAGGCTGGCTCTTTCCTTCGACCATAGACGCGGCGATTGAGTCGGCCTCAACCACTTTCCATTCGGCAGGAATCTTGTTGCCATCAGAAGTGATGATTCGCGTCTGCGATCCTTGTAGAGGCTTGGCGGTCGATGACAACGGAGCTGCCGACGGAGTTTGCTGTATTGGCTCAATCGACGGCGTTGTTGGCGCAATCGGCTCTAGGCGTTGACGATCTTCCGTAACGCCAGGCTCAATGCCACCCTCCGGTCGTAGGGCTCGACCTTCTTCAATTCCTGTGCTGACGGGAGCTTCTTGGATGACTTGGCTTGGCGCAGGAGCTTCTGCTCGTATGGGTTGGGGTGAAACTTGTCCACGAGGTTTCCTTTCTTTAATAAGGGATTCCATTGCTTGATTTTCAGCAAAGATGTCTTGCTCTCGGGCGGGCAGCGACGGCAGTTTGACGAAATCCGTGAAGCCCTGTGCCATCGACATAATGTTCTGCACACGCGAACGCTCGGTGTCGTCCAGTGGTGCTTCGCCAATCATCTCAAACTTGCGATTGATGTCGGCAATGGCAGTGCTGGCAAACGGGATGTTCTGGTCGATCAACGATTGCACTCGCCCCATCAAGCGGCCTTCACGCACACGGCGATCGGCGTCTTGTGTAGCGGCTTCCATTGATTCGGTCTGGCTCGCACGCTCAACATTCAAGCGGGCCAAGTCGGATACCGTCTGCATCTTCCTGTCTTGCTCAAGCAAGGAATTGATAACCGCTGTTTCGTGGTCATCCCGAATCCGCGCCACATCTTCGGCAGTAGTTGCCGGTGCGGTCTGAATTGCGCCGCGAACCTGCCCAAGCACATCTTCTGCGCGAGGGCGAGGCGCCCCAGCCATTAACTGTTGATCGAGCTGAAAGATTTCATCTTCAGTAAGTGGTGCGCCCTCTTTAGTCGGAGTTGCAGGCTTTTCGCCCACCCCCATCAACCTTGCACGCGCAGCAATACGCTGATCTTCTGGCAATGAATTAATGTAGCTTTCTACATCTTCACGCTTTCCAACCGTCCCATCAGGGAACACTATCAATGTGTCGGGTTTGTACTCCAGTGCAAGCGGTTTTTCTGTTGGCTGTTCCGCTGCTGGCTTCTCTTCGACGGGCTTGGTCTTGAGTCCGCCAATCGCACCGGGCACCACAGACATTGCGTAAGAGGCAGCGACTGCGTTAATGTATTCGTCGATGGCTTTCTGGTCGGAAAGGGATAGCTTCGCCCCAAATCTTTCGGCAAGAGACTGGATGATTTCGGTCGGCGCTTCCTTGGTGCCCGTAATTGCGACACCCTTGGCCATGTTTCCCGCAGCTCCAACGGCCCGCTGCAGCACTGTGCGAGTGGTTCCTTCCACCGCGTCTTTAACTTCTTTCTTCAGACCCTTGAGCGCACCGAAAGCCAGCTTATCACTCACAAACTCGGCTGCCGTACTGACCATGCCGGCTGGAATTACCCGCGCCAGATCAATATCTTCTGGCTTCTCACCACGCTCAATGGCGGCCTCTACTGCGCGTGAGGCTGTCTGACCAAAGCCATAGCCGGCTGCTTGGCCTGCAACTGCTGCCTCCATGCCGTACTTGCGTGCAAGCCCCTTGGTGACGGCGAGGGTTTCCTTTTCGACAAACTTCTTGGAAGCCTCTTCGCCCATCTCAAGGGCAATCTTCTTCGCTGCCTCGCGCACGCCCTTTTTGACGAGCTCTTTCTCGACCGCACCCGTCACTGCGCCTATTGCTGTGCCGACACCCGGCGCTGCGGAGCCAACGAGCGCACCCGCCCCCATTACACCCAAGGTTTCCAGCAAGTTCGCCGTGCCCGAGCCTACTTGATAGGGCAGCCATTCCGTCAGTACGGTGCCAATGCCCTTGTCCAGTGCTTCGGTGAAACTTGCTTCACCTGGGCGTGTCGCTGCCTGCGTCTGCTTCTCGGCTGCTTGCATCCGCTCCACACCGCTCTTGATGAGCGAGGCACCCGTTTGCGGTGCGACTGTCTCGGCAAGGGCTTTCCCTGTCAAGGCTTGCAGGCCACCAAAGGTTTCTTGAAGCTGTGGGCCGTAGGAGCTCAGGCCGCGACCAAAGGAGGATAGAACCCCTTCTGGCGGGGCGGGTGGTTGAGGGGCGGCTTGAGACTCTAGTTGCTTTGCTCGCTGATACGCCTGCGCGACAACATTGAAATCTGGTGTGCCCGCCTTACTTTCATTGTCAACAATCCACTGTGCATATTCACGAGCAGTCGCCATTACTTTCTCCCAGCCAAGATTGAGTCAGCTTTGGACATAAGCGGATCGTTTGCCATCTTCTCGCCTGTGGCATCCTCGTAGGCTTTTATATAATCTTGGAATGTCTTGTACTGGGATTTAAGCATTTGGTTTTCGTTGTATTTATTGAACAACGTAGTGATATTTCTCTCGCTGGCCATATCTGCCCTTGGCCCCGCCTTGGCCCCGGCCAAATCCCTGACGCCTTGCAGATATTTGACTGGATCACCTCCAGATACACGCAGTAGATACTTTTCTTCTTCGGTCAGTTTGCGCTCAGACTGAACCTTCAACTCCAGCCGGCGCATATCCAACTCTGCCTGCTTTAGTTCTCGCTGTTGCTGCGCTGCGAACATCTTCTCTGCCGCGCCCAATTGCAATTCTCGACCCGTACCGAATTCTTTGCGAGCACGCTCTGCCCCCGCCGTCAAATCAGCACGACGCTTCTCTTCGGTGCCGGCCATCAATTCGTCCATCTTTGCGCGGAAATCCATATCCGATGCCCGCTCACCTTCAATAGCCTGCAGATACGCCGGCCCTGCACCTTGCAAACCACGCCCCGCGATACCCCCGAGAACGCGCATCAGGCGCTCGGTGCCACGAGGCTCAAGCATCTGCTGGCGTTCTGCCTGCATCTGTTGGATACGCTTCATGCGTTCTTCGCCATACGGCTGGTCAATGCCATAGGCTTTGGCAAATTCGCGCTCCGTAGCAATTGATTCCTCGGGCTTTGGCTGTTTCATCAGCCCTGTGAGTATGCGCGATGATTCGTCTGCACCTGGCAAGTCGGCTATGCCTCCCCGTGGAGATGCACGACCTACGGGCGCCTGCTGACCAGAAGATGTGCGCTGTGCCGGACTGCCTGATGTGATCCCTTGCTGCAACGGCGACACAGCCTGCTGCTGATCTTGCGGGCTTGGCGCTGGCGCCATTTCCGGGGCTGGCTTTTCGGGCGCAGCATCCATCTCTGTGACTGGCACGTTAACGGTTCTTGGAGCAGCTTCTTCACGCGCTTTGATTACCCTCAGAATACGGGTTGCCTCTTGATTGTCTTCTGGCCTCCCTGATCGCGCAGCGCGCAGATATTCGCGCTTCAATTGCTCAATTGGAATCAAGCCTGACTCAGCATCGGAAAGCCCGCCTCCCGCATAGCCAATGATGCCGCCCTCTGCGAAGTTGTACATCTCGTTCGTGGGTAGAGTCGCCACCCCCTCTGCTTCCGGCTGACGCTCTGGTGTCGGCACAGATGGTACGGGGACACCGGCCCCCATCAGGCTTTGCAATCCTTTCGCCTGTGTTTGCTTCTGCAGAGCAGCCAATCCTGCCGCTTGCTCTACTTGCTCTTTGACGCTGGGCTGTGCGCCCTGTGCCAATGCTTGCTGATTCGCTGCCGATTTGTTGATGGACTCGCGGCGCTGCAGCTCTGCCAGTGCCAGATACGGGGGGACCATTGGGTTGCCACCGTTGGCATATTGCATAATGGCCTGCGTGGGTGCGTCTTTGAGGCGCTCTTGGATTTGAACGAGATTCATAGTGTGTCCTTACTTTTGACCCATTTTTGAAAGTGCCTCATAGATTCCCATCAACCCCATTCCTTGTCCGACAAGGTTTTGCAGGGGCGAGGTGTCTGCCGTATAAGATGTAGCTGTGATCGGAAGCCCCGACAAGAATGACTGCTGGTATTGCGCCATCTTGTACGGATAATCTCGCTCTTCCTTGAAGCGGTTGTAATCGGCAGTCAAGCCTTGCGCTTCGATTTCTCGCTGCGTTGCGCCTGCGCCAAGTTGCGCCTCGATGTTCTTGAGTCCCGCTGCTTGTCCGGCCTGTGCCAACGAGCCTTGCTGCTGTGCCGCTTGGAGCGCATTCTGCATCCCCTGGAGCCCATAAGTCGCCCCAAACTGACGGGAGGATTCCGTTCCCCGAGCCGCCTCTGCCTTGCGCTGTTGGTCAGCCTGGAATTGCGCCGCCGCCTGCTGATAGGCCTGGTTGTAACCCTGGCCCGTAATGTTGGCCAGATTCTGCTGAAGATTACGCGCACCTTCAGATTCCATAATGGCCTGCCGGCTACCGCCAAACGCTCCCGCTTGCGTCATGCGCCCCGCTTGCTGCACCCGCTGAATCTCAGACTGACGGCGAGCCTCGGCAATCTGGGGATCAAGCGCAGACTGCAAGTACGGATTCATGTACTGCTGTGCGGCTGCAGGTGTAAAGCCCTCAAAGCCAAACTGCGTAGGCGCATATTGTGCGGCCCCGAGCTGCTGCCCCAGTTGCGCCGTTCTCTGTTCCGCTGCACCAATGCCCTGGGGCGTGGTCAAGCCAGCTATTCCTGCAAATCCCTGTTGCTGCAGCGTTGATGCCTCCGGAGTGAGTGCGCCGGCATAGGGCTCATAGGGCATATTGGAAAGGGCTTGGGCTTTGCCTAGCATTCCGGTTACATAATCCCCGATATACGGTGCCAGCGTGCCGACAGTGCTTGTTCCAACCTGCCCAACCTGCGTTGGCCCCAGAAGAGAATTTGCCGCTGTGCTGGTTGCTCCCACCTTGGGGACAAGATCGCCTTCTGCAAAAGCCACAATTCCGCCGCCACTAAACTTCGGCATGTATTTCTCCGCTTCGATTTCCGGTGCCTGATCTTTTTTGCCTGTTCTGGCTTGGCGCACTCTGCTCATCATCTGATACAGCTTATTGGCCCCGGCCTCACTGTTCCCGTCGCCCAAGTGTGACACCACATCGGCAGGCACCACAAATTCGCCATGACTCAATTTTGCCGGTTGCTTGTCATCAATGGTTGTATCCAGATCATCTGCCATGCCACCTGTGGCGCCGCGCAGATAACCGCCATCAGCTTTGTACTGAATGTCCGTAAAGGACCGCCCTCTGGGGCCGCCCGGACGACCAGCCGGCTGCGCCACTTGCTGCCTAGTGGCGGTGAGATTGGGAATAGACCCCGCGTAGCCGGCAGTCTTTTTTTTGTCGCCGCCCATCATGGCGTACAGACCCAAAAGCGCCGTGAGGCTGCCGGCGTTGTTTTGCAGATAGGACGGAACATTGGTGCTTCCCTGTCCCAAGAGCCCTTGGATTCCACCAGAGACTGCGCCAGGAACTTTGCCAAATAAACCACTAAGTGAGGACAGAATTTCCTTTGCAGTAAAGTCAGCGCCTGTAGATGTTGTAGGCTGGCCACCTGTACCTAGGTATCCACGATCTATGTAATCCTCGCTAGTGCTGGTCGCAGACATCGGCCCAAACATTTCATTTATGTAATCCGTATGAATTGGTGGCGCAGCTTGAAAATCGTATTCAAAGTCATCCATTTTTATCCCCTGATAATATCCATCAATTCATCCACTGATCCACCTTGCGCCATGCGTGGGCCATATACTCCCTGAAGAAGGTCGGTTGAGAATTGATATGGCTTGATTTCACCCACCAATGGAATTGGCGCTTCTTTCTCAGATTTGTTTCCTTGCATCAACCCCAGCAGCCCAAGCAAATTACCCATGCTGGCTTGCTGTTGCGCCTGAGCCGCTTGCGATTTAGTGGCAGTTAGCTGCGTACCGAGACCGGCAATCTGCCCGCCGAGCGTGGTTGCAAGTTGGCCAAACTGCTGCCCAAGACCGGCTGATACGCTGCCAATTTGTTGTTGCATAGTGGCTTGCGATGCTTCCAGTGCCCGGCGCATTGCTTCCTGCTCGGACTCACCGTTCCGCATTGCATCAACAATGCGTTGATCGTAGCCACCCAACGCCGCTTGCATTGCCGCTTGCTCTTGCTCCTGCTGCGCCAAGATGTCGGTTAGCCGCTTGTCAAAGGTCGTGCCAACGCCACTAATCTCCCCGCGCAATGCAGCTTCTGCTTGTTCTTGAGCCGCAGTTTGTTCCGCTAGTCGCGCCAAGATGTCCGCATCGCCTGCGGCAATCTTTTGTCCCGTTGCCCGCTCTAAAGCGGCGATTGCAGCATCGGCATTTGCCGGTGTACCCGTAGGGATTTCCGGCTTTGCATAATCAGATAAGGCTTTCTGCATGGCCTCCTGTTGCGTTTGCTGCTGCCCCAATACGCCCAAAATATCTTGCATTGACGCTGGCGATTCTGCGCCCAGCATGCCGCGATCAATCCACGATTCTGTGGGAGTCTCTGTAGGCGTGAGTTCGCCGGATTTGTATGCCGATAACAAGTCCCCTTTCCGGATTTCCGAACTTGCCTGAAACTCTTGTCCCGCACGATCTACGGCTGCCTTTTCGTCGGCAGATAAACCCGCATAAGCAGCCTGCGGGTCGCCTTTGCTCATTACGTCAAAGAAGTATTTGTAGTCAGAAGGTTGTGCGCCCCCTGCTTCTGTAGGTTGCGGCAATACCACTCGGTCTTGTCCAGAGGCTTGTGCAGACGGAACCAACGCACCAAGCGCTGACTCCGCTCCGCGTGCCAACACATCGCCAACGTCTTCTTGTTTGTAATCGCCCGCCAGCAAACCTCGTTGCTCAGGCGCAATGCCAGCATCGGCTAAGATTTGTTGTAATTGTTGCGCCTCTGTTTCTTGCGCGCCGAGTTGCGACAGAATATCTTGCGTAGATGTCGTAGATGCGGGTGCGCTTGCAGTAGCCTCGGGAGCTGCACCTGTTATCGCTTTTGTTCCGGCGTTAATTGCGCTTGTCAGAGCCGCCGTTACCGGATCGCCCCCGCCTACTGCCGCCCTTGCCGCTCCAGATGCGGCTGCGGTCAGTGCCTTTGCGACAGTCGGGTCAAGGTCTTTCAGCGCATCTGCACTTGCTACAGTGCTACCTACCCCGGCCCCCGTTGCGGCCACCAGTGCAGCTTGCAAGGGATCGCCACCCGTAATTGCGGCTTTACCTGCGGCCAAGGCTCCTGCTTTTACCGCGTCTGCTGCTGCACCAGTCAACCCAGTAGCCCCGACTGCCGAGTTCAGTGCAGGGGCGGCCACCTGCCCAAGACCTCCTAATGCGCCTCCGGTCAATGCGCCCTTGAGCACGTTGCCGTCATTCAGTAGCGCATTAAAGCCCCCCGATACCGCCCCAGCCGCAGGCAAAGACAGCCCAAACCCTGCCGGGCCTAAAATGGTTGAGAGCGCAATCCCCGGAGCCGCTGCGCCCACAAAGTCCAAGAAACTAAACCCGTCGTCATACGGGCGAATCCCCGCTTGCGGCACGCCCAGCCCGTACTCTGGCGAGTAGATGACGTAAGGCAACGCCTCTGCAAACATGCCATTATTTCCGCCCACTTGGAGTTCTGGTTGACCAGTCTCGCTCCTTTGGCTATTTTTTCCCGGCACCAGAACAAACCCTTCTTTGCCGCCCGCACCTCCCCACCAGCCGCTGGGATTTTGCGCCGGCATCTTCTCGATGTGCGCGTATGCGGTACGCCAGTCTTGCCCCATTTGATTCAACACCGATTGGGGCAACTGAGCCAATGAAGGAAAGTTATTACGAATATAGTCGGTGCTTACTTGTGCGGGCTGCGCCAACAGTTGCTTGGCTTGGCTTGCTGGGTCGTAGTAATCATAAGTTTCATACCCACCTTCGCCTGTTTCAACAAATCTAGTTTTTGTAATTGGAGTTTGTGTCGTTAGTTTTTGTAATTGCGCTTCCGTCATGCCCGGAGTTACACGTAATGTAGGAGGCTCAACCGGGGGCAGAAGAGATCGTCCGGTATATGTATAACTTCCACCTTCTCCGCCCTCTACCCACTCGTACCCCATTGCTCGATATGCGGCTGCTTGTCTTTCCGCACTGCCATCATCATATTCCGACATATCTATCTCACTGAGTCAGGTCGTAGAACGACAGCGAGCCTACGGCATCGCCCGTGGTGGCACCGGATACTGTTCGGATGCCGACTGTATAAATGTCACTGACGCCCGCCAACGACACGCCCAACTGCAAGTCAAAGTTGTACCCGGTGGGCGCTACCAGAATCCCCGCTCCGCCACTACCGCTGGTCGTTACGTAGTCCGTTTGAACGATGGTGCCTCCTGTCATGGCCGTGGCACTTACGTCAGCCTCCACGTTGGCATCCGAACTGACTGCGGCATAGCTTGCACCTGTCAGCGTCGCGTTTTTAAACAACGCAACTTCGTAGTTCTGGCTGGTCGTCGGCAACACCTGTACTCGGTTCGGCAATACGACTGCGCCGAGCGCCGTGGACGCAAGCCGGATGGAGACCAGCGGCAGGAATGTCGTACCAATCGAGGCCAATACTGTGGTGCGTCGCGCCACGTGGTCAATTGATGTTGCCTCGTAGCCGCCCTCACTGATAACCGAGGAGCAGACCTGTTTCATCGATGACGCAGAGCCGGTCGCTCCCGTATTGGTGATCTCATACCGCACCGGCAGGATGGCTGTCTGCATATACACAGCAGTCTGCTCGTTGTCGTTGTGGAAGATGTGGCATATCTGAGGCCGCCCATCCACATAGAATCCGCAGCGAACATCCCCTGTACCCAGCCACTCAAAGTCCATGTACAGAATCTGGTTCTTGGTCAGGTCTAGCACGCGCCCGCTTGAGCCGGTGCCGTCCATTTTATCCACGTTCCAGTCAGCTTGATTGACTGTGCGAACGTCGCTTGGCGTGCCTGGCGTCGGCAAAGAGTTTGACCGAAGGACAAACGAGACTGTAGTGCCGTTCTGCTGGAGGAACGCGCCGTTCGCTGTATTGAAGTAGCCTGCCCGCTGGCGCAAGTTTGTCTGCGGCGCCGCCATGACAAAGGTGGCAAGTACCGTCAGCCCTTTGCCGGGTTGATACGGAAACACGCGGTAGGTCTGGCGGATTACTTCACTGCCGGAGCTGGTGGTTGTATTCAACGACACCGAGCTTTCATTGCTCAGATAGGTTGCTGTGCCGCCAGTGGCTGTCGACGTGTCGAACTGATTGTCTATAGCGTATCTGTTTTGGCTATCAAACAGTGTGAAGGGGTTGCTCACCCGCAGCCGACCAAACGCATCAACGCCGTTATCGCTAAAATAAACTTCGTATGGGCCTTGGTTTGCCACGAGCTTCCCCACTACATTGTTAAGTTGGTTAAAGTACAGACGCAGCACGTTATTAAGCTGGTCAACGTATTGCCTGTCGTACTGCACCGGGCCTAGAGGCAGGCTGGGCACAGCGGGCAGGCGAGCTTCAACGAGTGCCATTACGCTACCCCCCAGCGTATGCGTTCAAGTTCTTTGCGGGCGGCAACGGCTTCTTCTAAAGTGTTACAAACCCGAGAATAGTGCTTTTTCTTTTGGTGTGTTATTTCGGCATACCACCTACCCTTGCGCAAATGCACTCCGGTATACCCAGATTTACTCGTTTTGCGGACTCGAATATTTCTGGCTTGGATTGTCGGAGTAGCCCAACGGCAGTTGTCTTTGGTGTAGTCGCCATTTGCGGCAATTCGATAAAGGGTCTGAGTGCCCACTGGTTCACCCATATCAGCGGCAAAGTTGCTGTAGTCATGCCATTCTGAACAAACAGTCACCCCAACAGATCCATAGCGTTTAAAGTCTTTGTCTCTAGCGTTGTAGCATCTTCGCATCATGGCGCGCCATGTGTTGTACGACGATTTGTTCCAACCGCCATGTTTGAAGTTGGGAATAAGGCAGCCGCAAGAAGTCGTATTTCCGGTAACTAATGACCCGGCCACAACACTAACTTCGTTCCCGCAATCACATCGGCAGCGCCAAAGAACTTTTTTTAAAGCGTCCGTTCCGATGCGCTCAAGCGCGACCAACTTCCCAAAACGTTGTCCAGTCCGATCAATAAAACGAGGCATGACAGTGCTCCAAAACATAGGAGCCGGTAATTTACCATACGCGCTAGTATCGGTATACATATCAACGGCGGCCATCAGGTCTGATATCGATTCGTGGGGAGCCAAGCTGCCATTGCACGCCTAGCCCGGTGCTTTCCATCTTGATCGACATCTGACGGCCTCGAACGCGGGTATACACCTGCCCGGTGAACTCTTCAATCGGCACCGTAGCGATTCGCGTAACTACTGCCGAGTTGCTGCCGCCCACCGAGGCAGGATTGTTATACCCAGAACCAGAGTTGGTCATCGGCAGCAAATACATGGTCGCGTTGGGGCTGGCCGCTGTAGAGCCTCGGAAGGTCACATCCGGCAACATTCGGTAGATAAACGAAAAATTATGGCCGTCGTCGATGTCAAATTCCGCAGAGGTGATGTAGGACTCAATCGCTACCAACGTGCCTGTTGAGTTGTCGTCTACGCCTACTTCATGATTGACGAGGTTGCCCAGATACGTGGCTCCTACAGGGTTTGATCTCAGCCCGCTATCGATCCATGCGGTGCGTGCTATCGTGCCGTAGTACCAAATATCTTCGCTGTAGTTGTACACAACGTACCGGTCATTGGTCGTGGAACTATCGCTGCAATAAAACCACCAGACTTCGTTAAAGCCTTCGTTAGTGCCGGCCAATACCTGTGCGCGTTGCAGGGAGTTGAAGTCATCAAAGATATACTGGCGAAGGTCGCAGCGTAAAGTCTCAACTCGCCCGCTGTATTTATAGAACTTGTCGATCCCCATCCAGTACACCACCCCACTAGCAAGTGCCATAGCGTTTGGCCCTGCAATGGAAATGTTGTCGCCCATAAGCTGCGATCCCCACACATCCGGAGCGCCAAGATATTGCAGTGCGTATAGAGCCGAATCCGTCCATACGATAACTTCTTGTCGGGCTTGCAGGCAGGAGATAATCTCCGAACCGTGAGACAGCCGCACACTGCCCGCTTGGTTAGTGACCGAAGGCGTCCAATTCACAGCGCTTTCTTGGTCTGACCAGCGCACCAGCAGGGGATCAAACGCCGATGACAGATAATCAGTCGTGCCGAAAGCAAATACAAACCGGCTGATGTCGGATACAAATATAAAGTTGGCAAGGGTTGGCACACTGGAGGCGCCAGACAAAGACGACAAAGCCACACCCCGAGCGGTCAATCCGCTCGACGCATCCCAATAATAGATACCGCCGCCGCGTGGATTAAAGATCAAGTCTTCGCCAAAGTTATTCTGGCTCCACAGGCGCATGCTATCCGTTGCAGAAGTAAGGCCCCATGACCCACTGCTCCAGGAGCCAGCGCCCCAGCCCACCAACGGCACGGAGAACGCTGGCCCTGAATCAATCTGATATGCCGCTGAGACCGCAGCTCCGCCACCCGGTGAGCCAGTTACGTCTGCTGCGATTGCTGTGGCCGCCACCGTAATCGTGTAGCTATTCACGCTCACTACCGTGACTTGGTATTCTTTGTTCAATACCGCCGCAGTGATATTGCCGCCCAGCCCGGTAGCCCCGCTGAAGGTCACAAAGTCGCCCGTAGCGCTTCCGTGCGCCGTATGCGCCACCGTAATAACGGAAGAACTGAGCGTAGCCGTGAAGGGGTTGGTCAGCGTAGCCGTTAGCCGCAGAGGCGTGATGTCGTTGTAGTTACCTCCAGACTCGATGTAGAACTTGAGGTTAGTGCCCACACCCATCAGATTCAGGCTGGCCAGCGTAATCCAGTTCCACAAACTACGACATACACCCAAAAACGTACTCGATGAGATACGCTCCCACCCGCCTATTTTTTCGGGTGAGCCGGAACGAAACCGTACTTTATCACCGTCATACCAACCGCCTTCAGTGGTGTATCGCGTGTTTTCTTTGTTTAACCCCGGCTTCAAAACCAATTTCTTTAGCGGCACAATGCCTCCTTATGCAGTCATGGTCGCAGCGTCTTGTTTGACCTCAGCCACGCGTCGTCCCCAGCCTTTGCCGAAGGTGTTCCATGTGGGAAGGTCTTGCAAGAAGGCGAGGCGAACGGCGTTATAGCCAACGACGAGAAGTTGTGGGTCGGCGGCTTTAGCCGCGGCGAGTGTTTTGGGGCCAAGGGCACCGTCCTGGGTTGTGCCCAGCGATTGCTGAAGCCATTTGATCGCACGACCGGGGCCGCTATTCACTGCGGCATCAAACACGCAGTAATCCACGCCGGCAGGCAGATCATCGCCGCAGACTTTATCCCAGTATTTGCGCTTATAGAGCGGCTTGACCATCTCCGGGGTGAGCCCGCGCATGGTCTTCTCATCGACAGTATGGCCGACCCACTCTTCCCAGACGCGCTGAGTGACACCTAAATTTGTGGCACCGCCTGGGTCTGCCGGATGGTCTACATAAGACCCTTCATGCCGGATGAGCTTGGCAAACGCCTTGTCGAAGTTTTCTTTCACTTGTCAGTCCGTGATCGTAGAAGTTTAGTCCCACTGGCACGGCTGACTGCACGACGGTGAGCAGGCCGGACCGCTCACCGCCATTGTACTGCTTACTCTGCTGCGGGTTCTTCCGCAGGTTGCACTTGAGGCTGGGCTTGCTCTTTAATCTTTTCGATTACAGCAGCAACAGCTTCATAGGGCAACTTGGACAGGCCCACCAGAACGAGTTGAGTTTCTTCAATAGACAGTTCGAGCTTAATCATGTGTTACTCCAAGGAGGTGAAAGGGACGCATCAACCGGGTTTTGCTGCAAAGCAATTCGAGCGGCGATACTTGTCTCATATTGGGCCACTTGTTCGGTTCCCAAGGCATCTACCACCCAGCCTTGCACCATCGATTCAGTAAGCTGATCGTAAGGTGTGAAGGCTGCGGGCGACGGAGCGGGCACACCAACAGAGCCATACACATTGGCCAAGTACGTGCCGTCAGTGCCGATCAAGCGCCAATTCACGTTATACACCACATTGGTCAAGCCATCCTCAGACAGCTTCACATCCAGCGGGTTAAACACCCATGTATAAGTCACAGCCATATTACTCACCCTTCTTCTTGTCGTAAATCGACCAGCCTACACCGGCCAGCGCCGACGCGCCGCCGATGATAGCCTCAGCCGCGCCGCCATCCACACCGTACTTGATAAACAACCCACCTGAAACCGCCGTAAGAATATGGCGAGCCAATGCTGCGATGATTTGTGCGTTCATTATTTAGCCTCCAAGGCTGCAATACGGGTGGTCAATGCAGTGATCGTAGCTTGTTGTTCTTGGATGGCGGCGGTTAGCAGCGCGATGATCTTGCTCGGGTCGATGCCTTGATGCACGGGTTTGCCATCCTCACTCACTGCGTCTTTTTCGCCCGTGACTGCCAAGGGGCAAATCTCTTGCAGTTCGTGGGCGATAAAACCTTCGCCGTATTCGCCGTCCACTTTCCACGTGTAGGTCACGGGTTTGAGGGCGGCCACTTTCGCCAGTGCGCCCGCTATCGGGGTCACGTTTTCTTTCAGGCGGTAGTCGGAGGTGGTGTTGTAGGACACCGAGGCGCTGTTGGTGCGGATGGAGCCGACAATGGTGCTTTGCTGCCTGAAGGCAATGTCGTAAGCAATGTTGCCGGCATTGATGTTGTTGAAGTTCACCAGCTCATTGGTGGTTGCCAAGTTTCCCGTAAATTGAGCAAAACCACCGGGCTTAAGTTCAATACCTGTGCTGCCGAGATTGGCTGCGGTTTTATCAAACAGCACATTGCCTGCGCTGTCGATCCGCATGCGCTCAGTGGTGTTTACATAAAACGCTAAGGAGTGATTAGAGAAGGTGCCGACTTGGCCTAAAGACAGATCAGATCGCGCAGTCAAAACCGTCGAAATACCTGAATGTACCGCTGCCCACCCAGCCCCTGCTCCGGCAGTCGTATCCGTATTACCCGCGACGCCGTAGCGGATGGCCCCCACTGTAGTTCCGCTCAGATGCAGTGGATAACCAGGCGTAGCCGTCCCAATCCCTAGGTTGCCGCTGTTGAGCACCCGCATGGCTTCCGTGGCGCCGTTGTTGCCCACCTGAAAGATGATGTCGGCGCCTGTGGTGCCCACGCCAGATGTCGAGCGCAAGGCCAGCGGAGAGGTTGTAGCCGTGCCGCCGATCACCAAGGGCGCGGTGGCGGAGGTGGTGAAGGTCGGGCTAGTGCCAAATACCAGCGCGCCTGTGCCGGTCTCATCCGATATGACACCTGCCAATTGAGCAGAAGTAGTGGCCGCAAACTGGTTAAGTCCCGTTCCAGTAACTGCCATCGTGCCAGCTTGCAACGTCGTGTTGCCGTCCGCCAACGTGACCGTTCTATCTGCCGTCAGCGTTGTAGGCGTGATTGCGACCTCCCAAGAGCCTGTTCCGCCTGCACGCCCTTGAAGTTGTACACCGTCTTGAGTGGCCGCCGCTCGAACTAATACCGTGCCGCCCGTCGCAGCCAACGATGTGCCCGTTGCCGCGCCGATGTTCGGCGTCACCAAGGTCGGACTTGTAGCAAACACCAGCGCGCCTGTGCCGGTTTCATCTGTCACAGCAGCGGCAAGGTTTGCGCTCGAAGGCGTGGCAAGAAAGGTTGCAACGCCTGTTCCAAAGCCAGAGATGCCCGTTGCCACAGGCAATCCTGTGCAGTTGGTCAGTGTGCCCGATGTCGGCGTGCCAAGAATAGGCGTAACCAGCGTTGGGCTGGTGCTCATCACTACAGAGCCCGAACCAGTAATCGCGTTGCTAACCAGATTCTTGCTGGCATCGGTAAATACAGCTTGCGATGCTGTGAGATTTTGAATGCTGACTACGCCTGCGCCGGTGATAGACAGCCTTGAGATTGAGTTTGTAAAAAGATCAAAGCTGTTGTTTGTGAACGAACCAATATAGTCAGCACCAACAATCGCTCGTCGCGCTGAATCTGATCGGTAAAGCGAAATTGTTGAAGTCGCGTCGTTCGTTCCAAGCAATTCGACTCGTGTACTCCCTTGCGGCGTAGTTCCCCCGATTAGCAAGTTTCCAATAGAATTGATACGCATACGCTCTGCCGGAGCGTTATCTACAGTACCGGTTGACCCAGCGGTCGCTGTCAGGAATGTAATGATCGACGTGCCTGTGCCGGTGGCTGTGCCCGAGCTCAACAGCAACGCACCGCCGGTCTTATCGGTTGCCCCACTTGTTGCACCACCTGACTGCAATGTCAGGTTGTTACCTGCTGTATTAGCTGTAGTGTGCCGCTCCATCCAGATCGTGCGGGCAGCATTGCCTCCAAGGGACAAGAGGTTAGTTGGAGTAGTGGTGCCAATCCCCACGTTGCCATTTGTTTCCAGCGCCAATGAAACGCCCGTTGTAGCATCGCCAAAATCATTGATCGCAAAACGAATTGGACGAATGGTGCCAGTGCCGTTTTTGGCAGTGGCGTATAGCCAAGCGTCTGATCGGTTGTACAAACTCAAATACGAGTTGTTTGCGCCGCCCGTATCAGTCAACCCAACAATGGCCAAGCCGTTGTTAAACGCTCTAGCGACAGTTAAGGTTGCATTGGGTGCCGTTATGCCAATGCCGACAAGACCCGCGCTGTCAACGGTCAGGCGGGCATTGCCATTGGTAGTCAGTTGCAATGCCGTTGCGCTGTTTGTACCAACAAGGGCGGAATAGGCGAGTCCACTTCCGATTGCCGAGCCTGCGCTGTTATTTACCCCGGCAACATAAGTGCCACCCGTGTTTGTGATGCTTATGTAGCTGGCGCCGGTCGTTTGCCCATTAATGAGCAAGGGGATGGATGCGGCTGTGCCGATTGTCAGCGGGGAGCTAGGGCTGGCGGTACCAATACCGACAAGCCCTGCGGTATCAATCCGCATGCGCTCAGAGCCTGCGGTAGATGCAGCAATCGTATCCGCAGCCGGAAACCAGAAGCCAGTGTTAAGGTCGCCTTTGTGAGCAATGGAAGGTGTTCCAACAGCGCCGTCACCAAACGAGGCAATCGTATTAACGGTCAGTAACGCGTCGGGGATGTTGGTGCCGATGCCGACGTTGCCGCCGTTGGTAAGCCGCATGCGTTCAGTGCCGCTTGTAAACCACGTTTGATACCCGCCAGCTGCTTGATTGTTGTACGCCAGCTCTTTTGATGTGTAGTCATATTTAACCACCACCAAGCTGCTGGTTACGTCGTCCCCAATGTTGATGGTTGCATTGACCGCCGTGGCTGCCGGAGACAGGAAATTTATATTTGGTTGATATAGCGCCTGCACTGCAATACCTGAAGCAAGAGCGGGCGTGATGCTTCCTGACCCAACTTGCAATACCGCTGTGGGCGCATTAGTGCCGATCCCAACTCGGCCATTGTTCAGCACCCGCATCGCTTCCGTCGCGCCGTTGTTGCCGGTCTGGAAGATGATGTCCGCGCCCGTTGTGCCCACACCGCTGGTGGATCGCAGGGTGAGCGTGCTGGTCGTGCCCGTGCCGCCGATCAGCAAGGGCACGGTGGCAGAGGTCGTAATCGTCGGCGTTGTAATCGTGGGGCTGGTAGCCCGCACCACACTGCCTGTGCCGGTGTTCAGCGTCCATGTGGGCGCGGTGCCGGTGGAGGTCAGCACGTAGTTAGCGGTGCCGATGCCAAGGAATGTGGTGGTGCTTGCGCCAGACTGATAGGGCAGGGAGCCTGCGACGCCGCCTGCGAGGTTGGTAGCTGTTGTTGCTACTGCGGGGGCCACTTCCACGAAGTCTGTGCCATTCCACACAACCACGGCGGTCTTGCCGTTGGCCACGGTCACGCCTGTGGTGGGGCCGACACCTCGAATCACTACGCCGAAGCCGCCGGTGGTGCTGTTGATAACCACATAGAGCTTAGACTGTGCGGGGGCAGTGATATTGCGTAAGACGGTACGAGCGCCGCTGCACAACAGGATCGCTTGGCGAGCTTGGTTAGACGCACCCGTGGTGGTTGTCAGGGTGACATCGGCGTCAGTGCTGAGTGTGGTCGTGCCAGAGACAGCAGAGTCCAGCAGCGAAGTACCTGAGTCATTCCATACCGTTCCCCACGTTCCTGCCAACTCACCAGTAACCGGGAGAACAAGCCCCAACAACGGC